>Ga0307513_10001239_pt1 | contig 36962 bp, 52 predicted proteins | sample 15_EM_MG_FD_202174 | JGI IMG/M metagenome (GOLD analysis project Ga0307513, IMG submission 202174) | Populus trichocarpa ectomycorrhiza microbial communities from riparian zone in the Pacific Northwest, United States - 15_EM | ecosystem: Host-associated > Plants > Roots > Unclassified | place... | reverse complement strand
TATCTGCCGCCATATTCACCTGATTTTAACCCGATAGAGCAGTCATTTCACTCACTCAAAGCTTGGTTGCGGCGCCATGAAAAGGACGCTGTGAATCCAGAATGCCGGCCTTGGTTGATATACCAGGCATCTAGTTCACTGACCCCTGAAATGGCTGAGGGTTGGATTTTGAACTGCGGGTATACCTTTTTTGACTGAGTAAATAGATGGTGTATTTAAATTTTGCAGTAAAATGTGGACGGCGTCCAAGGCGAGTTCATAGTTTTCCATTGTCTCCGAAACGGCGCATCGGGCCGCGTGACTGACGGTCACATCAATGCCAAATAAACAAGTTTCTACAGAAATGACAGCGGCAATTAATCATGCAAACGACTGGAATTGCCAACCCTCCAGACTTGAGGGGGCACTCGGAAGTTGATCATTCTTCGGGCGACGGGTATACTGTTTTTAACCCAGAGACAAGCGGCGCTCTCGTGTTTCCGTCAAGATGCAGAGACAAATAGACAATAATCTATAGAAACGGTGAAAGAGCGTGGGTAGCCGGACCTTTGTTGTTGACGTGTCCAACGCAAGTTTGGGTCAAAATCCAGGGGATCCAAGGGCAAACCACCGTGGAGGCACCGAAATATCAGAAGGCCATGATCAGGCCGGGGCCACTATGGTTGTAAGGCGGTATTTCTATACAGGGATATGTAATGCACGACCACAGGGATACTAGCAGGGAGGGCCCGGTGGTATGCAAGTCAGACCTTGAATGGTTGACTTGCCATCATGCATGCATGATGATTGTCCTTAAGTATTCGTTATTGGCATGCCCCTTGCCATCATGACTAGCGTGAGTTTCCATGAACTTGTAAATTCGATATCGAGTACCGTTCTTATCTGGTTTCAGAAGGGGAGTGGTAGTAGGCGAGCCTGAGTTAAATGACTACAAGGATTGATAAAACGTTGGATCGGATTTTGAGTGGTGGCGATGATCATGACTTGTGAGGACTTACAGAACGAACTACTATTTATACACAGTAAAGTAAGCGAGTCATAAGTAAGAAAGCAAGTCATACTACGAAATGACTAGAAAAGAATCGATACGTTACCGAGAAGATACAAACAAAGTCCTAAAACAGAGAGGGAGCCTAAAGAACTAGTTATGGACACCGATAAGATGAAAAGCGTAGATAAGGTCAGATAGGAATCCCGGTCGCTACATGATCCTACTGCTTGAATGAAGTCGTTGCTTGGAAAGATCCTTGTTGTCGTTTCCTCTATCTGAGGGTGCATGAAAGAGAGTATTCGTGATTTAAAAAGGCAAGCATGTATGGGATGTATGTTAAACGTTAAGTCGACGTCCTGATCTTCTCGGATCTAATTCATGAAAATCGAGCTTTCCACGCGATGGAAAACCAGTTCGTGCTCAGCTCCTACCTTCTCGCTTGGTTGAACTTGAAGCCCAGGCTCTCCCACACACTGCTTCAGCACTCTTCCCTGTGGCGGGAAAGATTACTACTGTTCACACCAATGAATTAGCACCGGTCGAATAGGTTTGGATCTTACTAGTACTCTGGCATTTATATTTCCAACAGAAAGGAATTTATCGTCACAGAAAATTACATTCTATAATGTAGGGCCCTAGTGTCTATACAGTCTGAAAACACATTACAATTTCAATAGGGATGGAAATGAAGAGAATGGCGATGAAATGAATTGGAAAGATGACATATGACCAAAAAAGTTCGAACAAAAAAGTGCTCCATCGTCGATTGGCATGGATCTGGAAGCGATCGTTGTGACCCAGAGATCCTGGAGCTCGAGATTGGTCATGTGAAGTAACTGCTATGAGGATGGTTGGTGCATTCAAATTGAATTGGATTATAACTCGTGCTGCTCCTCTAATATCTCCTGGAGTATAACGACCGATAGGAAATTCATAGTCGTGGCCAACTTGTATCACGCCAAGAGGGAATGGCAGCATAGGTGGGAGATGGTTGGGCCTGTTGTGGAATTCCTAATACGGTCGGTAGGCCTAAGAGGTTTATTTCTAGTGAGAAAGAGCAAACTTGATTACCTTGAGTCCATGTTGTCTTCGCCCCTTATTGCTGAGCTGATGATTGAAGATCAGCCTGATCAGGTGAGCATTGAAAACTGCTAAACGGACATCAATGCCCGTATATGTTACTGTCAAAATGAAGGTTAGTCTAAGAGGACGGTAACTAAATTTCACTCACAGGCACCAAGAGGGGGACCGTGATATCGTGACCCATATTGGGGAAGCCCGACAGTGGCCCAGGACGAAAACCAAGCTGTAGCGTATTCAGCGATAGTGAAATCCTTCAAAAATACTTGGGCGAGATTCGAGAAAGTTGACGACAGTGGTGACACCATAGGAGGAAGACAACGCAGGACATAGGAGCCCAATGAGCCGAGACAGTTACTGAGGGTCACAGAACACTGCAGAACTAGAACTCCAGATGAGAGGGTCACTATTAGCGGGCTTGCAGCCAGCAACAAGACAAGGACAATGATATCCCCCAGCATAAGAAGAAGAAAAGGCATAGCCAAGGTAGACGCTCTGTGGTAGGTTCGTTCAATCAAGCCGCCGTTCTTCTGCCGGTGAATGTTTGGCGGTTTCATACGCAATTATTATTATTTGTGCTTTGTTGTGGGTTGTGGGTACGGACAAGCCGAGGTCTCAGAACACGCGGAAGAAGAGGTCGCATTCAAAACGGTTGGTCCTGAGCCTTACCTTCAAGATGATTGACTCGGACAAGCTTCTCATTGATGCTGAGCTTGCTTTCAACCTGCCAGATCCAACTCCAAGGTTACTCGAGCTCATCCATGCTATGCCAACACTCTCAACTATCAATGCCATTGCGATCATGTACATAGATCATGCCAACCAGTTCCCCTCCCAGGTCGACAAACTCGTCGGTGCCCTTGCCAACCTCAAAACTTCGAAAATCACCTTCAATGCTGATGCAAGACATGACAAGCCAACGCAGTTGTCGATTTCCCAAGCCCTTGAGTCGGAACTCCATTCCCTTTTCAGCAGTGACCTCGGCTGCGCAGAGGATGGATCGGTAACCTCGTCAAACGGACATCTCTCCTCCTCACTACTTGCTGCAAAAACAGTCAAAATTTCGCTTTGCCTCCCCTCCCTTGTCTCTGGTCAGGTTGACTGGGACCTGAATTATGATAATCCGGAGAATGGCCGCTTCGATGTTGCGACACATCAAGTCCGTGTTCTTTCCGCCTGCCTTCTACTCTCCATCTGCGGGTCGCATCTTCTGGGCCAATTTAATTTTGATCCAAGCGACATTCTTACTACCCTTGAGAGAATCAAGAATGTTGGTGTCGTGAAAGATCCCCATGGGCAACAACTACTTGAGGTCTGTAATTAGTTTGATCGTATTCTGACATGGTTTGATTACCGTGGAGTAGGTGACGATACAGCAAGCCAAGGATGGCTTCAAGAGCGATGTTGACGACGGTTGGAACATTTTGTTTCCCCAATGATCATTGATCACACTATGATATTTCATTTATTGCGTTTCGCCTCCAGTTTGTAAGATAAGCTCATACGACGTACAAGTACGAGGTTGTCCAATTTTGATACTACAATAAACCTAGCACTAGGCTGTTCACTGTTCGCTCAAATTGGCCCTCGATTCGGTCAGAAATTCAGACAGTAACCGTCGGTAAGAGTGTTTAGATACCTGATGCAAGGAATTTAGCACGAAATCGGCAAAAGTATGGGGAGCGTGAACAGTATACATAATCTCATAAAAGGTCCTATAGTAACGGCATGAACTCCGTTGAATGCAGAGCTACACAGGAGAAGTTGAACAGAACCAATACTTTGTCCTATTGAGGACTTGTCACAACTTGAAACAGAATTTCTGTCAAAGGATTGCCGATAGCTGCGTTCTTGCTGCTCAGAGGCTGGAGGGCCACTGGTCACGGTTGAATGTGGTAAGGACTGAGATCGGAAGTGGAAATTCCCAGGTGTGTTCATGCATCATCGGCGTATATTGGCGTGCATAACCCTATTCAATTATCAATATGACCACCCTTAGCATCTTAGCACCTAGCATCTTGCTTCGATTTCCTCCCGAATGCTACCCGGACAGGAAACACCTCATATTTCTACAACAGCTGTGCCAGGTATACTTATTGTAGATTGAATGCCCTGGTTGAGCATCATAAAAAGCCAAAGCCGGCGCCATTCTGTCTTGCATATCAGGAATTCAGACCTCGGTCAAGAATTCCCCTCCTGATAAATTAATAATTTTAGCCGTGCCCAAATTAGACTGAAGGTGACAGTGACCCGGATATTGTTTGGTAGAATGTGATCTTGGAAATCATAATCGTACATATCACCGAGGACATACGATGTTGAATGAATTCCTGTCAGTCCAGCTTCATGTTTTGACTGTTCACACACACTCACGCCGTAAAATCTTTTACGACTTGGCTTACATTGACCCAGGGACAGATCGCCTGATGAACCAGTCTTCCCCCATGCATCTTGGCATGGGTGGAAATGTCTCGTTACCTCAATCTAGTCTTATTTAATTTGGCTCATTCAAAAAAACTCTGTCTCCGTCCCGAAGACCCTAAGTAATCTGCCACCATATCTACACGCCGCATTGCTTCCTGCAACTCTCGCTCTTTCAGCATTTGAGGACTCTATCCTCTGCCTCTCTGCCTTTCCCACATTCCTCCCTCAAACCCAGCCAAACATGAGATCTGTCGGGTTTCTACGCAACCCTTGGAAGAAACGGGAACAGAAAATATCTGACAGTCGAGATAGTGCGGAGAATAGCTGTCGAACGACGCAAATGCCTACAAACCATTCTACAAAGGTGTTAGCGGCCGCGGCTGCCAGTCATAACCTGGCAATTAAAGTCGAGCATTTGCCCCTCGATGTATCGACTGCCTCCCCAGTTGAAGGCACCTGGAGCTACCAACATCCTTCACCGATTCAGGGCGGGTTTCCACAAATACGGGGCGAGCCTGAGCGGACTCTCATCCGAAGAGATAGCTCGCGACTTGGCCTAGACGCGACTTCAAACTGTGCCCATGGTGCGATGATCAGTGGTGGTCAGAAACCGTCCCGGGCCAAAAATCCATCAACTCGACGAACTTCCACCGAACCATTCAGTAATGAGCATCTCGTTTGCTCCCCTTTGTCCGCTAGTCGCAACGCCAAAGGGGTGTCGGTATTCAGTACGAATTACCCGACGCATCCTCGACAGAATTCGTCTCCGTTCTCTCCACAATCCCCAAGGTTGCCTTCGTTCCCCCTTTTACCTCCTATAGACTTGGATTACAGCCCTGGTAGCAAGTTTCACAAACTCTTAGAAATCAAGGGTTGCCAGTGCCCACAACCTCCGAAATCCACTCACCATGATTATTGTCCTAAATTCAAGTTTTCGGAGGCACAGAAAAGTGCGTCCGCCACGACATTTTCGGGTAGTTTACATGCCACCCACAAAACAGTACATGCGGTCTTGGATTTGTCGGCGGACGCGAAGCCGCGTACACTGTACCGGAGCACTGGCTCAACCCCCCATCTTCCCTACCACGAGCAGGTCGTTTCCCCTGTAGGGCTGGAAAGCTCTGGATGTTCCGGAGAAAGTACCGACGCAGAAAGCTTCCCTCTTTCGTTATTTCCGCTTCCTCCGCCTCTTCTCGTTCGCAAGAAAATTCCCGCTCCACTGGTCTTACGATCCGGGCTTCCCTCGTCCGCCGTTAGTTCTCGCGATTCTACACCCATTGGTACACCCACGACCCCTCGCTTTCAGTCGTTAAACTCTCCATCTCAGTCAAGCATCTCGTCACCGAAGAAATTTTATCTGGGTCGCACATCGGCCATCTTTCCCCCCCCTCCGACAAGCCCGCCTAACAGCCCTCTGCCCGATCTGCCTCCTTCTCGTAATATTTCTACCGAAAAACTCGCCCCCACCCTCAGAATTACTCACTCAAATGCTAACCTTCGAGGTGCACTTCCGTATCCGGCCACGCACAGGCTCACTTCGAGCGAGCCTATTTCTGATCACCTGAGTTTGCCGATCAAGAGACCAATGAAACCTCAGCCTGATCCTGTAAGAGTCCAGGACAGTCATACCTACATGGTGAGGATGTTACGTCAAGGTATGCTCTTCGCTGGCTCATCGTAGTTTTTCAGGACCCGAAAGAACAAACCATCTCGACAAGGAGTATGGACGCCAATGTACAGTGGGGTTACGCGCTATAAATCTCGCTTGAGCTTCTAGTAAATATAGGCTTCTCTTATACATTATGTTATTTCCTCCCCGTTGAAGCAGAAATGTAATCTATACTGAAGGCTCCACCAAAGATGATTATACCTTGTATGTAGTGTATCTGTGCAAGATAAGTGTATGGGTACTACATATGTGTACTACTGTATATCCTAAAGATTATACACCGGATATCAGTATAAATCGGGTGTATTTTCTTTGACGGGCTTTGGAAGGCCACGGAGAAAGAAAGTTACGACTTGAGGGCTGCTTCGGGATAAGAGTATATGTTCAAGATTCATTTGTCTTTCTTTCCTTCGCTCTTTTCTTTCAGATTTTTAATGGAGACCTGCTTATCTTCCAACACAGAGGTAATGATATAGGCAACCAGGACGATATTGGCCGAAACCACAGCTGTGATAGCAGCGAAAGTGGCATTCCCTGCTCATTTGTACGGTGAGAACATTAGTGAAGACATTGGAACTCATGGGTGCTTACCATTCCAAATATATTTCAGTGAGAAGAAGTAGGACGACAGGGGAACTATGCCCAAGGACAAACTGAAGATAATGAGTTTAAACAAGACACCACTAACGAACTTGTGAGCTACAGCGAAACTGCAACTGAAGGAAATATACCTTGTCGCGGCATTTGCATTGGCCCTACCGATTGTTACTTGTTCGCTCATTCTTTTGGGTGTATTCACTGTCGTTGGTTGAATCTCTGGTGGTCGTTGAGAACAGAGTACATATGTGCCGCACGTGAGCAGAGTTGTCCATCACACATGTAAATTATTAGTCCACAACTGTCGCCAATGATCAACGAGAGCGCGGGGGCAGCAGCGCCCATTTCAGCAGATAATCTCCGTAAATCCTCATCCATGGCAAGCCTACGGTCCTCAACCAGTTCTGTCCTTGCGGAACACTGGTTTCGCTATGACGTACTCCCTTCAGAATGGGATATCCTCTGGTTGTCCACGGCCTTGAAGCTCCTTCTGTTCCCTTCCTAGTGAGTATATAAGTGATATCGATTTATAAACTCAACTTGTAATGATTAGCCGATCTACCGATTTTGAGGTGCATAGGAACTGGCTTGCTATTACCCACAGCCTTCCTATTTCAAAATGGTACTACGATGTGCGTCCATGAGTTATGATATCTTTCATTTTCTGACCAACATTCTAGACGACGTCTGAGTGGAGTACGTACAAGCCTTCTATCTAGCCGTAGCATACTTATGTTATGTGACAGCCCTGGACTATCCACCGTTCTTCGCCTACCTGGAGAAACTCCTATCCATACCTGCGTCATTAATTGACCCAAAGATAGTCGACCTGAACAATTTGAACTACGATGGGTGGTCGGTCATTGGATATCAGAGGACAACAGTGATTCTGACGGAACTGGTGCTCGGGATTGTGCTCCTCAAGTATGCGTCCATTCTATGTGCCCTTCGATGCATCCTAATGTTTTTTTGTATAGATTTATCCGTGGCTCCATAGAGCCCCCAATACAACGTATTATATCTGCATCCATTTTTCTTCACCCCGGCTTCTTAATTGTAGACCATATTCATTTCCAATACAACGGTTTTATGTATGGAATATTACTTTGGTCTATCCTTATGGCTCGTAACGTAATGTACCTCTATTCAAAACGTTATCCTCTAGCTCACATTTTCACAGGGAAACAAACTTGCAAGCGGAATCCTATTCGCCGTCCTGCTGAATTTTAAACATATATACATGTACCTTGCAGTGCGTCTTCCGATAAATTTCTACTGTGGTGAAGCTCTGACAATGCCTACAAGCCTGCATACTTTGTATACCTCCTGCGATCGTTTTGCCTTTCCCCTGCTGGAGAAGTCCAGATTAAGAACTTCCTTTCATTGGCAAATGCAGTCATCGCAGTTTTTGTGGTTTCCCTCGGGCCATTCGCTCTTCTCGGGCAAATTCCCCAATTATTCTCTCGACTTTTCCCCTTTACGCGCGGATTAAATCATGCGTACTGGGCACCAAACTTCTGGGCGCTAGTCACTGCGGCTGACAGGGTGCTCCTAAAATGTAACGTGGTAGCCATCTGACCCTCGAAATCGACTCAAGTTATCCTATGTAGATGCTCGACTGACAGGGGCAGACATCGCTATTAGTGAACCAGGCGTGGTTTCAAGCTCGCGTGGTCTTATTGGCGATACTATTTTTGCGGTCCTACCTAACATCAAGCCAATTCATACTTTTGTGATTACCATCGCATTCCAGCTTGTTGGTCATTTCTTCCCGCCCTAGTATAACAGTGACAGAAGAATAGCGACAGATATGGCTGATTAAACTCTGGAGGAACCCGTCTTACAAGTCATTCCTTACTGCCCTCACTTTGTCTGGGTGGACCTCTTTTTTATTTGGCTGGCATGTACACGAAAAGGCCGTGCTTCTCATCCTAATACCCCTGAGGTAGGACCAGCGTTACCCGATAAAGATTGATCATTGATGTTCAAACCAGCCTTCTCGCTGCCGAGAGACAAGCCTATTTCAGAACTTTCGTACTTGCCAGCGTCGCCGGTGTATTTTCGCTATTCCCCTTAATCTTCACTCCAACAGGTTCGTTTTCGAACTCAGCTCAATCCCTCCCTTTGGCTCATCAGTTCCTCAGAATTTGTGATTGAGGTTATTTACTCTGTTGTATGGATTGGAGCTGTTCACACACCACTAAGCCGCCGCGTTTACGAGTAAGCGAAGCATTCTCATTGCCACTTAATTACCGCTTACAACCCGCCTCCCTGCAGGTACCCTAAGTCGATATCATATGTGATCATGGATGCCTTAGAAAAACTGTATCTGGCAGGATTCCCTTTGCTCTTGATATTCGTGACCGCCTTTCCCCTTTTACAAGGCCGAGTTAGTGCACAACCTGATCTCTCGACAGCGGCGATCTGTATCTCTTCAGAGGCCTTCTCTTGTCCGGAATCTGAATATCGGTCAGCACAGAGTAGTCCGGGAGTTCCGGCACTACAGTTCTTGCCATTGATGGTCACGAGTATATACTGTGCCTTTGGGTTAGTATGGAGCTTCCTGAGGCTCGGCTTCATCTACCTTCACGAGGAGACGACGTATCAAGGGCAACTGAGCGAGATCAAGTAGTTGTTGGTGATACATTTGTATTATAAAGCTACACATCAGACGGACACTATCGCATACGTGATGACAATAGACATATCATTGGTGTGACTACTTCTTGGAGATATGGACAACTAGTGAGGAGCATAGAAACTGTTAGTGATCTATATCTTGATCAAAGGGTTGAGAGGAAACTCACCATCTTCATCTTCTAAAACGTGATCTAAGCCAACCTTTTGACCCCGAGAATGTTTCGCACTGGCACCCCAAACAATGGCACTACAAAAAGTGGACAGTTAAGAAGAGTCTTCAAGATGCAAATAATGATGCTCACTATTTCATCTGCTTGGCAATTTCCTTGTGGATCGAATTACAGAAATCCTCCACAGAGCATTTGCCTTGTCGAAGGACGACAGGAGAATTGTAATCTGGAGCTAAGCCACGCGGCTTTGTATAAACGCGGACGAGGCTGAGGGTCTCCCACATTTTGTCGATGAGCTCGTCGATGTTTAGCCACTCACGCGACGAGATAGGCACAGACATGGGAATCTTGTATCTGGTGAGGCAAATTAATGAAAGGAATTTCGGGGCAAGCAGTTATATAAAGTACGAACAAGAGGTCTAATTCCTCTATTGAAATTGCATCGATCTAATTCGGTGGTGTTATAAGCCGGTATGAGTGAAGTTTTTTATATATACTCACTTTGTTGAGGACCTTGAAGGGTGGAAGGGTCAGAGCTTCGAAGTGCTTAACAGCACAAAACACAAACGTAGATGGCAGGGATGTAAACTCTATCGATGGATCATGAGCATAAACATATGTCATTGGCGTGTGCCAGGCGAAACGAACCTATTTCCTTCTATCACATCGACCAGATCATCTGCAGTCGCATTAGGTTCCCTGATAGCAATATCGACGTTGTTGATCCTATATTCACTGAGGATAGCTTTGATTTCGTCTTGGTCGATATTCGTCAGCGGCACTGTATTCGTAATCGCGATGCCCCCCTTTTCCTTTCTGCGAACGACGATAGCAGGAGGGCGTTTGTTTAGTCGGATACCGAAGCCTTCCAACTCGGATTCGATGAGTTTCTTATCACCGAGAGGTTTTTGAACGTCAAGGACGATGAAAATAAGGTTGCAAGTTCGGGCGACTGATTTGGGGTTGGTTTAGTTGGAATGGGACTACAGAGTGATTGAGATGTGGGCCACAATACCAGCAATAACTAAAATGGGAGATATTAAAATCAAGGAATACAATCAAAGTTGACAGGACTGGGACACACCTTGGCGACCTCGGCCTCTGCCATCGGCAGCACCCTCGATAATACCGGCTACCAAGAATTATGAGTATGCTGATGCTGTAGTTTACGTCGAGCGGGCTCACGCAAATCGAGAATCTGTATTGGCGCGCCGTGGACTTTGACTGTTCCAGGGACGGTGGTAAGCGTTGTAAAGTCGATCTCTGAAACTTCGGAGTGTGTGCCGGTAAGTTTTGACATTAGGGTGGACTTGATGTATCATAAGCTTGAGGACAGGGAAATCTCGGGGATGATGCACACCTTTCCAACGGACGGAAAGCCCACGAATCCGACCGATGCTATGCCCGTTCTAAATATTGGTCGATGAGGCCGTTAATCGATAGAGATGAGAAAAGGACGGACCGTGCAACATCGAAACCCAGACCACCGCCACCCCCGCTACTGGTGGAAGGGGCGATTAGCTCGCGCCTGAGTTTTGCGAGTTTAGCCTTGAGCTGACCGACGTGGTAGCTCGTGGCCTTATTTTTTTGGGCTGGAGAAAGGGAAGTTATCAACAAGGAAGAGGCAGATTTGGCTCAAACACACTTTTAGCCTGCAAACAAAAATCAGATAATTGGAATATGGGAACTAAGAAGGACTTTCCATCTCATCTTCGATTTCCTGTGATAGATATAAGCACTGGGAATGCTATAAAGTGAACAATGTGTACCTTTATTTTCTGGACAGTGGTCATTGTAATAGTTAGTGGGGGATCTCGGGGATTGCCGAGTGTGGGAGTGATTATTATAACGAACAACTGTTGCTGTCTCTTGTCTCTGCCAACCCCGCCGCTCCTTTGCCCCGTCGCTCTTTCGCCCCCCGTATGCCACTGGCTGGTCACCGTCCATCATAAAACCTAACAATGTCCTGCTGTGGAGGTCCAAAGTGGAAGCGTGAGGTCGTCCCAGACCATAAGGTTCGTTCCTGGTCTCCACTGGCGCCCACCTCTGTGGCTGACCTCAACCCACCCAGTTTGATTTCATCAACGTCCATGAATTCACAGACAATGGATTCCTGATGCGCATGAAGTTGTCCCTTGTCTCTTTCTTAAGTTTGCCCCCCTTAACTCCATCTCAGGTACCTATGGGTCTACATCATTGTGTTGAAGTCCTTCCTCGTCTACGTTTCCGATATCTTCTCCGCCATTACCATGTTAACCACCAAAAATTGGTCAAACGAAATCTTCAAACAGTGTGGCTCTATCGATGGTTGCGTTTTCATTCCTTTCAATACCGGAAAATGGCTTTTTGTTGGCTGTATTATTGTCTCGTTCCTTCTGGCGCGCCTCTTTCCTACTTGCCATCAATGCATACCTAACTTATTTTTTAATAGCTTGCATATGAATCGAGAAAGGCCAAGAAAATCATCGCAAGTCGAGATATCTCTTACGCCTTCACAAACATCATGGCCAACAACTACTATTCCCTTCGTATGTCCCACGCTGCCATTCTAGTCCCTTAACTTATTTATTCTCCCTTTAGGCTCCTATGATTACTTCTGCTTTTTCGATCACATCAGTAATTCGACCAAGACAAGTGACGACTTTGCCTTCTTCGTCTTTTTCGTGTTCAAGAGTAGGCTGTCTTCAAATTAGTCTCCTGTTTTATATACTTACACCCTTTTTAGGCTGGAAGCGGTTGTTGTTGGCCGATACTCCACGTCAAGCCATCAATGCCCTCACCTTATACGCCGTTTGGCTCGTCAAAAAGAAGAATACAGGTCCCTGGTACGACATCACAAAGTACTTCAAGGGAAACAGTTTGTCTACGTCCGCCCTCACTGTCACTTCGTTCTTCACTGTCGCTGTCTGCGCCGGTTCTCTTCTCCTGCTCGTTATTGCTGGTATCTGCTATGTCCCTCTCTTGATACATATCAGAGGCAATTTAAAGGTGATTGATCCATGCACCCCCTCACGTATCGCTTTCTCACATACTATTGACTATTGTAGGAATACTGCTGCCACAAGGTTGACAAGGTAAGCAAATGTTATGACTTCATGGCTTCGATCGTCTGCTCAATATGTTTTCGGTTCCCAGCGCATCGGTGATATCATCAAGCGAAAACAGAAGGAGCGCCGCCTGGAAGCCGCTAGACAGGCACAGAAGGAAGCTATTGGTGATTATTCCCATCTCAAGAACAAGAAGGGTGAACTTATCGCCAAGCCACTTCCTCAACCAACTCTCCCCAATCTCTCCATCGACGACGAGGACGACGCCTCCTCGATGCATACTCGTGTTGCCCCCAGCACCTATACCAAAGACTACTACAATTATCAAAGCGATACTGGTGGTGACTATCCACCTATGCCCGCTTATAACCCATACTCTACCCACCAACCCCCAGGCAACTACTCTCATTACAACCCATCTTCCGCCACACTCACTTATGACGAACCCACGTATCCCCACAAGTACGACGACGATAACGAAAGCACCGCTAACCTAGCCACATCTGCCGCTCCATTCTCCCGGGACCCTGTGGATCGACACGGGAGTCCATATATCCAAACACAGAATGCCAGCTATGACCCACGCGATGTGTACCAAGGACGCGCCGGCTCAACGGCGCCGCAGCAACAGGCGCCTCCGTATGGAAGACGGTCGCCTCCCAGTTCTCTTGGCCAGGTGCCAAGTGGTCTGGCATACGACGACTCACCCGAATATCCAAGTCAGTATTCGCAGTCGCCAGCGTCGTTCGGTCCACCTCAAGGTGAAAACCCATACGCTGGTTACTCAAGTCCTGCGAACACGATGCGTCCGCAACAATACCAGGGGAGGGGGTAAGAGGAACAAGTTATGACGAAGAGATTGGTGGATACGGGAGGGGCCAGGGGGGTCCCCACCACGGCCCCTTGTAATACATTCATATCGTATCGACTTAGACTTGTTGAATGATTTTTTTTTTTACCCTTTACTTGCCCAAGTACAATTTCCCTCGTTATCATTGCTCTTTTCCAGGCTACTTTTGGTGTATAACATTTGCTTGCATTTTTTGATGGTATTCTGAGAACCTGAATTAAAACCATCTAATTGTAATCAATCGTTGACACATTAACCGATGCTATTCCATGTCCATATATATGATAAATACACAGGCGATCAATGTGATAGTTTCTCCCAAGCGATGACGATTATTAGGAGAACGAGAACGCTTATAATCCCAATGGTGATTGCGCGCTGTTGGTACATCCTAGACGGTGTTTGTAGGTCAGAAAAATCTGTTCACTATATTGGCTGAATGCCGGAGTAATCAAGCGAGAGTTGGCGTACCTTCGAACCATCTTCTTCAACGTTCCAGAGGCTCGATCGATGGCCAAGTCTGCTCGTTGCAACTAGAGCCAAGTTGACGATCACATCATAGGAAGAAAACCAAATAAAACGCACTGTGTTCCGTGAATTCTCAATTTGCTCTCTTTGCGTCCTCAGGTTCATCAGAATGTCAGCTCCTTGGTTCTCGGTCTCCAGCGCGATTTGTTGAGACTGCTGCAGGCGTTTGCCACCCTCTTCTAGCAGAGCCGTTCCTGCAAGCAACCGCGTCCTATCGCTGGAGGGTCCGTATGGCTCATCTGATGAAGGATACGCATTGTTCGATGAGGAGAGCAAGTCTGAGCGAGCGAGTTGTGCTTGGGCGTCTGCGAGAAGTTTCTTGTGCTTGGATAGGTCTGCTTTGGCTGACCGCAGACGGCTATGGTACTGGGCACGAACAGATTGAGGTATCCCTTGGATTTCTATTTCCATTTGCGATACCTAGGAGAAACAGGGGCGAGAGGAATGAGCCTTGGAAGGAGCAAGGCTGGATGGACAGCATACCATCTCATCGGCCTCCTCTAATTCCATTTGTACTCTCCGCAGATTAGATTTACGCTTTTCTAGTTGAGAAAGGTGAGTGTGGGTGGTGATATTTAAGGATTTGAAGCAACCTTTGTCGTCTCCGCCATTGTCGTCAAGTTTTTCTTGGATGGTTTCGATGAACTGACGAAAGTCTTGTTCATACGATTCAAATAGAGCGGTCGGTGAGGTATCCATGAGTATGGGGACGATTTCGTAACGGTTTCTTCCACCAGGGAGAGAAGGTGTCTGGGCGTAGTTGCGGGGAAAGCTGTACAAGCCGGATTAGGAAACGTAAGTGGCACGTCGACTCCTCCGCCAACCATGTCTACTAATGCGTATGTCCCATTCTTTATCCTACATTTCTGACTTCTTATAGATATGCTTCAAGTGTCTCTCTATATCTCGACCCTCAGATACGGGACTGGGTCCTTTTCCCAATTACCTTGGTCATGGTACGTGTCGGATTGGACTTGGCCGACACAACATTCACCACCAAGCCTCTCTAGATTTTAGTGGGAATCCTAAGACATTATGTCGTCGTATTACTTCAGTCGCCTCCAAAACAGTTGCCCCGTGCTGCTCTACGAGAACAGTGCGTACTCGAAATCGAAATTTCAAAATTTGTCAGGGTACTCACGAATGTTCAGACGTGCTTTAGCGCGCTCGCAGATTCTCCGCGCGACGGCTGCGTATTCCCCTATACCGCCCCCATTCTATATGTCAATATCGCAGCATCTTTCCGACGCATTCGCCGCTGGGACGTACCTCAAAGACGGGCCCCCGAAGGGCGATTCGCCCAGCACGCCTCCGAATCCTATGACGGACCCAGCTGCCATGGACGGCATGATGTCGGGCATGAAAACTCAAATGGTCATGATGGTACCCCAGATGATCATTATGGGATGGATAAACTTTTTCTTCCAAGGCTTTGTGCTCAGTGAGTGGTCACCGTGTACCTTCAAAAACGACGAAAGTTTGAATTCAGGAAACTAGTTAAACTCCCGTTCCCCTTGACTCTTGGCTTCAAATCCATGTTGCAACGAGGGATCGAGACTCCAGATATGGATGTCCGTTGGGTCTCGTCGTTGTCTTGGTACTTTCTCAATTTCTTTGGTCTAAACGGGTTGTATCGCCTACTCCTCGGCGATGATAATTGTAGGTCTCATCGAACGTTCCGTTGCGTCCGGCTGCTTAGCTGAACTCTGGTTTCCTTAGCGGCCGATTCTTCTCGGGATATGACAGCATCTTCCTTTGCCGGGGGTGCAGCGGCAGCGGGTCCACAGGACTATAACAAGCTATTCAAGGCCGAGAAAGATAACCTCGAGTTCTCAGAGGGGCTTCATAATTGGGTAGGCAAGGATGTAGAAAACCGTGTGCTTCGGAAATACGGGAAGCTCTCACGAGCCTATTGACCGAAACAAAGATAATTTATTTCTCACAAGATCCTGGGAAGCGTAAAGCGACATTTCATTTCGAATGCCTTCTCGTTTGTGTGCACATCATAAGTAAGTAAATCTGAACGACCGCTGGACCGACGCATTGGTCCACGGGTCGATACCGCCAGGGAGTTAATAGATCAAGGAAAAGAAGATTTGTTTTTCTGGAATTTGCCGGGGACGATGAGTAATCGGATTCAGAGCATGGGTTCAACTATACCAAGCCATCATACAACGACAATGCCTGAAATAGAGGGTTGCGGTAAATATTGCGCCATCGGGGGGGAGTGGTCACTGACCTGGACGATGGTTGGATCTTGCTTGCTGCCTTCGACGAATTCTTCATAAGTCAATTGAGCATCTTTATCTTTGTCCATATTTCTGAAGATTTTATCCACACGCTGAAATGAAATCAGAATCTCGATCGGTGCTCGGGGAGTAGAAGCTACCTTCTCGGGGGTATCCTCATCCTGAGGAAGCTTAACCATTTCGCCTGTCATCTTGTAGATGGATTTAACAATCTGCAACATCTCATCGTACGTGATGGTCCCGTCCTTGTCGATATCGTAGAGTTGAAAGGCCCCTAGACGCCGATTAGATTACAGCCATCCAAAAGAAAGCCCGAAGAGACAGACATTTAAGTTTTTCTTCCAGACGACCACGACTAGTTACACTAAGGGCGCAGATAAACTCTTTAAAGTCAATATGGCCGCTCTTGTCTGCATCGAAGACATTGAAGACATAGTCGGCGAATTCTGCAGGCTCGCCAAAGGGGAAGAACTGCTTATATATCCGACTGAATTCAGCCTTGTCGAGATGACCGGAGGGACAGTCTTTCTTGAAGCCCTTGTACCTAATCGCAGGATATCGTGAATGATGGATAACGTGAATGAGGAAGCTAACCATTGTTGTAGCTCCTTCTTGTCGACTGTGTGTGTGTGTGTGTGAGCAGGGTAGAAAGAACAAGTAGGGGGAAGGGACGGACAATAAGTGTTCTTCTGGAGGTCCGCGAGCTGCTCCTGGGAGAGTTTACTCTGTGATTTGCCCATGGTATAAGAGAGAGAGTATATTAGAATGAGGCTGTACAATCTTATCTGGTCATGGTAGTACAAATACCGGATTCGGTTGATATCTCTCCCACCTACCTACCATGTGCTATTCCTCAGGTTCCATTGACCAGGCGGTCAACCCATGCCCGATGTGCAGGGTGTATCCTCACTCAAAGTATGTTCTGAAATCCTATCTCTCGACTATTTCCCATTCATTTTTCTACAACAGGTGTCCTCACATCCGCGAAATCTGCCGCAATAGGACTGCCCATCCGCGTATGGATGTTCTCTACCTCACCAATGCCGAAGGTGTGTTGCTTCCCGGCCACGTACCCCGAGCCTCGTTCACCTTTCCTCCACATCAGTCGAGTCCTTCAACGGTTGCGGCTTCTGCAAGGTACTCACTCACCCACACACCCTCTCCGATCCTTCGCTGATCGCACCGGCAGTGGGCAGACACTAACCCTCCCGCACACTTGGCCGGGTACAAGAACCCTGGTTGGCCAGGATGTTGTCGCGCCCCATCTCCTACCGAGGTCTCCAGGATCCAGGCAGCCGATTGGCGAGCAGTCAACGTTATCTACAAGGTTCCCATACCCCCAGAGTACGAGGCAATCCTCGGTGCACTTCCATCACCCTCCAGGCTAAACGGTGCCCAATCCACATCTCCTACCAATCGTACCACCCCATCCAAGCCATCGACACCGGGTCGAAGGAATATCAACTCCACTCCTTCAAAGTCAAACGCTATCTGGACAAAGGCACTCACCATCACTCCACAGAGCAGGGGCCGAAGCCCACAGGGCTCTCCCACCGTAAACTTATCCAGGACTTCCAGCTCAAATGCCATATCATCTTCCGTCCCAAATTCCTCCACCATGGACTCAGCGCGTCGTAAGACCTCTGAACGCATGGAAGGCACGCACTCTTCCAGTTCTTCCCCCAGCCGCAGACCCATCGATCTCGAGAATTCAGTCAGCCCTCGGCGGGTCTCGAGTGTTAGACGCCCTACCGTAACCCCGGCAACGACCTCCGTCTCGATCTCCAAAGTCTTTGCAGCCGATACGCGCTCTTCATCTCAAGATGCCCACGCGAAGCGTCGGTCCTCGATATCAGGCTCTGTCGCGTCCCCATCCTCCCCATCACCACGGATCACGGAGTCGCCCCTGTCGTTTATCGTACCCCGCAGTGCGAAGAAAGACGACGACTGCAATACTTCCAGTAGTAGTGGCAGTAGCGACGGGCTTGACTCCTTATCGGATAGTACAGTCACCTCCGAAGGTGGTTTCACCGATTACCTCTCAGATGAATCAGAGGCGGAGCTTCAAAGACAGGCCGAAGCCAGAGCGGCCGTCGTCGCACAGAACCAGGCCGAGGAACTCGAATTTAGGATCGCGCGACAGCAGTTAGCAAACGTTGGATTACAGCCACCGAAATCTTGGAACCCAAACAATAATACCCCAACCAAGAAGCCGTCCTCTCCAGTGAACACCCTTCCGTCATCCAGAAATAATGTGACTTCTCCATCTTTTGCTGTGGCTGCGGCAATCTTGCACAGCGGACAAGCGCGAGTCTGATTTTGAGATGGGGGGACGAAACGAACAATGCATTCGGTACTGCCAACAATAAGTATGCCCACCGTCGGCTTCTCTTTTCAAATTTAGGTTTCTCCTTGTCATGCTGTATATGTAGGATATATTTATTTTCACAAAACTGGAGTTATGAATGTGAGGCTTGATCCGGGCGTCCAGTCCGGGCCGCACACCGTATTTGGACATGCCTTTAAGGCCTGCTGGGCTCCACTCCTATTTACTCTTCCATGAACTTGGGAAGGCATTCCATCTCGTCGACGAACCCTATACAAATTCTCGATGCCAGGTTTGACCCAGATTGCGACATATTTACAGCCTCTACACCGGCAGGCTTTGCCGTCTATCAAACCAATCCGCTCAAGTTGATGAGGAAGCGAGGTTACCATGATTATCAATATCGTTGAGCTTGTCAGTCTGATCGTTTTTGTACAGAATTGACTGGAGGGACACTTTCGGCCGTATTGCCACTCCACTCTTCAAATATTCTTTTCCTGCTGGGTGGCGGCAGGAGTCCCTTGTATCCTCCCAACAAAGTTATCATCTGGAACGATGCCATTGGGAAAGATGTGGCCGAATTAGAATTTAGGGAGAGGGTCAGAGGGATGGCCTGCAGACGTGGTTGGCTCGCTGTGTGTCTACGACGCAGAGTGGTCGTGTTTCAAATCGGAAAATCAGTCACAAGATACGGTGAATGGGACACCTACGACAACCCACGAGGTGAGAATTGTATCTGCAACGTGATCTCTTATGCTCGAACTCTGAAAGATACTGGTACATTCTCTTCTGTATAGGCTTGCTGGCGATGGCTACAGCACCGTATTCTACACTCCTTGCCACCGCTGGACGCCAGACAGGCCACGTTCAACTCATTCATCTGCCCCCTTGTCCGGTAGCTGTGCTGAGAGATCCGCCCCCGTCATCACCTCCTCAAAGGCCCCCTCCTCCAATCTCAAAGCAGGCTGTATATATAATTGCTGCTCACGATAGTGCTTTGACCACACTCTCACTACCTCCTTCCGGACGTCTCCTTGCCACGACCTCTGTTCGTGGCACTTTGGCGCGGATATGGGACCCAATAACAGGACAGCTCATTAAAGAATTTCGAAGAGGGTCAGATAAGGCAGACATCTATGGTGTCGCGTTTCGACCCGATGAGAGGGAACTTTGCGTATGGAGCGATAAGGGTACTGTGCACATCTTCGACCTCATGTCCAATTCCACGTAAGTAACTGCGCTGCATCCGTGATGTCTATTCTTACGGTGTCCCTCGGGCAGGAATCGACATTCTGCGTTGTCTCCTCTGAAATCCTTGTTACCATTTCCGAAATACTTTGAGTCCGAGTGGTCATATGCCCAATACCGAATACCTGTGCAATCCTCTCATATTTCGTTGTCCTCGACTTCTCGGTCCTCGTCGTCATCTGCGGTTGATCAAGCAGAAGAAGAAAGATGCGTGGTTGGTTGGATCTCGGCATACTCTGATGATCCTTTGCAAACACCATCGACGCGAGAGTATCAATTAATTGCGTTGACATTCAGTGGGGGGTGGTATAGGCTCTCTTTGCCCAAGGTTACTTCTTCTAAGGCCGCCTCTGGTTCCTATGCTTCGTCGGGCTCTCTATCTGGGTCACCGCCCAAATCTCCGCAAATACCATATGCGAGGTCTACCACTGGTTCCTCTTCCACTGTTGCCTTGGATAAGGGAAAGGATAAAGAACGCGACAAGGAGAAGAAGGAGAGTAGAAATTGCACGCTTCAGGAATATCGTCGATTTGGCAGGTGGGATGGTTGGTAGGGCTTCAATGCGTTACTTATCATGAATAATTCGCACACCACCGCGATCTCTCTTCACGTCCCTTTATGTTGCTTTCTTATACCCCGCATGCTACATCATTGGATACTATTCATCGCGGCGCTTGTATCAAAAACTTCGATTTACATCTGTAACACCCTTGCAATGACCCATTCATTCAATATATACATTTAGAGAATCGCGTGACAACGCGTCCACAGAAATGTGACCATGTAGCCCGTACAGAACTCTTGAACCATTAAGCGGTATATAATGGAAAATCCACACGCAGAACGACAGGCCGTTTTGCTTGAGCGAATTCTCAAAAATACAGTAAGTTCTTTTATCTTACCTTCATTTTCGCCCTGGCCCTCAACGAGATCCTGCAACAGTCGAAGTGTACGGAGATGATCCTAGAACTCAATCATTGTGTTGAGGTCGGTCAAACACCTCTCTATTCCCTCCTCTTTAGACTTGTATTCTTATCTACCCCCTCGAAGGAAATTTTACGAGCCAATACTTCGGTTAAGATCGCAGCGGATTTAGCAACTAAATATCGGAAGAATGTACAATATAACATGGAGGCAACCAAAGGAAATTAGATGGTTCTCCTTCGTTTGATATCCATGGGGGGTTGTTCCAGGTCTTTATGATTGTCGTACATGTCAGTGTCAGAAGATGGTTGTCACCACGGAAGTTGGTGTGTTGGGCTGATTTTGAATGGTTGGGATCTGTACTTAATCCGCGTCCACAACCATCACTCGCCTTTAAGATCGATTCCGTGTTATCTCTTAAACTGGATCATGGACCTCGATGATATTAGCAACATTGCGATCCCATTTGGCCCGAACGCAACAACGTGTGGATATTGTTCACCTCCCGGGCAACGAAGTAAAATCGCGACCAGTTATCATAGCGCATCATTGGAGGCCATTAAGCTTTCATGTGGGGTGCGCTTTTCCCCTTCGCCCGTGTTATCGCCCATTGAGGCTCTGCACAATAGGTTTACCAGGGCATGATTGACCGAGGCTGGCGTCGCTCTGGTGAAACCACTTTGATTACCGATTACAATCCTAGATTGTGCTCATTCTATCCCAGGTTCATATTGCTACAAACCTGATCTCAAGCTCTCTTGCTGCCCACAATATACCATCAAGTAACGCGTTCCTTCCCCGATCGTTGGATTAAAGGCGAATTATATTTAAGACTAGACGCGATGGAATTCAAACCCTCCAGGAGTCAGAGGCAACTTCTCAACCGGTAAGGTCTTCCAGTTGTCTTATGTTCATCTTTTTTCCTGAAGAAAAAGGCAGGTGGAATCGATTCGTACTCTTTGAAGATTCATATGTAGGCAAAACAGCGAACCAGGACACCATGTACGCCCCATTCCTCTGAAAATGGTACCTGGTCTCCCAATATAATTGACCATCCCCAGAAGTGGATCAACTTCCAACCCAAATCCCTCGAAGAAACCTCCGAAACTGGCACCCTTTACCTCCCTCACGAAAACCATCCATGAATCTGAAATAAAGTTCCAAAACTCCTCGAAACCATGCCATAAATTTGAGGTTACTCCTCGAGTTTGACCTTCTAATTACTACTCACCCCATCATGTCCGTAGGTAGTCTTGGAACCTGCCTCCTATACGCCGGAGAAGTTCGCTCTCTACCAGAGGTACCAATCAGAGATACATAGTGACGTAAAGAACTCTCCCAATGGCTTCAAACGATTCCTCGTAGATTCTCCCCTACAGGTATGCATCTGAAGACACTATGTCAGTCTTCTCTTTACATTCTTGCGTAGCCCCACCCAATTCCATATACATCCCCACCTCCAGACCATCTCCCTCTCAATTACGGGTCATACCACCAACTCTACAGATTGAATGGCGAATTAATTGGAATGGGTGTCCTGGACATTCTGCCCAAGTGTGTCTCAAGTGTTTATTTCATGTACGACAAAGCCATGGAACGATTTTCCCTGGGTAAAGTACGTTCAGATTCTCTTTCTCGCATTTGATTCAACTCTGATTCTATATTCTTGTAGCTGAGTGCCCTCCGTGAAATATCATTAGCCCATGAAATTCGTGAGGCAGGGGCCTCAGAGATGGGATACCTATACATGGGTAGGTTTCATTGCTATTCGGGGAGAATTTTGGCTACAAAAAAGCAGGATTTTACATCTACTCGTGTCAGAAGATGAGATACAAGGGAGATTACTCTCCTTCATATTTGGCGGACCCGGTAATGGCATTCGATTAAATGGGCGTTCGGGATCTTCTCCTAATGGCTTCTCTATCCCTCCATAGGAAACATATGAATGGTTCCCGTTGGAGACCTGTATCCCGATCCTACAAAAGCACAGATATGCTTGTTTTTCGGAAGCCTCTCACTCAATAGCTGACAAGATTGCGGAAAATAATATCGACGACAATGGTAACGATGTCGAAGACACCAGCATTGATAACAGCGACGAGGACGACCAAATGGAAGGGCAGGAAGGCGAACATGAAGGTTTGGATTATACTTGGGACGAAGACCAGTCTAAGGAAGAGGAGGACGAAGGCTTCCGTAAGTTAGGTTGGCGTTCAACTCAAAGATCCAAATGACGCAATGCCTACTTCTCAGTCCCTTCACCCTCTGACGACGGGACACTACCCGACGAATTTGACGACGTCAAAATTCTAGCACGGTCCCAAAGTGGGGATATATTTGCACTGCCTATCAAGGTTTGTCGACTCAATTGTCAAGATTGGTACCTTTGCCGAATTAAAGCTTCTCAAGGAAACTGGATATTTAAGTTTCGAGCAGGTGAGATTAGAGCTTAGAGCCTGTGTTGAAGGTCTTGGCGAACAATTGGTCAAAGAAATCTCGTTTTCGTTATAACATCACGACACCAGCCTTGTTACCAACTTGTTACATTCTGAACCCATAGAAATATTATGCCCCTTTCGTATTGCAGCAGAGATTCGGGCCGGTGGCTTATGTGACAAATGTCACGAGCAAATATTTTATTGAACAAGAAACTGGGCTTATCATCACACCGCTCTGACAATTTCTTCCAATGGTAGGTCCAAAAGTACTCCCTACACTGGCGCGAAATGTGATAACGAAATCAGATTAGAAGGCAAATTCGAGAACGCCGGCAATATGTATACGCAAAATCGGTAGAATCGCAAGAGCGACAGACCTGGGAGCGGAAGCAACAATTAAAGGATAGTTTGGCAAATGGGAAGGCCTTACCCACGGAGTTGAAGAAGAGTGCAAAGGGACTAGGGAGAGATCTTGCATTCGATGAAGCTCAGGCCGGTGTGTCTTTTTATTCTATCCATCCTGTTTCTGTTCTAATTTTTAAACCCAATATTAGAACCAACCACACATATTGACAACGAGTACTCTCGAGCTGGTATTCAAGATCCAAAGATTGTAATTACCACTTCTCGAGATCCAAGCTCGAAACTCCTGCAATTCTCAAAGGTAACGATGAACAGATTCGATTTTTTTAATATGATTTGTTCATGGTTGTACAGGAATTGAGGCTGGTCTTCCCAAATTCGCATCGGATCAACAGAGGAAACTACGTCGTGAAGGAACTTGCGGAAGCCTGTCGAGCCAACGATGTTACGGATTTAATTGTCGTTCACGAACATCGTGGTACACCAGACGCTCTCATCGTATCTCACTTCCCCCATGGCCCAACTGTATACTTCACCCTCAACAATGTCGCGCTCCGACATGATATCGGAACTTATAAAAACACAACAGTTTCGGAGCAATACCCTCATCTGATCTTCGAGAACTTCAGCTCAAAACTTGGAGATCGCGTGCGGGATGTTCTCAAATATCTTTTCCCCGTTCCCAAGGAAGATAGCAAACGTGTGATGACCTTTGCAAACGAAGATGATTTTGTTTCTTTTCGGTACAATTCTGACTCTTTTTCTCATCTGCTTCACTAACCAACTTGTTAGGCATCATGTTTTTGTAAAGACCGGACGAGATGTACAATTAGCTGAAGTTGGACCTCGCTTTGAAATGAAACGTAGGTTCTCTTGTTGTGACGCATTTTCTTCCAGCTAACGGTTGTCAGCCTATGAAATTCGACAAGGGACTATTGAACAAACAGAAGCAGAACGCGAGTGGGTGCTCACACATTACACACGCACAGCGAAGAAGCGCAGTGTACTCTCAGAGTCAAGGTTTTCAGAACCTCCTATGAAGAAAGCGCGGCGGTAGTAAATTCCGATTGCCTATGGATTTGCAATGCTTTTATTTGTATCTATCGTACATCTTGCCTCGATCCTGGCTCGTCTCCATACCCTAATAGGACCTCACAGGATAACATCACAAACCTCGATTGCTTTCGCCCTCATCAAATTTACCATTTGAATCAAGGAAGAAGGAAAAGTCCATCAGTCCACAGTCAATGAGCTATCAAGCTGACTGAACCCTTCGAAGAATGCGCTGAATAGGTCGATGGCATTCTGTACATCATGAGACCCAGCAGTCTCTCTGATAGAATGCATGGATAGCATGGCATTGCCAACGTCAACTGTACGAATGCCAATCTTGGACAGCATCGGTCCAACGGTGGAACCACAGGACCTAAAGGGATAGTAATTGTTAATTCAAGTTCTAAGAAAGGCAGAAAGTTAACAGCTTACATGTCATTACGGACTTCAAATTCTTGAACCTTTCCTCCTTTGCGCTCAACCAGCTGTTTGACTATAAAGCTCGTAATAGCGTCGGATGCGTATCTTTGCTTTGCATTGGTCTTGATCACTATCCCTCCATTCATAATTGGCTTGTGTTTGACCTCATGTTTGGAGGTGTAGCTGGGGTGCAGGGCATGTCCCATATCAGCAGAAATGAGGAACGAGCGCGAGATGGATTGAGCAAATGATGCAGGTGTTGGAGATAGACGACTGAGAAGAGAAGGAATAAGGTTGGATTCAGCCCCAGAAGTAGAAACACTTCCGATTTCTTCGTGATTGAAGAGAGCAATGCAGTTTACATTGCCTTCCAAAGGAGGGGAACCGGTTGTAACAGAATCTGCAAGGGCTTCGACGGCGCAGAATCTTGGTGATCATGAGCATATGAAACAAAGCAAAAGGTAGAAAATGAATTTTACGATGAGACGAGATTATCCATACGAGGGCTGAATATGAACTCGTTGTTAATTCCACCGAGAGTTGCTGGCTGAGTATCATACAATGATCTGTAATCACCTCGTGAATCGAATGATGACGGAAAATTTGCGCAACTCACAATTCAAAGTCGTGAATTTCTTCCGATGCTACTGAGAGCTCACTAGCCAGAAGGGACAGCAACGCAGGATGGTGGTTCTCTTGGATGCTAGAGGCCGCTTTGGGGCCACCCGAAGGTGGCTTATCATCCTTGTCGTCGTCGGATTCCAGGGGAGGTGAATTTAACTGAGATTCTATCAACCCAAGGATCGGGATAAATTCAGTTTCCTGGTTGAACTTGAAGTTGTCGTTTACACCTCTGTCCACTGGAATAATACATAAATGTTATCCATTAATCTCAAGAGACAGAAAAAGGAGGCTGACAATGAATGGCAAGGGTGGGAATGCGTAGAATAGGACGATCAACCTTGATAAGTTTGGACGTGAAATTTCCACCCTTATCAGCGATAATGACTCGTCCGGCAACGGAGAGGTCACGGTCCAGCCAAGAATGCCAGATACCGCCTCCATATGTTTCTACTCCGACTTGTAGGTAAGCAGATTTGCTACGTTTAGAGATCGGGCGGATCTGGGGAGCTCGCGTAAGGGATTGCAATCAGGTCACTTCTACGAAGACTCACCTTCAGATTTGGGCTGTCAACGTGAGTTGCAACAACACTAAGTCCAGCTCCTTGTTTCCACTCATGAGGGATAGTGAATGCAACTAAGGCAGCTTGATTTCTGCGCAAGCAAGCTCAGAGGCACGGGTCAAGCAGATAATGATCCATAAGCTTACCTGGTGAAGTAGTATTTTCCACCGGGCCTGAGAGTGTTTTCCCATTCGTCTTTCTCTCTAATCTGCCGTAGGAGAACGTGAGAGATGGAGCGGTACAGTGCAGGGTTTGAATACCTTTTGGAAGCCGGCCTTCTCCAGACGCAGCGCAGCATTGTGCACCGCATGGAAAGGAGTCGGGGACGCGTTTACAAACTTAAGAAACCTGGTGGCAGCTTCTGGGCTGGTTGGGAAGAGCATCATGGTCAAGATTTAAGAAGATGTCTTCACGTTCAAATACTGATCGGTCCACTTCGATTTACTTAAATCACGTGAACAACTATATCAAAACTTTTTTTCCGTTTCCAGAATCCAGACGAAACGCTCGATGGTGCAGAGTTATCTCAAGCATGGGCCGACCCAGGTAAGTTTTCTGCCAAAAGTTCGGTATATGAAGCTTATACATCAATTTCCAGGCGTTTGGCGTAGTCTGCAGCTCCTCGTCTAATTCTCTTTTCGATGGCAAATTGGCGTATGTGCCTGCATTGGAAGATGTATTGGTCTGGGACATGAAGAAGGGTCAGATGGTAAACATCCATGCGAATGCATTGATATTAATATTCTGACTTTGTGTTAGGTCGCAATGTGGCACGAAACTGGTCACAGAGAAGAGGTCACCTGCATCATGCAATCTCCAGAACACGACTCCTTTGCAATCGGTTATGCTGATGGTTCCATCCGTCTGTGGAATTCATCGAGCGCCTCGGTCATTGCCACTTTCAATGGCCACAAAAAAGCCATTACGGCCCTTGCGTTCGACAAAAATGGGACGCGTCTGGCGTCCGGATCGCAGGACACTGACCTCATCCTCTGGGATATTGTTGGAGAAGCAGGCTTGTATCGGTACGAAAGAAATCATGTCTCCGCGGTTTGCTATCTGATTCCTTGACAGTTTGCGAGGGCACCGTGACCAAATCACTGCCATTCAATTCCTTTCCATCTCACAAGACCAACCATCCACCTCAACTGCTGCTGCTCCTGGTTTCCTCCTCACCTCTTCGAAGGACACTTTTTTGAAACTTTGGGACCTATCGACTCATCATTGTATCCAAACCACTGTCGCCCACCGTTCGGAAATCTGGACCATGGTTGTCAATCAAGCACAAGATCTAGTATTTACTGGGAGTGGAGAAGGAGCGCTCAAAGTCTGGAAGATCGACCGTGAGGCATTCGCACAAGGCCTTAAAGGGACTGAAACTGGAGAGGTACTTGATTGAAGCTATCTTTCTTCAAATATCCACCTTACACCCGTGACCAGGTTGCAAAAGTGATCCATCCTTTGTCGACACTTCCCCTTGCCTCAAAGCACCGAGTCTCTCAAATCCAACTCCACCCAGCTTTACCTTACCTTGCCGTTCAGTCTCACGACCGATCTGTCGAAATCTTCCGCATTCGGAGTGAAGAGGAGGTCTTGAAGAAAGAGGCAAGGAGAAGGAAGCGCACAAAGGAGAAAAAACGGCAAGAAAAAGACCAAGGGAAACCTTCTGAAATGGACGAGTCTGGAATATACCCACTGCCAGAGAATGAAGCAACGATGGAATCCAATATCGTTGACTATTTTACCCCCCACCTTGTCGTTCGTGCGAGCGGAAAGATTCGATCCTTTGATTTTGGTTCCAGCAATCCAACCACAAAGGTAGCGATGCCGGTATGTTACATGATCCTACAACACGATATCTAATCGGACTGTGTTAATTGAAGCTTTTCGTCGCTCTGGCTTCAAATGCCCTTGAGATCTACAATATTCCTCATTCAACGAAGTCGAAGGAGGAGCCACCCGATGCAACACGTTCTTATTCTGTTGATATACCAGGACATAGAACTGATGTTCGGACTTTATGTGTTAGCTCTGACGACCAGATTCTAGCATCCGCATCCAATGGTCAGGCATATCTGTTGAAATTCTTCTGCTGGAAATTAATGACTTTTCAGGCTCTTTAAAGATCTGGAATGTGAAAACCACGCAATGTATTCGCACAATTGAATGTGGCTATGCTATTTGCAGCACTTTCCTGCCAGGTGACCGACATGTGAGCTCTATCTCCACCTCATTTATATCCAACGACGAACATCAATTAGATTGCTGTTGGGACAAAATCAGGAGAAATCTTTATCTATGACATTGCTTCTTCCACGCTTATTGAGACGATCCAAGCTCACACTGCCACGGTATGGTCGATGCATGTGCGGCCAGATGGTGAAACCATTGCCACGGGAAGTGCTGATAAGGACGTAAAGTTCTGGTCAATAGAACACAAGGATGCCACAAGTGAAAGTGTTAGTGTCCTACTCGGTCTTTTGCGGAAATTTTGTCTTGACCTCATTGCAGTTACAAAGTGGAAGGGTTCTCACCCTGGTTCATGTTCGTACCCTGAAGATGTCCGACGATGTCCTGGCCGTGAAATACAGTCCAAATGGCAAGCTGCTAGCAGTGGCGCTCCTTGATTCTACCGTGAAGGTGTTTTATCAAGACAGCCTTAAGTTTTTCCTTTCGTTATACGGACATAAGGTTTGTGTATTCCTTCCATGTGACTATTGGACTTTTTAATGTTCGTGAAGCTTCCAGTTCTCTCATTGGACATCTCAGAAGACTCAAAGTTGATTGTGACCTGCTCGGCGGACAAGAACGTAAAAATCTGGGGGCTCGATTTCGGAGACTGCCACAAATCGATATTTGCCCATGAGGAGAGTGTCATGCAAGTTGCTTTCGAGAAAGGATCTCATTACTTCTGGACCGTGGGCAAGGACAAGTTGCTGAAATATTGGGATGGTGACAAGGTTAGTATGGTCCATATCTTTTTCTCGGCCAGTTCCCCGACTCTTCATTTTAGTTTGAAGGGATCCAAAAGCTGGAAGGCCATCATGGTGAAATCTGGGCTTTGGCTTTGAGTCATCACGGCAACTTTGTTGTCACCGGATCTCACGACAAGTCAATACGAATCTGGGAAAAGCTCGACGAACCAGTAAGATAAAAGACTTTGAGCTTGTTCCCAGGTCACTCACGAGTTTTGAAGTTATTTCTTGAAGAGGAACGTGAAAAGGAACTGGAAAGACTCTACGAGAGTGGAATTGCGGATTCTTTGAACCGCGTCGACGCAACTATCGGAAGTGGGGTAGAAGATAGACCCATGAATGGAACCTTGGAAACTGAGTTAGCGACCGTCACCAAACAAACAAGTGAAACCCTCATGGCCGGAGAACGCATTATGGAGGCCCTGGATCTTGCTGATAGAGAGCGGGAAACCTTCAGAGAATACGAAGAGTCGATGGCTCGCTTCTCGGAAAATGACGCAATGAAGTTACAACCACCACCTAGGAACCCTATACTAGCGGCGTACGGTTTAGAACCAGAAGCCTGGGTGCTGAGGGTGGTTGAAAAAGTGCCAAGTACTTCCCTCCACGATGCCCTTCTGGTGTTACCTTTTGGGAATGTTGTTTCGTTGATGGTGTATCTGAACATCTGGGCTCAGAAGGCAAATTTCTCCTCTCTTTTGCATGTGCACTATCTGAACTCTTAAATTAACCAGGGCTGGAGTGTAACACTGGTGTCACGCATTACCTTTTTCCTACTTAAAACCCATCACCACCAAATTGTCGTTAACCGTATCATGCGGACTACTCTCATTCCTCTTCGCAAACATCTGCGATCTGCCCTGCAGCGACAAAAGGAGGTCATTGGATACAATTTGGCTGCGTTGCAGTTTATTCGTAGGAAAAACAATTCCGAGCGAACAGCCCAGTTTTACGAAGAGGAAGATATGGACGAAGAGAAAGTGAAAGCTAGAATAACCGAAGGGAAAAAGCGCAAGAGGGTCAATCTTAAGGCGTAAGTAGGTGGTTGGTAATACAAGCTTCGTATTTGAGTAGGTGGTTACAAAACTAATTGTCTGATGTTACAAAACTAACGGGCTCATTTCAGCCCTCCAAGGTGCCAGTAAAAACCACCAGGGTCTCGATTGTCTATTCCTCTTTAACCTGAGGGCCCCACAACTTTTCGTACCTCCAGATTACATTTATTTTGTAAGCTTTTCGTATGAGGCCAATGGAAACTTACCACTGCTTCGGTTCCGTTGCAGGCCTTAGTTGGACTGTAAGGACACCGACATCGAAATCTGCTAGTTGCCCGAATGCTGCCCGAGTTAAATCAACATGCCTTGACCCTTTGGCGCAGCCTGCACATGTGTCCACAACTCGCACGAAGACACACCTCTTGGGGGTGTGGCAAACTGTTTGAAAATGACCTTGGTTTCGAGAGCAGTGTGATGAAAAAGAGAGACTAACGCTCCAGAAATTTAAAGCACTTTGGGCGAGATGACCAGCCTTCCATGGTCAACGCACAGGCAAACGACGCGTCCTGTTCCCCAATCAGAAAAACTTGCGACACGAGTAGCGACCGAAGACTTACAGTAGGTGCCCATTTCCCGTTGGCCCAACAGCTAGGATTTTTTAAGTCCTGGCCAGTGTACCTATGCAATGGGCTAAGAACAGGCGCCCAGGAATGCGACGGATCAAATTACCAAGTGATAATGACAGGCTCTGGCTTTCCGACGCCTTTTAAACCTTTCAAAACTCCATTCACGACACCCGTGATCGCACTCCCCAGGCCCGTCTTGTTATGCGCCTTTTTGGGTGTCTTTTCCGGTTTCTTCGACCTACTTCCAATCGCCGAATAGTCGTCCGCTTGACCGTCGTCAAACTCCAGTTCGGGCTGACGTCGATATTTATATTGCAAGTCGGTGACGTTGATACCCTGCCACCCATCTCTGGGATCGAAAATGTAGCCATCGCCTAACGAGTGGGCGATGCTGTACTTGCTTTCGGTAATTGCCCTGACAGAGGAAGCTTGGCCAGATAACGCCAGAGCGGGAAGAAAAGTCGCAAGAAAAATCGAAAGACCTGCTCGAGAAACCTTCATCGTGCCAGTAGGGAAGATATTGGCAAAGGCGGGAGTGATATAGGTACAGATCTAAAGCATAAAGCGAAGCATACTGTAAGTCCGACTCCGTGGGATATCCCCAAATAGAAAGTGGACTGAGTAGTTCGTGCAGAAGGATCGCCGTGCTAGTGCTTCTATTCATAAATAGGTGGGTTGGATGTAATATAAAAGGGTCTCTCAGAAGGATCTAAACCGCAGGAGTTGTCAAGTGTCGCCGAAGACAAAATCCCCCAGATTTCGTCGCTTTGAAAGATGGATCACTACAAACAAATAAGGTCCGCCAGATGTGATGATTAAGGCGGCTTGTTCCGGGCCGGTCTTGCGTTTCGTCATTGCGAAACTAACCCCTTCTTCATGATACTAGTTCCCTGAACACTGGCATGCCGGCAGATCCCTCCCATAATCCCGGAAATCGACGAGCAAGTAGAAAGGTCACCATAGAGGAAGAGGTCGACTCTCGGCGGGCGCGTGGAGAGGTATTCGGCCCTGAGTGGTTGTTTTGAAGCATGCCTTAATTGACTATCTCTCTCTAGCTATCTTGTGCAGAATGTCGGCGGTACGTGAAAAGGCGACATTCGCTGGTCGGCGTCTCCCTCATACCCACTTTGCATCTCATAGGCTCAAACTGAAGTGCGACAAAAAGTTGCCGTGTAGCTCGTGTGGTATAAATGTACATTCCTTCTTTGTATAACTGTGTCTCATACCTCTCTAGTCCGTAGGGGATGCCCCTCTATCTGTCCGAATGGGAGTTTAGCCACTGGTCAAGGGACGAGGTGAGCAACTTTTCATCAAATTGGAAGTTTGGCCACGAACTTTCATTGCAGATTCGTGCTCGCAGATACATCGCAACTACACACGAAGATAGCAGAGATGGGACAACGTATCCGACAACTGGAGGATGCGCTGGCCATATTTCAATCTGGGGTATCTAATGAATGTCATCCGTTGTTGCGGGAAGAACTGTTGTCAATCAAATTTGGACCAGACAAAGGATACGTGCCGGAGAAAGAACCCCCTAAAGAATCTGTTGAGCCTCCAATAAATGCTTTTGGTACCTTGACAATTGGAGAGGGCGGAGAAGCAAAGTATTTTGGTCCGTCTGCGGGCTCAGAGGTACGTGACCATCGTATAATGTAACTTAAAGACTAACAGGGTCTTTTGGAAGACTTTGTTCATGGTAATCTCCCCCGTTCAATGACTCGGCATCGCTTTCATCGCTTTCCCCCACAGGCTGGTGCTGACCTTGCGCAGTCCTGCAACGATGAAGACGGATGCCCACCTGTATCACCAGAAATCTCGCGGCTATCATCGGGATTTCCCTTTGGTATAGATTACAACGCAGACAAAACAATGGTTTTGTTGTTTGAGAACCTACCGCCAGAACCTCGCGCTTGGTCGTTGTGCGAAACTTACATGGAACAAGCTACGTGGGCATTCAGGCCTATCAGGCGGGAAGAACTGATCGACGAAATACTTTCTCCGATATACAAGGTCATCAAAGTGAAAAACACTTCTGGATTTTATCCTCCCCATTCCGTCTCTGCTCACAAGCTAGCTGCAATGTTCCTTGTATTTTCTCTAGGCGCGCTGGTCGATTTAACTCTGGAACCATGTCAGTGTTTCTTGATCGCATCTATCCGACATATCTAATATCAAAACCTCCAGACAACAAGGAGGCCGACGTCTATTACCACCTTGGTCGGGCTTCCCTTTCCCTTCGCTCAGTGTTCGATTCCCCAGAAATTGTCACTGTGCAAGCCGTTTTGTTGATGGCTTCGTATCATGGAAATGCAGGAAAACGGTACACGATGGACAGTTCAGTGAGTGTTGCTGCACAAAGTACTCAAAATTAATTTTAATCGTTTATAGTGGGCACTGATATCCCTCGGTGCAAAACTCGCTCAAGGGGTAGGTCTAACCATTTTACGTTGCTGCAATGACTCTCACAGCTTCAATAGTCAGGTCTCCGTGAGTATTGATGTCGTTTCGTGGTAAAGTCTACTTATCATATTCTAAGATCGCGACAGTTCAAGATGGAAAATGGATCCAAAAATAGTGCAACGCCGACGTTCACTGTTTTGGGAACTGTTCTCGACCGAGCTTTTCTATGTACGTCCCCGCGTTCTACCACATGAAGTGGGCCCATTAAGTCGTTGGAACAGAGTCTTGCTCTTGGCCGACCACCTTCCATACGTCTCTCCTACGTTGATACCGAATTCCCTGACGATGACGAGGCAACGGTCGATGCACAAGGCAACACTCTCGTAGGATGTGAGTTCCTCTCTCTTACATTGCGCATATAACGCCGAGCTTTATTATTTAGATTATCGCTGGAAATATGAATTCACGAAGGAGATCTTTGCCTCTGTCATCGAGCTCACATTGACGGCCGCGGCGCCACAATATCAAACAATTCTCGAGCTGGATCGGAAAGTCCGCGAAAAGACACTCTTCCCTCACCTTAACGCTTTTATCAATCCAGATGATGAAGAATGCACTCCTTCGGTATACATGAAGCGATCACTCCTTGGGCAATACCGCACCGTCAGTAAGGCCAAACCTTTCTAATGTAGTGTGATTGTTCTGACCCAATCCCTGTAGCTTTGCTCTACTTGCATAGGAGCTTCTTTGCTCAGTCAATGCTTGATCACCCTATGAACCCGCTACAAAGTCCTTACGCTCCGTCGTTCTTGGCCGCTTACCGATGTGCATCGGGTGTCATTAAATCAAGTTTGAACCACTATGACCGATTCCCAGAGTTATGCGGGAGGTGGTGGGGTATCTGGACTCATCGTGTGTATTGTCACTTTTATTTCACCACTTCAAACTAACCCTGTGTTATTTCCAGTTTTTTCTGCAGCTGTCAGTATGAATTTATTTTTCTTCTCAAGCTTTTAATGTCAAAATTGGTGTCGCAGATAATCGTTGGTTGCATCGTCACCCGCTCGCCGTCATCCAGTATGGCTTCGAGCGCCTTCATTGAGCTGGGTCTTGCGTGTGACTTGTTCGAGAAAGGCGCTATGCGTTCTCGTCGGGCTCGAAGCGGACTTGTAAGTGAGACTGTTATTGGCGATCTCCTTGTCTCATTTAAATTTAAGGCAATCCTGTATAAAATGCGAGAAAAGGCATTCCAAGTTTATTCTCAATTCCGCACAGGCAACACAGTTTCGAGCAAAATTCTCGCAGTGGACGAGCCTGATTACGGCGACGACGAACTTGCCCTATTCGGTGGCCAGACTCGTGTCTTGGTCAGTAAACTTCTCAACAGCTCCAAGAAAACGAGAAAACAGTCGGTATCATCACCGGCGGCATCGCTATCGAGCCCTTCGTCTGAGGGAGATGCTAGAGGGACGCCGTCGAACGATGTCAGTCGAGAGGTTCATCCATCTTTGGTTGAATATCTTGCGATGTTCCCACCATCGAATGCTCCTTCCAGAAATTCGTCCGATGACCATAGGAATACCATGGAAGGAGGACCCACTCTGCCAATCCTTCCTTCAGAACCCCAGCAAGAGCAATATCAAATGTGGCCGAACTGGGCACCTCCATCATCACTCTTCACTCCTCTGCCCATGGAAAACATCACCACAGAATTGGCGCCCTTTTCCAACAACCAATCTTCTACAGCAGCAGAAATCACACCAGTGGAGATCAAGACCGATCTGTCTGATGCCTCTCTTGTTGATCTCGGGATGATGATGACAGGAGAATCTGGGATGGATGAGCAATGGATATCATTCATGCGTGATTCTGGTCTCTTGCAGATCGATGGAAATGCAATGGGGATGTATACCTTATCACCTCCGACTTTCATGGGTCATGAGGGTGTTGACCAAACACCACAGTCGGGTTATTAATCTTTTTTTTTTCTTTCACGGCGATGGGCATAACCAGATAAAGGTAGTCTTTATCACTTCTTAAAGACATACCATGTAGTGTACGAATACGACAGTATTAATACAAAGGACTATAATATAAAATAATCGTTAGCGGCAGAGTTGTCGGCGGAAAACGTAAAAAAAAGGTTCAAGCTAAGTATTATCACATCAGTCATGGCGCAGTGACGATGTCACCATCCCCACTGTCAAAGCTACATAGCTGATACCCGTTTCTTCCCTTTCCCCACGTCGACGATAGAATTCGCCCTCATCACAGTTCGGTTCCTTGATGACAGCGGCGTTGTTTGATGTCCTTGCGAAGTACGATATTGTACGCTGGAACAGTACTGGGGAGTAGAAACATTTCGTGAAGAACCAGATGATGGATATGGCTGCCGTTTGCCTTACCCTTCTAGGATTTATTTAAAACCCAAGGCTGCCCTCTTTTCTTCGCTTGCTAGCAGGTACTTACTTTCATAACACACAAGGGCAGGAGTCATAGCTGTTGCATACCAGGGCTCTTTAGGAGGGACAAAATCTCTGCTCAGGCTATCCAACCAAGGGAGGTTAGGTCACCGTAGACGGAGAGCAGGAATTTTTATTTAAAGCCTTGGCTGGTGGAGATCTTTGGCCTGTCAGGTGCCAGTTCACCACAAGAATATTATTCAGGAAGATACAGTAGCTCGTTCTTTCCAAGAAGTTTCTCGCGTTGGTGAATTTCAAAATTTAAAAGTAGACAGGATAATGTAATTGCATCATCTTTAGCAATGACATTTCTTTTTGATGGAATCCTCCCTGATAGCTGATCCTAATCAGCGCGCTCCTTACATACTCGCTTGCCAACTTCAATCTTGCCATGGTTGTTAAACCCCTCAAGCTCAACGGAACTGACCTTATTCATGGCGATTCTAAACTCTCTGGCTCAGAGGTTGCCCCCTCCATTTCGGTGTCAACGAGTTCGTCTCATATCCATTCAGCGTAATTCCAACAAATACGAAATCAGACCTGTATTTAGCATTTAGGTCAATCAATCCCCTCGAAGGACAGGACTTCAGCCTTGCGGATATTAACTTCAGGGAACCTACTCGTCATGTCTATTCTCGCTATACGCAGCAGGTTTCCACTCGGGTAGAACATATCCTCAGCCGCATCAACGCAAGTGATAATTATCACCCTTGTAATGTCCGTCCTTTGACGACTTCTACTAGGATGGCTTTGCGATCAGTTATTCATCTGGTCTCTCTGCTTCTTACGCTGTAAGTATATACCTAACTATCACGCAGGGGTGTTCATTAAATTTACCCTCCAGGCCTTGGTCTTTTATCAACCCAAGCGAATTGCCATCAGAGGTGGTTACCATGGCTGTCATACGACAATTGCTGTCTACCAGAAGAGCAACCTAAATTCGATAGAGGTCATCGACATTGATTCTGAATACAGACCGGGTGATCTCTGCTGGTTAGAGACACCTGTGAACCCCACAGGAGAGTCAAGGTAAATAGCATCGTCGGCCGGGTTCACTTGTCCTGTCGCTTAGTAATATCAATACAGGGACATCCAGTATTACGCAGACAAGGTTAGTCCGTTTTTAAATTATACTCGTCTTGTTCATCAACTTCTGGCCGCCGTGAAGATACATAAAGTTGGGGGGAAACTCCTCGTTGACTCGACCTTCGGACCTCCTCCGTTGCAATATCCATTCAGGTTTGGAGCAGACTGGTGAGAAGCTCTCGTTCACCCTCGTTTTATCTTTCTGAAACCAGTC
>Ga0307513_10001238_pt1 | contig 36977 bp, 32 predicted proteins | sample 15_EM_MG_FD_202174 | JGI IMG/M metagenome (GOLD analysis project Ga0307513, IMG submission 202174) | Populus trichocarpa ectomycorrhiza microbial communities from riparian zone in the Pacific Northwest, United States - 15_EM | ecosystem: Host-associated > Plants > Roots > Unclassified | place... | reverse complement strand
ACCTTCCGGTCTTATAACGATAAGACTTCCTCGAACGAGACTATGAAGATAGTCAACGATCACGATATGCACTACAATTAGTCGTTCCCCGTTTAAACGAAACACCGACGGGAATGTGTTTGTTACAGATGTGAGGGGAATACAAAAGGAACAATATGATATTCATGGCACTTAAGAATGAAGTCATCCTTGTGGTGTGTAATATGACCATCAAGGAGAAGAATACGCCATTGGGCTTCGGGACTAGCACCAACATGCTTGATAAAGTGATCAAGCCAGGAAAGAGCAATACTCTCATTTGTATAACCAGTTTGGGAAACTGCAATTACCTCAGCTCCAGAAAGATTATCATGAACCCAATCTTCCATGATCTTTTCTCCAGGACAAATGACAACTGGTGGAAGAGGGGGGCTTCCATCCGCACAGATTGTTTCAATAATGGTGATCGACTTGCGGTTTTCGGGGCTCGCGGTATACAACTCCTTAATCTCGATCGGAACAACCACTGTCTCGCCAGTTGGGCATCCAACTCTTACACCAAACTCATCCATGTTGGAAATGTATTTGGCGTGACGAATTCCATACTTGGAAAGAGTATTTTGATACTCGACAAAACATGTCTTCAAATCTTCCTCACTATGAGTAGTGAGTCGAACATTGGCAATCGGCTTAGTCTTAATAGTATGAAGAGTAGGATTTCTCTTCAACCATTGTTGAAACCAGACGAGAGAGGGGGGATTGCGCTGCTCTTGCTGGCGAAGGTGGCAGATGGCTGCATAAATAATTGAGGGGGTTGCTCCTAACCCAGCCTCTAGCTGCTCCAGAGAAAAGCGGAATACAGCCAACTCTTGGGCTTCAGTCAAAATGACATTATTTCCTCCATGGCGATTATAGGTCCCACGTGAGTTCCTCTCCTGATGACGTTTACGATATTGGCGAATGCGGATAGATGCAGGATTGACGTTGAAGATTGTTGCTGCAGTGCTGGCCTTTTCCAAGGGTTCCTCTTCAAGCCACTACATTGCTCGATTCAAACATTCCTTCATTTCCAGCCTTGTTGGTCCATCAGGAATCGCGATTTGACCAAGACCTTCCAGCTCCGTGGATGGCTCATTTGGTTGAATAGGGCCTGAGCTTTCTTGGGTGACAGAATGGCCAAGCTGGGAGGTGGAATTCTGGGGGGCGGAGGCCATTGATAGCTGGGCCCGGGAGAGCAATTGGATAGAAGAGAGACTAAGGTTCCCTTGGCTGAACATGATGGAGGAATTTCCTGAATGAGATGGACCCGGGGGAGTTGAATCGCTAGAGCTGGATGACTGGGATTGGTCTGGCTGGAGTGAAGTGAACGGTGATCTTGAAGAGGAGGAATGATTTGCTGGACTCGAGCACATTGAATCGGGTAGTGCGAGGGATTGGTCTGCCATCGGAGTTGCTGAAAGGGGATTAACTTTGTGGAACATGGGTGTCGCGGGTGGGTTTGTGCTGGTTGACAAGTAAAAAAAAAAAAAAAACGGAGCGTAACGCTTGCTTTTGTGTAACACTTGGTTTTCCCGACTATGAGCGAAGCGAATAGGAGGGTAACCGGCTATTATAACTTATGGCTTTATAATTCAAGATCATTCCCGGCCTTTGCCCCCGCTAAATCACAGTCCGCACTAAGCTACGGCACAAGAACCACAAGCGCACGACATAGCCAAATTTAAAATCCAATCGATAACAAGCAAAACAAAACATTTTTTGGTACCTCATAGCGAGTCGGGGGTCCTTCAGCTTGCTCCCATTCTAATGAAACCAAATGCGGAGCCCAAGCGAAGGAGGGATACCATTCATCTACTGTACAAAATTAAACTATTGTGTTAGCGAAGATAGAGTAACAAAGGCATTTACCAACTTCGCTCCTTCGATAAGTTCAGAAAATTTGCCCCAGAACTAATTCTCCATTCACTTCCTTCAACCTTCCTCCACGCTAAGTCCACAACCCCGCATTGGTGAAATATAATACATGGCTAATAGGCTCTTGCTTCAATCCGCACCGAGAGCATATTCTCTCCTCGCCCTTTGCTTCCTAGTCCGTTATTCCCATGAGATAGCTCCGGCATCTATTTCACATGATAAGCAATCTCTGATTATAGACTGTCGGTGACCACTACAATTACGAATACAAGTAACAACCACTCTCATAAATGACCCGGTCCCCCATGGAACAGGAACCTCACTTATCACGGGCCGAAAGCCGGTTCGGGGGGCAGACAAACGCGCAATTTAGGCTCGAAACCTGACTCTTTGACATATCCCATAGTTTGTGGAAACAGTCAAAGTTTTCGGCAAATGCCAAAACATCCCTATCGCGAAACCGGAACTTGTGAAAATAACCCCATGACAAGGGTTTCCAATTTTACCCCCCCAGATAAAATCTAAGGAAAACTCCTCAATAGATGCACTGGACCACATAATTTCCCCCCACTAAAGCCTACGAAGATAGCCTGAAGAGTGGTGTAGAGTGATGGCTGTATTACTAAGGGGCTGTTTGGCCGCGAGGTGATTTGAAAATTTCGTAAGTTACAAACTATGGTTCTGGAACCCTAGTTAAGGCACAGTTACTAACTTTATAATTTCAAAATCCCTTGCGCCAAACGGTCCAAGATTTTAATGTATATAAAAAAACCCCACCGCAGAAGAAAGAAATTTAAAAAATGCCAAGGCTGCTAACCACAGTTTGAAATTCCTTCAAACCACAGTTGGAGCCTTGGAGAACTCATGTATGCCAAACAGTACCGCAGTTACAATCCATGGTTTGCCTTCAAACCATGGATTGAGAAGCAAACTACGTCGCGCCAAACAGCCCCTAATTAATCACCCAAAACTACGGTAATCTAGGCGGGGGTAGTGATTTTAATTTAAAAGATTTCCATCCAGTTCTCTCCTCCCTAATCACACCCCAGGATTTACTCAAACCATAATTTGTCTCCCTACTTAGCCTAGTCGCCAGTCAACCTACAGTATGTCCTGAAAACCCTCATTTGTGCTTCTGCTTGCGACCGAAATGGCACTCATTCAGTTAAGCAGTTGCAATGGCCTTCGCAAGGGGTCATATAAAATACTCCCAGGATGATATCCAACATCCCGCCCAAAGCGGGTGTTCTCACTGACCTTCGCTTTCGGCACCCTTGAGCTGGTGAGACTCCTAGAGACCGTCTGTATTAGAAAGCTCTTGGTCGCAATGGTGGAATGTCCTAAAATGGTGCCTTGGGGATCATGTTTTCCTATTGTTATCAACAGCACAGAGCATAGAAAAGCACACTCTCCAGGTGACCGCAGCAGTAGTGGAACTCTTCATACCGGAAACCTCACCTACGGACCAACCCTCTACGGTTTTGTACACCTGCTCCGATAGATTATTTTCCCTGCAAGGAATTCCTTCTAAAACCCTGCTCTAACGAACAAAAAATCCTGGATTTACGGCCTTCCTTATAGTGTGGTGTCACTATAGTACAGAGCCACTACCTAAAAAGCCCCCCCACTGGCGATTTTATGGAGGCGGCACGATTGCGTAGGCATGGCTATAGAAAAAGGGTTTCGTGGTGTCTATTCTCTATCGAGGTTGCTAGCTAATGGTCACTAAGTAGTGAAAACTTTACATTTATGGCCCTGTTAATCCGTTCATGCACTAGAACGTTGGTTTATCCACACTTTAGTGTTCCTCCATCCCATGTGCGCTTCCTGTTGCCTACGCTCCTCTCTGCTCCTAATTCAACACCCTACTTCTGGGATTTTGCCCCAAGAAGAGGGTGAATTCGCCGAAACTAAAAACCCTACGGAAAGTAATGTCTATCAATCAATGGGCAGGCTTAGCAGTTTAGATCGCTTCTTTAATACTCCCACCCAAGATTGCTGGAGCCTAGGGTTAATTTGGCCTGAGAAGGGCTAGTGTAAGCGGGTTCATGAAATATCACACGACAAGTAGGAGCATTAAATTTTGGAAATAATAAAGCATGAGGTAATAACCGGAGGGACAAATCAAACGAAACCGAGAGGAGCAGCTCAATTTAGCACCAGGAATTTGAACAAAGTGGTGAAGGGTCCGAGATTGATTGAGTTGAGTTTTTGGAAAGGAAAGTAAAGAGAAGAAAAGGAACGTGGCTGTAGCGTCGGGCACGGCCGCCCGGACAGACAGCAGCACATAAATCACGTGTAGCCTAACTAGGCCTATATCTTAACTCTCACAGCCGCCCCTGGATACTATCCCATCGTTCGTAGAAGGGACAAATTTGTCCTTTTTGCTAATGAACACAACACCCCCCACCAACCCCACCCAATATGTAAGGGTACTGATACTTCGATTCCGGGCCACAAGAGAAAAGGCTGTCGGTAGCCGCAGATTCACTTCCGACAGTGGAAATGATTTCACCAACGGACAAGAAACGAAAAGAAACAAATCGATACTACCAGAGGGGCAAACACCGCTCACACAGCTGAAAGCAGAACGAAGTCGATAGAAGCACGAAACTCACGATGAAGAAAGAAAGAAAAATCCCAATGACGTTCCGGAAAAAGCCTCTTCGTTGAGGTTGTCGTCGTTTTTCTGTCGTGCTCTCCCTGTTGTCTCCATGAATCTACTTACAGCCACTTATAACCTTGCCCCCCCTGTCCATATCACGTGCTCCGAAGCAAGCCGCTCTCATCCACGATGCTAGCTCTCTAACTACCTGTGAATAAGAAACCATATATGAAATAAAGTGAATAATCATAAATACAATTTCTCACGCCACAGTACCAGCAGTAATAGGAATGCTGTTACTCATAAAGACTCTTGTCTCTGGACTGCTTGGAAATTTATTTTAGTTAAAAGAAGAGATATGGTATGTGAATTTAAAAATTCAAATGGCGAAAGCAATCATCATACCTCTAAGCGGCCTTCCTAACATGTCAACATTGAGCTTCCAGAGAGGCGCCAAGTACTTGCAGCCCACTTACCTGTCCTGCTCAAGGCTCAGAAGGATTTCTACCACTGTCGCTGGAGGAAACAGACTGGACAGAGGAGAATAGTTGGAGTAGTGATTTTCTAAAGTCTGGGTGGAAATGTAACTGTTGTAATCTACCACTATGTTAATTACATGAATGAAATTGTTTCCTTGACTTCTACTATATCTAAAGTATGGGGACAAAAGGGTTCGTCCGGCCCGGCAACGGCAACCCCACAACCACTTTAAATTTACTACCTATGCAACCACAACTACTTAGAATGAACTGAAAATTTAGATAGTCATCCATTAAATATAAGAAAAACCATATATGAAATTACAATGCAAAAAAATCAATACTTTGTATACCATCCCTTTGCATCCAACACAGCAGCCACTCTCCTAGGCATTGACTCCCATAGCCTTTCCAAGAATTCTCCTTCAATATTTTAAGTCCAAACCACATTAAGAGCTTCTGCTAGATGTCTTCTAATAGTATCTGGACCTTCCTTAGTCTTGTGAATGTTAGGAAAGCGCTGGTGCAACTTCTCCTTTACCCTTTTCCAACAGTGCTCAATTCGATTGAGGTCTGGGGAATTGGGTGGCCATTCCATAACCTGTATATGGTTTTCTGCAAACCAAGCCATAGTATCTCTTGCAGTATGTATCTTTGCACCATCCTGCTGAAATATAGGATCTCCAACTGTGTCCTCCACCTCCTGCCAGACATCAACTAAGCCATCCTCCAAAACTCCAATATATACAAATCTATCCACACTCCTGTCAAAAATAGGAATCAGAGAATTATATTTGCCCCAAATGCAAGCCCAGACCATCAGCTTTATCCCAGGCCCTTTTGTAACCCCTTGAATACAGTCCTTGTGCCACTTTTCTTCAGGTGTTCTGAACACCCAAATACCCTTAGGATCTTTGGACTTTTCAACCATGCATTCATCACTAAAGATGCTCCCTTCAAAGTCTTCCTTTATCCAATTCTTATACTCTCTTACCCAGGCTAACCTCTTAATAGCATGTTCATCCTTCAGAAATGCTCTCTTCCTAGCTCTCCACTTCTTTATGTTGACTGATGCCAAAGCTCTCATGATTTTCTTGACAGAGGCATGTGGTGCAACCTCATTGCACAATTCTCATAGGGGTAGGCAGCATGCCTTCTTGGACTCTTGGACTAGGTGGCGACAGGTTCTGGTATCGATAATTTTGGGTCTTCCAGTATATGGGAGGTTATTTGCAACACTCCTCTTTTGATACCGGTTGTGAAAACTTTGAACAATACTCTTGGGACAATGTAAGAGTTGTCCTATTTCAGAAAAAGAAAGATTTTTTTCCTCTAGAGCAACAATTTGCCCCTTCTCAAAGTCTGTGAGGTAGCCTGCCTTTTCTGGAGGCATGGTTGTTGAGAGGTGGTTGATCGTGTAGGTGGGTTTTTTTGAGGGGTTGCTCGATAACCACCAATCGGATGAACCCTTTTCTCCTAGTACTTTAGCTTGTCCAATTTCTCATTCTACATTTTTATGATTTTTGTTTGATTTTTAAATAAATTATTTGGAGTGCTCTGTTGGTTGCAGAAACGCCAATAATTTCGCTACGAACGAGGGGATAACGCGGCACGATACTAATCCCAATACCCATAAAGGAGAGGATATAATGAGACTAAAAAAGCATTCACCTCACCTTGCGTCTGATGGGGGTTCGTCAACGATCGTGTGGTCGGATGTGTTGTCGGGTGGATTCAATATTTCTTTATTACGATGTAAAAGGACCACCCCAATCCAGGCTTTGATCCCTACGGCAGTACATTCCCGAGGTACGCCAGCTCAACCTGCCTATCCCGCAGTACGGGTGGGTGGAGAGGTTGTGTTGTCTATTCTCTATGGAGGTTGCTAGCCACTGTTCACCTTAAGTAGCGAAAACTCTGCTAGTACATGTGATAGCTCTATGTCTCCGCATATGCCCTGTACATCTGTTCATGCCCCAGAACGCCCCTGATGTCCACCCTCTGGCGTTTCTTTATACATGTGAGCGTTCCCCGCGTCTCCGCTATCTCCGCTATCTCTGCTCTCATTCAGTGCTCCACTACTGGGATTATTATGCTATCAGACTAAACGGAGAGTAACTACCCCAACCCTTAGCGTAATCGGGATCCACCCGCCCTATAAGTGACCTTGTCGATATCTCGCTATAATGCCCTGTTAATAGTTCTAGGGCAAGTGACCTCACGCGGTCCGAGAGATACCGTTTCGCATGGATCCCCCAATACACTGAACAGTATTCAACAAAGGGTGTATTCGGGGGGTCAGGAGGAACAGTGGTCGAGAGAGCTTTGACCTGTTGGGAATTCAGATAGGTCAAGCAAATTTCTGCAATTACTGAGTGAGGGCGGTTGAACAATATATCGCTATGAGTGGAAAGATACTCCTGGAGAGTCAAGTGGATCAATCGCACGGTTGACGCCTCCTTGTCAATAGCAATAAGCCCTTGACAGCATCCAACCAATGTCGATATCGAAGGGGTGTTGCAAATATTAAAATCCGAGGAGCCTAGCTCAACTCCTAAGGCATAGCTGAGCTCATCCGCTTGCAATGGCCGCTCCGCATGGCTGACCCACATCAGAGCTGTCATCCCGAGTCTCGATTTATCCCCATCTTGCGCTTTTATCCGTCCGATCGTCGCGCCATAAACATCTCCCAATTCCAATCCATCGATCATTTTACTTAGCCTTTCTCGTCTCCGATAGAGTGTAGATTCACGTAAGATTGCCTCGATATTCAAGGAAGCCAACAGAAACCTGGATCCATATCTATTAGCGGAAATTGTGGAGCAGGATTCCCAGCACCATTGCGCCCACCTACATTTCCGACATATTTTCAGGAATCTTCTCCAGAATGTCTGCCACAAGAGTTTCATCCATTGCATCCGCTGTTTGGTCCTCGTCCAGTCTAGCAAGAAGGTATCCAATGATATCAACTTTGCGGGGGCCTACCGATATACTTATCACTCGCCCAGAAAGGCGCTTCTCGATCTCAGCTCGAATATGAGGCCTTCCAGTGATGATTATTCGTGTGCGCGGGGACTTCTCGAGGATTTGTTTCAGTGAACTAAGGAGCTTGACTCGATGCACCGCTACACATTCATCCAGGGCGTCAATGCATATAAATGTGCGCAGTGAAGCTGTGACGGCCTGTAGCATCTTCACTATATCCGGAAGTCGCGGCTCCCGTCCGCCAATGGCCAATCTCTGCTCCTCAAAAGCCCGTGATATTTCCTCCGGAATCCTTTCCATTCCGCCAACCACTTGTTTCACCAAGGAACCCAGCATACTGGTCACCGACTGTTCCTTCCGGGCAGCGAAGTCAAAGTAAAAACACGTCACTGCTGTGTTTTGTCCCATGGCCTGATCGCACAACCTGTCCACTACCAGAGAACTGACATTATAGCTTGTTAGCACTTAACTTACTCGCTTTCTTCTTTTCTCTAAAGGCAATCCTCGGTACCTAATAAACGTCTTTCCGACCCCGGGATTTCCATAACCAAACAAGACTTCACAACCACGTTCACGTTCACCACAGTCATGCCAGCTCCTAAATTCTTCAGTTTCCATAATCCATTCCCCTATGTTGTCCATGCGGCGCTCTTGAATGTCGCGATGCCGTTTCTTGGGCTCAAGGGGTGATAGCCAAGCTTGGAGTTGAGATCGATCGTCTGCAATAGTACACATGTTCCACACATTAAAAGAGTTTGTATTATTAGAGACGTTGGTGCTATCACCAGTCGTATATTGAGACATCTTCGGATCTTCGCTGCGCCCACCGCGTGGTGGAGGAGGAGTTATTGAAAGTGTGTTGGCGATATCCCTTGAGGCTGAAGAAAAGCTGGGGTCTGCTGATGTTAAAGCAGCATTGCAAATAGCTTTGGTTGCATAGCAACGATGATGAGTCCGGTTAAACCGGCGGGAAGTGTAAAGCCAATTCCCAAATATGATGCATCATCTTTGTGGCTACCGGTATTGTATCTGTGCTGTTAGGGTGAAACCAGTCCTAGTCTACCGAAGCACCGTGCTCGAGCACAAGGCTGGCATCGAGCCACCGAATACCCCCTTCAGGGCATACCAGCTTTCAGAGATCTTTGGCTGGCTGCTGGTAAGCTGCTCGAGTATTTCACTCACAGTAATCCGCCGCAGCCCCGGAGAATAATGTCGGGTACCGAAAAACTCGGGCCGACGGCCATTTTACACCAAAATCGAGCATTCTTTATCATTTGATCACCCCCAATCTGGGACCTCCACTTTAGGCCGAATAGAGCTGGGCAATAGGCAGAAAGTAGCTTTTAAGAAAGAAAAAAATTAGCTAGGAGTTTTATGGAATTGAGAAACCAGAAAGAACCTAAAACAAAGGTGGTTGTCATGTATCTTTTGTATGGCCTCATACAAAATCTCAAGTCACTTTCCAATCTTACCACACCACTGCATAAAAAACCATGAGTTATTAATTTATAGGCTTTATATTTCCATGATAGAAAACAATAGCTGTTCTCATGCTCCCTGCAGCTTCTTGAAATTTTGTAAATAGGTAGTGTCAGGCTATGAGTTTCTGAACAAGGCTGATTTTGGTGTAGGGTAGCTAACGGTCCGGGTTTTGTGGCACACCGACTTATAAAACGCAATCAGGTCTCTGCCAATGGGCCCAGGGGGGTTTAGTTAATTGCTATTAGCAGAGTACTCGAGCAGAAGAAAATTCGGAATAAAGTTTTGGCTCGCATCCAAGTGGCTTACTCTCCAACTATAAGAGCAGGCCCTGAAGTTGGATGTTCGATAGATAAATGCCTGCTCCTTGTGCCAGAGTGGGGTACTTATGCCGTACGCTGGAACTGGTGCAGCCACAAGATTGACGAATCATATTTGGGAATTGGTTTTACACTTTCCGCTGGTTGAACAGGATACTTTTTGGTTGCTATGTAACAGACGGTAGTGATATTTGTAATCCTGCCTTAAAATCTGTAGATACCCGCTTTACCCCAGCCCCCGGTATACGAAAACATCCCCCCCGCGACTTGTACACTTTCCGTCTGGTTTCACCGCTTCTTCTTTTTGCTATGTAACATATAGTAGCGCTACTTGAAATGCTGCGTGAACGTTAGTAGACCCCCTCTTTTCTTTTAGCCTCTAGGGGTACCGCCAACCCGCTACGCTCGGTAACTCCTCTACCACGCGGTGCACGCAGCAACAACCCGAAAATGATTCAACATAAGACTAGTGATTGCAATTTCTCTAATAATACAAACTCTTTTAATAATGTGTGGAAGATTCGTAGCATTCCATATGACGGGCCTCAACTCCTAGCTTGTTTATCGCCCCTGGAGCCCAAGAAACAGCATGGCGACATCCGAGAGCGCCACATGGACTATATCTGGGAATGGTACACAGGAACTGAAGAATTTAGAAGCTGGCAGGGCTGGAGTGGGTAATGGAAATCCCGGGATTGGAGAAAGATTTATTAGGTAGCGAGGACTAGTCTCAGAGGAGAGGAGAAGGGCAGTCAGTGCTAACCAGCCGCGATATCAGTTTACCAGAAGTGGATAGGTTGTGCGATCCAGTCAAGGGATGAAAGACTGCTTTTACGTATTTTTACTTTGATCTCGCCGCCCGAAAGGGCACTTTGTGACAAGTATGCTAGGTTCTTTGGCGAAGCCGGTGGTTCGAAGAATGGAAAGTGTACCGGAGGAAATATGTCGGGCCTTTTAGGAGCAGAATTTGGCCATTGGTGGATTGGAGCGGGGACTTCCGGATATCGGGAGGATGCTACAAGCTGTCACATCCTCTTTGAGTGCATTTTTACCAAAAACCCTGGCTGTTAGAGGTATTTGTTTCCAAAGAATCTTGCCACGTACCTAGGGTATGTCTCGCTCTCCCCGGGATCTCCATAGCCAGTGTTCCAAATGGTCCGACCAGTCAAGTCTTGGAGGCAGGACCAGGCTGGCCAGTCCTGGTTGATGTCGATGACCGGACCCGACTAACTCAGGTGGTCCGGTCCGGTTTGGACTGGTTCCAGACCAGTCTTCATAAAAGATTGCACGAGAGTCGGAATGGCACCCAGGCCAACACTGAGAATAGGAGAATAGCCATAGTAGGATTTTAAAGCTGCTTGTCACATTATAAATCAACAGCCCCTGAATACATGTTGATAGAACATCCCTTAGAGGATAGTATGTGGAGGAAATGTGATTACCCGATGGATAAGTGAGATTCAATACCGGTACTGTGGCATCTGGTCATGTAATATCACTCACTTAATGCACAAAAAATAGTGTTCGTATATAATTTCTTGGTTCTCTCAAATATGGTTTCTTTCTCCTCTCAAATGCTTCTTTTGACTCTCTATATTTGTTCTCAAGCCGGATACAAGTCCGGACTTCTTTATACTTCCTTTATTATTTCTTTTGTTCCTATATGTGTTTTCTTCCAATGCCTCTGTTCTTTGTTACGGAGGCTTGGTGGAAGTGGGACCAAGTCATCTCACTATAAAGCTTGTCTATATCGTTCCTATCATTTAATGAATAGTTCGTGGCAATCTATTACCTTGACTATTTTGCTATTATCACTTCTTCGTTCGAGTTCCCATTGCATATTACAACAAATAGTTCAACACCCGAGAACCTATTTTCGTCACCCCTAATCAAAACAAGGCACTATATACACCGTATAATCCATGGAAACAATCAGCTTTATTAATAAAAGCTTTATTTGAACATAATATATTGTGATAAATAGCACATCCTATTGCTTGGCAGGCCTGGTCGGACCTGTCCTGGTCGAGTTGGTTTCGATAATCCTGACTGTCCAGTCAGTCTAATTTCTACTATTAGACTAGACTTGACTTTCGACCGGACTAGTTAGTCCAGTCCAGTCTTCCGCCGACTATTCGGAACCCTGGCCATACTACGACTCCATAGCAACGAAAATGCCCTTATTTCCTCCACCCTCACCACCCCTCTACTCCCAAGATATGCTCATTTCCACAAGCCAACCTTCCATCCTATTGAATGGTCTAGTGAGCAAGCCTTGGCATCTAGCAAGCAACACCAGTGGGGAGGGCCAACCCATACATGGTCATCTAACTTACTGATTGTATCGTTAAAACTACCAATCCCGTTCTTCCACAATGGCTAGTGCTGTCACAGACCTTCCCAGTGACCAATTGCATGTGCAGAGTTTGTGCCATGATATTCTAGCGAAAATGCAGGTTGAACATACAAATGGGAGAGAGACCTGTTGTGTACAAAGGGTTTCAAATAACATACGACATTGCCCAAAGAACACCAGAAATTGTTGCTTGTTGGGCAATTGCAGTATGACGCTCAACACAGAAAATAAAAAGGCACTTGATCCCATCTAAAAACAGCAAAATAAAGTTATATCAACCTTTCCCATTTGCCGGTTAGTTGTAGCCAACTAGAGTATCCTCACAATAGTCAAACTGAATGATGGGCCCCGTCTCATCCAGTTTTTCTCTCATTATCACCACCTACATGGGTCGCTGGTCTGGTCCTTGAGTGCGCGGAACTCATTGTGCAGTTCACGGATCCCGTCATCCAAATTTCTGATCTTCTCGTTCTGTTTTCCAATTACCTCCTTCAGTTCCTGGAGTTCTTTGCTGAGCTTGGCCCCCACTTTATCCTCCCCATCCTCCAACTTCTCGGGAGAATCATATCCAATAGCACAGTTGCATTTCCCGACATCCTAAACCCATTTAGTCAAGTTGCCTAAAGACGTTGTATTATGTTGTAATGACATTATACCTTTTCCACTTTGGAAATACGGACTATGAACTCTGTTTTCTGTCCGGAAAACCCCACCCATGTCATATAATCTCCATCGTTCTTGGAAGATTTGCCGTCGGAGGAGTGGGATACCTGTTCTGCAATAGATTTCCTCTGAGAAAAAAGGTTAGCAGATGCAATCTAACATTATTGATCGATTGGAATCTTACTTGAGTAGTCTGGAATCTTCTGTGAGATCCCATACGGAGGCGGATACCAGGAAAGCAAAGGTTGTGTGTGAGCTGGAAATGAGAAATTTGTTTCATCCGAGTCATCGTGTAATGCTTTGCGGATGGTGTACCGAGGTGGTGTAATGGAAGTAAAAGAAACGAGTAAATGATGTTAGGCATGGAGTAGACAAAATATAAACACCCCAAACTCTATTACGCAGCCTGAGTAAAATGTACCCTTAGTAAGCAAAAAACTAGCTTAGTCGCCACTCGTTTGGTGTCACCGTGTGTTTTTCGGCTCACCGTGGCGTGCGCTAAGTTACCCCTGTTCGTCGCCCACCCAGTTTCGTCGGGGGTACCGTGAAAACTGTATTCCGACACGCCCCCACTTCAACCCCCCAGAATTCCCCAGCCATGAGCCTCCTATTATCATCGTTCCTACTCTTAATAATCTACATCTTCGTCCGCCGTCCAAAATCCTCAGACCCTTACGCCCTCGACCACGCGGCCCTCAATGCCCCCCTATTCCCGCAAACGATGTGGATGAACATGGGATACTGGAAGAACACAAGCTCATTCCCGGAAGCCTGTCGCGCCCTACTTACCCTTTTACTGGAGAAGTCTGGGCTCCTCTCCGGGGATGCCAAGGGTGAGGTACGTATAATAGACATCGGCTTCGGTTGCGGGGATCAGACACTGGCGATACTACAAACGTTGCCGGGGGTGCGATACAGTGGCATCACGAATAACCCCATACAGCTGGCGTTCTTGGAAGACAGGCTGGGAAAAATTGCCCCTATGGATAAGCGGCGAGCTCAGTTGTGCCTAGGTGACGGTGCGGACCCAGATACATGGAAGGTTGAAGCTGGGGCCGGGTTGGAAACTTGGACACTTGCGCTGGATTGTTTATACCACTTCCGGCCGAATAGAGAAAAGGCACTGCGCCGTGCTGCGGAATTGGGGTCGCTCGTCGCGTTCGACTTGTTACTAAGTGAACAAGCGAAGTGGTGGGAAAAGGGGGTGCTATGGGCCATTACTGTGGGGATGGGGGTTCCTTACCGCAATTTCATGACTCCGAAGCAGTATACTGACATGCTGGTTGTCGCCGGGTACGCATCGAATGAGATAGAGATTGAGGATATTTCCTCGGATGTGTTTGGTGGCTTGGCGGCATATATCCAGCGGAGGAGTCAGGAAGCGGAGCGTTGGGGCATAGGTGGCTGGAGAAAGTGGAAGGTTGCGGGGTGGGTATTTGGATTATGGGATAAGCGGGGGACGGTTCGAGGTTGTGTGGTTATTGCCCGGAGAGCGAAACACTGATACCCCTGGAGATGAAGGTATTTTTCCACAGTTTTTTAGGGTCTTCTCGCTCTCACTCGGAGGATTGTCATATTTGTTACCTCATCCGTCGTCTACATAAAGTTGCAGCACTTCGAACAGTGCGAAGGCTTCTCTTGCATCGAGTGTGTAACGTAGTGCGTGTCTGAATTTGGATTGGTGTGGGCAGATGCATGATTTGGCTTATCCGTAATTCGTATGAATTTCGCCGTAAACGGTAGGAATTGAGATCCCACTCCCTGAGGCGCTAAGTAATTCCCTCTTAAACCTCCTTCAACCAATGAGACTTAGCACCGTGAGAACGCGGAATCTCACTCCCAAGCCCGCCTATCATACTATCGAGGGTCAACTTTGAAGCATCATACAAAACCCCTTCACCTCCGTAGCGTAATTCTCCAGCTACGAGACCCTATTCATATGCCGATATCCCAACGCACCACCCAAAGATACCCACCTTGACAACCCCAACTCACCACCACTCCAACCAAACAAACTCTTTGTTCTACACAGTGGTGCTTATTCGGTTCCCCGATATGAGACGAATTCTACGATAGCGCCTCATGTATCGCAGAGAGATAGCACGGCAATGAAGCGCAGGGTAGATTAGTCAGTAACAATGGTATAATAAGAACGGGAGGCCAACGAGAAGAAGAAGAAGAAGAAAAAGGTGTTGCCCACAAGACTAAGTAATACAATCTCGGCGCGAAAACAAAAACATAGGAAGCGAGCAGTACTTTTGAGTGTAGCAAAACAAAGGGGAATGATGATACTATGATCGACACGTGCATAAGGAAAACACAAACTTTCTTCCTATTCATAATCCCCCTACCCCACTTCCCCGCTTATGCGCACTGTACAGTACTCCTGGCAAGGCAGGCCGGGGGAGATCCCACCGGTTCCCATTTTCCCAATCGAACTGCCCGGCAAGCGGAAAATAATAGTTACGGTAGTGGGCAAGCTACTGTACCACCGGAAACAAGTAAACCCATAAGAGAAATTGAAAGGAAAAAAACGGATGCCGAGTATCAAACTCAATGGAGGATTCCCACCGCATAGGAATATATACTCCAACCATGTTTTGCTTTTCTTCTTTCCCTCCCTCTCCAAGCTGGAATTGCGCGAGCGGACAAGTTCCATCCCACGAGTGATGCGTAAATGAGGGGCAGGGAATTGTTTTCTTGGGTTGTCCGTGCTGCTAAACCAGCCAGGAGACCCCGTGTACAGCACCTAGCGCGGCAAGCAGGGCTAGACCGAGGGATTGACATGGCCGGTATCCGAAGCCGTCCGCGACAAGCGACGCTTTAGAACAAGGAGTAACGGGCGCTACCAACGACGAAGAAGGAGTTTTTAAAAGAAGAATCCGAGCAAAAGAGCTATCGCATCCGCAAAGTTGGACTACAGTTCCCCCAGCCGGAAACAAAGTATTCCGGGTGCAACGTGGGTCACGTCCATGGCCAGACATCAAAAACCAGACATCAAAATCTTGGGACCATCCGACTGTCGGCGGCGGGGGGGTCCCTTTGATATATTCACCCCCGGTTATCCAGGCCCGGAGGCCTTCTCCTCTTGAAATCCCTTCACCGACCGCTGCTCCCACGGGGTTGCTTCCTACAGTCCCTTCCAGTGGTTTTCCCTTGGTGAAGCTTGCTGTTTTTAGAGTTAATGCCCTCCTCTCCGGCAGACGACCTCACGACTCCCTCATGCGCACAAGTAGCAACTAGCCGATGCGGAACTCGGCCAAGATCATCAATCGGCTCGATCTGGAATGACATTCCCTCGTTCAGTGGGCAGCTTCACCCCTCACTCGTTCCCATTGCCTGCGATCAACCAGCGCGCCGTGCGGCCGTGTATACAGTTTATCTGCTGAGCGGGGGCTAATCCCCTCATGTTCCATAACGGCTATTTGACTCCCCCCCTCCATATATTACTATAATACGCGTGCACCGTTGAGCCGAGTGAGAGATTCAGGAGAGGAAAGTTCAGATTAAAGTGTCTAGAAGTGTTTAGCGCATGCCTCTTATGTGTTCCAGGCGCTCTATCATCTACCCAAGGCACAGCCAGGCACCCCCAGGAGTCCCAACCAATAACAGATTAAACCAGAAAAGCCCACCAAACGGAAAAAGCGAACCAGCTAACCCCCCCCCCAAAAAAAACATATATATATAAAAATAAGCAGAAGCCCGAAAGTCCCAATTTAAAAATCCAACACCAGGGAAGCCAGGAATTCAGAAAGACCAGGAGCAAAGCACCCGAGCATCACATAAACGCGCTCTATCCCATATCCACACTCCCTTGAGCCAAAACCCGGGGTGTCCGATTTTTATCCGAGATTCCTTAGCGAGGATGCGGGCGGAGGGAAATTTTTCCCGAATTTCAAGTATGATATTATGATACAAGGTAAGTTAAAACTTCAACCCTTACTCAGGTAGAGGGGTCCCCCCCACCAAACTTTCCCGTTCTCACACGTGCCCAATATCTTCCGTCCAATTAGAGTTCTTTGCGAGCTCACTCGCACGTATCCAAGGTGTTTCGCTTTCGAGTGGGGGGGGGAGCCGGCCGCTTTTTCTCTTGTTTCCTGGTTCTCGGTATGTCACTAACGCCGAAATGGCCTATTATTCAAGGAGACTTCCTCTCACTGCTTCGGCCCATAGAGGAAAGGGTTAGTGCTCCGCTTCCCTGCTATAGTTCCGGGGTTCGCCCCGCCCCCGTAGAAAAAGAAATAAGGAAGGCGCCAATCCCGAGTGATACTCCATGATTAAACGCCACAGCGGTGGCTCCCTGGCTCAGCCTTGACCTCCCAGCGCATGATAATCTAGTCTAACTAAATCCAACCCTAACCCACCAATGCATACCTTAACTTTAATTACTCATTCCCTGCAGAAGCCCATTGCTCCGGGCACAATCATAGTACCCATCCGACTCACCCCCACCCATTGGTCCGAATGAGAGCTCTGGCCAGTAGTAACTCAATACAACGCAGTAGGGGCGGATGGTGAAGGAGACGCCGAGGAAACGAAAATATAACAATGAAAGGGAGAAAGTGAAAATGGCTCAGATTTAGCCTTGAGCCTCCGTTGAGAAACCTAACGAGACTGTGCGACACGATAATCTCTATGTACCCATCTGAATGCCATGCCACTAGCCAGCCAGCAATGCATACTAAACCAACCCAGACCAAACCAGACTACGAGACAAATCAAAGGAGAAAAGAGAAACCTGATGCCCAATAATGCCCTTAGCAAACAAAAAAAAATGAACTAAAAAATGCCGGAAACTATCAAAAGATAAAAAAGGTAGAGTAATGAAAGCGGGGGAGCCCCCACCCCAAAAACTACGGCACATAAATCCTCGAAAACCCCTCCACTCCCTGCCGGCAGCACACGCAACTCTTGTAGTTATTATGCGCAAGGCAAACCCTGCAATCCTCACACAGGGCAAGACACCTACACGGCCAAACGATGATGGTCCTGGTGGCGGATTGGCAAACCACGCACGAGCTATAATTTGAGCTAGCGGTAGCAGACGAGGATCGGCGCTGCTGAAGTATGATGGATTCTAGGGAGGCTGATGCGCCGTTAGTGGAGCGGTAGCTTGACCGGGTGAGAATGTTGGGCGCCTTCAAGTGTCGGCCGAGGGCTTGCGCCTGAGCCCGGTCTTCGGGGGTTTGTGGGTCAAGGAGGGTGGCGAGATCTGCTGGTGTTGAAAATATTTCCGAGAACGGGGATTGGGGAGGGGAGGGGGAGGATGAAGATTCGCGGGAGGGATAGGGGTGTGATTGGGTGGGTGTTCGCGTGCCGGAGGGTTGGGAGTCGTCGGAATCGTAGGCGAAATCTGTCAGAGAGCCTAGGTCTGACGCTGCGGAGATTACGGTGCTGGCATCGTCGTCTATGGAGTGGTCAGGTTGGAAGTCGCCACTCGTGTCCGAGTCCGCCCAGAGGGGTCCTTCGATATTCCCGATGAAGCGAGTGTAGAGAGATACTGAGTCTGTATCCTCCTCCTCCTCGGGTCCCAGAGCTGGGCTTTGAGCCGCGTGAACTGCTTCCGGGCTATCGGGTGGGTCTCTTCCACGGGCGCGGAATAAAATTGGTGTCCAGCGAGAAGTTAGGCTGACGAGAAGGACTGATACCCCTCGCATCATTTCCCCGGCGCCGGCCCATCTGCTGCTTCCGGTGCCGTTTCTACCCTTCTTGGGTGCCATAATCCCCTTTACGTCTTTGCGTTCCTGAGAGTATGGGCCTTTACCGACACCGGTTCCGATTAACCCAGGGGCTGCACCCCCACCACCTATACCTAACTTCCTCTGGGAATCTAGAACCTTAGTCCTCTGGTCTTCTAGCCAAGTCCACGCCGGAAGCCTGACCACCCGCCCCTCATTCAAATAAGTAGCCTCACTAGCCGCCGTCAAGCATTGAAACCCCAACTTTAACAAGGTGGTATAAAAATCATCACTATTATTAATGGTAATAGTCCCCAACGTTAAATTCGCCTGTAAATTATCAAGCCCAGCACGGAAGCTCGGACTCTCACTAACTCCGGGGGGAGGGAACAGCAAAGTAAGCACTAAAGCAAGCGCGTAAATCCCCGCACAAACAAAGATCCCGGTGAAGATAAGCAGGTGTGGAATGAACCCAACCACGCACACAGTAGGGAAATTTAGTACGGCGCCGGATTCGGATCTAAAAATTAGTGCCCATGCAAAGCCACTCAAAAATGCAACGCCCCAGATGCCTGTGCTGAGTAATCGGTATCTCTCCTGTCGATTGAAAACGCCCAGGATGTGGCTTGTGAGGTGACCGAGAGCAGAGATGAGCGAGATGTAGAGAACTTCCGGGGGGACGTTCTTCTCCGTGTGAACGAGGACCCTACGGTTATCTGTGACTGTGGTCTCGTTGTCTGAGGGGGCCGATTGGATTTCGAAAACCTTGGGGACGGCTAAAAACTCTGCTTCGGCAAAGGCGAGGGAGTGCTCCATGAGCGTCATACCAGTCTCCGCAGCAGGATTGCGCGCCGTAACAGCGCAGACAAAACTCTCAACAAACTGGCTGAAACAAACGGTTTTGTAGAACGGCCACAGAAGCGCCATACTCCCCTTAATAGGCTCCATATCCTTGGCTTCCTTCTGCCCCACCTTCTCCACTAGCTTCCCATCAGAATCCTTGTCGGCAGTATCCATAGCAGGTTTATCATATCCTGGGACCTCAGCATCTGCGTACAATTCTGGTGGAACCTTCATTCCACCCCACTTATAAACTTGTTCCGCCCATACGTCGTCCGGAATCATCCCCACAGCCTCACAAACCTGCAAGTCATCCATCCACCAATTCCACACTCTCGCAACCTGCCACAGAAACCCGCCAGCAGGCCTCGGCGATCCGTCGCTGAGGTAGACCTCACTTGTTTGACATCTGAGCGCAAGAGAGATATTGTAAATGTGGAACAGGCAGAGAAGGATAGGTGTGAGACGCATGAAGAACCTAGTCCTGGTGGTTAAGGCGAGCGGTCTCCGTAGCGAGGCGTAGATACTCGTGCGATTCAGAAGTAAGGCCTAAACTCCGGGAATGAAGAGTAGTTGTGTCAGTGAAAGGCAGCCAATATCATACGCTATCATAAGCACTACCGAGACACTATCGTTGGAAAAGCCCTCATAACCACACTAGTTCACGCATGTAGCTGTGGCTGCTATCGTAGGGAGGTTGGAAATTCTCGGTATACTCGTGGCCACAAAGTTTTTGCAGTGCCTGATCCATCGCAAAGACTCGGTGGTCCCCCGCCCGCGGATTGCAGAAACAATTAACTGAGGAAAAAATGTGAATACCGTTTATAGAATAGCGGTTATTGGATCGGAGAAGACCTCTTGGTGGAGAGGGTTGTCCTGGCCCCACTACTAGGGTTGGAGCTAGTGGGGCGCCTGGAGTAAAAGGAGAGCCCTGTGGATACGAGTATGCGCGGCGCACTTTCATCCGAAATAGAGCCTTGCGATGTCCGTTTGCTCGAGCTGGTACACTGTGCCCGGGAAGGTATACCTTGGCTGGTGAGTCGAAACTCGACTTCATGTTTGGAAAATACAACCTTGCCCAAGCCCCGGGATTAGAGCTGTGTTTCTCCTGGCGCGTTAGCAACCAGCTCCCATCCGGTAACCCGAGCACGTTGTTGGTGTACCGAGCACTCTGAACCTCGCTCGGATGTTGATGCCGGCCGGAGAACAGCAGCCACAATTACATTTGTGTATCAGTGTAGTTATGAGGACGCTCTCCGAAGCGGAAGGTAATGTCGAAACGTTTTTTTAGGCGGAATTGCTGCCGCATACAAACCAGATTTGAGCAAGAATGCCAAATCTGGAAGTACACAACAGGAATCCTTCAAACGGAGCGACATTACTCGTGGCCCGGGGTTATGAAAAACAAACGAATAATGGTTGAGGGAAAGCCAATGGAAAAAGCAATAGTAAACGAGGGGTTTCCAACACACTCACCATGAACAAGCACAGAACAGCCCACGGACTAGTAACATAGGTAAATACGTTCCGGACTCCTCTTCCTGGCCCTGATGCTGCCATCGTCGCTGTCTCTACTACTGAATCGACATTCCCGACCGCCTCCGGTGTCTCCGTGATCAGCTGCAGGGCGTTGCTAGCTACTGCTGTTGCTACCGAATCGGTTGTAACGTCCGCTAGCGAGGCGACGGCGTCCGGTCGGGACATGACAAGTCTAAACATTGAGCTGTTGAATAGCGAAGATAGGAAGCCGCCATTCTGGGTCTCCATGGTGGAGAAGCGTTGGCGATGGGCGGAGAGAACGGGAGGAAGGGGTGAGAAGGGGGGGGGGGGGTGGAAAGTGCGGAGGAAGAGGTGCTCTTGAGTGACGAGAGTGGGATCACGGTAGGAGTCAGCAAAGAGGCTAAAGTGAAACATGGTATAATACTGGTATAGCTTGGCAACACCTTCCTCCCTATCAGACGGGTAATTCTTGGGCAAACCCTCAAACACACCGGACGCTCGCTACCCCACGCCTTTCTCACTGCGAGCCTGTCGGCCTCACTATCACCTCATAACTCGCGCTGTTTGCCTAACTTTCAAACGAAAAACAAAAAAAATACAATATCCACGTCTTACATTACAAGCTATTACGCCTTCTCCAAACGGTGCACATAACACATATTTACATCTCGGCGCCGAATTTTCACTGCACCACATCCCCGGCCCCAGCCCACCATCTCCACAGAACCACCGCCAGAACCACAATCCAACCAGGCCACATAAGAACCAGCATAACAGGATTAGGCTGCAACAGCAGCAACAACATTTCATAAAAGAGTGCGTCCTTGAATTTCCCCCACCGGAGGCGCAAGCTCATGCTCTGTCGGAGGAGAAAGTCGAGGAGGCGGTAAAACATCTGCTGGAGGATGATGGTGAGGTTGGTGTGGAGTTGTAAGAGTGAGATCGGGATAAGGGATGCCCAGGCCGCGTTCGCGGAGGAGGGGGAGGAGAAGCTGGCGGTAGCGGCACCGCTTTCTGTCTGTGTTTCTGTCTGGAGAGTAGTATTGGTCATGTCGTCGGCACTGTGGGTTGTTAAGCCAGCGGTCAGCTTAGTCGATGGGTGAATATTCAGGTATTAAAGGTAAGTCGATAGAAATTGTCAGAGGAGGAGAGGTATCTGGGAGTAATAATGTACCAAGAATTATGAACTCGTGAACATGTATTGCAAAAGTGCAGTATGATACCGGTACCTGTGCCGATCTCGAAGACTTCAGCTTATGCACAGAGAGGGTATTCTGCCACTTTCTCCCACCAACTTAAAAAGAAAGCAGAGGAAGGCACAATACCTATATCATACCCCCACCCCTTCCGCCCAAAGAAAAAAGCCTCCTTCCTACATGCGCAGGCACCCGTGTAATATCAGGCGGGTACCCGTACCATATCCTAGGCCTTCCATACCCCTCAATCTTTCTTATCCCACCCTTGTCACTGCCCTTCTTCCTCCCTTCACCCTTCACCCTTCACCCTCCACTCTTCAACTAAAAACCTAACTACCGGTAACTCTCACCTGACCCACTTTTGAAAATCCCGGGAGAGAAAAAAAGAAAAAAGAAAGAAAAAAAAGTCCCTCATCCATCACTCATAAACAGTACCCGAGAGAGAACCTATGGTATTTCCCCAGGAAGGTCCCATTGTGCCGAAATTCAGGCAAACCGGGATATAACAGAATCCAATGTATGATAATATGAGAACACCCCACCACGTGTTGTCCCGTTCAGACACTCAATTGGTCTATCCGCTCATAGAGATAACCCGACCCGACCTGACTGCTGGCACCAGGCATGTTCGAAAGAGCGAAAATAGCTAGCCAGAACCAACTTTCGCTTTTTGATAAAAGCATATCCAGTTGGTGGTGGGCGCGATAGGAGGAGATGAGGGTGTTTGAAGAAAGGGATTAAATTGCTAGTATGATATCTGCAAATCCCGCCGGATAATTCCCAGCATCTAGTACCCAACAGAGTACGGTATCTCCGGCCTTGGAATGCACCCAAATTTAAAATTGGAGCACCGTTGGTAACCTTCAATGATCAATCTGAAATTTTGGAGCCCCTCCTTTTTCTGGTGTAGAGAGGTGTGGCCAGCCTCAAGGTGTGAAATTGAAACGACTTTTCAAACATTCTCAAATAGTCCAATTTGTTTTCATTAAGAATTTTGTCTGGGTGTTTATGTTTCGTGGATGTCCTATAGACTCCACAATCGCGCACCAGCAACATTAGACGCAGTGGTCACAGAGGTGAGGATAAAGATAATACTATACTCGAAAAAAGACCTTGTGGTTGTTCCTGGGGTATCGCGGTGAGACACGCCAAGGCAGCACTCTGATTATGCAGATATTCCACAGCGCTTGCGGAGGAGGCATCTCTCGAAGCTAATACTCGAGTACTCCTCTGGCCCTATCCTTGTCCTTATTCCTCCCATTCGCCTCTCTTCATATTGCCTCTCTTTAGGTATTTTTTTAATCTTTTGGCAAAAATCATATCGCGAAGCCCTGGGGATTACTTGCAAAATCAGGGTTGGACTCTAGCTTGTCTCGCCCGGATATGATATGATAATACTTTGCCTCACGCCAAGCATCACACTTCAGGCTCAAAAAATCAGACAGGCAGGTAGCGGGAGTTGAGGCCATGTTGGTCTCGATAAAGTGGGATTTCTCCAGAAAAAATTCGTGTTCAACTGCACCATAGAATTTCCGTAGAATCTTATCCGATTAGTTAGCTGCTTCTCTGATCACCCGGCTGACTAACCCCATGCTTTTTTCGTTGCTATTTCTAGACGCAATTTTTTTCCTGACAAACGCCCACCTACGGTGCGGAACAGGTCAGAAATATATTTATTTTCACCCCTTACCCTCCGGTAGTTAGGAAGGAAAAAAATCGCAACCGGGAAAATAACTGCGAAAACATTTTTTGTCGCATGTCAAACAAGCCTGGGATCCGACTTAGATATCATATATTTAGATCATGAAAGAAAAAATCCTCTAAGGGTGAGAAAATCACTGCCCCTCTAACCTGCCCGAACAGAGCATGAATCTTCCATAAATTCCGCTTTGTCAGTTACAAGCTTCTTCTCACCATAATGTTTACTAGGCGGGGGAGGGACGTTTCCGAACATGACAGGGATTATTTCACGGGTTAACCTAAATTAACAATGCTTAAATACAAGTGCTCGTACAAGAATACTAGCAAAAGCCCCCTCCAGACCTGGAGCGTCGCATAGTTGAAGTATATAATTTCCATTAGCTACAAATAATTACTACACTCAAGACATCATGTTTCAGGTTCCAATTTAACCTCTGTCAGCTACCTATTACTTATTACTGCCACATAGACTTTCAATTAAGAACCTAGAGTTTTCAAAATGTACCTTTTAGAAATACAATTAATTACATTACAAAAGATCAAAGATAAACCAAAATTGCAGCTTAATCAGTCCCTCATGCTTGTCCCAATTGCCCAAATCTACTGCTCTTTTAACCACAACCTGATGTTTAATTTACTTTCTTGTTATTTCCTAACATCTTAATCTATTATTTCTTTGACCTTTAAACTAAATGTCTCTGAGTTTGTGATTTGTTACCTTATTGCAAAATATTTTAACTAATACAATTCATTACTGTGCCTTTAGGGTTTTGAAAAATTCAGATTTTTGACTTTTTCCCCTTGTTTGTTTTGCCTAATAGTTTAGAATGGGGCACAATTTATTGCATTCCATGGCCGTCCCCTTCTAGCCCTCACCCCACGAACCCACTTGATGGGTCTCTATTAAAATTCAATAGTGTCAAACTCATCCGATGCAGAGAATGAGTGCAGGTGGGCCCAGGACAGAGGTGGGGTAGAGATAATTTGAGAAACATAGCCTACAGGTGGCTGAAAGGGCAGGGGCTGTCCTGTGAAAGGCGCTCCGCCCCACCTGATAACGAACATCATTAACCGATCCATTTACTAAAGAAACACCATAGCATCAGTTAAGGAGTTTTATTCCTAAAATAAAATATCTATTATAAATACTAAGAATACCACTTTTGTAATGAACTGTATTGGGATACTAACTGAGAAAGATAAGGGTAATAAGGCACAATCCACCAGTTGTCAATTGTGAATGATGCCTCCGTAGTACTATTGCAAATTGGAATCTCAAATTGCTAACCATTATTTGGTTATAGGTACTATGTGTATACAGTCTTCTAGAGAATTATTTCTTCTCTAAACGCTTTTAGAAAATGTTTTGAACATAAATTTGGCCTATTATTTCTGTTACTAATATAGTAAGCAACATGTGGAAACTCTAAATTACAGGTACGATAGATAAACCATGCACGATTTGATAATACCCTAAGCCTGATAATCTGTTCAAATATGGGTATCGGTAACTCAGCACTTATTATTCTGTCAATATTTTCAGAAGTTAAGAATTGTTCATCTATCTTGCAAAATAATAGAAGATGCATATGTCAAAATGCTATTTCTTATACTATATTGTTCAGAAACAGCTACAAAATTCTCCAAAAATATCAGCCTTTTTGACTTAATTCAGGAGAGCTTTCTGCTTAAGATAAAATACGTGTATCACTATGTTGGGTCAATCAGGTGCTTTCTGAACTGATAGGAGTTGACTTGTAATCTTTTCCTATTTTGAATTTGCAGTATAGATAGGGAAAATAGTAGGAAGCCCAAAATAACAATCTATGACTATTCCGTCCTGAGACAGCTGCTGCACAAACCTGTCCTCTTCTCTATAGCTAGACGGAAGGATAACAGAAAAACTCAAGCTCTCTGAGTTCAGATTCCGATCATGGAGTACATTAATCAATTTATTATGCACATCAGCTAGAAGATTCATTTGCTGTCATCAGAACTATGAAAGCTTCTCATCACAACACTGGCATGCCTAAGCATCTATCACATACAAATGAAAAAGCTCTTAAAAACAACACATAAGTGGTGTCTCATTCAGATAAGTGTGTGGCTGATATCAATGGAAAGCACGTTGTGGCAAGCGTGTTATCTGCTATTCAATATTTGGATTTGATAACTCAAGAACCCAATGCCAGCCAATCTACACTCTAAAGAATAGCAGAATATAGTGTAACAACATATATCCTATGTGATTTGTATTGATGGAGAAAAAGCCCACTTGTTCATCAACCCCTCACTTTGCACTAATAATTTCCCAAAAGCTACAATCATATTCAGAATGTATTACTCTGGCAATCTTATTTGCGGCAGAATGCTTATGCTATTTGTGATTGGCCGCAACTTCTAACATTAAGTGCAACTCTTGATTTAGTAGAATTTGTACTTTGTGTTAAGTATCTACAAAAGTTATTTGATTATTTGGTCACTCCTTGGCTGTCTTATAAAGATCAATAAATGGATTGATATCATCCAATATAGTTGTCTGTTCTTGAAATATTTCTTGATGTAAATTTTCATTATTTCTATATCTTATATTAGCTACCAAGTATGAATCATAAAGAAATAGCTAATCAAGGTGTAAGGGATGAGTAAGGGATTCAAAGGTCATGAAGATGATATAATTCGTGATAGATTTGAAAACACTGTATTCTGGATTCAAGATAGACTATTCTCTTGTCCAGTCAATACTTGCAAGATGTAAAGGAGAGGCCCCGATTATAATCACAAATATAGTTTTGCAAGTACTTGAGATGTATCAGGTTCATCTCTTGCAAGTAATCCTATAGGAATATTTAGACTATTTGGTAAACTTGAAGAATTGTATCTCCCTTGGTGCAGCAGGTCTCGAACCTATATATTGTCTTAGTATGATACTTGAATTATTTTGCTTCTCAATTTAGTGTAAGACCTTGGACTTGGAACATGATATATCTATATGACTAAATTTCATGGATTTCAAAGAGTGAATATGTGAAATAAAGGTTAAAGAAAGTACAGGAAGCAGATTATTTACTAAATTTGGCTAACTGAATTGGGGCAGCCTCATTTGCCACGCAATAATGATAGCTTTGTCTTACATGCTTTTACAAATTATTAGTAAGATTGAAAAAATGAATATATAGAGTCGGAGTGCTTACACCAAACAAATTTGTCAGGTTTTCTTTGAAACTCATCATTTTTCAGTATCAAATGCTGCCAGAGATGTGCATTGCTGATAACTCTGGCATCTGTGCGATTCCAGTTTAAACCTAAAGGTAAAAATTAGCTTAGCTCCCAGTTGATAGAAAATCAGCAAGAGTGTTACCTTATATGTACTGGAAAAGTAGAAAGGTTTAAAGTTGAAAGACTTGAGGATACAGTAGTATTCCAAATCAATATGTTTTATAGGTCTGGTCGGAGGACTGGTCACGGTACTGGATAGCAATAATATTTCTGCACTGTTAAAAATAAAAGTGTTTTTTGAGAAAGTATAGCTTATGTAGCTTACATAACAATCTGGCTTACTAATCACATATTACTAATCACATATATTAATTTTCTATTTACAATATGTTATAATATAGTTCTAACTACATAGATCTGGAAAATATTTGAGATTACCAATCAGATTATTTTATTCCTTATCAGATGATCAGATCGCACTTTCGGATTTTGTTATTTCAGTACATATTAGACGGACCAATTAACCGTAACAGCAGGGATATAATTGGCTGGTTAACTCTAAATAACGGTTTCATAACTTACAGGACCTTGTACCCCCCCCCTAAAGCAGCACTTTGTAAATCTTATTTTAATACGTTGCATTCGCGATTCTCCTTTTCCCCCGATAGAGTTCAAACAGGCCAAAAGAGCAATGTCCTTAACTGCCTCAGCCCCCACACAGCTGGTTGTATAGTGTCATCCTAATTCCCTCCCTTTCTCAACCTGACGTCCGTTGCCGCGCGAGTTGAAAAAAAAAAACTCCCCCTCGAGAGCGATTTTGCACTTTCCCGGAACTGCGCTAATGTATTGGGTGCATTCTTGATGGATAGCTAGGTGTTATCGGTAGAAGATGGGGTAAAAATCAGGACGCCTGCACGGAGGTTTGGTGGTAGGGTTGGAGGGGTGGTTTAATTTCCATCAAGTTAGGCTGCCTCTTTGCAGGCGTCACAAAGGCGCACTCGGATATTTTGATATCAAGCCGGGGGATTTGGTGCCACCTCACATACCCAGCCAGGCCCCGGGAGTCTCTGCCGCAGTTTTGCGGGGGGCAGCGGGGGAGGGATAGGTTCACTACTAACTTTACTCACACATTTATCTCTTAAACTTATCATTCGAGACTCGGGAATGAAGGAAAAGGGTCCAGAATTTCAATCATGTCGAGCACGTGTGCTAGGAGAAGGGTGGTGGAAGCGATGGAGTACAGTAGGTGCTCGAACGCCACTCTACCTACCGGGATCACAGAGGGAGGTTGGTTAGCATCCGGGCTGACCAGAAAATTGCACTCCTACCGTATGTACTCGAGTACAGTACTAAACCGCGTTCGAGCGATCCCCCACCGAAAAATATCGCTTTAGACTACAGAGCCTTTCGAATTGCCGGACACGATCGTCAATTCGCTCATGTAAGGTGCCGGAAGGGCGTTGCTGTTGTCGATCAGCACTACGAGAATGGGAAAAGAGTGGCTTCGGATACGTAACCAATACCAACCATAGATAGGCCACCCATATTGACCGTAAATTCGTAACACACTCCGAGGCCGCCCATGATGGGTGCCCGACAAGATGGAAATCCTAGGGCTAGGGTCACAAAAATAATTTGAAGACCGGCAATGAGGCCGGTGCCCTACCGGTACCGTCTCGAGTAGTGGGAAAGAAAGGAATGCGGGGGGGATTAAATTATCTGATTGGCAACGATTAGGGTTTTCTTCTAGAGGTTTAGTAATTAGCCCTCTCTTTAGATATGGGTGGATGAAGCTTCAAGCAAGCAAGCAACGAAATCACACGGCGGAGGGGGCGTATCCATGTGCTCGAATAGTACGAGTATGGCGAGCAAGTTCCTCGAGGGTCGGTGTTTTCTCTTACAGGTGTTTGTTTACTGCCACCACTTTACTCATCGGGGTGCTTTGCTGGTGGAGGCTCCGCAAGGACTTCTTTTTCCCCCCTTGCTCGCGTTCCTGCCCCACCAATCAGGAAACAAAGATTGCAACTCGTGTAGACAGGGCAAGGCACGGCTGGTGAGCTGGAGTAGACATTTGCTTTCCTATCATACTGTACTAGTACGGCACAATGTTAGCTCCCAAGCCCCCCCCCGCTCGAGACCTCGAGTATCACGGTTTTTCTCCTGCAGGGGTTGACTTCCCTTGGCGATTGTTTTCTTCGCTGTATTATAATGTTTTTGCCCATTCAGGCGTTTTTTCTGATAAAATTTCTCTTTCTCTTTGCTTGAATTCCTCTCGTCTTCCAAGGGTTGCGGCGTTTTAGGCGGGTTGTTGAGGTCCCTTCCCGGCATGCAAGAAGGAAAGGGTAATATTGAGCTAAGGGCATGGGGAAGCGATCTCATCGGAACATCTAGAAATATTCTTGGTTCTCCAGGAACAACACATAATGTATTTTGGTTTTGATTTTCCTAAATGTTTTTTAGGGTGTAGGATGCACCTAGAGATGGATTATCATAATATCGTATCATAGATATGACACGTCTTGGGTTTTACTGCACTACTGCTAATTATCTCCTGGGCCGATGAGATACTCGGATTCCCGCCTTAGGCGTACGGTAGCTCTGGGGTATGCTGTGGCTAAGCGATTTTGTTGGAACTGCCTGCGCTTGTGGGCGACGTTCTCTGTTTTACTTAAGCGAACCTACAGCTCAACTGCTTCAATACAAAATTAGTCTTGTTTAATTGAGCTACTTCACTTCGCTCCGTAAAATCCTCAACTCCGATCATTACCTCCAATCTCACATTTTCAATACGTTTTTCTACAGAAAAAAGGTTTGATATTTCGTGATTTTTGTCAGGCAAAGTCTCTGGGCCACGCACGGATTAGGGAGGCGCAGACTCTGCTTGTCTCATCCATTGAAGGGATACTATAGATGCCATACCCCTAGATATAATTCGAAGGGAACTTAAAGCTCAAGCAAACTGTACGTTCCTACTAATACTCCACAGGTTACTTATCAATATATTTTCTTGGCTCGCCCTCCATATTAGGGGAAGAGGGCTGGAGTCGCTTAGAGCGTCTACCGGGAACCTTGGTATGCAGCTGGTGTGTGCCAGGAACTTATACAGAGTCCGCTCGGAAGAGTACCATCGAATACAGGCAAAATCGCATCTGGTTCGGAATGCAAGGGGCACGGTAGCGTACTTCCGGGACGTCATTTGGAGGGGTGCTCCAAGATTGATCCGAAGAATATCCACAACCCTGCTCATCCAATCGACATCGATGGCGTACCATCAGACAATTTCTAGCAGGCAAATGAGGAGACTGTTTCCACTGTTAACATCAATGAGCTCACCACAAGACACCTTATCCAGGTCAGAGACTCCGGGTCGGACCTTTTGGGTTGCAAGGTTACTAGTGCTGTGATCACTGTTCCTACAGACTTTTCGAATACCCTGAAGGCAGCGCTTGTTGCCCCGGCTAAGGATTCGGAGCTTGAGGTTGTGCAGATCATTTCCGAACCGGTGGCAGGTGTCCTTGCGTATGCTGCTAGGCAGGCACCCCAAGAGCCGGGCGTTAGCAAGAATATTTTGGTGGCCGTTCTCGGAGGTACTAGGTGTGAAGCTCCGGTTATTGTATCTGGGGTTGGAAGACCATTATTGCGATCGCTTACGACCACGGACTTGGCGGGCTGAAGCTTGATGAGGTGCTTGTGGATGACTCTTTGAAAAGATTTATCAAGAAGCATAAGGTTGATCCGTGAAATGAGACGCGGTTGTCGTGAAGGAGGTTGGGGGCTGGGAGGTTGGCTGGGAGGGAGAGGTACGGAGGGTTGTCTACGGGAGCTATGCGGAGAAGGGAGATAGATAGGGTGGTGCATTCTGGTCCTGTTATTGTAACACTGTTTGGGATGGGGTTAAGTTAATGGGCTTGTTCTAGATTCATTCCCTGGAGATGAGCCTGTAACGAAGGGGCGAGCGCGGCGCTACGCTAACCCTGGTTTATCAAGAGGTTTACTCATATCTAGATCTTCGATTGGGGTACAAGTGTATGGAACAATTTTTTTCATAAAGAAGGGATATTATACCACGTTCTATCATTCCTTAGTGCGTGGTGCCCCGGCTGGTTTTCCCCGAGCCCCGAGCTGATCACCAGTTTGCAACTCTTGCTAATCTAGAATTATGCAGGGTTTCCTTTTTTTCCATTACCTTTCCTCTTTCCTTTCTCAATTTATCGCTATGGTTGAGAATCTCTGTATCGTGGGGCACGATGAATTCCCTCGAATAATATTTTTTATTAAAAATCTTTTACAATAATCCCATCTAGTGCGTTGGGCCCCGCGAGTCCTGAAAACTAGCCCCACAGCTTTGCCCAATTGCCTAGTCACCGTGAATCTTCTTTTCTCTACCATGGACACCTTCTCTCCCTCATCTTCTCTTCTACAATCCGGAGGAGTGTGGTTCAACACTTCTAATCACCTAACAAACCCTCACGAAACTCACACCGCCTGCCAGAGTTTTATGATGGATTTTGCAAAAAATTTATAACCACGACCCTTGCCTTTAGTCTCTCTCCCCTTAGTCATCTCCCCTTACTCGTAATTGTTTACATAGCATTGGACATCCGTCGCTCGGACATGATAACCCCTCCAGGTCGACGGTCTACCCACAATGGCAATGAAATTACGCCCCGGCCGATACGCATTAAAAAGGTTTAAAAAATTACCCTCCATACTCTTCTATAAGAGAGATACCAGAGAGGGTAACAAGAGGGGGAGGGGAAGGATAGAGAATCAAATCTAAGAGGGGTTTTCCTGGGATGAACTCCCCACAAAGGCCTAGGTCTGGTAGTTCTTCCCCAGGTGTATTGGACAAGGATAATAAAAAGGTGAGCATGATGTGGACTGGAATTTCAATTATGTTGGGAACCCCCTCGGCGGAAACGGTTCAGGATTAAGCCCGAACGGAACGAGGAGGGCCTGGCTACGAGGGCCTATCCTATTTCAAGAGAAACGGTGAGTGTGTCTAACCACCGCAACAAAGCTGGTCTCCATTTTCGCGAAAGTTCTGTCCCAAGGGAGTATTCAACACTGTAAGGTTATGCGCAGCGAATATAGATTCCAGTGATCTGGCGATGCCGAACTTTTATTTGTACTAACAATTTGAATAGAGGAAAGTTATCAAGGAAACAAGAAGAGATAATGGAATCATGTGCGGTAATGAATGACTTCGACAAAAAGCAGAAAGACCAAGGGAATAATGAATGAATGCGATGACTGATAGAAAACAAGCGAATAAAGGGAAGAACAGGCTTTCTTATATCCTCCTTGAGATGAGACCTTTCCTCCACAGCACACTTCCTGCGCGTGCCATATCTTTCATCAGTTTCTTCCGCATAGTAGCCCTTTCCTACTTCTGAGTCGAATCCCATCCGAGGTGAAAACCCAAGCACCGAGGTTGTGGTTAACCGATTTGCTGAATACTGAGTGTACAACCGCGGATGCCATGGTTGTTCGGCTATTGATGATGGTTCGTGTTGCATTGTTGATGAATGGAGGTTTGATGCTGTCGCACTAGATATGCAGGGTTGATGTCGGAGATCGGTATGAAGCTAATGATCGTGAGACATCTTTCGAAGAGTTAGTGTGTAACAGGTCGGAGCGATAAGGTTCCTAATGCAACGCGCATGGGAATATATGCAAATGGTGAGCAGTCCAGAACGATCCACGTTCAACAGGAAGCCCAATAATTCTGAAGAGCACGAGTCGCACGATTCCTCCAGTCACACCGGAGCGGATGCTTGCTTACTAGGTTAGTCCTATGACCAATCTCGGTTGGATAAGCATAGGAATCATACATTCTTGCAACTGGCAGCAATCGCTAGTCGAAAAGAGACAAGTCGGTGAGGTGGAGGCTTGAGCATAGAAGGTTAGGAACTGTTGATTAGGTTCTCGACCTGACTTCCCGGACAAAGTCACCACTAGAGGGGTGGAGACAGATGGGTGGAGACAGATGGCCATAGATTTCTTCCCAAGTAGTGTAATAACGCAATCTCAGACTTGAAGGTGGCCAAGCGGGCCAACCCCAGGAGGCGGGAGAGTAACGATAGCATATCTTCCACGAAATCCGTTCTCACATACTCTACGCCGCCTGAAGTTTCCCTCAGTGTTTCCAACAGTCCAGTCCGTCCGTTTTCGGGGGAGGACAGGAAGGAATACCGCCCATAGTCCGTCTTTTTGGGGGTGCTAGGACGGATTACGCCCGGGAAGGTGAGGACCGGACGGACTATAAGGGACTATAGTCCCGGCGCTTGGACCTCCTGTACTAGCCAAGTTGAAAGCGTACACCTCCAAACGAATTCTTTTCACATCATGAGACATCACTCTTGAAGTCCCCGGCCGTCCTCAATAGTCCCAGGCCGTCCCCTGCCTAGGGTTCCGAATAGTCCGACCGGTCAAGTCTTAGAGGCTGGACCAGCCTTGCAGGTCCTTGTTGATGTCGATGACTGGACTGGTCCCAGACCGGTCTTTATAAAAGATCCTATGAGAGTCTGAATGGCACCCCGGCCAACACTTGCTAAGAACTATAGCTATAGGAGCTCAAAGCAGCTTGCCACATTCTAAATCAAAAGCCCCCCAATACAAGTTGATAGAACATCCCGGAGAGGATAGCATATGGTGGAAATGCGATTACCCGATGGATAAGTTGCATCGGATATCGGTATTGTGGCATCTGGTCATGTATTATCACTCACTTAGTGCACCAAAAATACTTCGATACTTAACCTGTTTTCGCCACCCCTAATCTAAGTGAGGTACTATCTCCACAATATATAATCCCTTGAAAAAATAAGTTTAATTAAGAAAAGCTTTATTTGAACGTAATATATTGTGATAAAAATAGCATATCCTATTGCTTGGTCGGACCAGTCCTGGTCGAGTCGGTTTCGATAATCCTGACTGTCCAGTCGGTCTAATTTCAACCATTGGACTAGACTTGACTTTCGACCGGCCTAGCTAGTCCAGTCCGGTCTTCCACCGACCATTCGGAACCCTACCCCTGCCGTCCCTGGCTGTCCTCACCCTTTCCTAGCCGTCCTCAATCCAGTGAAACCTCCGATATTTCCCACCTCCAAAACTTCCAACCCTCTAGAAATTCCAGCGTTTGCGGAGCCACCACATTTGACGTATGGGAAATCCCTCCGAAAATTCTATACCTCTTATAGTTTCCAATTCCAGGACATTCCATGGACCTTAATTCCAGAAAAAGTAGTCTTTAGTTATGTCTGCCTTGGCCGCACTCTCTTATTTGAATTCATACTCTCTACTCAGTTCTCTGTGCTTCATATCCAAGTTCTATGCAAAATTTCCTTTTCTCTTACCATCACGAGATATCACTCGAAAGCCAGTCATGTCTGGTCGTCCTGTGCCAAGACCCCTCTCCTCTTTCCATCCCCCCTTTATTTCCAGCCTTGTGCTACTCCCTACCTGCTGGAATTATCGGAGGTTTCATTGTAGTCCCCTGCCGTTCCCTGCAGTCCCCCGCCGTCCACCCCCTGCCCTGAACTAAAATGACTCACTCTGTAGGGCCCGCCGTCGTGCACTTAGGCCGCCCCGGACGGTTGGGAACACTGGTTTCCCTCACCGAACCAGAGGCCACTGGTGGCCCGGAAAAGCAGGTTGGGGGGAGTCTCCCAGAGAATTTCGCCGGAGGCGATATGTAGCGACTCGATTGCTAGGATGGATCAAGAAGCGTTTCCCACGACAGGAGGAGCATCCAATCCCCCGTCTGTGTCCACAGTGCTAATATTCTAGCGATAGTTGATAAGAATATCAGTTGGCAGAATAGAACTGGGCTTCAAAAGTGCGGACATGGAAGCTAGCGATGATCCTTGGCTTGGCGATTACTCCAAAACAGGATACTCTTCCTATGCATATCAGTTAATCGTAGGAGCAGAATGGGTTTTGGATATTGATTGAGATTGAGGGGGAAATTTAGCAGTAGCTCTGGATATGCAGGGCAGTTAACTTATAGAGTGTTGGGGTGGGGGGAGTTGGTGCCTTGATCGATCGATTGTGAGTCCCATCTGTCTGCTTTGCCGCAGTTTTTGACAAAGGTAGTCCTTTTACCTCCCGCACTATAGCCCCTATTCGTGTATGAAGCCCGGGGCGAAACGAATCGCACAGTCAATGAAAAACGATAGGAATATAGTCGCGGTGGCGACCTTTCCATCGGCTATGCTGAAAATCGTGTACACTCTCTCTGCCTCAAGAAACTCAGTAGGACAATAGCTCCTAGAAGATATTATGTTGCTCTCTCCTACAGACCAGCATCCCGCTGGTATCTCGGAAGCTCAAGGAACCATTGATGGCGGCTGCGTCATTAAAAAATTGAAAGCAATACATCACACACGACCCCCGGATATCCGCTGGGAGAGAAAGTGTGAGTTTATTCTTTATAACTTCTCAACTTGATAGTAGGGCTATAAATCTACTCCCGGAGGTGGGCATGGGGGAGATGCGGACTCACATCCCTGGTGTCGGACTTGTGTTCCGGCCGAGGAGCGACATGGGGTTCTCGGTACGGTGTGCTTGGTCGAGCATTGCCGGCAATGCCTAATAGCAAATACAGTCTCAGCGAGCAAATGCCTATCATAGTGGAAGATATTATATCAAAACTAAGCACTGGGGCGTATCTTGGTAAAGCCGGGAACCCCCGTCAATTTAGGCCGTGTAGAAGATTCGCGAATCCTGGAGGCGATCGGTGAAACCGAATACGCCCGCCTTGTCGTGGGTCAACAAAGAAGCCTCCTGATCGAAGTCCATCCAGATGACTCCACGGCCCTTGCTGCCACCCACATTAACGCTAGAGCTCCAACCGACAACTGATCAATCATCGAGCAACAAGTCAGCTCGGTCCAAGCCGACTTCGAAGTATGTGAAACCCCCCATGCTAACAGTTACACTCGCTTACCAGCAGAGCAGCCACCCGCTCCGATGCCGCTTTCTCTATTTCCAGAACTGGAGGTGTGTCCAAGTGTACCACTACAACCAACATTCATGCTGGCACTCCTCCCCTGCACTGCAAAGCAAACTCTTTTCCTCCTCCGGATGATCACCGAAGCCAGCAGTAACCCATGGGGAATAAGTGTGCGGAATCAGCGGGCAGAAAGTGGCGTGCATGTACTCCAACCCACGTGCTCTTTCTGAAATTAAGGCTATTCTTGCCACTGTACGGAGGGCAGAGGGGAATGTCGATTTAGATGATATTTCCGGGGAATAGGAGTATCGGGCCAGGGTGGAGAAGCGGTCCCCGCCGTCTACTGCGGCATCTTCTGCACTCTCTTCCATTCTTGCCACCCTTGGATGAAGGGCGCCTTGCGAGGCATGGTTTGGAAGAATCGGATGCTCACGATGCGGGTGAGGTGGAGGACAGCATAAATGAGGCGTAGAAGATTTGGATAAGGTTAGGAGATGTGGTTTGGGGGTGGGGTTTCTGGACAGAGGGGAGGATTCGGAGAAGAACTGAGGAAGGAAACTGGAGGGAGTACTGTATCGCCGTAGGAAAGCTGGTGGGGGCGCGTTGTTTGTAGGGCTTGTTAGGGAGAAGAGGATTGAAGTGACAGGACGTGGGGAAACAGGTAGCATGCAGGGGGGGGAACTTGGTGGCTACAGGACAGCAGAGTTGGCCGCTGGTGGCAGGGTTGCTGGGGGGCAGCGTCGGGTTGCGTCGGCACTCAGAACTGGAGTTTATGTGAGATATGCCCTCAATGTGCGGCGCACCAAGAGGGCAGTATGCAGGTCCCCTCGTTTTTGCCGATGTTCCCTCTTCAGCAAACGCCACCTCCCTCCCCCAAAGAGGGACACCCAAAACACGCTATTCTCCCACCCCCCCGGTTGACGAGATAACGCAAAGGCTTTTATCTGCCTTTTCCTCCTGGTTCCTGAACCTGCAAGCTAGCCAGTGTTCCCAACGGGCCAGGCCGATGGTAGGCCGGCCTATAGGCCGTAGGCCGGGCTAAGGCAGGCCGCTCCGGAAGACAGCCTAGGCCCATATAGGCCGAATTCGATCGGCCTACGAAAGCCT
>Ga0307513_10001237_pt1 | contig 36990 bp, 46 predicted proteins | sample 15_EM_MG_FD_202174 | JGI IMG/M metagenome (GOLD analysis project Ga0307513, IMG submission 202174) | Populus trichocarpa ectomycorrhiza microbial communities from riparian zone in the Pacific Northwest, United States - 15_EM | ecosystem: Host-associated > Plants > Roots > Unclassified | place... | reverse complement strand
AAGTGAAAGATTCCGCTGAAACTACCCTGCCTGCTCTGTCGCAGGTGTGCTTAGCAGTACAGCACCACACAACCACGTAACGGTTCCACAGATGTATCTCCAAAGAATTCAGAATGTACATCCTCCAGACTAAAACAATTCGGTGTCCGGTCTCGGGATTTAAACCCATTAAAGCAGAACTAACGCCCACTTAATGTGAGGCGATGTTGCGCGTTCAACCAAAGTAGAAACCTACTATTCGTCCCGAGGTCACCAGCACGGCGGAGGCAATGCTCCCAGGGAACCTTATGTACGGTACGTTTCTGCTGGAAGTCCTCCTGATCATATGGTAGGTGAACGTGTTGTCACACAGCCTTGCGCGCCACGCTCGCCGACCCGCACGAGCAAACATGCCGTGACATCTCAATTGGTGCTCTTTCTTTGAATTCGAATTGGGACTCGTGACATGAATCCTGTGTCTGTCCCACAGGTCGTTGGCCGGGTATAGGTAGGCGATTCAATCTATGTGAGAATCTTCCAAACCTTACTTATACCACAGCCGTCTGTTAGGCCCCACTGCAGTCCTCCACATAAACACGATGTCGGATTCTCCTCCTCCCTGGCAGACTTACAGACAGTACGCACTAAAATCCTGGGCCCCACTCGAATATTCACATGCCGCCCAGGGCTTTTGCATCGTTAAACTATGGGGAGGCCCTTTGGTGGGCGCTGGATTTATTTGTTGACGTTCTGAGCTTCCTCTGAAATCAACGACAGGGATCCTGCGCCGATCTATAGCTACAATCGCATCAGGCTGGGCGACGTGGGTTACATTCGCGAAGGTCGTTTCCACCTTCTGTTCTCTGCTGGGATTCCATTAGGTTCAAGAGAACTGGGTGTCGATGTCCCTCATTCTTTTGAGCCTTTGAATGTTGGTCACATCATCCATGGCGAGGTTCGACCACCTGGCTACCTACGAACGAGTACAGTCAGAGAAATTGGAACGGACGTAGGTGCCTCCGCAGTCATTCCCTGGTGAGACCCACGATTGACTCTGGGAGTTTTCGCTGACGTGAGGAAAAAAGTTTTGTAGAACCCGGCGCTAGGCTTGCCTTCGAGCTAAACCGACGACAAGGCGCTGCGTTGGTCACCAAGCGCGCCACATATAGAGAGGATATTGAAAGGCGGTTTGCTTTCGAGAAGTACATCAAGAAACACTACTATTCTTGGGTCGACTTCGCGCGCGAGCATGGTCACGATAACAACCCTAAACCGGTGCTCGTCACAGGGGTGGACCTCACTAAAGAGTTCGCGATGCTTGCGTACTCGCATAACTCTGTCCGCCTGGAGTGCGAATTCTCCGCAGCGGTACCTGCTGTTGCTTCCGCCTCCCTTTCTCTACGGGGAACATGGCGTACTGAGGGGCTAGTGCACACAAACTGCGGACCACGGACACGACCTCTGGCCATCGAAACGGCACCCTCTTTAGACTCGGGCGACCACGCCACATCTGGATCCACCATCCCAAGCGAGTATAATCAATGCACATTCATCCGCTATTATACCATTCGTAGGAAGGGCCTGATCCCCAAACTTATAAAAGCGGGCGGTGGTCCGCATGACCTTGGGGGTTACGACTCTGGAAGTGATTCATCCAACCCCGCGCGGATCCAAGGTTTATCGGATGAGAACGAGGGTGGCTCAGACGTGGTTCACAATTTACCTTCGGTGCGTGTCGCACTCGTAACCATTCTCTGCTCGTATTGAGCGGCCGTAGGATCGTATGGATGATTTTGATACCATAGCGGAGCTTATATTTCAGGTCGGTACCATGTCTCCGTGAAGAAAACGCTGAAACACCAGTGTTGCTCACAGGAAACCGACGCTGAATCTGTTTTGCTGCACAACGATGACGTTTCAAGCCTTCGACGGTTTTCAGCTAGCGAGATAGAATCGGAAAGGCTAGCAGAATCTGATTTATTGAATCACGTCCTTGTTGACGAGGACGGAGGTTGTACACCTGCTCTTTTTCCCCTGCCGTAGTTAACAAAGTCCCTGTGGCTTCACAGTCGCAACGTTCGCGGGGTCTCTTCACCCCGACAGATCCCTCATGTCGTATAACCACTCGCGATACCTAGAGTCGGATTCGACCACACGTATCGCCCGCTCCAGGTCAACCGTGCCGGATCTTGCACGACTAGATCTCTTTCCCCGGGACCTTCGGCCCCGGGCAGTCTTAGTCGGAAAAAAACCAAATGATATCCCCTGGCTATTACCTCCGAGGTTCACCATATCGAGTAGGCCAGAAGGAAGACACGAAAACCCGCTGTTCATTTTCATACGCAAACGGCAGTAGTAATAGGTAGCTTTTTTCGATCTGTACTTACTTTCACCCTTGCCTACCGCCTTCAGTCGAATACGCTGAGTCTGGTTTACGGTGGTGTGATCAGTAAGACAGTCGAGAACTGACTCAACACATCTCGCACATGCGGCCTCCGCCGCTACCTCCACGATCCTTCCGCCTTCCACCCTCCAGCATAACCGTATCATCTTACGGTTACCACGTGATGGCGAGGTTTTGTTTAAATCGATTGTAAGCCTGGTTGTTCAGCCTTTCGTCTCACGCGCTGTACAACCAGCAATATAATCCGTTGTCTACTCGTTTTCTGTGACAAGAAGTGTTCGCTAGGTGCACTAGCGTTCCATCCAGTCCAAGCTCACCCTCCCGCCACTCCCAAATGCAGATTACACAAGAGAGAATACCGATACCAATCACAATGTAGCTCACAGGATCAGCACGAAATGATGGATTAGTGATGGGCAAAAAATAAAAATACAACACATTCTCTCGTGTGCGAGCAGCAGTCACACGCAACTTACGAAGCAGGGAGTTCTCATTTCTTTCACACGACACCGCCATCTCGCCTCGTGCACGTATAAATTTAATATACAGGATCGCTTTCTTGGATCAGTCCTCCAAGGGAGGGTAGAACGAGAAGGTTTATTACAACGATTGCGGAGAACAGAACGCAAAAAGCCAGAGAAGAGCAGGGTGAACCATAGTTAAAGAGATGAGGACCATCAGAAAAGCACTGTCGATATCCTTTTTCGATAGGCGTCCCTCAGAGCATCTTCATCCTGGACAATCCATACAGACCTCAAAGCACCGTATACCGTCACACGTTCAAGGTAGTCGTGTACCAAAAGCCTTGTCACCAGTTCCCGCGCCTCCTTACTCACCTCCTCGGACCAGATCCTATCGCGAAAGTCGACGTGTCCATCTATGATGCGCTTCTTGACTACACCTTCGCCTTTCTCGGAGGTCGATGCAGATTCCCACTGAGATTGAGACTGATCTTGGGATACGGGAGCCTGGGACTGTGTGCCCTTCTGAGACGGTGTGACGTTGGCGGAGGGCCACCAGGATTTGCATGAGGATCCCCTCGAAAAATCAAAGGGGTGGTAGCCCCTGTGCATAGCGAGCTCAGACTCGCGTAAGACAACAGCTATAGAGAGTGACGCACGCGAGCATGATATATAGGATCACTCCAGCACTCCAGCAGTCGGACGGCATCCCAACCTGGAACCAACAATTCGTGAACTGATAGAGTTTGTATGCTTGTACTCACATATCCAAGTTTGTGGTTGTCCATCGCTAGGATTCCCTCCGGTGGCAAGTAACTCACAGTTCCACAGACGTCTGGAAAGCTAGGGTTAACGAAGCCCATGAAAACGCAAGCGCTTACTCAGGGTCCTCTGGTACGCTTTGGGTCTCGCGAGCCCAAAGTCCGCGATCTGCGGAACATTCAGCATACAAGAGACACGGGGACAATGGATGAGGGGCTGGTACCTGTATGTGTGGGTATGGACCTGGGAGTGCTCGTCAGAACGAGGTGGGTTAATAAATACGGAAAAAATACCTGGGTTGCACAACAGAATATTTTCTGGCTAGTTTATTCAGCGTGAGGAAGAGTTCTACACAGGGTCAGATCTCCGGGATCGATACCTTCAAATCTGCACCAAGCTAGTTAGCCCGCGGGGTCTCTCGGGGTGAAAGCATTTATCACCTCGGTGCGATATTTTCTTGTCGTGGAGATACTTGACTCCAATGAGAATTTGGAACATTATGTATTTCGCTTCGCTCTCGCAGAGGCGGTATGATGTCTTGACGTGACTTATGATGTAGCTGAACAAGTCACCACCTGTACAGAGTTGCAGAAATATGTGCCTAGGAAGTACTTGAGCCAACGTAGACCTCGATCGTGAAGTTGGGCCTACAGGAATGTGCCGTCTTGTTCGAGGTCAAATATGCGATTGATGTTCGGCTAGATGTGTAGGGTAGCCATCAGTTAAGAGCGACGGAGTCGTTAAAGGCAAGTGACCTACATGATCTAGACCAGTGAGGATCTCGACTTCCTTGTACACCTTGTTAACCTCGCGTTCCTTTTTTGTCTTGATGGTCTTACAAGCCACCTGGCGGTAGTTGACACGATCGAACGCGAGGTGGACTGTAGCAAAGCTTCCGCTCCCAAGGCAATGCGACGTAACTGTGTACTTCCCGATCGTCTTATCCCACGTTAGAGGAATGTTCACCCATGGGGTTGGGGGAATTACCTTTTGAGCGGTCTCAATTGGGGGCGTTGGTTCGAAGATGTGTGTTTTCTCCCTGGTAGTCTTGAAGGAAAACACACACTGAAACTCTATGGGAGGCATGAACACCAACAAGAGCGGGTGCTAACAAAATTCGAACTTTGTGAGGATGGTATTTCGATAGTGTCTCCGTCCATCAAAATGACGGATGTCTTGCGGATGCGGTTACCATTAAGTAGGGTACCATTTGTTGACAAGTCCTGGTGGCACGTCAATAGTACAGAAGACTGGGGCTGGAAAGGCTTACTTGACAAGATATGACGAAACTGTCTGGGTGCGTCTGGACACTACGAGAAGGTGAATATATGCGCTTCGATTAACGCGTCTTACGGTATACGCACGCGTAAAGTTTGCAGTGGATGCTGGACACCACCAGATCCGGTATCACGTATCCGCTGGTGCACAAACAGATCAATTGCCTCGACCCAACGAGATTCAGAGCTGTGTGTACCACTGCGCGGGGTTCCGTCCAATGACCACCGGCTTGTCAAGTGTCAGGAGCAGAGCTGCAGGGTGTTTAGTCGGAACATCCCCGACGCATTGATTTACCACTCACCCTCCTTCTCTCCATTCCCGTTGGATGTGATGAACTTCGCGCATAACTTGGATGGAGAGGACGGTATTTCTGCCGGGGACGGCTGCCTCCATGTAGTCGTCGCATCTCTGTCCGCACTTCCGAAAATTGCGGAGACCATTCCAATGTCCAAGCGAGGCCTGAGTCGGTGATGGTGGGAGCCAAAGACTTGGAAGGATGTTGACGATCACGTGTTGCGATCCGTCTTGCTCATCCATCTCATCTCCGTCATGGTGAGTATCTCTGGCGAAACTCCTCCAAAGCTCCCTCCAGAATTTACTCTTCGCATCGGTTTTAGGCACCGCCAAAACGAAACAATAATGCGAGCGGTCTGGGACGTGCGATCATTAACAAACAGGTCAAAGATTCGCGAGAGCGGCACGAATCTGGTCTTGTGAGCCAGTATGGTCCTAAACTCGCAGAACCTCTACACTCACACCCTCAATATCTGCTAGTACACGACGGACATTGATAACTCCAGCCGATTAAAATCTGTAACTCAAGAACGTGACTTGGATGAATTTTTGAGTACCGCTACATTGGCCGGCCTTGAATTCACCGCAGGTCAGCCTATCTCACAAACACCCTATTTACGTTTTCCGACATGAACATCAGAACGAAGGAATGTCAAGGTTATCAGCACGCCCTCCGTCGCAAGCCACAACCCTCACTTACTAAGCGAGGAAGATGAGCACTCCACACTGAAGAAACAAGCCGAGAACCGACAACGACTTCGAGTTCCACGACGGCCAGCTTGGAATCGAAGCTTGACCCTCGTGCAGTTGGACCGGCAGGAGAAGGATGCCTTTCTTGATTGGAGAAGAGGTTTGGCTGAGTTCGTACCTCGTTCCTCTGGCATATGTTCTGCATTTTGATTTGTCTAGGCTCCAGGATCGAGATAAATTCCTCCTCACTCCGTTCGAAAGGAATATAGAAGTGTGGCGCCAGCTTTGGAGAGTCCTGGAGCGTTCGCACCTCGTCGTACAAATCGTTGACGCGCGCAACCCCCTCAACTTCAGATGCGAGGATCTGGAATCCTATGCCTTGGATGTCGAAGGCCCCGAGGGTGAACAGGGAACCGGGAGTGGCCTTAGGCGTAACCTCCTTCTCATCAATAAATCTGATCTCTTAACGGCGAAGCAACGGTACGTGACTGATCCTCGGAACTCAAGTCACGCTGAGCAGTAAATAGGCGACTTTGGGCGGATTATTTCGACCAACGAAACGTCAAATATGCGTTTTTCTCCGCTGCTAACGCCGCTGCCCTCCAAGAGCTGCGCCGTGAAATGGAATTAGCCAAAGCACGGGAAGGGGAGAAGGAAGATACCGAAAACGAAGAGTCCAGTGGAAGTGATGACGAGGATGACCCACGAACTCCAGAAGATGAGGTTTTTGGGTCCCAAGCAAGTGCCCAGCCATTCCCACTGCCCGTGGAAGATGATCCAGAAGAAGCTCGCGATCCCCGAATACGGGTACTTTCCGTACTGGAACTGGAAGACTTGTTCTTCCGGGTGGCACCAGATCTGACGAGTATGACATACAGCCTATCAGCTGACTAAGCTAACGTTTTTTTTCGCCTCCAGCATTCAAAGATGCTGCTGATAATCATCCCACGAAGTTGGTTGTCGGCCTAGTTGGTTATCCCAACGTCGGGAAGTCCAGTACCATCAACGCTCTAATCGGCGAAAAAAAAGTTAGCGTTTCTTCGACACCGGGAAAGACAAAGCACTTCCAAACAATCAACCTCTCATCTAACATGACCCTCTGCGACTGTCCTGGTTTGGTTTTCCCGCAATTTGCGACGACCAAAGCTTCTATGGTTTGTGACGGTGTACTTCCCATCGACCAGATGCGGGAATATACTGGTCCGGTCACTTTGGTCATCAAACGGATCATGAAAGAGGTTCTTGAGGCTACGTACGGTTTGGATATACAGGTAAAGGGTGCGGAGGATGGAGGCGATGGTGTACTACGTGCAGAAGATCTTCTGTCCACCTATGCAGGTACCTTGTACCTTGGAACTGATATGATCTACTACTGACCTCCTGTCACAGTTGCCCGAGGGTTTACCCGAGCCGGACAAGGTACACCAGACGAGGCCCGTGCAGCTCGATACATCCTCAAAGACTACGTCAACGCAAAATTGTTGTACTGCCACCCGCCACCCAACGTGGACTCGGTGGACTTCAACGAGGAGTCAAGAGCGATCTCCCTTGAGCGCGTGGCTGGCAAGAAACGCGCGCCGACAACAAGGGTCGGGAAAGACTCTGTCACTTTTATCCCTTCAAATTCCATCCCTGTCACTACTAAGGACGGGTCCACTCCCTCAGATCCGATAATCACCTCCAACCCGAAGGGCTCAAGGAGGGTGAATGCCCTGGACCACGAATTCTTTGAATCGAACGCATTCGGTGGAGACTCAAGACCGTTCATCCAAAGCGGGGGAGATCAAAATGGCTCGACGTTTTCCAGAGTGAAGATATTCCCACATCAGTTCGGGATCGGTGACGACGGGCGGCCCTTGAGTGCGGTCAAGGTCACGACACGGATGCAGGAAATGCAGATGCCAGGGAAGAAGCACCATAAGAAGGCGAAGAAGACGAAACAGCGGAGCGGGAAAGGTTTCGATTGATTGCAATTTAGATGCTCGTTGGTGCTCACCTGTACTCGCTCACTGCTTATGTTGTACGATACATCTTGTAAATCGAGCCAGTGTAGGCCGGAGGCGTTCGTCCTACATGCGCGGGAAGACCAATAACAAGTCCGTTAGAGAGTCACCCGGCTTCCAACTCCCCTCCGACCATACAGGCACCACCACCATGGGGGCCCGGGTTCACTGCAGATCTATCAGGAGGATCAGTCGTCATATGGTGATCACAATTTTGTAGCGTTTCGCCCTGCGAGGAACTTTCGTGGGGCTCACAACTAGGCCCAATCCCAGAAAATGACGGAGCAGAGCCCACACCGTACCGAGGTGCCGTGGCCAAAAAAAACGCACCCGATGATCCCATGTGCCAGTTCTCGCTCCTCGAGAAACCACTGGTTAGCATAAGCTTAAAATTGTTCTAGGTAGCTTGTATTGGGTGATGGCGAACGCTATCTCGGCGATTTTTGATGCAAACTATGTATGTAAGTCCAGTAATTTGCCCGTTGGTCTCGCGTGACGGGGCCACTTATACTGCAATCCTACCAGCCGTGCGCGTGAGGTTTGGGGTAACTTAGCACCGTGAAATCTTGCAGTCATCGAGTGTAGGGTCATAATTTACGCGACAATTTTTTGGCCGTGTCGGGAAACTGGAGGGGTCATGAATCGTGAATTGCACCTATGGGGACAATTGCACAGCTGGGAGAACCACAGTATCAGTCGAGTATTGGGTGAGTACTGATTAAGTTGTCGCGATACATATCGCCTTGCGAAGTGGAGCCATCTGGTCACCCCGGGTAGCACTCGGCGCCTACCCGTCGGGAGAGGTTTGCGTACACAAACAGCTGCAAGATATTCTGAATTGGCATAATTTTGTAGTCACTAAATTGTCCGCCTGAGGAGGCTAACATATCCAAGCAGCACAGTTCGACCGTCGACCGACCTGGTTGGTGACCCGAAGTACTCCATGTTCAGTACTGTATTAGTACCCGCGACTGATATTCAATGGAAATGGATCTCGATGTATTCAGCACTATACTCGCAGACATAGCGAGTATCGAAGGGACAAGAATTCAAAACTATTGTACAATGTGATAACGAAAAAACGCAAGGCAGGGCCCATGGCTCGTCGAACCACAGGCGGGGCCATGAGGGGGGATGAGTTTCATGATAGGTGCAACGATACAAGAACACAAGATTGCAAGAGCCAGGAGCCGAATGCAGTGAAGCGGTTCTGCTGCCGTGAAAGTCGATGTATACCATAAATAGAGTGAAAACAGAGCCAAATTCAAGAAGCTTCCGACCACACTGTTCAATCGTCATCGGTCTCGGTTTCATATAGGACCACGAAATCGTTGTTGGTGGTCGCACCCCTGTTGCTACCCTGGGAAGGAGCGCGAAGAAGAGTGGGTTCCTCGTGAGGATCTTCGAAGGCATCGGAGTGTGCCGAGCTCAAAGACGGACTGGATGGGACGTCAATGATGGACAAGTCCGAATCTTCGCTTCCGACGTCCGAAAGAGTGTCAGTAGTTGCGGCGATGGTGGTAGTGGCGCGGGTTGCGGTGGCAACGAGGTTGACGGGACCAACCGAAGGGGCGGAAGTCCTTTCAGGAGCGGCTTGGGGCATGATGATCAAGGAGGAGGAACAGATGCTTCCCTCCTCGTCGGAAGGGTTGTGGGGCTCGCTTACGGTGATACTGGTGAAGGAGCATTTAGGCGGGAGTTTGGGGAAGACAAAGAAAATGCGACATACTCGGCCCACAAAGAATGTCCGAAGTGATTGCCATTTCCATCATTCAACCTCCAGTAGCTAACGTATTTTCCGGGGGTCTCAGGGGCCTATAGAGGATGAACAACGTACACATCATCACTGACGAATAAAGAACATACCTTCATGTCTCCGGTCCAGATATCGATTTCTTCACCGGCAGCAACTTTCCCAACTTTGACCGCAGTATTCTCCTCGCTGACTAACTTGTCGCCCGCCACAAAAATCAGTTGAGTGGTCTCAGGCCAGTCACGAACACCATCATTGAGCATCTTCCAGGACTTGACGAATTCTGCACCGGGTGGAAGCAGATGACCATCGGAAATGTTGTTGTCAGAGATGAATGTGGCACGAAGAGGAGGCTCTGGGACAGGGGAAGACACGGGCTGGATGGCCCTCTCAGACATGACAGGAGAAAGGGGGGCGGCCTGAGACTCGACGACTGGCTTGATGTCCACGGCGACGGTTGGTTCCTCTGGAGTGGGTTGTGGGGCGACTCCAGTGTCGGACTTGGTGTCAAGTACAGGATTAAACCACTGTGCAAAGTCTCGCTCAAAGTTCAAGTCACCGAGTCCACGTTCAAGGTCCAAGTTCCTGAAAAAGGACTCCTCGTCTGGTACAAAAGTTCCGGGGATACTGGATTCTCTCTCTGGGAAGTTTAATCCCGGAACATCTGTGAGAGGAGCGTCGATGGGCTTCACTGTGGGGGTTGGGAATGACACGGGTTCTTCAACCAACACGCTCAAGTCTGGGACAAGGGGACCATCGGAGACATGAACGAGCGTTGGCGGCGGGGGCGACGGAGTGGCAGGTGATGGGACGTTCACTGGAGTCATCGTCTCCGCCTGAACTGGAGATGGTGAGAGAACAGATCGGACGGGAACAGCACCAGATTGACCGGGGCGGTGGGGGAGCGGTACAGCGGAAGTCCTCATCTTCAGCAAGTGGTGGGTAGGCGGATGGAATGGAATTGGGTGAGCTTCACACTTCTCGCAGAGATCATAATCGGGGCAGATCATGCACTAAACCCAAGGTTACAACAAATCGCCGCAACAGGTACATCGGATAGCGCACCTTATAACGGGTCCCGATAATCTTTTTCTGGCAGCTATCACAACGGGCGGGGTGTTGCTCGCGACGGTAGTGCTTGATGATAAGAGCCTGAGGGTCGATAATCTTGACAAAGTTATGCGGGTGCTGCTCAGGTGTGATTCTTTGATACAGGTGAGTGGCGTCAAAAGGACGAAAATATCTATCACTTACGCAAAGCAGCGCCTGCACGTATCATAGTCAGGGCAGTCCAAGCATTTCTAAGACGATGTGAGCAACAGGACGCATCCTGGAGGGAGCTCACGTACATATCTATCGCCATAAATCTGAGAGTCACACATGTCACAGACGGCGTGGTGCAAGACTGGCTGAGGTTCGGGCTCCGAAACAAGGGGTCCAGGGGTAGGAGAGGGCTGACTCGTTTCCCTCTCGCCTTCGCCACTGAAAACGGTGTGAACGATGACGCGACCAGGCTCTTCGATTTCGAAGAATTCGTGGGTCATCGCGTGGCGACCTCTCCTGTCTGTGATGCAGGGAGTACACATATCGTAGTCTACAGATGCGTGAGTATTAGGAAACAAAGTGCGCTCGAGTGTTTCCTACCAGGACAGTCCAGGCATTTATGCCTGACACCTCGGATAGTCGACTCGCAGACGTCGCATACGACTCCTGTGTGAACGGGCAATTCTACGGGTCTAGGGGCATCCATCTCATGATCAATAACAACCCGGGGCGTCGCGGGACCCGAAGAAGCCGTCATAGCGCCCTCTTGCTTATAGTTGGGACCGAAGGCCCTGATCATGGTCTCCTCGAAGTCATTCATGAAGTCAGCCGCGGCGCGCTGAACGTCTGCCTTTGCTTTGGAAGCGTCACAGCAGTGAATCGATGATGGCCTTTGAGTGGCTTGAGCGGACTGGTTCGGATCAACATCCATGGGGACCTGGGGGAAGAGAATGGGAGGGGGCGGGATCGGGATGGAGAACTGTGGGGGAGTTGGGAGTGAGCGCTGGGATAAGGTAGCCCACGGAGATGGAACAGGTGTTCGGTGAGGGGTCGAGATTGGGTGTGGCGGGGGCGTAGGCATGTAGTAGGGGTACATGGGGGAGAAGGAACTGCTCTGGCGCTTCTGCGAGGGTTCTTCCCCAGTCTCGTTGTCGTCGCTCTTCCGCTTAGCTGCGAAGCAGTAGCCAACCGTAGGGGTACGGACGTTATCTTCTAGGACGACAAAACGCAGAGAAGCACCGGGCCACGCCTTGTTGCGATAGACGGCAGTGCAGCGCTCGAACTCATCAGCGTTGGTGACCCGAATAGCGATGAGGATGGTCCCGGGGGTTGTGGAGTGTGGGGAGAAGAACAAACGAGAAAGGATTATAGAATGAGTGATAGGAAAGACTCGAGTAAGCTGGAAAGTGGGGAGATAAGCATCGTGAATAGGGACGTGTGGAGCGAGGACTTACCTGCTCGTGCAGCTGGGTGTAGGTTGGGAAAGACTCAGATTCGAAAGAGAATTTACGGGTCTCATGTTTGTAGGAAGCCTTGACGATAAACATGGCTGCGAAAGAAAGGAGAGGAAGAGGAGGAGATGAAGGGGTTAAGTAAGCGTTGAGGGGGGTGCGCAAGCTGCTCGTTCCGCAGTTGGTCACGCCCGTTGCATGTCACGTGTGGTGTCTCGCTACCGAGATCACTCCCTGTCCGTCCAGGGATGGCACACACCCAGGCTGACATGGGCGGTGGCCGAAGCTCCCTGCACGAGAATGAGGTGGCGGTAGACGTCTCATTCCTCCAAATATCCTCAGAAAATTCGACTAGTTCTCTCTGGTGTACGAGTGAGCCATCTTGATCCTACCAGTGTACACGCAATTGCCGATGACCGCGGACGGCCGCAGCCCCAGCTTTACACGCCAGAGTCTACGCCAACAGGCGAGCGCAGCACTGCGACGGTTGAACCGGTTGCTGGCGGGGATCCACTCGTTCCCACGATTGCTACGTCTCTTCTCTTAACTTCTGTGCCTGACGGAAGCCCGCTTCCTCTGAAGTCTTCCCTTTGCGTTGGTAATCGCACAACGTCTTAGGTATCTGCTATCCTCAGGCCTGAGTGGTTGGCAGCTCCAGTATAGCCCGGTGCCCCAGCTTTCTCTCACCTCGCATCTGACGACCAACCCCGATGTCAGGAGACCAACACGACTATCAACTCATCTCATCCCTTCGGTACGATAAGGAGGCGGTGCTTTCCGCCCAATGGAACACATCTCGTAACGGTGATAAACAATCACCGTACCTGCTCCTCTCATACACGGTCGATCGGTTGATCACGGCTGCCAAGGCTCATTCATGGGTCGCGCCCCCAGAGCTCACGCTTGATCAGCTCGAGAGTCGATGCAACGCGTCCTTGGAAGGCAAAGATCCGGATCAATCCTACAAGGTGATGAGGAAGAATATTACGCAATTGCATCCCGAGACTCATGACATTGTAGATTCGCATCATCCTTTCACGACAGGGGAAAATTTTGGTTGAATCCGCACCGGTCCCAAAGTTAAATAACCCGGGAGATCTTTTCGTTGTCGCCACACTGAACCCGACTTCTGCCTTGACGATATCGGGACCCCTCGTCTTCGTGCACCTTGACACGAAACCAACGTCACCATCCGTGTTCACAAGCACAAAAACCACTCACCGCGAAGCATACAACCTCGCCCGCACCCGAGCGGGCATACCAGCCATCGGTGTCGAACCCGGAACTCCCAGCGACGTCATACTGTTCCATCCGAATGGACAAGTAATGGAAACCTCCATCCGTAACATCGCCTTCTGGAGGGAGGATCGGTGGGTGACCCCATCCCTCCAAGTGGGCTGTCTCCCTGGAGTCGCCCGCCGCCTATTGATAGAGGAAGGAAAAATCGTGGAGGGCGATATCTTGGTCACAGATCTCAAAGTTGGAGAGATTTTACTGTTGTTCAATGCTGTTGAGGGGACAAGACTTGGGGAATTATATACTACATTTAGCTGACAAGCACGGAAATTTACGGACGCACCCCGGATCCGCGGTGTCATTATCATTTCGGCAGATCCCAGTGTCGCTTAGCACAGCAACCCACGCCAGACTAAAATTCGTGTTGAGCGAACAACTTCAACAGTTCATACACCCCCACCACTGTGCCCCCGGCATGGGAGAACTTCCACAAGAAACGATCTGTGCGATCGCGTCCTACCTCGACAAGCACGACCTCCGCAACTTCTCGCTGATCTCCCGCGCCTTCGTCGCCGAGTCCCAACGTCAACTCTTCCGCACAGTAGTGTTCTCCCACTACTTTCACTTCCTACGATGGTGCAAGGTAATCACGCACGGGCATCCTATCATCCCGTCCTACATCAGGGTCTTCATTATCTTCTTCAGCACATGGTTTTCCGGCCCACCGACCAAAAACGAATCAGACTGTTATATCATGGCCTCAAGAGTGTTTGCCTCCTTCCCGAATCTCGAAGAAATCTTTCTTCGCAGCCTTACGCTTCGCTATCCCCACCAGTTCTCTATGGTGTCAAACTTCTGTGCTTCCGCGCAAAGCGTACGCTCTCTCCGAATCGAGGCCAGTCAATGCTCTCCCGGCCTCATGACTAAATTCATCTGTCTCTTTCCCCAACTCGACGACATACATATGGAAATGGTCAATGCAACGGACGGTGAACCATACGACCTCCCTACACCATCCCCTAGTTTCCGAGGACGCGGTCGAATAACTCTCGCTGGAGACTACTGTCAACACCTTCGATTTCTTCCACTCCGCTTCAAGTATCTATACCTTACCTCCTTCCTCTTTAAACCGCGGGGACTCCCGGTTGAGCACAATGTCTCCGTCTTAAACGACTTTATCATAATCTGCTCCCCGACCTTGGAGCATTTGACCCTCTGCGGTGAGTCCCTCCTTCTCCGCCTCATACTACCCCGTAAATCCTGATACCAATCCAGTGCCTGAAATGGCAAGAGAAACGGAGACTGGCCAGGCGGTCGATCTCTCTCCGTGCACACGACTGCGTACCCTCAGGATCGAACTGAGGGAGTTATCTAAATGTCATCCGCACCTCATCCAACTCCTCGCCTCCCTCAAATCATCTACCCCTTACCTAGAAACAATCGCCCTAGTTTTCTATTCGTCAGGGATGTCGCTGACGGACGGTCTCCGTAGGTTCGGCGACGAATGGGATCCAGTCGACACCCAACTCTGCCGATTGGCGGAACTGAAAGGCGGAGGGCTATGCGTATCCGTGGGATTCAATGGGTTTAGAATGAGACAAGGAACGCCATTGTTGGGAGCATTTATGGCTAAATTCCGCTGCTCGCCGCATACATTAACGATCCTATGTGATTCCAGTGTGGTTACCCTCCAAGATTGAATTACGACGAACCACGTATGTATTTAATCCGCCGCTCAGGATCTGGAATTTAGAAGGTTCGGTGTGCCATATGATGTATGATGTGAGCACCCCCGAACCCCACGAAACCCCGTGGAAATTTCCCGAGGATGGGTGTATAACATCAAATTCCCACAACACGTGTGGCAGGTGCGTATCAATCACGACGGGCATCTAGCAACAGCTACTTTTGAGACATAACCGAACCGAGCTGCGACCACGCACAACACATCAAGCATCGACTTCCATAAGATCCGCACCCCCGCACAATATCCCCTGGTCCATCTCCTCGAGTAGGAAGTCGACCACGTAACTCTCCTGAATCAGCCTCTCCATCCTCGCAAGATGCCGTTCCGTGTACGGTATCAGACCATCTACGATCTCCTTCAGTCCCCCAGACGCGTCAGTCGACTGCTCTGTCCCAGTGAGAGTAGCTTGAGGCCTGAACATCTCCATAATCTCCTCTGCGGACCTGAGCTTGACGATTGCATACAAAATCTCCTGCGCGATCTCGCTGGTTTTTGCGTTTGAATTCCAGTCTCGGACGAACTTGATTAGCGTGATCAGATCTTCGGCGGGGATCGTCCTTATCACCTCGTCGACCTCCGGGCTCCCAGTGAATGACTTGGACCGGCGAAATCCTTCTATGTCGAAACTGCCACGGATGGATTTGAACAATGAGAGAAGGCGGCCGGGTTGCTGCATTCCTAATGCCAAAAGGATTGCATTACGATAGTCACGCAAAGAGACATAGTTCAGGAAATCCTGTTCTCTGATGAATGGACCCTGTTAGCGGCGACCCAAAAAGAGTGAAACTAACGACACAAACTTTGAGACCAACTCAGCCCGTTGGTTCTCCTTCTCCACCTCCCTCTTCTCCGTGGAATCTTCCCAGAACGTGATAACAGAGTCTGCAGCCCCTGAAACGATCGTCTTCTCGTCCCGACTGACAGCCAGAGCCCAAACCTATGAAAGGCGGTCAATATGGAGAAGCGACTTAGCCAGAATGGGTTTACCTTGTCCTCATGATTGTCCATCGTCGTAACACATTCCTCCGTCCTGACGTTCCATATCTTCACCAATCCATCGGACCCACTACTCACCAACTGCTGCCCTTCACTCAAGAAATCCACCCTGAGGACAGAATTGGCATGACCTTCGAACGTCTTGATGCAAGTAAAATCGCTCAAGTTCCAAAGCTTCACCGTTTTATCCCCACTCGCTGTCGCGAGCACTTTTTCGTGTCGCCCAAACCTGACGCACCACACCCCGCGCTTGTGTCCCTTGCAAGTTCCAATCAGCTTGAAGCTTCCCCGAACCGGACTTGTTGAATACTCGATCTCGTAAACCTTGGCTGTTTTGTCCTGAGATCCGGACGCCAGGAAACGATCGTTCGGCGAGACGTCCAACGAATTGATGTCCTTCTCGTGGGCCTTGAGGGTGAACAGGCTCCTACATCGGACCGGTGCTGCCAAACCCTGAGTTCCTTCGTTTCCTCGAGATTCAGGGTCGACATCAAAGTTTGACGAATCCAACGGAGAATGGGCCTTGACAACAGTAGAGACACCGGAAAGGTCCCACATCTTGATAGTCCGATCCTGGCTCCCGGTGAACGTAAACTTTAGACGGCTATTCCGCCCGTTCTCATGATCATCAACGTCTCCGGGGACGGGAACATTCTCCCCCGGGGTATTTTGAGTTTGACGTGCCATTGCGACTGCTCCAACGCTCTCCGCGTGTCCGTCGCAAATAGCGACACACTGCCAATCGCTTGAGCCGTCGGGTAAGTTCCCCGTGTCATTGTCATTCCCGATTTGGGTTGCCGCCCTTGATCCGGCGAGCGCTTGTAACGAGAGGGGGACCGACGTCGGAGCCCAGACACGCGCCGTGGAATCCTTGCTGCCGCTAATCAGGACAGTACCGCCGTTGCTGCAATCAAGACAGAGGACGATGTCGTTGTGACCTTCCAACAAACGTGCGTCCAAACCAGAAGCATCATAAATACGGATCAAGGACGAATTCGTCGCAACCGCTAGTCGATCATCAGCTCTGTGTGTATGGTCGGTGCCCCCATTTTTTGAGTTTAGGGGTGGTGAAATTGGAGGCCTTGTGAGGAATGCGGCGTCGACAATTTCGTCGTTAAATCCGATGAACTGACGATGAAGTGAGGCGTCAAACAAGGAGTGGAAGAGGATGTTCTGATCGGCGTGCATCGAGACGACGGTGGAGTTGGTTGGGAGGTAACTGGTAGTAATTGACGAATAAGCAAAATGGTTAATTAATTATTCATGACGGTGGGAGAGGATCACAGAAGAAAGGAAGCTTACACGGCGTCGAGAATTTGTCTTGACTCGTCCTTATCGTTCGGTTTCTCCTTTCCCAGAGTCAACAGAGGGGTGCTCTCGTCGGTGTCCCAGATCGTGACAACACCCTTTTCTCCCGCGACAAAGAAGCGGAAGCCCGGAGACGCAGCGCCCTTTGAAGACCCGGCGATTCGTTCTTCGGGAAGAAGCAACCCTGCAGCCTCCACATGATCGAGCACAGGGATTGTCTTCACCAGCCTGGGCTCCAGAGGCCTCTCCTTTCCTTTTCCAGTAGATTTACGGACCCGTAACGGAGATATATCCCAGAGAAGCGCTACGGAATCACGGCCGGCGCTGAGCAACCACTTTCCATCCTGGGAGACGTCCAACCCCCTGGGAACCGAGACATGGCCCTCGAGGGTAGCCTCCGGTTTCGGACGGCCGCTCGTCCTGGCGACGGCAGCACTCAGGTCAAATATTCGTATCTTGGTGTCGACGGACCCAGTAATAAGCTGCATCTTGACGTCGCCTGCCGCGATCGACGAGGGATCTCGGGGATAATTGAATGCCAGCGCGCTGACCACGCCCCCGTGACCCTTGAAGACATGTGTGATATAACCCCTTTGTATGTCCCAGACTTTGACCACCCCATCTGCGGACCCAGATGCGAGATACGTGGACGTGGGATCAACCTTACATACGTGGACCGGGGCCTCGTGTGCTTTCGAGACAACGCGCTCAGGGTGAACAACACTCTTGTCATACGAGGTGCCGCGGAGCGGCTGAGATGCGGGGAGTGTGAAGATTCGAAGGGCGAGTGATCCTGAAAAGACGAGGAGGTGCTTCGAGCATGGAGACACCGCGAGAGAACTGATCGGTTCAGTATCCTTCACATGTAGAAAATTACCAATATAACCTGTCAGCGGGCTCATGGCGAATGCGCGGTCAAGGTGCTGCAGAGGATAAGACGTACACCAATGAAACGACAGAGTTCCCTGCCGGACTGGATATCGGTTAGGACGGCCTGCTCTCCTACACAAGTGATCACTCTCGTGCCATCTGTGGTGAGGCCAACCGGGCCAGCGGTGTGCAGAGGTCCAATGACCCTTTGTCTATCATAACTGGAGTGTGTCTCGGTCAGCAAATCGTCGCGCTGCTCGGCGAGGAGGAGCGGATGAGGAGAGGACGGTTACCCACAACGTCCTGAGGCGAACAGACATGGAATCACAATCAAGACTAATTTCTCACACGCAAAATTTTGAGGGGCAGATCGGAACTTCCAAATTCAGTAAAATGGTTCCCAAACTAGATGTTCACAGAATACAGAAGACGATGTCTAAGGGTGGTACAAAATGCGGGGAGTTGGGTGAAGAAAAGAATCTTCTCTATCGTACAAAAAAGTCCATCCCATCAATGTCGCCGTCGGTCCAGCAGTGACGCCTCCGCGATCTGGCGCAGCCGTTGCTGTTGATCAGCGATGCGTTCAGCCTCTTTACGTCTCCTCTCTGATTCTTCATACTTGTTTTCCATGCTCCGGAACGCGGCCCTGACCCTCGACGCTTCTGCATGGGCCTCAGCCAATTGATCCGACATTTTAACAGACACTGAAACGGCGTCCGCGGACTGCTGTCTGAGGGACTGCACCTCCCTTTGCAGTCTCTCGATTACGGACCGATGGTCGGAAGTGTCCCGGATATCGTAATCAACGTATCCGCTCATTCCATTTGACGATGAGGAAGGTCGACGGATATGGCGATGGTGTGGCTGTGGCTGCTGTGACTGTTGCCTCGCAGGCCGAGGAGGGGAATTATGATTATGAGAGGGGACATTTTGGTTCCGTGGCGCTCGAGAATCACGTCCAGGGTCACTCGAACTGGACACCGGCCGAAGGAGGTAGGGTGGCTGCCTGTCCCTGGGGTCTTCCTCCTCGCTATCGTCGTAATCACCATCTGACACCCGGTGATCTTCCATTGGCACATCGCTGTACATCGCCTCATCGTCATCGCCGTAAGTGCTCGGCTCACCAGCTGACGTCTTTGTGCTGCTGCCCTCACGAGCGGACCACGTTGGGAGCTGACAACCGGGGGGATAGCCATCAGTGGCTGGGACCAGCATCATTGTCATCGGTGGCTGGTCAAATACCATCGGCTCCTGCTCTGGGTACTTCCTCGGCCGACCTCGTTTCCTCGGCGGCGGGGCAGGATCAGACTCATCATTGGCGTCCTTACGGCCCCGTTTCCTAGGACGTTTTGTACCAGGAGGAGCGTCCAGGTTCACGGTCCAATAAGACCCAACACCAGGGTCTGTAACAGGCCGAGGTTCCCGCTCGAAGAGGAGGTTCAACGAGAGGTGATGCCGGACAGATTGCTAGAGAGGGAGATGGGACAGAAAGAGTAAACACATGTTATCAATGCTGCAGCCCGTCGTCATGCGTTTCATACCTTCCACGCGTTACCAGCGGTCTTGTACCAGGGATATTTATTTTCCATGGCGGCATAAATCTCACGGATCGTGAGCTTTTTGTTCGGGCTGCCCAAGATGGTACACCTGAGGATAACGGGGAGGGTGTGAGGCGGCCTGCCATCCGTATCCCGCAGGCAGTGTAAGCTCGACGGGCAATGAGGATGCTCCTTGTGCTCTGCAGCATGGCCCCAATGAGTGACCCCCGAAGCACCCGAAACATAGATGCGGTGCTCACCAGGTACTTCGGGCTTGGCATAGTAGTAAGAATCGACCGGAGAAGAACATTGGCCATCGACTTTAGTCCTAGCCGAGATAACCAGTCAACGCTGAAGCCACCTCGGACATAAAGGGGGGAGAACCAGAGTGGGGCGGGGACGGGTGGACAAACATACCTAGCTGCGGGGGTCTGAGGATGGTTTAGTATCCGATTCAGGGACATGACGGGAAGGTCAGAGAGTGACGGGGAGGGGAGGAAAGGGATGGCGGGGAAAGGAAGACTAGAGATGGTACGTTGGCGACTTTGTTCAGTCTTTTTCTGGACGGCAACGGAGACAATACACGTTTCTTTTTTTTCGAAGGATCAGTAGGTCCCAATGTATGATCCATATTTCAAAAGATCCGTTTGTACCGATTCGGAAAAATGTAACGTTTATTCCGTTTCGGATATGCGGGGCCGCTGGGCTGGTTACAGGCCACGCCATAGCCACGGCGATTGCCAAAACGTCGGGGTGGGTAAAGGGGCCCGCCAGAATTTGGCGTAGCCCAGGGTCGGGAAATGAAGATACGTTTTTACCTTTCATCTAAAAAGAGACTATACCACCGATGGGCCTGAAACGAGAGCCCAGAGGGAGAACCGGCGAACGAGAAAGGCAAGTTTTGCCATGGCCACGCAGACAGCCGAACATTGGCTCGTCCTCACAAGCCCCACGAGGGGAGGTCGATGAAAGAGGCAAGCCGCCACAGGATGGTTCGAATCAGAAACCTTAAAAAATCGAGGCAGGACATTGATGAATCGATGGCTCCTGGTCAAAGAGGGTGTGACAAACAAACAGAAGTGGCGCCGAATCTATTTGATTGAGAATAAACAGAGATACACAGAAGCCTGTGAGATCAATGTGCATGCCGGCCAGGCGAAAGAACAATAAAAAGATCTATGTTCTAGATTCGTAACAACAGATCCCATCTAGTGGGAAACTTTCCATAAACAAATAATTATATATCGATACACAGTCTCATCTTACACCATATGTACAACACCAATCAGTACGTATACGTACACCCTGTAGCCATAGTATCTGGTGTCAACGAGAGAAACCTAAAGAGGATAGTGTACCCGTCCGTGTCCTACATCAGGTCTTGGAGGTTGTAGAACAGGTTGTTTTGAACCAGTCCTTCTTGCGGGGGCGGCACCACGTATGGGAAGCCGCCGACGCTGATTGGCTGTGGCTCATAGCTAGCGAAGCTCGGATCCATCCCCAGGTACGACGTATCCAGCGGCCATGATTCCAAGAACCCTTCTTGCGGCGGCTGGATACCACCACTCTGATCACTGAATTGGGGAGATTTGGGCCACCATCTATAGCCAGGGAAGTACGAGTTGGTCGAGTCAACAACGCCCGGGTTGACGTCTAAACCAAGGATGTGGGCCATCAACTGGTTGCTGAGGTCCTGCACTCCGACGTGGTCCCCGAATCCGGAAGCCACTTTGCTGTCGGGGACTGGCGGACCAATCGCCTCCCTTGGTAAAACTTCTGATAGTTGGTCCTTTTCAAAGGCGTCTGATGCTGGACGCTTATTACGTCCTTGATTGCCAGACGATGTGAATCCCTGCAAGTTGTCAAACTGCAATTTCACGCCATGCAACAGTTCGTAAGACCGTGAGGACGCCGGCCACGGTTTCTAAACCGACAACCCAATCAGTCAAAAACTTTAACACCCCAAATCGAGATCAAGTCGAACCTCCAGATCCTTCAGCGCTAACAGGCACTGCTGGAGTCCCATAGATGCTTGTATGCTCGTTGGTGTAAGGCTCACTGTAATGCGGTCAAAAACCGGGAGTCAGAACTCCAATCCCACACGAGATACCGTAATAGAGACACTTACGGGTAACGACGTGCATGATTCTATGGGCGAAAATTCGATGAAATCAGCCATCAGATGTATTCATTCGAGAAGATTTTGACACGCACCCAGCGCTGAGGAGAGCTGGAGTGAGGAACGGCGAGGCCCGTATCAAGCCATACTTTTCCCGGTAGGATGTGACTATGGGAAAGGAGTCAGAACGTGGATCAGGAGGAGGCGTGTTTTAGTAGCCGATATTTACCTGCAGTGGAGATGCGAGAAGCAGCAGTCTGGCATAAATCAAATGCCTTCAAAGCAAACGGATCCGAACATTTCGATGAACTAAAATTTCATGTCAGGGGAAAAATTCGAATGATCCATCTTTTTGGGCTCTTACTTCCTCCAATTTGGTATACTGCAACCACACGAACATGTGTTCGTTTAATTAAATCGGCAAACACACAGAAGAAAACGGGGGACTTACAAGGCACGGTGCAAAAGAAGTACTGTTGACCAATATGTGGTGTGGAGACGTAAGACATGAGGCGGTGGAACAACCCGTTTGCTGGCTGGCTCATATCGCAGGGCCTCTGGGAGCTCATAGTACCATTGATCCAATTGAGCCTCCAACCGAGCTAACCATGTCCGTCGCGGAATCCGACTCGTAGACTTAACCGGGTAAATGTGATCTGCCACGGACCCAATGATGATGGCTATATCCGCCCCTATCAGGACCAAAAGGCCAGGACGAGGTGGTGTAGGAGAACTTACACAGTGACGCCCAGGCCTTGAAGCAACTGAGAACAAGTGCCGGACCGGGTGGATGATCGATCCCCTGATGGGCAGGAGGGGGCCAGATCTCTGACTCTTCGTCCTATATTAATGAGGTCAACATAATGTTCCAGGCGCGATTGAGTAAGATGCAAGATGTGAAACTTGCCTGGTTAATATCTGGCAGCGGTGTATCAAAATCGCCTTCACGAATGATTGGATTGCGTCCTGGACATTCAAAGTCAGCGAGGCGGCGCTACTGCTAGATGAAGGGGCATTTTCTCACCCATGTAGATAGCGTAGTACCTAGAAAGGCAACACGGGCTCGTAAGCACGCTCCTGAAGACACGACGAGGAAGGCTTACTTGTCAGTAATACAGCAAGCCCACCAGATGCGCTTTCGGGATTCCATCTCAGTTGGAGACAGGATGTTCTTCCCGCCCACCTTCCAGTCTTCCGTCGATCGATTCAGCCCAAGATCAAGAGCCTGACAGAGCCGCGGTCAGCGGATCGTAAACATTACGAAGTAATTGTGTCGTGTTTACCATAGCTTTGGCCATGGCCATATAGAGCCATCCTTGCTCCATCGAACCTGGACGGAGATTAACTCCGGGCATGAACAAAGTCAGAACTGAAACATACCAATTCCAAATTCCCTGATTCCAAGTAATAGGAGGGACTGAATGGTGGACGTCCTGCTGTATCTGTAAACTTTGTCTACGCAATTCGGTTTGAGAACAAAGGACCGCACAAACTCGGATGGTTGCGACACTCACTCAAGACCTTCTGGGCATCGGCCAAATACGCTGTTCCATTCTCTTTCTCGTTGTCCATCACTGTACCAACGTCGTCCAGGTACCTCGCGGCTATCGTAAACATTGACAACAACAAAAGCTTCGAGACATTCTGCTTGGCCTTCGATACGTCTTTGGATGAGCTTTTAGAGTCGTGCCTATCAAAATTTCGTTACGAAAACGCCGATCAGCAACTGTACATGAAAGGCGCAAGAACACGGAACAAAGGCGGGGAGGGGGGAAGAAAGGGGAGGGAAAGCCATGTTCACATACCCATTGCGGATAACCTTCCAATCTGCCAGGAACTGTGCTTTATGGATCATTGGCAGCGATGGATGCATATACGTAAAGTACAGATCGACGAGGCGCTCTTGAACATGCATCGGAGGCATTGCGACGTCATGTTCCTCTTGCAGCAAATGTGCAACATCGTCTTTGGCGCGGGGCCATTTGCGAGCTCTCGGTAGATGCCATACACCGCCTATCACCGGGAAACAAGTGAATAGCTGTACGATGGAAGGGGAGACCAATAGAAAGCCCTACCTTCATTTCGGTGGTCAGTGCGGTCCGAACGTCCCAGAAGGTGAAGTCCAGATGTTTTGCCGTGGAAGCGAACCTGGATGGGCCGGGCCGGTTAAGAATTAATACAGGGGTGAGGATATACGTCAGGCCATGAGGCTTTTTAGACCAACACAGCCGATCGCCCACGCACCTCTTGGGATTCCCCATCCAGAGAGAGCTGGCAGAAAGCCTTGAATCCATCCTCGTGAGCAGGATCATCGCTCGACGACGCGTCCATCGTGTACATGCCATCCCACGCTTGAGGTTCAGCAGAGAAACCAACGAAATCGGAGTCGAGCCTCCTTCGTTGATGGGCGTGGTCGGAACCCTCGGTGGAGATGGAGTGTGATCCCGGCGAGCTTACCGAACCCGATCTTGAATACGCGGTTTCGCTACCGCTACCAGGTGACGAACGTGAGCGATGGAGGTCTAGATGTTTGCACAGACGATCCTGCCATTCAACCGTCGGTGGCGGTAACACGATACCGCTGTCTGTAAAATTTTCCCATTACTTCCACAACACACAAGGGAAGACACGGGCCACACCCACCTTCGTTTGAAACGAACTCGCGTGTTACTCGCGACTGTCTTCGAGCTGACCGGGTGGTTTCCTTGGGGGACTTTTCGCCATGTGCATGGAACCCTCGACCGGCGGGACCCTATGATGTCATTGTTTCAGTTGGTGCAAACGAGAGAAAAACGAGCGCGACATACGAATCTCCCGGCATCAACACGGTTTAGGACTGACCTCGCAAGTTCGTCTTGTCTGAGGTCGGAAACGAGACTGATTGCCCGAGGGTCACTTGTCTGCATAAAGACGCCGAGCAGAGCCTCGAAATGTTGCATGCGTTGTTCAATGGCATTGATATAACCCTTGGGTGGTCCACGCTTGTAGCTGGGGCCTGCAGATAAAGGTGCGTGAGTATGTGAGAGAGGGGGCCGTCAAAGATCATCGACAAACCTGCGAAAGTGCAGACTATGACGTATGTGAGTACGATGCGCATCTGTGGTAACAAGCACGGAGCTCACCAGTGTCCATGGAGGAACAGTTCGTGCACATGGTGTCTGATAGTCGTTCACACTTGCTCTTGGTCTTCCGGCATTGGTCGCAGGCTAAGGTGGAGGTGAGGGGGGTGAACGATCAGGATGAAAGATCGAGGCGGAAGCACAACGCTCGACTGACCTCGGGTGCTTCTCCTCTTTCTCGAGGCGGCGTCGTCGTCGGATATATCAGAGTTTAAGTGGGACATCTTGCACCCGGTGGTATGGGTGGAAGGGGGGAGTGCGAGGCGGTCTGGGGGGGTAAACGAGGGCCGGAATCGCGTTGGCTAGACTTGATAAAGCCCAGCGGGTTCTATTTACTTTACTGCGAAGATCATGACGCATTCGGTCCGCATTGGTTCTCGCTTAGGGCGGATAGATTGTGCTACTTCTGACGGGGCGGCTATTGGCACACAATGCGATGATGCAACAGAGATCGGAATTGTGCGGCGATTATCTACTTCAACGGAGACCAAGGGAGCGGTGTCAAGATATAGGCGTCCATCGATTTTGCGAGCAGGGAGGTCTGTGTTCGTTGGCGTTAAGCTTTCCGTGGATCCCGGATAATCCGGCCCTCTTACCTTTAACACTGTCTCAGCCCAGCCATCAACTTCCCACGCCCTCTGCCGCGTTTCCTTCCGGGTCGTCAGGTCCCTGTCCGACGGAGACACCCAATTACTCATGAGAGACCGCGGCAAACAGACCAGTGCAAAACACGCGAAAAGGCGCTTACGGGAACTGCCACATGTGGTGAACTTGGTGCAACCGACCAACTTGAGAGAACCACGCTCCAATCGGAGAAATGAGCCTTCTGCGAGCCTCAATCCCTCTTCTCCTAAATGAATAGGTGCAATCACCTCCCGTCAATCAACGCCCGACGACGTTCGAGGATCACATACCATGCATTTTCCCATTCCAGAAGAGTCCCCGGGTTCAACTGGCCAATTGATTGTCAGAACCAGGTAACACCGGGCGAGGATCAGGCCACCAAGTGAGGTCATACCTGATACGTCCTGAGCTCAAAGACGCCGCCGTGGTTGTGGGGCGGAGCAGTCGGCATGAACGCAAACTCTTGATTTAGTTGCAACGCGCGGGAAGTCAAATATGGTAGCATTCTGTTGTATCTAGTTTGGTGCTGTGAAACGACGAGGCGACGTCGTTATCCCGGTCGCAACTGCGAGGAAGGCGGACCTGCTTACCTCAGAGACCTTTATGAGATGCGCTGCCTTGTCCAGACCGCGATAATTCTCATATTCCAAGATGTGGACTACGGAAGAAAGTTGAGTCCACCAGTAGGCGGGCTAAAATAGGGGTCTGTTCGCTTACAGAACGTGTCTTGTTCGCCGACCAACGTTTCCCAGCTTCCCGAAAGCTTGACCTGTAGCTCGGGGTCGCCAACGAGTCCGGTGTAGTACTCTTCTCTGCGTTTTGACGAACATCAACTACATCCAGCGATGATTTACACAGCAGGGCACTTACGCGACCTTCTTGTAAGCCTCAACCTGGTCGGGTTTGACCTTGTGGGCTATCGGACGACGACACGCGGCGTTAACTCCGGACTCAACGGTGGGGCGGGAGAAACTGCTCCAACGACTCACTCTCGAATCCGTGAACATATTTGCCCCTAGCGACAATCGCGGAGTGCTGTTGAATCTCGGCTTCGCCAGCCTTCTTGGCTTCAGGCGATCCATGCAAAATGCTCTTCGGGAGTATCTATCATCAGGACCGAAACGATGCGGGGTAGCGCGGAAATGCGATTTATCGTCACCTGCACTGAAATTCCACGTCTCATCGTCTTCGCTAGCACCCGTCCCGAGTTAGTCTTGAGTTTTGCAGCGTAAACGAGGGTAGAAAGCATTGTTGCCAGCGGGCCGCGGGAGCAGACGTGAGGAGTTTGTGGGGGGGATTTCAGTCGTGTGTCGTCACGTGGGATGGTCATGGGTGTCTGGGCGCTCGCTGCTGCCGATGATGCGAAACGTTACGACTATCTTACAAGGATCTAGGCTATATTTTCTGTGAATTGGGCAGGGGAAGTCCTTGCCCATATCTCATACATCCTCCAGGGTACTGTCTCTTCCAGACTTCCCAGCGTGACGCGTATATATCGCGTAGAAGACGTATCTCCATGCAACTGAAACCAACATTCCACCAAGTTCTCTCCATCCAGTTCCGTAAGCTTGTGGCAGGACGGTTGGGAAACAGGCGGAGACTAGGGGAGACGTTGATTCAGATTCCCCGGGGAACGCAAAGCTGTGCTAACCCATTGGCGTTCATCCGGAGAATGATCGACTTGAACTCTATGCAACAGATCTGCTGCTGCTGCGTCAACGAGGAAAACGATCTCAGTTCTTGTGCCCTGAAGCAGTGGTCCCACTTGGCTGGTAAGGTCCAGCGTGAAAGAGTCTCCGACCCGGGCGCCTAAAATACCTCAACCAGAGGTCAAGCCTATACAGCTAGAGGAATTACCTTGTTTACTTTCGAAATACGTCCTCGGATCTGCATCTACCGCGTGAGATAGTGGGCGCTCCAACACTTCTACTGCTCTGGAAGAGTTCGAGGCCATCGGAAGCAGATCTTTGGCGATCCCAACTCGGTGAGCATGATGGCTCAAAGAGCCATGCAGCGACGCGGACAGCAAACACGATCGCTTCAAACAAACAGCGTGAACCACGTCTCGAGGATTGCTCTGCGCACCGCCTAAAACGTAGGGGTGATTCCTCGCAGACTCGAGAAACTGGTCGAGGTACCCCAAGGCCTTCCCCTGGAACTGTGCCTCAGTAAATGTAAACGGACGCGGAAAACTTGCCCACAATGTGTAATCTGTTCCTTTGTTCACCTTCTGTGCCAACAGTGAACGGTTGACCGCCACCAAGTTCGATCCCTTGGTCATACCAAATCTCGGTGAAGTCATTCCGAAGGATGGTAAAATAATTGTCCGTCATTTTCCTCTCCTCGTCGCTGAACTTGAGATCGTCTATCAGTGATAGGAAAGACTCCGACAGTTCCCGATGCATGATTGTCCCATAGCCAAGCCACGCAAACCTGGTATGGATTCGGCCATCGGGTGAGTAGCCGGTCAGGGAAGAACTTGACAGGTGTTCATGGGGTGGCAACAAGTGAATCGACTTGGGAATTTCAGATAGTCCGATGCGCGAATACAACCTGAAAGGGAGGTCAGCCCCGGGAACACGTATATTCACACCACGAGGGGAGTGTGCACCAACGTCCTGATGACCTCCTGTTTAACTAGGTAATCATCATCCTATCATCTCGGTGTTGGTGGTAAGCTTGCGAGACACTGTTAGCTTCTTTTGACATACCTGGATAAAGCAATATTTGGAAGTCGAATTGGAACACGCCATGAACCTTGCTTGGAAATACAAATTCTCCGGCGAATTTACGATCCTCAGCCTAGAAGCGCACGACACATCGAACTCCTGACACTCATGCACGGTTAGTTCGGAAGGATGGAACAGGTGTGGGTTACTGTGAAAACGGTGAAACATTCCGCTCCGTCACGCACCTCGGCGGAGATCTTTCGAGGACTGTTGTTCCACACGACGATCTCGGTGATCACATCTTGCAATCGGGGGTCGCACAAGCCGGAAGCGATCAAGACGACATTTCGAAACCTGCTCCAATTGAGGATAATTGCAGACACCCCACACTTTTCATCACTGCGCCAGGGAGTTCGGACCGAGTCGAGAGTCCGGTACTCGACGCCGGGGTGGAATGCTCGGTAGGCGGCCAGAGATGAAGGATCTCCTGGATCATCGGACCCGTGGAACGCAGGCGGTTGGTCAGCACTTCTCCTTCGCCACGCCTCGAACACAAGTGAAGTGGTGGCAGAGACGATCAGAACCCAAAGGAGTGCTCGGACGGTCAGGGTCATCGGGTCATCAACTTGGTGAGTTGGCTGCCACGTGCTACGTGTCACGGTGATCGGAAAGTGGCAGGTTCTCGATCCCCGGTGACATCATACCATGGTCGAGAACCTTTGACAGTGCAGCGGAAGTTGGGCGCATTTCCTCCCAGACTGAGACGAATGATATATTTGTTCCTTGCTTGCAGGATCAAACACTTACACTATCCCCCCAACTACCGCAAATTGCCCACTCATCATGCACCTTCTCGATCTGGGGAATAGCGGCGCGGCAGAAGCACGCCTTCGTTTGTCGGTCCGACTATGAAACGCTGACTGCGGCTGCCGAGCCCACTCGCCTGTGAAGGGTCACATCGCCCATTCGTCTGCGCACCTTCGAATCCCACGGTCTCGAGGTGGAGGCAGACCTGAAACGGAAGAATTTTGCAAATTCCACGATTCTTCCACAACTGAGCCGTACCAGGATGCACGCACGTCCATCAACGCCTATGTTCCCGATCAGCTTAGGTGCAACTCCGGAGTAAGTGGGGGCGGAGCTCCATCTCTGGGCCTCTCTGACTCTCCTATACCAGGCCTCGAAGCTTTGTTCGACACTCGACGTTGATGGGTCCTTGGGCGGGGGTCACCTACACACTGATCTCACAGCTGTCAGGCAACCAGCAACAATCACTGCTCGAATCAATCATACTGGGCGGGCATGGATAGGGGAACGGACGGGTGGCCAAATGCCGCTGGCCGCGGGAACTGGGACCGAACAACCGATCATTTATCCCGACCACAGCACTTACTGCTTGTGGGTTCCTGTATATCCGTTGTCATCCCGAGGGAGATTGAATTGATTCTTGGGTTCGTGCTCTGAGACAGACAACACAGGCTAGCGGCTGGCAGACAAGCTTCGTCCGAAACTTGGGCCACCATGACCAATCCCCAACCCCCTCGGATTAACTGCGATGCTCAGCTCGCGTCGCATACCTACGGCCCGACAGCCCGAACATCGGTCAAACACCTCTTACAAGGACAAAACCTGAGTTCGAGGCAATCACAGCCCAACAGAATACAATTTTTGAGGGTATCATTGACGTCACACGCCTAGGCTTACTCCGTATATCGCGGATGATGTCCGACGGGAGTGCAAGCCCTGTGCTGCAGTCGCTCCGAAGCCCGAAGAAACGTAAATGCGTTCCTGGCAGACTAAACGGTGCCTTGTTCCACTACACGCTCGTACTGGATCGAAGAAAGACGTTCTATGGCTACAGAAGACAATCCTGCCTTGTACATGTCGGGTGATACTCATACCTAATGGGGATTACTAAAGTACGTAGTTCTAGGGAACAACAAGAATAAAAATAATGGAAGGAGTGGGGTAAAAGGTGCGGAATTGTTGATTCTCGTGGGTCGAGGAACGGGTTATGCTCACGGAAGGAGACGCAATCACCAGTGCCCACGAGCGGTCCCGACGAATCCGAGCTCAATCGAGTCTTCAACGCCCACTGGTTGTTCCCTACCACACAGACCAGCGAAGCCGACGCGGTCGTAGACGCGTTGGGCGCTGTTCCCATGGCCAACGTACAGCGTCACAGCGTCCCTTTTCACATCAAAAAGCAACCTATTCAAACTGAGGTAAGCGACTTGATACCCGAACCCAAACAAACGGTTGCGTACCCCCTAGTTACATATCGTACGAGACGTTCTGCGCAGCCCATTCTCCTGAACTTGGGAGTCGTGTATACTTTGGTGATACAGGAGACATTGTGAGTCGTCCTCGTCACAGCACAAATAGTCGAGCATTGGCCGTTTACGTCATAAACCCATATCTGAGCGTTTTTGATCAGCTCATACGCCTCGGTCCTTCCCTGATCCAAGGTCATGGGGAAGTAAACCTGCCATTGGGGTTTCAGCGTCAGAATCGGTTTCTATCTCTTCAGGGACAGGCAGTTGAGAGGAGAGAAACTCACAGAGTCATCGCCAAACTCCTTACACAGCTGAGCGACTGATTCTACATCCGACTTGGTGGCGGGGCGGATAACGTGACCCGCGGGCAGCCGGGGACTTGAATCAATGAAGGTTGCTTCGGTACAGTAACTCAATAGTGCCGCATAGAAAGGTTCTGGCTCGACGTCATGGCCAGTCAGGCCAGTCCAGTACTCCGAGAAGGTCTTGACAAGCCAGGTCATTCCGAAAACGGAGAATACGCGTTCCGGGGGAGAACAATCGAGGAGGTGGTTGGTGAGTTTGGTGACGCGTGGGACTAACCAGGTCTTATCCTCAGGTCGTGGCGACCAGAGGAAGATCGGGTAGTTACCCAATGTCCAATCGATACATGACAGGACGAGATCGAGTACGACGGTGTTATTGGTGGTGTCGACTGACCAGACGGTCAGCCAGAATGCGTTGGGATCGTCGGGAACGCGATGGCGGGGGAAACGCAGCCAGTCCTCGACATCACGGGGAGTTGCTAAATTGCTTCCGGCCTCCTTCCTCAACCGCTTGAGGGCGTGAGCGAAAACAATGCCAGACGATCGCTCATTATCACGGAGATGCGAGTGCGTAGCAGAGAGGAAGTCCGTGGCGGTCTGATGTTTGGTCACGGTGATCGGAGGCGAAGAGGTAGTAAGCTTGCCAGGCATGTCGGTGTGTCAGCTGGGGTATGAAAGATGAAGAGGTATTGACAAAGGTAGAAGAGAAGCGGGGTGGCTGGTCAGCAACCATAATGGCCTGGGTATTTATACAAACATATGAGCACAGCAGGAGTGGACGAGGAGACGCGGGGGGATCTCTGCGATCCCGCGAGCGGGGACGTTTCTCATGATCGAGAATTGGCAAAATGCGGTGGTCAGGATCAATCCGACGGGAAAGCTAATGATGTCGAGCGCGGGCCAGGGTGAAAGGCTCGAATCCTATGCTAGAGATGAATCGATTGTGAGGTTTCCCTCCCCCCAACATTGAAAGAGAGTTCCAGATTTCCGCATATCTGGAAAGAGAAGCCGTTGGATGTGTGGTAAGAGTCATGTCCAGAAAATGAGAAACCGATACACGGAGGACACAGCCTGAGACAATCTTCGTCCTAGGATTTCTACATCCTAGGATTTTGCGCATCAATACGCTCCGGAACCAAACAACTGCACGGCTTGCTTAATTGGGGAGGCGGACGATATTTTCCCATGGCAGGTCATCCTCCCAACTCGGAAGCCTCATCAAGAAGATTACAGCGGTCGGTATTTCAGTGATCGCAGTATCTAAGGGTCACAGTCCGTTTCAACCAGACCCATTCCACACGTTTGGTTCCGACTTTGTCAGGATCCCTAGTGTCGCGATCCCTGCGCAAGGCTGTAATATGACGCCAGCTCAGTCAGCAAATCCATCCGGACCCGCATCGCCGATCCAAAAGCAATCATCGTCTCGTTATAGGATGCGAACTGACTCAAACAGATAACCGCTCCATTTCTCGTGCCGCCTGCATGTTCCCGATTCCGACCCCAAATGTCAAACAAGTTGCTAGTTTTAGTTGAAAAGTTAGCTGTTCTCGAGACGTTTTACGTGACACGCAGAACGCTTGCAGGGTCAACTGAAGTCTTCCTCCCACCCTCGCGGCCGTCGGTGGCGGTCGGAGCACGATTTGGCAGATCCGGGTGTGAGAACCTGGCTCCTGCACTTCCGGCTTCTGAAGACACCACGGGTCAGGAACGCGGCATTGCCGCTCCACGTCTGACGCCTCAACTCGCATCATCGGTCACCTCGCCCCCCCCCCGCTACGGCATGTGTGACGAGGCCCTGAGGGATTGTCCTGTCATCCCGCTCGTGCTCCCGGAATCTCTCAAGGTCTCCCCAGCCCTGACCAGAAACCACCAGTCAGACCAACACGTGGCTGGTGCCCTACCCAGTGGCGAGTTGTGTGGGTCATTATTCGCTCTATCCTTCCTCCCGTGATCTCCGACACAGCTTTTTGAGGTGTTTGAAACCTAACCACATTATCAGAATGCCTGGCACAAGTGCCGTCAAGATAGCTCTGCCCTGATTCGAGTTCTTTGGCACCTGGCGCTAGGTAATGTGATCTACCCGAGTTGCCGATCTTCTAGTGAGTTTTGTTGACTCTTGTTGCTCGGTCGCCCATCTTATGCACACCCACAGCTCCCCCAAGAGAGGCAGCGGCAGTGGCGACCCAGGTTCTAGAACCTCCCGTCGTGAGATCATATCTGGATCCCCAATCGCCTCACAGTGAGTTCTTCGCACAAACATCTGCTCAACAGTTGTTCGGCGGCGCTTCACACGGTGGCGCATCTCGGGTAGGAGGGGCTTTGCTTCCAGCCCTGTCCAGCACAGCTTTCCGTGGTATCTTCCGCTTGGCCGGACGAGCGCAGATTGCAGGTACTTACCGAATAGGATATTGACACAGAGCCGAGGCTCGGATCAACCGTCGGCCCGACGCACATCCTCCACCCCCGACCGGACGAAAGCCTCCCCCACACTTGACTATAATTGAAGCACCAACTATTTATGGGTATTCTGACCTATCCTAGACCGTTGGACCACGGCGTCCCGAAGAGCCCTTAGCTGCTCCCAAAACTTGGCTCACAAGGGGTCCCGCCACCGCTCTGGATCACCTCCGGCACTCCGCTGCAGGTGGGTGGGTCGAACTGATGGAGAAATTTTGGGGTGGCCTTCCTACGCCTTTGTTCCCAGGGAGTCTATAACTGCGGTGTTTCATCAAGCGTCCTCTTCTGTCCCGGCTGGGGAAGTTTTTGTAGTTCGCATGCCGACCCACCAGATACGACTTCATACACTGCAACACCATTCAGTAAGGATTGAATGGACATATGGTGACGGCTGTACATTCTTTGCAAGTTCTACGTAGTGTGAAGGGTGCTCCTTACGTGATGTTTTGTGTTGAAGCGAACAGGGCAAAGATCCTTTCATCACCCTGCATCGCTTACTCTTACCGGTGCGTGATACTCGCGGTTCTTGTCTGGGTTTACTGTGATCTCCCCAAGTGTGAATCATCCGTTGACTCGCTTTCCCGGAGACTACCCTCATGTGTGTCTGCCCGGCTTACAATAGGTACCCGTCGGGCTCCAGGACTTTCGTGGGAAGCTTGCACCTAAACATAGCCCCACCCTTCCTTCCCCGTTACGGCAATCTGATCTACCACTGCAGGTTCGGGAAGTTCAGGGCCCCCCTTGTGTCTTGCATGGTTCTCGAGGATGGATTACCGTCAGCCGGGATGGTTTCGCCATTTTCTCCTCGTTCTCTGGCACCAGACCGATCGATCACGTCTCATGCTAAAATCACCGCCCCCGAAGATCCTTAGAAATGAAACCTTACTTCCTGTGCATCATCAGGCGACGAGACCACGGGTTCGAATCGCAGTTAGTGACGACAACCCCTCGTTAATCTCAGGTGAATTTGGAGTATGGGCTACCGTAACGGTCTGTTTTTTGTTTTTCTCTCATTGAACAATGACCGGTGACCACAAAGGAGCTTCGGACAGCCTGGTTTGCGGTTGGGCTCATCTGGCACGCGGGCGCACGCGGAGATTCACCTGGTCCGTGTTCCTTGCTCGGCTCCCTTGGTGTAGGTCTGGGCCATCGGCTTCCCGAGGTCTTGTTTCCGAGTCCATGCACTGACCCTGCGGGTGCTCAATGGGAGCGTGGGCGCCGCCGCTCGTCGCCAAACTTGCATTCCATTGCTTCCCAGCCATTCGTAGGTCCCAGGCTAACCTTTCTCGCTCGTGGTCGTAATAGATCTCATTCCCCGCCCGGTGGGTGAGCCGCCCACGTGTGAAAGAGGAAGACGCCTTTTATCGCCAAGAGCTGTGCCGGTTATCGTGTTGTGTTGGTGTGGTTGGTTTCTTGATTATTTGCCCCCGCCGGGGCCGCGGAGGGATGACCCAACCCCTACCTGCCAAAGGTGGAACGCCGTTCCGCGGTGCCGCGAGTCGAAATATGGGCAGTGCACGGGACCCGCTCCAGACTGCCTGTGCATCTCACGTGCTCTCGTTATAGGTTCCCTCATAAAACCTCTTGCCCGTTGACAATGATATGGGAATGCAATGCATGAATGATATTTGGCCATGCGTGGTCTAGTTTTCTTCGTTCCATGATCCTCAGATATTAAATCTGGGAAGCAGCCATCCTCTAGGACGTACACAGTGGACACTAGTACGACACAACCGGTCGACGTTTGTTACATATCTACCTTATGAAAAAGTTGAAAATTCATCTAGTACACCCCAGACACGTTAGGACGTGCATGCAGCCCCGCTTCCACGCCCCAGATATTTCATCTCCGCGGAGGGCAATCTACCGTATCCCTCTTACCATTGGTAGATATCACCTCGCCAGACAGGGTAAAGCAACCCTTTCTACTTACTGATCGTGAATGGGATTTGGATTAAAGTTTGCCTCCGTGGTTATGTGGTTTCCAGTTTTATTTTTATTTTCCCATTTCACTCAAACGGTGTGTGAGTACGTTATCACATGGACCCTCGACCATGCCAGGTTTGTTATAGCCAATATCAGGAAACCTCCCATTCTCAACCTTCCCTCTTCCGAGCTATAAGTTACTCACACGTACGTACATAATATATATGAGATTTCAGGAGATTGAGTGGACTCAGATGATCGTGTGTGCATCCTGCTATACATAATCCATGCGTAAGCGAGGGCCTAAATGAAGATAGCAAATATGTGGAACACGAGCATTGTTATGACGAGCTGTCTGTAAGACACTACTTCAGTTCGATGCTCCATATCCGTCTTCTTGTTGGTCATACCGAGGACTTCGGGGTTAATCGAAATCCTCGGGGTTTTCGATTGGTTCCCCCTCAACCAACGCTTCCAACTTCTCCTTGATGGGACCTTGGTCCACCAGCCTTTCGCCCTGTGTATCGTCGAAACGATCACGATCACAATTCCAAGTCCGAGGAAGGATTAGGGCAAGGTGCGAGAGCGATCATCAGCATTATGTTCTAGATTAAAAACGCGCACTTGCGGCCAACACGGTGAATGGAAACGAGGTATGTACTTACATCACTCAGTCGAACGATTGTAGGAATGGTTTGGATGTCCCAAGGCTGCTGTCTCCATTCGTTCTCCGGGGTTTTCCATCTTGAAAAATAACCATAAAATGGAGCGAACGAAGAAAGGGTTGGTCAATATGATAGGCTCAAGGTCAAGCGAACAGTGGCAAGTAAGCGCAAACTCGTCCGGACGAACCATAAGGAAATAAAAGGTTCCGAAAATGAAATGGACGCCCGTTCCAGCTGAGGCCCCCTTAGAGGGATCTCGTGCTCAACCCAGATCCGGGTGGCAAAAGTCGCAGAACTGAGAAAGTTACCACTTACTCTGGTTTCTGTCCGACGTAGATGATCAATGCGGACGGACCATCATCCTTATCGAAAGTGTCCTCCACAATCTCTTTCACCGCACGGCAATCCTGGACCGCGGAAAAAAGCGGGCGAACTCTCTTCAGGCAAACTGAAACGGTCATTTGGGTCTGCTCCACGGCGAACGTACCGGGCACCACATAATCCCATCATCGCCCTTCGAGGCATAGAAGATGACAAATTGCTCCTGAATGTCTTTCCAAGACTGGGGTTTGATCTTGCTCTCGCGAAGAGGCATGGTCTCGCAGACGAATTCACCAGTGGTTCTGTCTGGATCAAGGTTGGGTGTGAATGTGGATGCTAATCACCCGCCCCGCCGCAACGATGACAAAGAAAATGTCGGCTTGTAGGGAACTGACCGGGATGGGACGACACTGACGCGATCCGAGATCACAGCTCTCCTGGATGATATGATCGCTCGGCGTAAGTGCAGAGTTGATCCTCGGCACTTTGTGACGGCGGGCCGGGAACTTCACACTCGGTAGCGGCCCTGACCAATCTCCGACCGGTATATGCATAGCTGGGGGAATCACATCGGGAGGTTTCTAAGCCGATCGCAACGGCGGGCGATGCCAGTACTCGTAGCTAACCAGAGTCTGACTCTCGTACCAGGAGCGCACGAGGATAAGTTCGGCTAGTATAAGAGATGTAACATACGC
>Ga0307513_10001236_pt1 | contig 37027 bp, 37 predicted proteins | sample 15_EM_MG_FD_202174 | JGI IMG/M metagenome (GOLD analysis project Ga0307513, IMG submission 202174) | Populus trichocarpa ectomycorrhiza microbial communities from riparian zone in the Pacific Northwest, United States - 15_EM | ecosystem: Host-associated > Plants > Roots > Unclassified | place... | reverse complement strand
CCGCTCAGCCCTCGCTCTACGGCTCTTAGAGTTCTACCGGAATAGCCCAGACTAGATCGTGCCCTGCGCCCACTACAAGGAAATCACCCCAGCGGTGGAAAAATACCTAGAGGATCTATCCATCCGGCGCCCGAGCTCCCTCCTTCACTAGGACACCCCATGGCCACGGACTCCCTCTCATACAAGATCTATTTCTGGCTCAACGCGCCAACAAATTACTTCACGGACACCACATACCCAACCTACCCCCCTCCCCCCACAATCTCCTTCCGGCCCGCAAACACACGCCATAGGTAAGGACATCCTCGGTTTCTACGCATTATACTCACCCGCCTTCCTCCTCGCCCTCAACCTCCCCCTACCATGCCAAGCCTTCCAATGGGTTGGGCCTTCGTTGGGTTAACCCGGGTCTTTCGTTGGGCTGGGCCGGGTTCATTGGGCTGGGCTCACTCAATAGCTTCCCTGGGGCCCGGCCCGGGTCACCCAACGAACCCAATGAATGTTTCACCTCGATTTTTAGCTTTTGATCGTCCACATCTGTTCGTATCACCGGGGAAAAGATAGTCCGAGCACCTTGCTCACTAGAACTACTTTACCGGATGAAGTAAGGTCAAAGGCAAATGCTCTCCAAATGAAGATAGTGTGGAAAAAAGATTACGACTTAAGGTGATTTGAGTGCTCTTGAGCTCTCTCAGTATCTTAGTTTTACGGTCGGAAGTTTAGAATATATTTTGGGCGCCCCTTTCAAACACAGAATCTTTCTTTCAACCCTCAACATTCTCCTTTTTTTCTCGGTTTACTTACTCCATTACTTTTACTCCCCTGTGCGGATTCACACTCAAGAAAGATGAGTTTCTCTTCTAATACTGAGAGTTACCTCTCTAGTCCTCCAGCTATACTGCGAACACCAAGTCCATTGTCTGAATTCCTTTGCTCAGAAACCATAGAGTCTGAGCCTGGTACTGCCGATTACTCAGAGATTGTTGAGTTAGACAATGATCGCCTATGCACACCAAATCCCCAGCCTGGTGCGCATCAGGCACGACAAAAAAGGAAAAGCCCCCGTCCGGCTTCCTGGGTTTGGGGACCTCCGGAGTCTCCAAACGGAAGGTTGGTTATTGCAGACAATATCGAGTAAGTCATCCACACACCCAACATATACAAGATCCGGGAGTGAGGACTAAATATTTATTTTTTGTGTAATAGATATTGGCAATGTATATATTGTTCCCAGAGGTATCAAAAGTCTCATGGAACGAGCAATCCCGGAGGACAATTTCAGACTCCCGCCACTCTCTCAATCCAGAGACAATCCAGTCAACTGAGTGTCTCCGTAGTTGGCAATCCTCCTAAACATTTACCTTGATGTTGAAGAAAGCACCCCCTTCCCATACCATATACTTTTCTACTCACGATTCAGTCATTCTCATTTCTCATTTTTCATTCCGTATCGCAATTGTTTTGTATTAATATATTCAGATTGATTCTGGTTACTGCACTTCTCCGGTGTTCAGCCCAATGGGTTCGTTGGGTTGGTTGGGTCAACCCAGGCTTTCCTTTGTTGGGTTGGGCCAGGTTGGGCTCAACATTCGCTGGGCTTGGGCCGGGTCGGGTCGGCCTTTTTTGAGCCTGGGTTAACCCATTGGAAGGCTTGGACTCAACACGGGTTCCAGAAGGTATTGAATGAGTACGAGTCAGAACGACTTCGTCAGTGATCGTAATTGAACCTATTCAGAGTCAGTAGTGCCCGATGATGGAGGTACCGTCGTGCTCCCAAATTTCTGGCATCCCTCCTTGTATCATGCGAGAGCTTTATAATTGCAATTTTATATTACCGTACTAGCCCGGCAAGCAGAAATTTGAAAAGAAGTGGAAGGGAAAGAATTACCATTTGTGACAATATAGTAATTGCCTGGTTGAAGCTTTTGTGCATCATTTTCAACCAACAGTTGACTATCATTTCGTAGAGTGAAAGTATCGGTGAAGGAACAGAAGATCTCGAGCATGGCATAGAGATTGGCATTTGTCATACCTTCTGCCACCCAGAGGCCTCCGAGGATGTTATCACAATTGCCGGAAGAGTAGATCCAGGTATCACGCCAGGCTGTGCGGTCCCAAGGCGGGGTGTTTGATTGCCCTTCTTCGTCTGTCGCGGACATGCTGGGATAAGGAAGTTATATTTAGGCCAAAGGAGAAAGAAGGTGGGTTTGAAAAAAAGCCTCCGAGCTTGTAGATGTGGTAGGAGATGGAAGGTGCCTAGCGGGAAAAACAGATTTATAAACTTTCACTAGCGACCGGGTAATCCTTGTTTACATATTCCTACAATCTTGCTTATTAAGGCAGCTTGGATGGCTTGGCAATGGAGAGGTTAGGGTAGGGTTGTGGCTCTGGAGGTCCATTGTTAAGGCTTTTTTATTGGTTGGCTGAGTATCACTCATTGCAGTGAACCCAAGCGTCCAGTCCGTCCGTCTTCGGGGCCGGGCGGGACGGACGGCGTACCTGAGAGGACGCCCGGGACGGACCGGTATGTTGGTGTCCGTCCAGAAGACTGCCCGGGACGGACGGGTGGGACTACAGGTGTCTCAGGTCGCGGAATCTTCCGTGCGCCTCCACGTGACCGGTGGGCCCTGAAGGTGACAGGACCGGAGGTCCCCCCACGGAATTGGCGTAGAAAACCGGTAACAGCTGATGACCGAGGAGTGAGATTAAGGCTTCTAACATCCAAGGCAATGGCTTAAGTTCTTACGAAATTGTTCATATAAAACAATAAGTTAAAAGAGGTAGGAATGTATGTGTATATATTGTGTGTTGGGAGAATTTGTAGTTTTGAGAGATGGATATAAGGTGGATATAAGGTGGATATAAGGTGGATACACCTGGTGGTTATAAATAAATCAGTTACCATCAACGAAGTAGCGATTGCCTCACATAGAGTTACAACCTTCCCCCTACTACAACAGTGGAATTAGTCGTATATTCCAGAAGAATGCTTAACTTGAACATATTCCTAAAGTTATATAGAGGAACCTATACTCGCCATCCTACTCACACCAGTCCTACGCATGCATGCGGAGTATTTAATTAGGAACTAAAGTCTGAGGTGAAAGGTGCTTAGCGATTTATAAGCCTGACAGAAAACTCGCAGGGACTATAGGTGACGGCCGGCAGGGTTCCGAATGGTCGGCGGAAGACTGGACTGGACTAGCTAGTCAGATCGAAAGTCATGTCTAGTCCAATGGTGGAAATTAGACCGACTCGACACTCAGGATTATGGAAACCGACTTGACCAAGACTGGCCTGACCAGGCCTGCCAAGCAATACAATATGCTATTTCTACCACTACATACCACATTCAACCAAAGCTTTTCTTAATTAAACTGATTGTTTCCATGTATTATTTGGTGGAGATAGTGCCTCGCTTAGATTAGGGGTGGCGAAAATAGGTTCTTGAGTTATCGAACCATTTTTGATTCACTAAGTGAGTGATATTAAACGACCACATGACACAATACGAGTATTGGATGCGACTTAGCCATCAGGTAATCGTATTTCCACCGCATATCATCCTCTCCAGGATATTCTATCAACTTGTATTGAGGGGCTGTTGTTGATTCACAGCGTGACAAGCGACTTTAAGATCCTAGTATAGCTATACTTCTATTCTTAGCGAGTGTTGGGCTTGGTGACATTCAGACTTATGCGATCCCCCATAAAGACTAGTCTGGGACCAGTCCAAACCGGACCGGACCACTCAAGTTAGTCGGGTCCAGTCATCGCCATTACCAGGACTGGCCAGCCCGGTCCCGCCTCCAAGACTTGACCGGTCGGACTATTCGGAACCCTGACGGCCGGGCCCTGCAGATGACGCCAGGGCCCTGGAGGGGACGTCAATCCATCAAGATGACGGCCGGGCCCTACCGGCAGATCCCGTTCCGAATAAGAGTGCAGGGCCCGGCCGTCAACCCATAGGACTTCCGTCTTTATGAAAGACGGACGCTTTGCCCGGCCGTCCGTACCAGGGTTCCGAATAGTCCGACCGGTCAAGTCTTGGAGGCGGGACCGGGCTGGCCAGTCCTGGTGATGGCGATCACTGGACCCGACTAACTTGAGTGGTCCGGTCCGGTTTGGACTGGTCCCAGACTAGTCTTTATGGGGGATCGCATAAGTCTGAATGTCACCAAGCCCAACACTCGCTAAGAATAGAAGTATTGCTATACTAGGATCTTAAAGTCGCTTGTCACGCTATGAATCAACAGCCCCTCAATAGAAGCTGATATAATATCCTGGAGAGGATAATATGCGGTGGAAATACGATTACCTGATTGATAAGTCGCATCCACTACCTGTATTGTGTCATGTGGTCATGTAATATCACTCACTTAGTGAACCAAAAATGGTTCAATACTCAAGAACCGATTTTCGCCACCCCTAATCTAAGCGAGGCACTATCTCCACCATATAATTCATGGAAAACAATAAGTTTAATTAAGAAAAGCTTTACTTGAACGTAATATATAGTGATAAAAATAGCATATTGTCTTGCTTGGCAGGCCTGGTCAGACCAGTCTCGGTCAAGTCGGTTTCCATAATCCTGACTGTCCAGTCGGTCTGATTTCCACCATAGGACTAGACTTGACTTTCGACCTGACTAGCTAGTCCAGTCCAGTCTTCCGCCGACCATTCGCAACCCTGGTCCGTACCCACCCTACTCGGGACGCCCAGGACGGTTGGGAACATTGACTCATTGTGTCATTAATTAAGAAGGCATAGCCCAAGGTAAAGAGGAACAAAATCCAAGGCGGTAACCTTGACAGAGGGTAGGGGGTTGGAATAACCTTAAGGCAATCGGTTCTCAATGCTAATCTCTGGAGCTATAGGCGCCTCTCAGGCCTGACTGGTTTTCGCAGGCCGATTTAAGTAGTCCTATATGGGACTAGGCTATCTTCTGGAGCGGCCCTCATTGGCCGGGCATATGGCCTATAGCCCCTCCTGCCATCGGCCTGGCACTTTGAGAACACTGGGTCCAACACTGGGGTTCTATCTGAACTGTTATTGCATACTGAGGAAACCTTACCTTGAGACTTGCCTTTGGCTCTGGTACCACTTCACCATTGTAACAAACCTACTGAACAGCTTTTACACTATTTCCGCTTCAGTACACAGGATATTCCCCCCCCCAGCACATTGGCTATTCCCCCATGAGCTAAGATGCTATTCCCCCTCCAGCTCTTCTTTGCTTCATGACTCTATCGCTACAGGGGAGGGTAGAGGCAGGTTACTCTCCGGAAGCGAGCTCTTAATCCCGTTTCATATTAGTGAGAACTGCCTGCCGAAAATGCCAGCGTAGCAGGTCGATGTAGGGAGCATGTGGATTGTTTATATATCTTGCATTTATGTAGCGATCTGCAAGCTCCTAGTATTCGGTGTCCGGAGTAAAACATACGATCTTATAGTTGTCCTATAAACTTATTAGCGACAACCAGTTGCAAGATTGAGAGATTCATGCGTCGGGATTGATTGAGAAAGAGTAAGAATCAAACGCATTATGTATCTCTGTAGAAAGCAGAAGCCCATTCTGTACAGAGTTGATATTTCCATCGGAGGGGTTGGCCGGTGGGAAAGTGATTAAAGTATCGTAGTTGTAATCATTCCATTGCCCCTGATAGGCTAATGGAAATATGTGCGCTGCCTCGAAGTGTAGCCACCACCCGTACTGGGCTAGTGGAGCCAACCTACCGGTGACAACACAACTCATATCACGTTCACGCACCGCATGACGGAAGGACACATGGCGGGGGCCAGTTTCGGTAGAATTTGAACGACGCAAGGGGGTTTCATCCGTGATTGAGATGGAGCCTACCTGCTGTGAGTTGCTGCCAATCGCTAAAGCAGAAAATAACATACCATTAGTGACAATATAGTAATTACCCGACTGCAGCTGTACCCCGTCCCTCTCCAGTAACTCTTCCTCCTCATCATAGAGATCATAATCATCCGTAAAGCAGCAGATCATCTCCAGCATGGCATGGAGATTGATATTACTTATGCCCTTCGCAGGCCAGAGACTTGCAACGGGTTTGTCAGGCTTATTGGAGACATAGAAAAAGGTATCGTGCCAAGGGGTTCGGTCGAGAGGAGGCATGCTGACTTGCAAAAGCTGGTTAGCTATTTTCTTATTCCACTTGTGGCTTTGCAGGCAATAAGAGAATTATTATGCTAAGGGCCTGGTTAGAGGCCATGGTTCCGTTCGGCTTTGGAACACCAATTGCCATTTCCCCACCTTTTCAAAAAGGTAAGAAAGCCATTTTCACATTGGAAAGATTTATCCAATGGAATTGTCTCATTTCACTCAAACGGGTAAAAAAAACAAAAGAGAAGCAGGAAACACTTGAACTTACTTGGTAGTGGTTAGTTGGAGGAATAAATGAAGGTCAGGGAACGGGAAAAGCAAACCGATCTGTGGTGGGTGTTGTTGTCCTGAGCCAGTGTTCCCAACCGGCCAGTCCGTCCGACTTTGGGTACGGCCGGACTGACCCAGGCTTTCTCAGAGACAGCCGGGCCGGACTGTGGGAAACCGGCTTTCCAAAAAAAAAGCCGGGCCCGGCCTAGGTGACCTGCAGGCCTTAGGCTTTTAACCCTAACCTTAATCCGCAGAAAGCCATTTCTACAGATTAAAGTTAGAGTTGATACACGTGACTTCCAGTGTTTCAACATTTGAAATATGTGATCACTAGGCTAGAAACTTTACTTCCAGAGGTAAACCCTTGCGGAGGGCAATCGTGGGGTATCCGAATAAATGCGCAACGGTCAAATACGCAAACACAAGAAGTAGATATTGGATATATGAATAAGCTGGTGACATTGAACTTTAAGATGATCTACAAGCATACACACCATGTAGCATTTATTGTTCTAATCGAGGTGGGAGCAGCCAGCAACCTGACGGCTTTCACAAATATCTATGAATGGCTGGGTATCTGTCGGGTAATTAATGTAGTTCAATTTAAAATGTCATAAGCGAACAGCTTAGCTAATCAGTGTTGAGTTTTACCCAAGCAGCACTTGTTGTCAAGGTATCTAGCTGCTTTACCCGGGCATCTGGCGGCTTTACCTGGGAATCTGGCGGCTTTGCTTGGGTCGCCTATCCTCTCTACCCGGCGGTTGCCTGGGCGCCCGCAGGCTTTGGCGGCCGTTGATAATTTAAGCCGGACTGACCCAGGCTTCTCAAAACCATGGCCGGACTGACCGGACTGCCGACCCATGGTCCGGACTGGCCGCTTGGGAACACTGCCCTGAGCTGGGTGAGCGGGAACTTTTGTTAGATGGGTAAGAATAGAATTATGGCGACAATGTAGTTGCTCATTGGGGGAATTGTATCTGCGTCGGGTACTCTGGCTGGGTGCTGGATTGTCTCTCGGAGAATTCTGGTTTGAGCAGGTCCTCCTCTGGTATTCAGCACGCAAATTAGTCAATTAGGGTTTATGATGGTTTGATTGATTATGTGGCGGCGATGGCATTGGCAGGTGCCAGAACGCGCTTTGTATGGTATTTTCTATTCGTCGATCCGGGTGCTCATTCCCCCCTCGTTATCTCGAATTTATGAAGTCCGCTAGCTAAGACGATAAGAGACCCGAATATCGGGCATTCAGTCAATATATCGACGGCACGGGCCGATGGTTAGAAAGGTGAGCAACTTCTTCTCGACCTGAAGCCCCTGTTAGGTGAAGGTAGAGACGATCAAGGAGTGGTGATCCAGCAAACCTGCCGGAATCCTTGCCAGGAAATTCTACGACGTAATTGCTGATATAGTTAAGGTCTCCTCCACCTCGCTTTGGCAATCACAACCCATCACTCACTTTTAATAATAGAATGTATGTGGGAGCGTCCTTCCATATGTGGTATGGTGGACTCCGGCGTGTTTTATAAGCCGGGGATATGGCTGCTGCGATGCGGCGGCGAGTGAGGATCTGTGAACTATAGCAATCGTGACTTCGTCTGTGCTTCTTACATAGCCATGGTCACCCCCCACCTGTCTCTCTCTCTTATTCAATACAACAACAGTCATTTCAACAGGTTATGAGACCAGGATATGTGCTGAAAAATATGCCCTGTCTCTTAAACGGTTTTCCTCTTGTGAAAAGGTTTCTTTAGCAGACCATTGGATTTTTCTGCCATTTCCTTTTCTTTCCTTTATTGCCTTCTCATTTCTGTCCTCTTCCATCTACTGTGACTATACAAACCATGAAAGACTTGGGATCCATTATGTAGAAATGTTCAGTATATTTCTTATGTATATCCATGACACTACTTGAATTCTGTTATGTAATTTGTGTTTCGGTTTCACCTGTCAACAGCTTACATTTCTACCCAAAGATATATATTATGATGTATTATTGTTTATTTCAGGATACTATCTGAGGATTTAACATGTGGTTTCCAATCAGAAATTGTGGATTTCACTGTTCTTCATCCATGTATTATGCACCATCCTTACTTATGATATTCCTAATACTCTCTCCACACCTTTAGATGTTTACCCATATTGAGTGAGAGTTACTTGGCTAGATTGGAGGGTAAAACATGGTTAAACTTATCGTTCTCGTATTGGTTTTCCAATAGCTTTCTTATGTTTAAAGATGTGCACTTTTCTATCGATAAGATGCTAGTGCCCCACTGGGTTGGACAAATGATAAACTCGAACTGATACAAATTGGCTCTTCAGGTGGTCATGAAGTGTGTCTCGCAATGCCCCTTGTGTTCAGATTCAGCAAGACTTCATACTTAGTTTATAGTCAGAACACTCATGGGTCATTGCTGAAAGATATTGTATTCTGTTTAGAGTTCATTAAGCAGTGTCCGGGGTGCTAAAAAACATCCACTGTTGATGGTTGTCAGTACCGCTGGCCACAGATGTGTCCCAGTTGAAAATAGGTGGTGACAAATAAGGTTCTGTGAAGGGAATGAATGTGAGTAGGGCCGGGACATGGGCGGGAGAGCATTTTGCGAACGTGAGCCACGGCCCTATGTTAAGGAGGGGCCTTGAAAGTGGAGAGCGACCCCGCCGCATCCTGTAACTAATAGTAGTTTTGTTAACAGTAGCACAATTGAGTATTATGGTAGAGGAAGACTATCTGGGTGCTTGGTTGAGATGTTGGCTAAGGCAGGGGGGCTTGGGATGTTTTAGGCTTTGACAGGAGGGGAGATAAGAGGTTAGTCATTAAGGTGTATACCGAGTTGGAATATATCAGTGTCACCCTCTGATAAAGAGTAAACTGACCATTTTGTCAGGACTGGCAAGAATCATAGAACATAGGAGAAATATTGTAAGAGAATGCAACTCAAGGGATGAAATTAGGTTAGAGGTAGTGTTTGTTATGGGGCCTCAAGGGCCCGAAAAATGTGCGCCCCCGGACCAATTCCCCCCCCCGCTCTGCTGAACCGCCTAGGGTGGGTCGTGTTTTTCTATGGTTCCCTGCCCCTGCCCCCGGCCCCGCCAGTTCCCCAGATAGGTCCCCGTTAAAACCTGTTCAGAGAAACGAGACCACATCATGGGGATGAGCGAAGACTCACCCCCAAAATCACCCCCCCTGCCTGTTGTAAGAGTGGGGCCTTGCAAGTTAAAACCCGCGCCGCCCCGCCCGTAACGAACTCTTGTTATACGTGTTGCAAAAAAAGAGTGCTCCTGACTAAGTCAATTTTGTGTAGATATGGCACAGGTTCAGAGAGGTACCAAGAGCAAGAATCCCAATAGACTCTCTTCCCAACATAACCTTATTTTATTCCCTCGTCCTTGCGAAGTGGTATCCACATAGAATATGTTGTGCCGCATTTACATTATTGAGCAAGCGTTATCACAGCTGCCTTCCCGCGTGGCCTCTTGGGCTCCCAGGTGGGAAAGTCTGCCCCCTGGTAGAGTGACCGGGTTCAGTCACAGAGGAAATTAGATGCAACAGTTAGAATGACAGTCCTGTACCGAGACTTCGAAAAAACCAGTTGTCTCACCGGATACCCACCCCCTCCACGGGGTAGCAGCCATGGCCAGAGAGCAAATCTTCTACTGCACGGTGGCCCACCAAATGATCTGGTATTGGCTTCGGTCCTCCGCTGACCACTCTATGACTCATCCCCTACCAAGCAACTTAAATCCTCCAAAGAATGGAGGGAGCCGAAGGGGTGGTGGTTGAGGCCGTAGTGGCGGTGGGAATGGGAATGGAGTAAGGGGGGCAACAAGAGAGTCTTAAAATGCGCAGAATTAGGAGAATCATCCGATAGTTGGAACTTGCGAATTTCATCCAGTCATTGACTTGATTTTTGTTTGCCTAGTGCCATTGATGCCTTCTCTGTATTCTAGATTTAGCTGATTTTTGCCTACTGAGCGGAGTTGTGTGGGTGGTGTTTGGCAATAACGTCATTTATGCAGAAGCGGCTCGGGACCGTGAACCGGCTCGGCGCCAAGCGTGCGTTGGTACACTACCCCGCTCTGAATGAAAACTATTGTTGAGATCGCTTGAGTGAACCAAATAACCCGAAACTTTACATCATGCCTCAGATCAAGAAAGAGAAGAAAGAAGAGGTGGAAAATAGGATTCTAGACGCAATTCAGCACGACAAACACAGCGAGAAACGAGCTATCTGAACTTCGGCAGAAACATTTGGTATCGCCTACTCCACCCTGCGGGGTAGGCTTACAGGCAGGCAATCACGGGCAGGAGGGCATGTCCGGCTGCAGGTACTGTCAGAATATGAGGAAAAGTCGATTGTAGAGTGGTGTGAGCGGCTGGATGAGTAGGGTCATCCGGCGCGCCTAAGTAGTGTCAAGGATATGGCGCAGGCCATAGTAGCTTGCCGGTTAAAGGACCGAACTCTAGGAAAACAATGGATGAAAAGATTTCTCCAGTGCCACCGAGGTTTAGCTACGAAGCTAGGAACTCGAATTGATCGCCAAAGAGCTTTGGCAAGTGATCCAGTGGTACTGAAGGATTATTTTAAAAAGGTATAGCCATATCACATACTATTTTATTACGTGGTAAACTAATTACAAAAATAGCTTCAAAACCTAATTAAATTTTATAATATATCTTACTCAAACTTGTACAACATGGATGAGAAAGGATTCATGATGGGGGTAGCCTTGCGCTGTAAGGTTATTTGCAAGAAGGATCGCCGGTCACTAAAATTAACCCAAGATGGATCTGGGGAATGAGTTACGGTAATTGAAACCATCACGGGGGATGGTCGCGTACTCCGGCCCATGATTATCAATAAGGGAAAAGCGCACTACATGGGCTGGTACGCGAAGCTGAAAAAAAAAGATGGAGCAACCTTTGGGGTCTTCGAGAAGGGCTGGAGTAATGAGGCCTTGGGATTAAGGTGGCTGCAGGAGGTCTTTGATCCGGAAACTCGGGAAACGTAATACCCCAAATTCTGAATACTAGTTACTCAATAACTAATTAGCTTTAAACTATAAAGGGCCGGCGATGAGTATCGCCTTCTCATTCTTGACGGGCATACCTCCCATTTTAATTGGGAATTTTTTGATTTTTGCCTACAGGCAAAAATCCTCCCGCTCTGTCTCCCGGCACACTCCACGCACTTTCTCCAACCACTGGATGTCGGCTTGTTTGGCCCTCTCCAGCGCCATTACAGCAATGGGCTTGATGGCTTCATCAGGAAAGGCCATGCAGGAATCAATAAAGGCGAATTTTTACCGTTCGTATTTGCTCTCCCGAATCCTTTTTTTTCTTTTTTTTCTTTCCTCTAATCTTCCATCTAATAGGATCCTGATGCCTGCTCGTAGACTAGCCTTTACACCAGAGAATATTCTAAGTGCATGAGAGGCTGTTGGAATAATTCCTCTAAATCCTCGCCGGGTTATAGGAATGGTAAAACGAAAGGAGAACCCAGTTACACAAGGCAAATGTGTGGCTGGCGAAGCGGCTCCCAAAATTCCTAAAACAACCAGAGCTGTTAGTAGAATCACAAGAACCGCAGCTTCCCTAGTGACTCGGAATACCCCAATCTCTCTAAAGCTGAAAGGACTATTGTCAGACCTTTCACAAGGCTTTCAACAGACCATCGCCGACAATGTTGTGGAAGAAGAAGCCCTTTGACAGTACGGGCAGCTAATGGGAAAAGAAAAAAAGAAAAAGCACATCCGACCTACGCAAACTTACCGAAGCTACTGTTGTCACATCGGAGACGGTACTAAGGTTACGTGCTGAGCGTGAGAGAGTGGATGCGGCTAAGGCTACCCGCATAGCCAACCACCATGCACGATCACGCAAAATCCCTTCTGCCCCTACAACTACACCTGGGGTGATTGCCCTATCAGGGCAAAATGAGGAGACTGCCGGCCCGGTTACTGCTCCGACAACCACAACCGATGAAGCTGAGGACCTTTGGGAGGAAATGGAGGGACTGGAGGTTGGTGGGGATATAGATAGTGATGATGGGGGGGGGTTGGTTCACGATGTTATTCTGGTCCAGAAGCGACAATAATTGTTGGTCAACCTTTTTCATTGAGTCAATTGTGGAATTAGTTCAGCTTCTATTATCAAAAGGGTATTACTATCAGTTGTGGGGATGTAAATAATACTTTAATTCGGGTTGCTTTGGGTCGGGAGAGGGGTTGGTACCCCCTGTTAATGTGGCGCTCATTGCGCCATTCACGCTGAGCCGGATCTGGGTTAAGAGCCGTTTCACCATAAATGACGTTAAAAGATATTTTTTCCTGTTCCTCTCTCGTGGAGAATTTCCTTTGTGAGCAGCAATATATGATACAGGTATGATATTATGACATGTTTTGACGCACACTCTGTTTACACCTCCCAGCGTAAAGTTGCTCACGCCGCACCTATCATCACATCCAATCACTCGAACAGGTTTCTCACACCAACCCCATTCCTTAACATTATACTAATCGAACCCGTGATTCTGCAGCAGAAACAAGACCCCGACTTGTTCCCCCTTCCTCCGCCCTGCCGCCTTCCTGCTTTACAGCTACCCACCTCCACTGCCTATCACCGCTCCAACCCGGGTTCTCAAAATCACCCTTATCTGTGTGCATGCCCCCTCCATCCGGTAACCCGTTCCTCTTACCCAGGATGAACGGCTCCACCAGGATCCCAGCGACGCCCACTGCTCTGGTCAAGTGGTAGACTGGTGCAGGATCTTGGATATCCACGGGCGGGGCGTGCTTGGTACTTGTTTGTCAAGAATAAATTAGTGACCGCTGGGGGGAATGGTAAGGGGTGAGCGCTTAGCGAGCTATGTTCATAATATCCTTTAATTCCCCGTTCGGATGTAGGTATTCCATTTTCTCCACACTTTGGGGGGGGGGGTCTTTTGTCAGAGGCTGTTGTGCTCTTGGTTTTCCGGAGGGGGTTCTCGCTGGTTCAATTCCAGGTTGCGGTCGATGGCTCTTTCTAGGTCGAACATCCGCCGCAGGGTCCACCCTGCAAGGTCTCCTAGGTGGCCTACCTAATCCCTCTGGTAGCCAGTGATTCCGGTGAGAACGTCATAGTTGCGGTCATCCGTGATGCCCCCTTGGTGAAGGAGGTTGAAGCGCGTGGCATCCACCTGAAATCCGGAGATCGCGATGAAGGGGTCGGCACCGCCGCAAGTAAAAAAGTTTGAGCTATGATGAGTTGAGAGTTTCTTTGGATTCTTATTCTTTTCTGCGTCTCCGGACGTGTCCTATATATACACAATCTTGTGTTTACAGAAAGAACCTTTCTTCCACAACATGCTCCGCTATTCTCTCCTATCTTCCCATACCATCCAACTCCTTAGAAGTTTCCCGAAACTTCTTTCCCCTATTTCCATCAATTTCGTCTCATCCTCTAACACTACTTCTTCAACCTCCTGTGATCCTGCACAGTCCTGATACCACCGGTTGTTTCCTATCCTTCATAGTCTGATCCATATGCGTTCCAACTCCTGGTAAATCTCAACCACTAACTACTAGTCTTCCCTAGTGCCAATTCCTAAAACATCCTAAACGTTCCTCCTTAAGCTAACGTCTCAACCAAACATATCATTACTCCGCTGATACCATACTAGCTCATAGTGCAACCGTTATCAAACCCGATTCCCCTCAGCCATGTCCCATCAGTGTTCCGACTATCGATCAGGTATGGAACCTTCGTGAATTTTAACTGCAAGTGCCTTTGCTCATTTTCTGGAGGTTCATAGCCCAGTGCGCGTGTTAGGATGAGGCAAGGTAGGGGGAGGTTGGGGGCGAGGAGGAAGGCAGGCGAGTATAATGCATAGAAACCAAAGATGTCCTTGCCTATAGAGTGTGTGTTTGCAGGCCGGAAGGAGATTGAAGGAGGAGGGGGGCGGTTTGGGTATTGTGGTGTCCGTGGAGTAATATTTCGGCGGTTTGAGCCAGAAATAGATCTTGTGAGTGGGAGTCCATGGCCATTGGGGTGTCCTAGTGAAGGAAGGAGCTCGGGCGCCGGATGGATAGATCCTCTAGGTAATCTTTCACCGGTGGGGTGAATTCCTTGACTCGGTGCAAGGCACAATCTAGTATGGGCTATTCCGGTAGAAGTCTAGGAGCCATGGAGCGAGAGTTGAGTGGCGGAAGTGGTATTTTGCTTTTTCCGTTCCACGACTTCCTGCGTCCTGATGTAGATCTGCTGGCTCCTGCCTCATTTTGGATCCAATTAAAGCTAGGCCGTTGCATAGCGAGAGGGTTCGACCAAGGTGGAGTATCGCTCCTGATTCTTGCAGTATGGTTATAACTACTGTCCTCCAGTCAGTGCCAGCTGTTGTTTGCCCGGCCAGTATGTGCCGGGGCAGATGCGAATGAAAAGGTTGTAGAAGAAATCGGCTTCAGATCCAAGGTTGTATCAAGAGTGTGTGAAGGGTTATGATGAGGAAAGGGAGGGAAAGACCTAGACTGTGGGAAATTACGTGGTAGAAATTGACCAGCTAGGATAGTGTCATTCGAGCGGGTTTGCTGGATTCTTATCACTTGCTCGTCTGTACCTGCACTCTGTTAGGATTTTCACGAAGGTTCTATACGTATGACATGGATGACTAGAGAAACGAAAAGATGTGATTTAGCTAGAATAGGACAGAGTGGGAAGTTAAAGTGTTAGTGTATATGATCAGAAGGGTTAGCTCTGGATCTGGTTACGAGTGGTTGACCTCATAATATACACTTTGTATATAGAAGCCGAGATGAGGACACGAGTACTTTCTATTGTGACTGCGTTCTGGTAGTATATTAGACCGCGGTTTTGGCAGGACATAAGAAGGGGATGTGGGAAAAATACAGTTGTAAAAGTTCCTTTATAATAGGTCATGAGCCCGGACCGTGCAAGACAATAACCTTCTCACACTGCGATACACTCAACCAATATCCTCGATAATGGCCACCACACAAGCTGCGGCTGCTGCACCCAGTACCTCTACTCAGGCTGTTCCTGCAACGGTTACTGCGCCATATGAGAATCCGTTCACCTCCCTAAGCCACTCCATTGAGAAACTCGATGGACCCATGGCGACGGGCAAGAGTAACTATGTCGCATGGAAGTTTCGTATAGTTCGGATCTTGATGGAAAAAGGCCTTGATCAGTGTAACATGTGTACATGTTCCGGTAACGGTACACTGGAGAGGGCAGTGCAGCATCGCTTATGCTTAGTTGATTTATATTTGGCTTATTTGATTTGATTTGAGCTCCGCCACTGCCGCTGAGTCTGATAGGCTATGCTGTTGTATTGCGATGTTTAGTTTGCTTTGGTGAAAGTTTATATTTAGGATTCCGGGTATGGAATGGTCATGTAACACTGGCGAAGGCTGAGCACTGTTTGTTTGTTTCTTTCTTTGGTCTTGCAGGATTACAGGATTCCGGTATGTGCGCAGCTACAGGTAATGATCATGATTGCAGGAAGGCTATTGCTCTTGGGTTTTGTATTTAAACCAGTCTCCTGGCTAGCAGGAGACAGCAGACTTCGAAAGACGTTCAGTCTAAGAATACAGTTGGTTGAACCGCAATCCCTGAGTCCCTGAGTCTAATTTGTCCTTCAACTATTGTCCTTCTAGCTACTGGTCCCTGGAAGCCTCCCTTAGCACGAGCACTAGCAGGTCTATCGCCGGTCCTATTGTATTTGTGTTAGACAGGAATAAACCTGTTACATTTTTTTGCCTACAGCAGGTGAAAACCCTTTGTTCTCAGGATTGTGAACAGCCTGGTAGGATTGATCACGTTTCCAGTATCTTGATAACTAGTTAGAAGCAGGAGCGGCAGGGAAAGGAACTCCAGGCTCAGGTGCTACATTCACAATAGCAGAACGCCGGAGCAGAAGCGTTAGCAGGTCCGGTAGGGCCTACAAGTGTCCCTCAGCAGAACCCGCAGACAATACCGCAGAACCAACCACACAAGATCCAACCCCTGGGCTCACGCCAGGCTCACCTGATACACCGGCTAGAACCAGTCACCTTCTTCCAGGAGATCTAGATACAGATTCAGACGAAGACCACAACCTCACAGCTGAGGAACTCATTCAAAGAGAAGCCCGGCGGCTTGCAGAAACAGCAGCAGCAAGAGCAGCAGCACAGCAAACTTCGGAAACTAAATGTCTACCAGAACGCTCCACCACAAGCAGGTGGCGAGCACCCAGCATTCTAGAAGTCTTTGGAAGTCAGACACCAACTAGAGCGCCTTCCCGAGAGCATAGAGAGCAATCACTCCCTGGTACATTCATCCCAGACACACCAGAAAGACCTTCAAGATCCAGGAACGCCAGAGAGCACCCTGAACGACCGGACCCACCACCTCCAGCCCCAGACCCACCTACAGGCACCATGGCATACCCAGGCCCGGCCTGGTTGCCCCCTCCCAAGCTCCCCAAACTGCCTATGTGTGGTGGCGAAGGAGAAGACCTGAAGGCAGACAAAGTCAAGCGAGGGCTTAGAACTGTCAAGAAGCACCTGGCAAGATCAGGATTAAATGAGGACTCCCCTTGAGTGGCGGACTATTATGGCGCCTAGACAGAAGGCAAGGCCAACAACACATATCAGACACTAGACAGAGAAGTAGAGGACTTCAACCATGCGCAGTTAACACAACGCCTTCAGCAGTTATTCGAAGCCTCTACAAACACCGATGATACCTATCACAGGTGGCAGAATGTCTGCCAGGCAGCAGGTGGACAGCCAACGCGCATAACGAAGATAGCTGGAGAGCTAGCGGACTTCAAAGGATCCCTTCCACCTGGATCCATCTCAGACTAGGAACAGAAACAGCAATTCCTCAACGCTATGGACTCTAGACTACGCAGCAATGTTGAGCCCCAGCCCAGACCAGAAGATACCTGGGACCAGATGGTGGCTGTGGCAGAACGCTATGACGCTACCATGTATAGAACTGGTGGCTACAAAGGCAGCGATAGAAGCTAGGCTTCTAGCAGCAAAACCCATACATCAAAGAAAGAGAACACCTACCGCAAGCCCTCCACTACCACAACGCCCAGGAATACAGGCAAAGGAAAGGCCCCAGCCAAGAAGCACACCTATACCAAATCCAACAAGCAAAGTAAGGCCGCAATGGATCGCGGCAAGGCGGAAGGAGCCTGTTTCTACTATGGCGAAAGCGGACACATGGCAAACGAGTGCCCAAAGAAAGAAGTTAAGACCAACCATGTTCGCCTCTCTCAGGAAAGCCCGGACAGCAGCGAAGGCGAATATGAGCCCGATACAGACAGTACAGAGGAGCCCGATGGTAGCGGCTGTATCAGAACCTACAAGAATACCCTAGGCACACCCAAGGACAGGCCATTCCAGGCAAGCAAATTCACAATCAAAATTAATGGCAAACCTGCCAGAGCCCTCGCAGATACAGAAACCATTGGCGGTACCCTGATATCCAACAAATTCGTTACAACACACTACATCCCCTACACAGCTAGGAAGAATCTCGTGACTCTAAAGATGACAGTTAAAGGATCGCGATCCACTAGCAACTTCTCTGTTGAGGTTATGATTCAGCTAGGCAAGAGGAGATTCGAGAAGGTGCCAATGCTGGTCACGCCAGTATCAGACTATGATATCCTCATGAGTATGGACGATCTCATAAGGGTAGGAGCGGTCATCGATTGCCAAAAGAACAGCATTTAGTTCTCTAAGTACAAGGTCAGAGTTACCTGTGACAGAAAATCTGGAGAGTCTAGATCAGCCATGACGAAGCAACAGGAAGTCCCTGACTTCCTGGCCATGTTCCCCAAGGTATTTGTCAAATACGTAGCTGAGGAACCGCCCCCAGCACACAGCATAATGCACAGGATAAGGCTCATTGACCCGACGAAGCTTTTGAAGACACCCACCTTCAAAGCTCTACAAGCATTGATGCCCAAATACAAGGCATGCATCAACAAGCAGATAAACGTCGGTATCCTCCAGAGGACCAGTGTGCCCGGAGGAGCCAGCATGTTTATGGAACCCAAAAGCAATGGCAGAGTCCGACCCCTCGTAGACCTCCACTTCAGGAATGATAACACTCAGGCCGATCACAAACAGATCCCAGAACAGAATACTATATTAAACGCGGTAGCCAAAGGGTGATTTCGCAGCAAGATAGACCTCAGTGACGCCTACTTCCAGACCAGAGTGCAACCAGCTGATCTAAAGTACAACACTATCAAGACACCCTGTGGCGGCTTTACCAGTCAGGTCATGATGCAAGGAGACATGAATGCTCCCGGAACCTTTGTGAGAACTATGGAGGACCTATTCCATGACGAATTAGGCAAGAACATATGGGTCTACACTGATGATATTTTTGTCTTCAGTGACACCTTTGAAGAGGATGTTAAGGACGGTACGAACTCCTGCAGTAAGCTGCAGAACGCCAGCTATTATGCCAACCCAAAGAAAGGTGTTTTCTTTGCCACTAAACTCAATATCCTAGGCCATATGATAGATGCTGATGACATGCACCCTGCACGAGAGCAAATCCGGACAATAATGGAGTGGAGAAGACCAGAAAGCCAGAAAGAACTGCAGCGATTCAATCGAATGGTTAATTATATCTGGCAGTTCATTCCCCACATCGCCACCATCAGAGCCCCGCTCACCGAGCTGAGTGGGAACGCTGAATGGCTGTGGACGGATCTGCAGGAAGCTGCCTTCGAAGCGGTCAAGCGAGCAGCAGATACGCACAAAGTCCTTAGACCTATCGACTATAATAAGCCAGATATGATATGGCTTTTTACCGATACGTCCCATACAGGTACGGGCGCTTGGAGAGGTGAAGGACCAACCAGAGATGGAGCCAGACCTGCAGCGTTCCATAACAGGGAGCTGACGCCATCAGAGAGCAACTACCCCACACACCAACAGGAAACACTCGCAACCATTGAGGCTATGGAAGCATTCACTCCCCATTTACTACACAGACAATTTACAGTAGTTACAGACCACGAAAGTCTCCATAAACTCATGACACAAAAGAATCTCAATGGACGACAGCAGAAATGGCTGATGCATATCAGTCACTTTGAGTTTGAAATAGAATACCAACCAGGTGCGAAGAATTTCCTAGCAGACTACCTATCAAGAATCTATGAAGGAACCCCAAGGCTGTTAGATATAAGCCTCAAGGACCCCACTATCCATTATGACAGCCTTGAGCTGCCTGACCCTACCTAACCCCTACAGATCAATACAAGCTACACCCCCTCTACTGATTTTAGCATTGAATCAGACGACGCCATGTATCACTTAGGCGAAGCCCAAACCTTGCCCACCCTTACCAGCAGTGACTCTATCAGTTGTTGCCGCCCTGAATACCTTATGGACGAAATTACTAGCAATGCAGTAACCCGTTCCCAGAAGCGCAAGGCTTCTGCCTCCTCGCCAGCTACCTCAAGCGCAGCCAGCAACGATAGCAGAATATGGATTGGAAACTCTTGGGATGATAATAGAACTCTCCCAATCTCTAGTGAAATGGAAAGACGACACTCAGACATCAGCTGGACATCATGCACTGACGATGGGTGTGAAATACATAAGAATGAAAAAGAAGGTGGAGGCTACTGGCTAAAGGACCCAAAGGTCTGGAAGCAGAGTAAGAAGACAAAGAGAAAAGAGCAGGATAAGACTTCAGCATCGAGAACCGCCCTTGCGGAAGGGGAGGCCTCGCTCCCCGATATCCAATACCTTTCAGAGAAGCTCCCACCCTTCCGTATGAACACTACTATCCTAGCTACACCTCCTATGGCCTGGCCGGCCTTCAGTCCCCTTTACAGCCAAGCAGGCTATGACTGTGATGAGGCAACAATGCCAACCAATTCCTAAGCACCATACACACTCGTGTGATGCGTATCCTCGCCCAGCGAGTGAGAGAAGTCCTGAAGACCGACGCCCTCTACCCCAGGGTCAATGAAACTGATAACAAATTGCACTATTCCATTCGCGATAGCCTTCTACTTGCCCAGAACACCAATGGCTATGAAAACCTTTATATACCGGTCGGACCTCTTGAGAAGGGGGTATCCCTACGGGATTTCATCCGCAAGACTGTCCATGAAGGCCTTGGACATTTCTCAGCTTACAAATGCTACTCCTGTGCGTCTTGCTTCTTCTGGTGGCCACAGAGGCGCCAGGACTTTGTCTTGTACTGTCGGTCATGCGACAAGTGCAAGATTAATAACGAGGCCACCACCCTATCCTATGGGCAATCCCTCACCCTCCCTGACCCCGACGAAGCCTACCAATCCCTAGCCATAGACTTCGCTAGGCCATTCAACAAATCTGATGGCTATACATCTATCATGGTCATTATGGACCGCTTTACCTCCTACACACATCTCATCCCCGTCAAGGATGCTGCTACCCGGGAAAAGATCTTCAATAAACTAAACAGTACTATGTTCGATGTCCATGGCCTCCCCCTTAGCATTGTCATTGACCAGGACTCACGCTTTACCTCTAAGTTTTGGTGACAAATGATGAAGTCCCGGGCCCTTGGTATCCAGGTCTGGATGGCCACCCAATACCACCATCAAACGAATGGCCAGGTTGAGCGAAGGATCCGTACCCTCAAACAGCTAATGAGGAACTTCGTTAACCCGAGACAGAAAAACTGGTCCAGCGCCCTCCCCGCTCTTGCGGCAGCCATGAACAGCGCCCTCCACGATTCTCTAGGAATCTCGCCATACCATGCCCTCTATGCACGCCCCTGGAAGATATTCAACCCTGTCCAGAGATCCGCCAGCAAGGTACCCGCTGCGGACGATATCCTAAACGCCCATGAAGCAACAAGAATGGAAGTAGACATGGCCAGAAAGCATGCTACGTTCTGCCAGCCTGTCCAGGCTGACAAACGCCGCAAACCCCTAATGAAACCCTTCAACAATGGCAGCAGAGATCTTGTTAAAGGCCGCCGTTATACCTCCTCCCCTGGACGATCCAAGAAGCTAGAACCACGCTGGTTCGGACCTTTCCAGGTTCTAGAACATCTACCTGACACAGATAACTACAAACTAGACCTTCCATCCAGAATGGCCCGCCAGAAACCCTACTTCCACGTCTCCTCGCTTAAGGAATACCGAGAGAACGATCCCGATAGATTCAAGTCCCGCAGAATAGACAAGCCAGCACCCAGCCTAATCGACAATGCAGAAGAATGGGAAGGAGAGCAGATACTCAACTTCCGCCGCCAGAACAACAGGCACGAATTCTTGGTTCACTGGAAAGGCTACATGAGCAAAAATAATACCTTGAGTCCTGTGCCCCCCGTGCCTCTGACCCCCGGGACGTCGGAATGCTAATCACGAATCAGGACGTAACGTCGGATCGACGTTACGTCCTGCCTTTGCGTCACATAGCGCCATCCGTCCTGACACCATCCAGACATGGACCCCTATGTCCTGGGCGTCCTGACTGCCTCTGGTGCTCCTCTATTACCTCCTGACTCCCCCTGATCTACCACTCTTCCATTCCTACTGCGTCGGGTACTGCGCGATTGCGTTCTGATTGCATCGGATCCATGACTCTCCCGCCCTGGTGCCGGTTCCTTCTCAGCGAACATCAGGGCTTCACTTGTGTTCAGATCTCGCCTCCTAATGTTTTCACACCCTGCCCCCCTCGTCCGGATCCCACGATCGGCATCTCTCCCTTCCTGACGCCTGCTCACTTGTTCCTGATCTTACGCCCTATATATGCCGCGTCCTGAGCCGATCGTGACTCTATCTGACGCCCAGTTTTCATCCGGACACATCATGTATTTAGTCTAATGCTATCCTGATCCTACACCTACGCACTTCTTTTCTTTCAAACGCTGTCACGATGTGTTTTACTATCCTGATCGCCAAGATGCACCTGTTAAGCGTTGCTTCTATTAATTCTATTCTGAATTCCTTGAGTTGGCTAGACACCCTAATCTTAATACGACTATGGTCCTCGCACACTTTCCGATATGTGAGAACGCATTCGAAAACCACTACACTACACATGCTCAGCATTCTAACTACCCGCATCGATGCGCGCACTTTCCCTGGGCTCCATATCCCACGGATCAGTAGTCTCCTCTGCCGGCTCTAGATCATTCAGGCTGAGCGCGAGCTGTCGCAATGTAGTCGCAGTGACAGTATTGTCCAAAGTTAGCCCCCCAGCCACCTCCTGTGAGCCGTTCGGACTCTTTAGGTCCGAATCAAGGAAGTGGAGTAGCCGGGTTGCCGACACCTAGGTGAAATCGAAATACATGACAGTTTCCTGTAAATCGTTTCGGTTTTCCGGGGCTCCAGCCAGGGCTCCAATACGCAGCTTGCTGGGAGTTTGACTCTCAATCTGTGAAGTTGGACGTGTCTGAATGCCTGGAGTTCGGCGTGTCGGAATCCGAGGAGTTGCCCGTGGGGGGGCCATCTAGCCATCTGACTCTGCACCTCTGCCGCCACTGCTTCCCAATCGTCAGTAAACCCTTGACCGCGATCTTCCTGTATCCCATGCTCCTTCTTCATTTTCGCTATGATGGTCTCGCGAATGTTATTGAGGATCATTGGCTGTACCCAGTCTGGGCACGTGGCCCACGTCAGGGGCTGGCGGGCAAAGAGGTCTTCCGAGCTCATCAGGAGGTTAGCATCCTGGCGGAACTGGAGAACACCAGCTTCAGGGTCAGGCTCACCTGCTACTGCTTCCGGCTGGAAGACGCATGTTTCAAGATAGATTTCGGTTTGCCATGCTCGCAGAGTATGGCACAGTATGGCACTGGTTAAATCTACCATGGTGCCATTGATGCAACCAAGAAAATCAGGTTCGGCAATCCCACGCATTTTCCTGCCATTGAAGTACTTTCCCCATATTGGCTCGGGGATCTGGGGCGCAAGGAATCAATTCGTTACTTGCTGGGTCAAGTCCATACGCATTAGTTGTGGCCGCGCTATCACAAAGCGCACACTTACCTCATACCCTCTCGGGGAACACAAGAATCTATCCCTCTCGCTGAGGTAGTCCACCCTACACGCAATCGCCGAGGGGTTTCAGGGGAGATCGTATTATCTTCCAATCCGTTCCTTTACGTGGAACAGAAGCTGGGATCTTACTGCAGAGTGTCTGGCGCGTATCTGTCACATTTAGTCAGCACCCACGACGAGTGCGTCAAGTTTGAGTATCAGCGTCCAGTTACTATTTTTATGCTTGCCACCGATGGTTCAATATTTCCTGCGTCGGAGATGTCCTCGAGAGCCTTCAGCCAAACACGGTAGACCTCGAACCACAATACAGTGGGTGCTGGGAGAAGATTCAGAAACAGGGTGTACCATAGAATAGGAGTCTTGGCCCGCACTATTACAGCAGCCTCGGCCCTGGTGGCCGTATTTCGCCGTGAGTTAGTATCCGGCCAGATGTGATGCTCATGTTGTTGATTATTGGGATGGCTGGAAGGACTTGAGCTCCGGACTCCCGACGTAGTGGGACTATGGGTGGCCAGCGGCGACTAATATTGTGGTACACTGGAAGATGTGAACGTCGGTGGAGTATACGCACTACCCTGAAGTATCCGTGGTCGAGTAGCTTGGGGGCGCCCGACTTGCGCCGCTCCTTGAGATCCGGAGCTGGTCGACACTCGCACTGTTGAAACCCGGGTATTTGCTTGTCACCTGTCTGCAGTTCGTGATCGGTGACGAGACCCTGATCCAGTGTCGTCATCCGGGACATTATTGTCTTCTGCGTCTGCTTCTGTGTCCGATTCAGTTTCATCAGATATGCGGGAGTTCTGGTACGCATCACTGCTCTCATCCCTCAGACAAACTGTCGCTATTTGTTGTTGTACATCTGGTTCCCCTCAGGTTCAATATAAGCCGTGGTCTGTAAGGTCCTCCTTCTGGCGTGCTTCACTGGTCATGATGTGGGGCGTCTTGTAGTTTGTGGTGGGGAAGAACTGTGACCGGACGACGGTGTACGGTGGGAGCTGCTGGATTCGGCAGGCAGTCTTCTTGTACTATGGGAGCTGCCTGATTCGGTCCGCTGTGTTCCTGATCCAGATCCCCTCTGCGCGGGTATGGCGTCGCATCTACGCCGCTCCAGATTGCCCACTCGTGAAGTTGGCTGACCCAGTGATTTGTCGTGAGGTTGTCTATACATCGTAGAATACCGGAGATGGATCAAGATTTTTCAGAGAGAATACAGATTAGCATGCGTGAGTGTAATGTATCCCACGCGATGTGAATATTTGTAGTTTTTAGTTGTTGTGCAATGGAACGCGTCAGGTCTTATACGCTGCGTCTTTTGGGCGGGGCGGGGGTGTGAGATTCACGTACTATCACTCGGTATTGAAAGAATCTATTGAACTGCAAAAAGGTGTTTTCTGCTTGTTCAACATTATGTTCTTACTCTAGACGAGCTCAGGTATGATGTTCGTCTACGCTCTGTTATGAAAAGGTTCGAGGTGTCAGTAAAGTAGGAGGCGTCGCTAATAGCAGTACGGCCTATGCAAAAACTAGCTACAACGAGTATCCGTTAGCGACACTACGTCTAGCAAGACACACGCCACGACCAACGCGGATTAGATATCTCAAACCTGATCTCCCGACGTCGAATCAACACCACTAAATCACTCGACCTCCGTTTTCACATAGTGCATACCGCAGTCCTTTTGGCTAACGCCAGTCTGGTTATGGACAGAGAATGCGACTCCAGTCCAAAGGGGAAAAGGTTATCAGACATCAGCATAAGGGGACGTAATGATCAGAGAAGCTGAAGCAAGGGGCGCACAATGGTATCATTACTATACTAGCTAGGAATCGTAAGGAGAAAATTAATTACATGACACTGTGTCTCAAAGGAAATCGCATACCGCGTGTAAGGCAGTAGTAGGGGTAAAAATGAAAAAAGAATTCATCCCGAAACCTTGAAATCTGATTTTCGACTGAATCGACGTCTTCCCGAACCGCGTAGTTCCGCTACCGATGGGGAGTTTTCTGCGGCATGCTCAGAACTCTGAACTGAAGATCGGCGTGCCGGGGGTGTCACGGATGCTGGTGGCTGGGTCGGGGCCACATTGGCAGTAGATGGCGGGAGATCGGTTGTGGGAGAGGGATGTTCTATCGTTCTCTCCGGAGTCCAGAGATGGTGGCCGGCAGCTGAAGCAGGGGGAGCTGAGACAGAGTGTTCGTAGCGATTTATATGTGTGCCAGTGGCAGGTGGTGTGTCCTCAGCGCCATCATACCCTTGAAGCGTCTCCGCTACGAGCTCGGGATTCGCCAACAATCTGTTTGCCCAGGGGTTCTCCTGGGCAGATTTGCGGAGTTTACGGAGCATCTCAGCCTCAGAAGGCCCAGACGGGCGAGAGGAGCGCACCCCCAACACGGGCGCTAATGGTTGAGAGCACGCTGGCTCCTCCATCTGGGATGGAATATTCCTCCGGCCTCTTGAGGGGCTCGGAACTCCCGGTCACTGGTCCTACATCAGCAATTACCTATCCAATTTTGATCTAAGTCCCTGTTCAGTCTCGTGACTTACGCCGCCATCGTCTACAACGATAACGCGAGCACCAGGAGGCGTGCGAGGCGCCCCCTCTGCCTCGGCCTGTAGCAATCCGTCCTCGTCAAAGCACTCCACCTTCTCCTTCATTGCCAGTGCCGCATCTTCTGCGCCGGCCGACTCTGCCCAGATGGCGTGGTTGAAAAACGGGTGCCTCCCATTGGGAGGCTCGGGGGTTTCGTCTAGGTTGTCGCCGTCTTCGGCTCGTGACTCGATAACCATGAGGTCCAGCGGATTCTGGCCACTGTTGGTGAGAAACCAGACACGAATGTCGTTATCTAGGTTCAGGAATATAAGTTGGCGTAGGGGGAGAGGATCTTGGAGGTTCTGACGTAGTCTGGCAGCCCCCGCGCCTATCGCACCGATGAGATACCGGGCACATCAGATTTCGTCTTCGACATCTTGCTCTCTGACGACTTGTCGGAGATGCGTGATGCTTCGTGTCGTGAGGAGCCCCCAGGCGATTCCGCTGTCCGAATCTCTTTCCCACCAGGGGTGGCCGAGGAAGGGATGCGGGGCCGCCTGTGCTCCAGATCGACGAACAATATGGATTGTGACAGCTCGCGGCGAAAATTGCGACTCCCAATCCTCAAGAGCCACTAGCAGTAGATGTCAGGGCAGGCCTCACGGAATCAACATGGCCAGCACTTACGCGGGGGTTCTGTAACGTCGCCGCGACCATCACGACCAGCCCTTTGACGCTCCTTGGTCGTTTGCACTTTCTTTCCAGAATCTCTTCCAAGGATCTTCAGATGCCGGTTCAGTTCCCAAAGGTCGTCCGAGTCGGCGTGGTGCTGGTGTTTGATGAGCTCAATTCGCTCCTTGACTGGTGATAGGCCACGGGCGAACAATAAAATTCAAACCACTTGCCTTTCGGTTAGGCGACCGGGGTCCAGGTTGCGAGCAATCATCTAGGCCTTTATTTGCACGCGCCATGTCGCATAGATAGAAGATTGGCCATGCGGATGCTTGAATCCACACCACAATTTGGCGTACGCAATGTCGCCATACACAGTCCTGTTTCTTAGATTGTCAGTATACCAGATTCTGATTATTGTGGGAGAGTTTGGCTTTATACACCGAATCTCCCGTGGCAGGTTGGAAGTGAGCGCATTCCTCAGGCTCGGGTCCTCTGTTGATTCAAAAAGGGTAGTGAGTTTGATATCCTCAGATTCCTTATAAAGAGAATTCCAGCATTGCTTACGCTTGCTGTTCTGCCGGGCGACGGGCGGTCGAACGTGTAAGGGTTCTTCTTCGTATGCCGCCCCAAACTTCTGGCGGGGGAGGTTGCGCGGCGGGTAGTCTCAGTGGCAGAGAGCTATTAGCATCGGTTACAAACACTGTGAGATGTAGTTTGCTTGCTTTCCCTTCCGCCAGTGACGTCTCGCTATGCCTGGAGGGGCCATTGGTTTGTGGGCGATTTTGGAATCTAATATGAAGGGTGATCAAAATAAAATCGCAGGGGTCTCTTGATACCCACTTGGATGCCGGTTGACCTTAGTCTATCTCAAGACGCCAGATGTGCGGACGCTGCAGAGGAGGAACGCAGGTGGGGGTCCTCTGAGGCCGGAGACAAGAAGGATGGAGGGGTCGGAGGGGTCGGAGGGGTACTTATATAGATTTTGCCGACGCTGTACATTTTGATGACTGTGAGTCCTACGGGCTGTAAAAGCAGGGAATGCGACTCAGGGTGTACTGCGATGTCGTGATGTAGGGCGCGACGTCATGATGTGGGGCGTGGCGTCGCAGTATCTTGGGATGGATAACAAAGGCAATTCGCCAAATGGCGGTGGATAAGGATGTAGCACTTAGATAAAACAAAGACTATTGAAAGATCGTGAAAAGTCAAGATTGTCACAGGGGATACATGCACCCCCTAAGATATCGTTTTAAGCCTCACTTTTAAGCATGCGCCAAGAGACATCGTGTACTGTAATGTCTCTTGGCGTCAGCCTCAGCCTACTATCATACTAGTATCCTCAACACCCCCTAACCCCGAATACTTACCCTCATGAGCGAATCTGCAGTCTATAAGAAATCTATTCTAATACTCTAAGAACTTGAACCTAAATCATTAATATATCTTGGCAGACTCAGGTGTTCAACGCGCTGTCAGATCGATCAAACTCCTCCGACAATCTCAATCTCTCTCTATTTCTCATAACCCTTTTTCTCTTCCAGTTCTGCCCGAACATTATGGTCCGCCTTACCTTTCAACCACGCAAGGGCATAGGAAGCCTGGCGGGCTTTCTTGGACAAATACTCCGAATCTCCCTCATGGGATGGTGCTCCACGCTTCCGTACATTATGGTACTCAGTATCACCCCTGCATGCACTACGTTTCGACACCTTCTGAATATTTATTTTGGATTGTGTTTGTGTTTTACGGGGATCGGCAACAGGGGATGGTGATGCTCCGATGCTTGCTTGGTATCCCTCTTCGGTGTCAGAAACATCAGATGATGAACTACTCAATCCGGGAAGAAACAAGGGAGAGTCATCTCGCTGTTCCTGTTCACCTCCGGCATTGGATGGTCCAGGGTCAGTTCGCGCATCCGATCAGGCTGATTGGATTCGATTACTGGGCGGCGTGGTACTAGCCCAATTGGAGATGGCATTTTCGCGAAGGTAATTGTACCCCCAGAAGGGCGGAGTGGGCAACGTGCCCCGACTCTCTGGGCGATTACAATAGACCAACAAATCTAACGGATCCTCGAGAACCGTATTCGACAGCAGCCAGGCCCTTACATCCTCATTATTCTCGATGAACAGATAATCTATATAAGACAATTGGGCGCCGGGATGCAGACGCTGCTGGTGCCGGCTTTCACCAGGGGCGCCCCGTATGTAGGGAATCATATTGTGTGGCACAGTTCTCGAAATAATGGCCAACACACCGCATATGTCATAGGAATTTAACTCAGCAAAACGTACCCCGTTGATAAGAGGATTACGCGAATGCAGAAGGCGATAATTTGGTCGAGGTACGCTGCTATTGGCGGGTTGGCTGACCTAGACGATCCGTACTGCACAAGGACGTCCAAGCAGAGCACTCCAATCTATATCTCCTAAGTCAGTAAGTTCCAAAAAAACACATCCGGATTATTGCCCAAGAAACTCACTAATTTGGGACAGACCTGACACTGCGCGACGCATCCTCCACACCACATCAAACGATTGAATCAACGGATCCTCCACGTTGGGTGCCGCGGCTTCCGGGATATCCCCCAGAAGAGCATGTCGCATCCCCATTTGCTTCCCAAGAATACCCATTGGGGGATCCGCTTGCATTTGCACAGGTATATCTTCTTGGCCGGGCAGATTGATCAGACCTGGGGGATTCGCTGGAGCCTGTTTGATACCCAGTGGCATACCCAGAATGCCCATTGGGGGATCCGCTTGGATTTACACAGGCATATCTTCTTGGCAGGGCAGATTGTTCGGACCTGGGGGATTCGCTGGAGCATGTTTGATACCCAGTGGCGTACCCAGAATGCCTATTGAGGGACCCGATTGGATCTGCCCAGGAATATTCGCTGGTTGGTGCGCATTTTTCTGCCTGTAGAGATTGCCCAAACGGGTACCAATCCTACGCTGGCGATTAGCCTGGCCGGGGGCTGGAGGATCGTTCTGAGCTTCGGGATCGGCCTGGCTTGGGGGTGGGGCAACGTTCTGAGCTTGGGGATTGGCCGGGGGAGCAGGTACGTTTTGCGCTGGCCCAGGAGCATTGTCCAGCGGAGGATTTGGGCCAACTGGGCCAGCGTTCGGTACTACAGCCGTTGCAATACTCCACTGGCACTGAGGTGATGCGTTGAGAGGTAGTAATATCGGCCTTACAATAACTTGGGCAGGGGGGACGCCTGGGCCGGGTGGAGGAAGGTGGTTATTGGTCCTAATGGTATTTGCCAGCTTCTTTCCACAGTCCTTAACCAATTGAAGAACTGTCTCATCAATCTCCTGCATACTAGCCATGTTATTGGCTGCTGACGCAGTGGTGAGTTCGTCACACGCAGGTTTCAATCCCCTCATGCCGTCGACAATTTGCTGGAATTCGGCATCTGGGAAGTGCCAATTATCTGAAATATAGCCTTTGGCTAACATCTGATCTTTCACAGCATCCCCCCAACACAGGTATTCAGGGGGGGGCTTGTTTATCGGGTGATGGGGGACGCCGATAGCCAACTTATGAGCGCTAATTGATTGACGATCGGGGCGTCGATGAGAATACTCTCCAACGAGAGTAAAAGGCGGAAGATGAGAGGTCTGACCCGCCGGCGGCTGCTGCCGACCTCCAGCGGGCAAGAGGGCGTACACTACAATGTTGTTATTCTGCGCCATATCGCTGGATTCCTTATGTATATAGATCGCAGTATTTAGGGATACTCGTGATGTGATGTGGGTGGCTGTTGATTCGGAGGAGGTTCTGCGTGTGAGATCACTCTTGGTATAAAGTCCCTCTGGTCTCGGGATCGAATCACTTTATATATGAAACTCCCAGATCCTCTAGGTAGTTTGAAAAGAAAACCCAAATCTGACGCTGTATTACAGGACTCTACTGTAGTTTGATTCAACTTGAATGAATGAAACATGATAAACGCATTGGGGCAGGAACATATAATCTTTGCCGTCTCAGATGTTGACAGACACGATAGCTGATACCACGTGACACCTACGCTAAACTCTATCCACATCTAGATCATGCATATGGCATCCCTTGACCCTACAGGGGATCCACACGCGCTGTGGTCAAGACTTGACATATCATATCCTTACCGTCGAATCTACACGGATTCGGAGCCCCGCGATCGACTGAGCAACCTCCAACCCTGCCTGGCAAATGTCCGTTCTGCCACCAAAGATACAGCAGGTCAGGTGCATATGAGAAGCACCTGCGAACTGCGGACGCGAGTCTGGACATTCTCCTCGCGTCCACCATACACTATAACAACATCACAACAGGCGAATTGGGTAACACTGACGCGAGGGAGCGCCAGGATTCTGAATATGAATCTGATCCGGGCCCTGCAGGATTGGACCCTGATGCATTTTGTCCAGACATTGCATACGAGTCTGATGCTGAAGTCTTCGATACTACCTCAGCCTGTGCCGGGAAACAGAATCATTTTGAAGGCGCTGGAGAAGTAATCTGAGACGTTGGCGGATTTGAGGACAAATACAGCAGCCTGTGTGCTGACCCATGGGCACCATTCAATGGAGCGGAAGGTTTCAAACTGGCATCCTGGTTCATGGACGGAAAAGTATCCAAAACCCGAATCAACGATTACTTCTCAAGTGGCCTAGGAAATGCCGAATCTGTCGGGTATAGCTCTATGCACAGGGTGGAGAACGACCTCCGGTTCCTGGATCCCTACAGCCAATATCTGCAATGGTTCGAAGGGCAGGTTGAGGATGGCCAGAGCACTTTGCCATTTTTCTACCGCGACGTCCTAGGTTGTGTCAGATATCTCCTTCGCCAGATCGCATACCGAGATGACTTGGTCTACGCGCCACGGCGTGAATATCACTAGTGTTCGTTACGGGGCCTCCGGGGCCCCGAAAAACGCGGGCCCCTGGCCCAATTCCCAGCCCCGCCCCGCTGAACGGCCCGGGGCGGGGCGTGTTATTTTACGGTTCCCTGCCCCTGCCCCGGGCCCCGCCCGTTCCCCAGACGGGTCCCCGTTAAAACAGGTGGGGAGAAACGGGGCCCCATCCAGGGAATGAGCGGGGACTCGCCCCGGACGGGGGCGGGGCGGGGATCACCCCCAAAATAACCCCCCCGGCCCGTTGTAAGGACGGGGCCTGGCGAGTGAAAACCCGCCCCGCCCCGCCCCGTAACGAACTCTAAATATCACCCTTCCAGGCAGAGAATATATGCTAAAATGCATACGGCGGATTGGTGGTTGGACCTGCAGGTAGAGCATCTGAGTCCCACCCTTGTTTGAAAGACCTTAGCTGACCAATCATAGGAAAAGCTTCCGCCAGGTGATACTGTGGTTCCAATAATTGGGATGTCAGATCAGACTAACCTCACCAACCTTTCAGGAGACAAGAAGGCGTGGTCTGTCTATATTACGATCGGAAAGCTTCAGTCGGCTCGGCGCAACAGCCCAGGATCAATGGCTGTTCTTCTTCTTGCCTTATTACCAGTTCTACCCAAACTCTTCAAGTCCTCTAAAGCCGACCGACACCAGAGAAAAATCAACGCTGACACCCTACAAGATGTATTCGAACTCATCTTTGCACTCGGTCAGGATGTGGCGCATGTCGGCATCCCTATTGACTATGCTGACGGCAAGGTCCAACTTTGCTTCCCAATTCTCTCTGCGTGGATCGCAGACCATAGGGAAAACGTGGTATTTCACGGGTTGAAAACAAACGCCTGTCGTAAATGCGAGGTGCCGAGCCATGAATTACAAACCAATGCCAGAAGCTATCGAGCCCGAGATTATACAAGGTACCAACGCTACAAACCTGAAAATCAAACCTCAGCCTCGGAGACCGACGACGACCACGTTATGAATCTTGGTATCGGCCAAAATATATTCCGCGGACTGGACCGGGTTTCGGCGTCTGACCTGTACAAACCTGACATACTCCATACCATTTATCTCGGGCTATTTAAGCATATGATGGACTGGATCGAACCCTTTCTGATGAAACACGGGCGACTGCAGGCATTTGATGAGGTTTGGAAGGCATTACTGCCATACCCAGGATTCTTAGTCCCCAAAAAAGCCTACCGCGAGGTTATGCTGTGGCAAGGGCAAGAGATGAGGAATCTGGGACATTGTATTCTGGGAGTTCTCGCCGTGGCTCCTCCAAGCCAGGAGGTGCGCAAGCAATACCTTTCAAACGTGCTCTCAGATGCCTCAGGGCGCTCGTTGACTTCAATATGATGGCAGAACACCTCCCGAACACCTGACACCATAGCCTATATGGAAGAGTATCTGGACCAGTTCCATAGGATGAAGGACATCATCTTGGAGTTCCGAGTGACAAAACGCACACAAGCCAAGGTCGACAAGAAACGAAAGGAGATTCCACGTCAGAAAGCAATGATGCGTGAGCGTGTGGCCACATCCCAACGGCGCCAGATGCGCGACGACAATCGAGACCAAGAGGATGAACTGCGTATGGACATGATCCACGGCGAATCACATTTCACCTTCATTAAGATGCATCTACTAAGCCACTTTTGTGACCATATACCCGAGTTTGGCAATATTCCGATGTATTCCACGGAGATCTGAGAGCTAGCATACAAGACGCAAATCAAGGAAGGATGGCGGCAGTCAAATAAAAATGATGCCGTGCGCCAGATCGTCCATAGCTACGGTCGTCAACATGCAATCCGGATAAGACTATTGAACTTGCAATCACTGAAAGATCGAGGCGCATATCTCTCCCCCGACGTCCTGAAGCATTTAGATAGGACAAGCAGTACGGTATTGCCGGCAGTTATTTGTAGGAGAATCTTGAAGGGACGCGGGGGCGATGTGTCCAATAGCTTTGATTTTGGCCGGATCTCGGGAGTCTCACTTGAGATCATATATTGTGAATTGATACGATATAGCAGGCATAACCTGCTGATAAACCACGGTCTCCCGGAAGACCATGCGACCCTTCGATCACTTCCCATTGAACTACTGCCAGAACTCGAAGTCCCAGGTCTACATTCCAAGAAGCCGATGTTTACGAGATCTAGCGTGCACGATCCACGGGCACCGTGCACTTTACACACCAGGGCAGTCACAATGATTGGGTTTGGGTACAAGCGGGCATAGAAGAAATGTATGGTGCGCTGAGGGGTCGTCTCCCGGCAAAGCTAGTAGCCCTCTTGAAGATCAGGGACCCCAGATCCGAGGATACTGTTCGTCGTGTCGCCAGTTTTCAGTTGGTGACCCCAGTGAACTCAGGGCGTCTATCGGATCTGCATGGCTTGGTTACAGTGCAGATGAGGGAAGACACGCGAGGGTTTAGAATAGTTGATATAGGAACAATTCTCGGTCTGGCACACAGGATCCCGAAGGAGGACCGGCGATGGGTGGTAAATAGCCGAATTGATCTGAGAACATTTAATGAGATTTATTAAGGAATCCGGATGAGGGAATCAGGATTCGGCCATGCGTGAGAATCAGGATTTGGCTATGCGTGAGAATCCTACACATTGATACTGTATATAGTAGAAGATATATAAGTGACTTTCTTGAAACCTAGATAATTAGTTCGCCAGACCAGTGAGGCGTGAGACGTGAGAGCTGGGAGGGACCAAAAAAGGTGATGCCGCCCCAGACACCAGGCGACGTCGGAGCAAGCAGCCAATTAGTTGTGATTACACGAGGGGGGATGATGGGTGGGTCAGGACGCGGAGAAGAGGTGATGAGGAGCTATCGCCACATCAGGAGAAAGAAGAGATGAGAGAAAGAGTCTGGGGTAGTCCAGACGTAGGGAGGGCGCCAAGTTGCGTCAGGACACAAGGAACATTGCCTAGTAGCATCTTGAAGCGTGGGATGTGGCGGGGCATTGCAACGCAAGTCAGGACGTACAGGATGCATGGGACGCAGGAGATGCGTCGCTTGCAGCACGACGCAACTACGACGGATCAGACGCAGGGTCTGTTTTTGCAGATGTAGGAGCTAGCAGACGACTCCTGGGAACCTATTGAGAACATCGACCACTCCCAGGAACTCATACACGAATACTGGGACGCTAACCACCCAGCACAAACAACGCCCGAGATCACCTCCCACTACATTAAAGCTTCCTGGGAACCCATGGAGGTTGCCCCTACACCCTGAACCACAAACCATTGCCCAGACGACTTCTGAGAACCCTTTGACGATGAGGAATAGGATTCTAGCAGCTCTAAGCAGGACTATTTCCCCACAGATGACGACAGCCTCCTATGGCACACCCACGAGAGCGCAGAGGACAGCGAAGACTTTGCAATAATCATTGATTTTTCTGAAAAAGGGAATGTAATATGTGTACATGTTCCAGTAACGGTACACAGGAGCGGGCAGTGCAGGATCTCCTGTGTTTGGTTGATTTATATTTGGTTTATTTGATTTGATTGCAGCTACCCCACGGCCCCTTAGTCAGATAGGCTATGCTATTGTATTGCTATGTTTGGTTTGCTTTGTTGAAAGTTTATATTTAGGATTCTGGGTATGCAATGATCATGTAACACTGGCGAAGGCTGAGCACTGTTTGTTTGTTTCTTTCTTTGGTCTTCCAGGATTACAGGATTCCGGTATGTGCCCAGCTACTGGTAATGATCGTGATTGCAGGAAGGCTATCACTCTTGGCCTTTGTCTTTAAACCACTCTCCTGGCTAGCAGGAGACAGCAGACTTCGACAGACCTTTAGTCTAAGAATCCACTTGGTTGAACGGCAATCCCTGAGTCCCTGAGTCCAATTTGTCCTTCAACTATTATCCTTCTAGCTACCTGTCCCTTGAAGCCTCCCTTAGCACCAGCGCTAGCAGGTCTATTGCCAGTCCTATTGTATTTTCGTTAGACAAGAATAAACCTGTTACAGGGTTGGCATAATAGCCCACGTTCTGCAGCTTAATGCAGGCATTCGTAACATCGGTAACATGCTCTTCAAAGGTGTCACTCAAGACAAAAATATCATCAATGTAGACCCATATGTTCTTGCCTAATTCGTCATAGAATAGGTCCTCCATAGTACTCGCAAAGGTTCCTGCGGCATTCATGTCTCCTTGCATCATGACCTGGCTGATAAGGCCGCCGAAGGTTGTCTTGATAGTGTTGTACTTTACATCATCTGGATGCACTCTGGTCTGGAAGTAGGCGTCACTGAGATCTATCTTGCTGTGGAATCATCCTCTGGCTACAGCATTTACTATAGTGTTCTGTTCTGGGATCTGTGTGTGATCGGCCTGTGTGTTATTATTCCTGAAGCAGAGGTCTAGCAAGGGGCGGATTCTGCCATCTAGTTTGGCTTCCACAAACATGCAGGCTCCTCCGGCCACACTGGTCCTATGGAGAATACAGGCGTTCATCTGCTTATTGATCCATGCTTTGTATTTGGGTATCAGGGCTTGTGGCGCTTTGAAGGTGGGTGTTTTTAAAAGATTCGTTGGGTCTATGAGACTTATCCGGTGCATTATTATGCGTACTGGGGGCAGTTCCACGCATTCTTCTTGACAAATACTTGGAGGAATATCGCCAGAAAGTCTGGTACTTCCTGTGGCTTTGTCATGGCTGATCTAAACTGTCTAGATTTTCCGTCACAGGTAACTCTGACCTTCTACTTCAAGTTGGAGAACAAAATCGTGTTCTTTTGGCAATCGATGACTGCTCCTAGCCTTATCAGATCGTCCATCCTGATGCGAATATCGTAGTCAAATACTGGTGTGACCTGCATAGGCACCTTGGCGACTCTCATCTTGCCTCGCGGAATCTTAACCTCAACAGAGAAGTTGCTAATTGATCGCGATCCATTAACTGCCATCTTATGGGTGACCAGGTTCTTCCTAGCTGTGTAGGGGATGTTGCCTGTTGTAACCAATTTGTTTGATATCAGGGTGCCGCCAATGGTTCCGGTATCTGCGAGGGCTCTGGCGGGCTTGCCATTGATGTCGATAGTGAATTTCAGTGCCTGGAATGGCCTGTCATTCGGCGTGCCCAGTGTTCCCAACGGGCCAGGCCGGCCAGGCTTCGGTAAAGCCGGGCCCGGCCTGTCGAAATTCTCTCGGATCTAGCCTGGCCCGAGCCTGCAGGCCTGGTTAAGCCTGAGCCTGGCCTGGCCGGGCCCGCCTATAGGCCATATAGGCTTTTTCCCGGCTGCCTGATAGGCCGGCCTGGCCTATATAGCCTAGGCCGGCCTATACGGCTTCGGCCGACCCACTCATAGTGAGCGGCTGCTCTGTGTCAACAGCAAAATTCACCGTAAATGTTTCCCAATTACGGAATATGATTAAAAACAAAGTAACGGTTTCGCTTATTAGCAAAAAAAATACAAAAGAATACTAGAGGTAGTGAATTAATTAACTCGTTTTGTGATTATTTAGGA
>Ga0307513_10001235_pt1 | contig 37048 bp, 30 predicted proteins | sample 15_EM_MG_FD_202174 | JGI IMG/M metagenome (GOLD analysis project Ga0307513, IMG submission 202174) | Populus trichocarpa ectomycorrhiza microbial communities from riparian zone in the Pacific Northwest, United States - 15_EM | ecosystem: Host-associated > Plants > Roots > Unclassified | place... | reverse complement strand
GCTCCGCTGATCGTCATCGCGGCCGCGCTGCACGGAGTGTCCACCCCGCCCACGACGGCCGTGGTGCGGGCATCGTGGCCACGCCTGGTGCCGGAGAAGCTCCTGAGCCCTGCGTACGCGCTCGACAACATGACCAACGAGCTGGCCTTCATCGCCGGGCCGGCGCTCGTGTCGGTCCTCGTGCTGGTCACGCCACCGAGTGCGATCGTCGCGGGGGCGGGCGCCGCCGTGCTGCTCGGCCTGCTCCTCCTGCTCACCAGTCGTGCTGTTCGGCACGACACCCCTTCGTCCACGAAGCCCTCGACACGAACGCCGCTCGCACGGCTCGCAGGGCCGCTCGCCCACGGGCCGACCGCGATCGTGCTGATCGTCGCGGCCGCGGACACGTTCGTCTTCGGCTGCCTGCGCATCGGTACGGTCGCGGCGGCCGACGCGGCGGAAGCGATCGGCTACGCCGCGGTGCTCGCCGGCCTGATCTCCGTCGGCGCGCTGATCGGTGCGCTCGCCTACGGTGCACGACCGTGGCAGTGGGGGCCGCGCAGACTGCTGCTGATCGTCTGCGTCGCGGAAGGTGTGCTCCTCCTCGTCGGAGCTGCAGCCGTTCCCGGGCTCCTCGTCATCTCGCTCGTCGTCGCCGGCGTCGGTGTGGTCTCCGGCGTGCGCGAGACGCTGCAGACCACCCTGCTCGCGCTGTATGCGTCCCCGACACAGCGCACCGAAGCGTTCGCCTGGCTGACGACGTTCATGTGGGTCGGCTACGGAGCCGGCACAGCCGTCGCCGGTGCGCTGACCGGAGCGGCGGGCTCCGGCTCCGCGGCCTTGGTCGCGGCCGCCGCATCCTCGGCCCTCGCCGCCTTGCTCATCGCGATGTCCGGCTCCAACCGGCTGCTCTCGGACGGCCGGGTGAGCCTGACCTACATGCTCGGCCGACGGAAGGCCGCAGGCGAGGGGCGGACCTCGATCAGCCGGCGGCCACCGCGATCCCCGGGATGCTCTTCAGCTCCCCCAGCAGCGCGGACGACACGGTGACCGAGAACTTCTCGTCGACGGCCAGTGCGGTCTCGCGGTTCTTGTAGACCAGCACCAGATGCAGAGGGGTCTCACCGCGGTGCGCGGTGAGCGCAGACTTCAGCTCCGCCACCACCGCCTCGTCCAGGCGCACGGCATCGGCCTTGAGTACCAACGGTGGCTCGGTGCCGGGGCTGGCCTGCGCCGCGGAGATGTCGAGAGTGATCACCCCGGAGGCGAACACCGACATCTTCTCCTCCCGGAAGTTGACCCTGCCTTTCACGGCCACCGCCGAATCGGGCACCAGCTCCTCGTACATCACCGAGTACGACTTCGGGAAGAACAGCACCTCCATCGCGGCGTCGAGGTCCTCGATGGTGACGATCGCCCAGGGCTCGCCCTTCTTGTTCACCCGCCGGTCGACCGAGGAGATCATCCCGGCCAGGACGAGTTCGCCCTCCTTCGGCGGGTCGTCGATCATCGCGGCGATCGGCCGGGGCGCGTGCTTGCGCAGGATGCGCTCGGCGCCGTCGAGCGGGTGCGCGGAGACGTAGAGGCCCAGCATCTCGCGCTCGAACGCGAGCTTCTGCTTCGTCGGCCACTCCTCGTCGCCGATCTTCAGGTGCGCCAGCGGCGAGTGCTCGGGCTCTGCCGGCTGATCGTCGCCGAAGCCGGCGAACAGGTCGAACTGGCCCATCGCCTCCTGTCGCTTGAGGTTGGTGACGCCGTCGACGGCGTCCTCGTGGACCATCAGCAGTGACCTGGGGGGCTGCCCGAACGAATCGAACGCGCCCGACTTGATCAGCGACTCGATCGTGCGCTTGTTGCAGCAGACGAGCTCGGCCTTCTCCAGGAAGTCGGTGAAGGAGGTGAACCGGCCCTTCGACTTCCGCGTGTTGATGATCGACTCGACGACGTTGGCGCCGACGTTGCGGACCGCCTCCAACCCGAAGCGGATGTCCTTCCCGACGGCGGAGAACCGGGCGATCGACTCGTTGACGTCGGGGATCAGGACCTTCGCGCCCAGCCGCCGGCACTCGGACAGGTAGATCGCCGACTTGTCCTTGTTGTCGCCGACCGAGGTGAGCAGGGCAGCCATGTACTCGGGCTGGTAGTTCGCCTTGAGGTAGGCCGTCCAGTACCCGACCAGCGCGTAGCAGGCGGCGTGCGACTTGTTGAACGCGTACCCGGCGAACGGCAGGATCGTGTCCCACAGCGCCTTGACGGCCTCGTCGGAGAAGCCGCCGGGCCGGATGTCGCTGTTGCGCATGCCCTCGCGGAAGCCCTCGAACTCCTTCTCCAGCACCTCGATCTTCTTCTTGCCCATCGCCTTGCGGAGCACGTCGGCGCGGCCCATCGAGTAGCCGGCGACCTTCTGGGCGATGAACATGATCTGTTCTTGGTAGACGATCAGGCCGTACGTCTCCGAGAGGATCTCCTTGAGGGGCTCCTCCAGCTCGGGATGGATCGGCTTGACCTCTTGCCGGCGGTTCTTGCGGTCGGCGTAGTCGTTGTGGGCGTTCATGCCCATCGGGCCGGGCCGGTACAGCGCGTTGACCGCGACGATGTCGTCGAACCCGGTGGGTTGCATGCGCCGCAGCAGGTCGCGCATCGCGCCACCATCGAGCTGGAACACCCCGAGGGTGTCGCCACGGCCGAGCAGCTTGTAGGTCTCCGGGTCGTCCAGGCTCAACCTGTCGAGGTCGATGTCGACCCCGCGGTTGGCCTGGATGTTCTCCAGGGCATCGCCGATCACCGTGAGGTTGCGCAGCCCCAGGAAGTCCATCTTGAGGAGGCCGACCTCCTCACACGACGGGTAATCCCAGCCCGTGATCACCGAGCCGTCGTCGCGCTTCCAGAGCGGGATGACGTCGAGCAGCGGCTGCGACGACATGATCACCGCGCAGGCGTGCACACCCGCGTTGCGGACCAGGCCCTCCAGCCCGCGCGCGGTGTCCATGATCTTGCCGACCTCGGGGTCGGTCTCGGTGAGCGTGCGGACCTCGGTGGCCTCGGTGTAGCGCTCGTGCTTCGGGTCGAAGATCCCGTACAGCGGGATGTCCTTGGCCATGACCGGCGGCGGCAGTGCCTTGGAGATCCGGTCGGCGATCGCGAAGCCCGGTGCCCCGTGGATGACGCGCGCGGCGTCCTTGATGGCCGCCTTCGTCTTGATCGTGCCGAACGTGATGACCTGGGCGACCTTGTCCTCGCCGTACTGGCGGGTGGCGTAGCTGATCATCTCGCCACGCCTGCGGTCGTCGAAATCCATGTCGACGTCGGGCGCGGACGGCCGCTCCGGGTTGAGGAACCGCTCGAACAGCAGGCCGTGGACCATGGGGTCGATGTTGGTGATGCCCAGCACGAAGGCCACGAGCGAACCAGCGGCCGAACCACGGCCCGGACCGACCCGGATGCCCTGCTCGCGGGCGTGGCGCACGAGGTCGGCGACGACCAGGAAGTACGCCGGGAAGCCCTTCTGGTTGATGACGTCGAGCTCGTACTCCGCGCGGCGGCGGTTCTCCTCGGAGACGCCGTCGGGGTAGCGCCACGCCAGCCCCCCGTCGACCTCCTTGCGCAGCCAGCTGGCCTGCGACTCCCCCTCCGGCACCGGGAAGACCGGCATCCGGTCCTGCTCGTCGAACACCTCGGAGTAGGACTCGACCATCTCCGCGACGAGCAGGGTGGAATCGGCCGCGCCGGGCACCGCGACGTCCCAGTACTCGCGCATCTCGGCGGCGCTGCGCAGGTAGTAGCCGTCGCCGTCGAACTTGAACCGGGTGGGGTCGTCGAGGGTCTTGCCGGCCTGCACGCACAGCAGCGCCGAGTGCGCGGTGGCCTGGTCCTTGGTGACGTAATGCGAGTCGTTGGTGGCCAGCGGCTTGAGATCGAGCTTCTTCGAGATCTCGAGCAGCCCCTCGCGCACGCTGCGCTCGATGGACAGGCCGTGGTCCATCAGCTCGAGGAAGAAGTAGTCGGCGCCGAAGATGTCGCGGTAGTCGGCCGCCGCCTGCAGCGCCTCGGCGGGCTGACCCAGCCGCAGGCGGGTCTGCACCTCCCCCGACGGGCAGCCGGTGGTGGCGATGATGCCCTCGGAGTACTGGGCGATGAGCTCGCGGTCCATGCGGGGCTTGCGGTAGTAGCCCTCGTAGGAGGCCAGGCTGGACAGGCGGAACAGGTTGCGCAGCCCCTGCGCCGTGCGCGCCACCATCGTCATGTGGGTGTAGGCACCGGCGCCCGAGACGTCGCCGCCCTCGCCGTACTCGTCGGAGCCGCGCTGGCTCGCCTGCCCCCAGAAGACCGGCTTCTTGTGGTGGCGCGACAGCGGCGCGAGGTAGGCCTCGATGCCGATGATCGGCTTGGCGCCGGACCTGCGGGAGCGGCGGAAGAACTCCGCCGAGCCGTACATGTTGCCGTGGTCGGTCATCGCCACCGCAGGCATCTCGAGCCGCTCGACCTCGTCGAACAGCGCGTTGACCTTCGCCGCGCCGTCGAGCATGGAGTACTCGGTGTGCACGTGCAGGTGGACGAAGGAATCCGTCACGGGCGACGCCCCCAAACAGGTCGAGCTTCGAACAACAGTTCTACCCCTGGGCACCGACGATTTCCGCGTTCGCTGGGGTTGATCTGTCCAACGAACGGAGGCGGCGGCGGTGTCGGGGGAAGACCCCATCGTGCCCCTCCGCCCGGCCGGAACCGACACCGGCACGCCGACCGTGTTCGAGCGCTCTGCGACACACCCGCGCGGCACGCCGGAACGGCCACCGAGGGTGTCCGGGCGGTCGCCGCGTGCCCCGATCTAGGCTGCTCCCGTGCCCGCCGACCGCACATCGCCGTACGGGGAGATCGTCGCTCACACACCCGTCGACGCCGTCACGGTGACCGTGCGCGGCGCCGCTACCCGGGTGTGGCGCTACGGCGCCGTACAGCCGCACACCACGGTGCTCTTCCTGCACGGCTTCCGGGGTGACCACCACGGTCTCGAACCGATCGTCGCCCATCTCGTCGACGCCGATCCGGGGCTGCGGGTGCTCGTGCCCGACCTGCCCGGCTTCGGCGCCACGCCGCCGCTGCCGCAGGACGCGCACGACCTCGACGGCTTCACCGCATGGGCCCGGGAGCTCGCCACGCACGTGCCCGGCGACGTGGTGCTGGCCGGGCACTCGTTCGGGTCGATCATCGCCACGGCGACGGTCGCCGGCGACGCCGCAGGGTTCACGTCACTGGTGCTGGTGAACCCGATCGCCAGCAGCGCGCTGGAGGGCCCGCGGGCGCTGACCCGCCAGGTCACGGCCGCCTACCACCGGATCGCGGGGGCACTGCCGGAGCCAGTCGGAGAGTTCATGCTGCGCAACCGGCTGGTCAGCCGCATCTCCGGCCTGGCGTTGATGACGACGGGCGACCGCGCGGTGCGCCGCTGGATCCACGGCGAGCACGACCGGTACTTCTCGACGTTCGCCACCCGCGCGAGCCTGCTGGAGGCCTTCGCCGCCTCGGTCGGCCACGACGTCGCGCAGTACGCGCCGGAGGTGAAGGTGCCCACGCTGCTGGTCGCGGGTGAGCGCGACGATCTCGCCCCCGCAGCGGCGCAGCGCACCCTCCTGCCGCGCTTCCCGGACGCGCGGCTGGTGCTGCTGCCCGGCACCGGGCACCTGGCCCACTACGAGCAGCCCGCCGAGGTGGCCGCCGCGATCGCCGCCGGGTTGTCATGAAGATCGTCTTCGATTGCCGCTACACCCGCATCGAGCGCCACGACGGGATCAGCCGCTACACCGCGGGCCTGGTCACGGCGCTCGCGAAGCGGCACCCGGTGACGATGCTGATCAGCGACGAGCGCCAGCTCGCGCAGCTGCCGCCGTGCCCGTGCGAGCTGGTGAGCGCGCCCACGAGTGCCCTGGAGCCGCTGGTGGCGCGGCAGGTGCGCCGCCTGCGGCCCGATGTGGTGTTCACGCCGATGCAGACGATGGGCAGCTGGGGGCGGGACTACCCGCTGGTGCTCACCGTCCACGACCTCATCTACTACCGCCACCCCACCCCGCCGCCGGAGTTCGCGCTGCCGATCAGGGCACTGTGGCGGCTCTACCACCAGGCCTGGTGGCCGCAGCGGCTGCTGCTCAACCGCGCCGACGCCGTCGTGGCCGTGTCGGAGACGACGAAGGCCCTGATCGCCGAGCACCGGCTCACCCGGCGCCCGGTCACGGTGGTGCCCAACGCCGCCGATCCGGTGCCGGACGCGTCCCGGCTGCCGCGCACGAACGCACTGGTCTACATGGGCTCGTTCATGCCGTACAAGAACGTCGAGACGCTGGCGCACGCCATGACACGGCTCCCGGAACACGAGCTGCACCTGATGAGCCGGGTCACCGACGCCCAGCGCACCCGGCTGGTGGCGGCCGCGGGCGAGGGGCGGCTCGTGTTCCACGACGGCGCGTCCGACGAGACCTACCGTGAGGTGCTCCGCGGGGCCACTGCGCTGGTGTCGGCGTCGCGGGACGAGGGCTTCGGCATCCCGCTGGTCGAGGCCATGGCCGTCGGCACGCCGCTCGTGATGAGCGACATCCCGGTGTTCCGCGAGGTGGGCGGCGCTGCAGGGGCTTACGTCTCCCCCGATGACGCCGCCGGCTTCGCGACGGCCGTCCGCGCACTGGAGACGCGGTGGGACGCAGCGAGCGAGGCCGCGCGGGAGCGGGCCGAGCACTACACGTGGGAGCGCTCGGCGGAAGCGCTGCTGGGCTTGCTCACGGACCTGACCCGCTCACGCACAGCGTGAGGTGCTCACGCACATGGTCGACCATGTGCGTGAGCACACGACGCTGTGCGTGACCGGGGCTATGCCGCGCGGGCCTGCTCCTCGCCGCCCGCGATCAGCTGCCGGTACAGGCCTTCGAAGCGGTCCAGGGTGGCGTCGATGGCGTGCTCGGCGACGATCTCGCGGCTCACCGCACCCATCCGCGCGCGCAGGTCGGCGTCGGAGAGCAGGGTGGTGAGGCGCTGGGTCAGCTCGGCGATGTCGCCGGGCGGGAAGAGCCAGCCGTTGCGGCCCGGCCGCACGAGGTGCGGCAGCGCCATCGCGTCGGCCAGCAGCACCGGGGTGCTCGCCGCCATCGCCTCCAGGCTGGCCAGGCTCTGCAGCTCGGCGATGCTCGGCATGCAGAAGACGTCGGCCCGCGCATAGGCCTGCAGCAGCTCTTCCTCCGAGACGAACCCGTGGAAGGTGACCCGCTCGGCGATGCCGAGGCTCGCGGCCAACGCCGTCCATTCGGCGAGTCGGGCCCCGTCGCCGACGATGTCGAGCCGGGCCGGCAGCCCTCCGGGGAGCGCGGCGAACGCCCTGAGCAGGTCGTCGACGCGCTTCTCCTGGTCCATCCGGCCGACGAACAGCACCGACGGCACGTCGTGCGCAGGTGCCGGGGCGGAGTAGCGATCGGCGTCGATGCCGCAGGACACCGGGAAGGCGTCGGGCAGGCCCGCGTGGCGGACCAGCAGCTCCACCGCACGCGGGGTGGGCGCGGTGACGGCGTCGGCCTTGCCGAACACCCGTCCGAGGTCCCACCAGGCGATCTTGGCCCCGGGGCGCATCACGTACTTCGACAGCGGCACGTGGGCGGACAGGTTCTCGGGCATGAAGTGGTTGGTGGCGACGACCGGCACGCCGGCCCGCACCCCCGCCTTCACGATGCCGCGACCGACGACCATGTGGGCCTGGGTGTGCACGACGTCGGGCCGCAGCCGGGTGACGAGCTCCCTGGCGCCCGGCATCGCCCGCCACGGCATGGTGACCGGGAAGTCGGGGTGGAACGCGTAGCGCACCGACTTCACGCCGTGCACCGTGACCCCGTCGCGGACCTCGACGATCGGCTTCCCGACCGGCGACGGCGTGGCCACGTGCACCTCGTGGCCGCGGTCGGCCAGCCCGGTGGCGAGCCGCTCGGCGAAGCGGGCGGCGCCGTTGACGGTGGGCGGGTAGGTCTCTGCGCCGATCAGGATGCGCATCGAGCTCACGGAGCGGTCCTCTCGTGGGGGAACGGAGCGCGCGGAAGTCGGGCCGCGGCGCGCTGGGTCACCGGCGGTGCAGCGCGTGCTCGCGCCGGGGCCCGGACGGGTTGGTGGGCCGGGTCGCGCGGACGCCCGCGAGCTCGGCAGCTTCCCGGCGCGCCAGTGCGTCGGGATGGTGGCTGGCCAGCGCGACGACTCCCGCGATGGCGAGGGCGGCGGCGACGAGCAGCGGCAACCAGGTCAGGACAGGGGTGGAGGCGCCCTCACCGAGCAGCACCACCCCGAGGAGGACGGCGACGATCGGATCGACCACCGTCATGCAGGCTACGACGACCTCCGGGGCGCCGGAGGCGAACGCCTGCTGCACCAGCCAGCCGCCGACGAGCAGCGCGACCAGCAGACCGGCCAGTGCGGTCAGCACGGCCGGCGCGAACAGCGCGGACGTGCCGGTGGTGACCAGCTGCGACACCGCCCGCATCAGCGCCGAGACCAGCCCGAACGCAACGGCGCCGGCCGTGGAGAGCGCGACGCAGCGCACCCAGCCGGACCGGGCCAGACCCAGCGCAGCGAAGGCGACGACGACCAGTGCCACGATCGTGCCGGCCAGCGCCATGGCGCTGTCGGCGGCCGGGGTGCTGGTGGCGGTGCCGGCCGCGGTGAGCACGAAGACCGCCACCCCGGTGATGGCGAGCACCACCCCCACCAGTACGCCCTTGGTGGGCCGGCGGCGGGTGCGCCGCACGCTGATCATGACGGCGATCGGGACGGCGAGCACCCCGATGGGCTGCACCACCGACAGTGGCGCGAGCACCAGCGCCAGCGCGTGCAGGGTGGTGCCGCCGACGGCGAGCGCCAGCCCGAACAGCCAGCCGGGGGTGCGGGCAGCGGCGGCGAGCCCGGACCGCGACAGCGCGTCGCCGGTGACCGGGTCGCGGGAGCTGTCGGGTACGTGCTCGGCGTTGACGGCACGGTGCTGCAGCACTGCGGCACCCGCGAAGCAGACCGCGGCCACGGCCGCCAGGCCGATGGCGATGCCGGGATGGGTGAGCGCGGGATGCAGAAGCGCGACCTTGCTCATGCGACCCGCCCCAGCCCGACCATCGGCAGCTCGACCCCCACGACGGCACCCAGATCAACGGATCCGATCGGCGCGGGCGTGCGCGCAGCCCGGGGTGCGACGGCACCAGCGGTTGCCGTCCACATCACCCGAGCAGTCGTCACGAGCACCATCATCACCGTGGCACAGACAAGCCGCTCGGCGCCGCCGACATAGGGAAATAATGGTGAATCACCGATAACAATCGGGATTTGCGCGACGAGGAACCCGACCGTGACGATCCCGGCAAAGGCGCCCGACCAGCGCAGCAGCGCTGCTCGGGCCCGCCATTCACCCGATCCGGTGGCGGCCCGGCGGGCGATCAGCCAACCGGCGAGTGGCAGTGAGATGAACGTCGCACCACCGGCGACGCGGTGCACTGTCGCAGCGATGTCGACCGGTTGGCCGGGGAGGTTCGTGGGCACGGCTCCGGCCACCAGCAGCGCCACAGCCCCCACGACCAGCAAGGATGCCGGCAGACCCGGGCGGGGCAGGCCGGAGCGGAACAGTCCAGCAGCCAGCGCAAGACTCGCCGCCGCCAGCGCGACGGCGGCAAGCGCGAGCAGCGCATATCCACCGGGCACCATCACATAATCGCTGATCACCGTACGCAACGGATCGACAGGGCCTGATCCGGCGACGTGCAGTGCCCCACCGGCGACCGCCGCGGTGGCCACGAAACCCATCACGGCCGCGCTCTCGGCTCCCCAGCGGGCGCCGATCGTGGCGCCGCCCACCCCCGGAACACTCCGTTCCGTCCCCCAGGTCGTCATGCGGTCAACCGTGCCAGCGGCGCGCGGCGACAGCTATCAGGTGAACCCCCCATCCCCCCACGGGGGTTACCCCGACCCCTCCTTCGTCGGATCCGCCCCTGCCGTTGACACGGGGCCGTCGTCGGGCAGTGGGTCGGCGCGGTCGGACTGCTCCGGCAGTAGCGGCGACAGCGCCAGCTCGACGGGCACGGTGCCGGGCGGGGCGGCCTGCACCGCGCGCACTCCGGGACGGGCGGCCACGGCGTCCAGCGCCGTGCGGTCCCCCCGCACGACCAGTGCGATCACACATGCGCAGCGGGCGTCGGAGAGCGCGGCCCGTTCCGCCGCGGCGACGGCCCGCTGCCGATCGCTACCCGTACCGGCACGGCCGGCGGCCGCGGCGGCCGCACGCTGCTGTGCCGACCCGACGGCGGTGACCGCCGGAACCTGCGGTTCGAGATCCTCGAACGCGATCGCCGTCTGGACCCGCGGCACCACCGGCCGGAACACGGCGGTGACCGGCACGGCACCCGCTGTGGCCGCCACCGCGTCCGCCGCTGAGCGACCGTCGCCGAACTGCACCAGCGCCAGCACCGTCGGCCCGGGTGGGGGCAGCTCGGCCGGGATCCGCGCGAGGTAGCCGGCGACGTCCTCCCCCGCGTCCGGTCCGAGCCGCACCGATCCCGCCGGAGGCGCAGGCGGCCCGGGCCGCGCGGTCTGGGAGCCTGCGTACAACGCCGTGCCCAGCGCCACGACGACGCAGGCGACGACCACCCCGAGCCGCCAGCGCGGCATTTCAGTGCCCCCCAGCACGGCTCACGCACACCTTCACGTGCTCACGCACATGGTGGAACATGTGCGTGGGCACATCAGCGTGTGCGTGAGCCCCGGCTCGGGCCGGCTGTACTACTGCCACTAGACCCGCAGCCGGTCCAGCGCGGCGGCCAGGTCCTCGGGATACGGGCTGGTGAACTCCACCCAGCGACCGTCGGCGGGGTGGGCGAAGCTGAGTCGCCGCGCGTGCAGCCACTGCCGGGTGAGCTTCAGCCGGGCGGCGAGCGTGGGGTCCGCCCCGTAGACGAGGTCGCCGACGAGCGGATGGCGCATGGCCGAGAGGTGCACCCGGATCTGGTGGGTCCGGCCGGTCTCCAGGTGGATGTCCAGCAACGACGCGGCGGGGAACGCCTCGAGCGTGTCGTAGTGGGTGATGCTGGCCCGGCCGCCGGCGACGACGGCGAAGCGATGATCGTGGCGGGGATGCCGGTCGATCGGGGCGTCGATCGTGCCGCTGGACGGATCGGGGTGGCCCTGCGCGACGGCGTGGTAGCGCTTGTCGACCGTGCGCTCCTTGAACGCCCGCTTGAGCTCGGTGTAGGCGTGCTCGGAGGTGGCGACGACCATCACGCCCGTGGTGCCGGCATCGAGGCGGTGCACGATCCCCTTGCGCTCCTCGGCGCCCGACGTGGACAGCCGGTAGCCGAGCGCGGCGAGCCCACCGGTCACCGTCGGACCGGTCCAGCCGGGGCTGGGATGCGCGGCCACCCCGACCGGCTTGTCGACCACCACGATGTCGTCGTCTGCGTGCAGCACGACCAGGCCCGCGACCTGCTCCTCGACGCCCGTGATGGGCGCCGGCGGCTCCGGGTCGGGCAGCGCCACCTCCAGCCACGCGCCGGCGGTCAACCGGTCGGACTTGCCGGCGCTGCGCCCGTCCACCTCGACGCGGCCGTCCTCGGCCAGCGCCGCGACGACGGTGCGGGACAGGCCGAGCAGCCGGGCGAGCCCGGCGTCGACACGCATCCCGTCGAGGCCGTCGGGGACGGGCAGACTGCGGGTGTCAGGCACTCTCGTTCTCCGTCTTGGCAGCGTTGTTGCTCGGCGGGGTGTTGCCGCGCGTGGTGCTGCCGTCCAGCTCACGACCGGTGAGCGCGAGCAGCACCAGCAGGATCCCGCCGCACACGATCGAGGAGTCGGCGGCGTTGAACACCGGCCAGACCCGTCCGTCCGGCGCGAGCAGCGAGACCATGTCGACGACGTGCCCCTGCAGTGGTCCGGGGTAGCGGAACAGCCGGTCGCCGAGGTTGCCCAACGCGCCGCCGAGCACCAGCCCGAGCGCGGTGGCCCAGCCCGGCGACCGCAGCCGCCGCGCCACCCGCACGATCACGACCACGACGGCGATCGCGACGATGGTGAGCACCCACGTGTATCCCGTGGCCAGCGAGAACGCCGCGCCCGGGTTGCGCACCAGCTGCAGGTACACCAGCCCACCGAGCAACTCCACCGGCGGTCGACCCTCGAGCTGGGCCACGGCGAGCACCTTGGTGACGACATCGACCGCCAGCACCACGGCAGCGATCACCGACAACAGGGCGACCCTCGTGGGTCGGGCGGTCGCCGTCGTCGGCGCGGGTTCGGTCGTCACACCCCCATCATCCAGCACCGTCCTCGGCGGCTCGATCGGCGTTCCAGCGGGCGAGTCGTCCACGCAGGTCGACGGCCCGGATGCGCTCCTCCGCGGCCTCGCGCACCGCATGCGTGGTGACGACCAGGAACTGGTCACCCTCCCGCAGCCGCGTCTCCAGGGTCGGGGTGAACGCCTCGCCGGCGCGGACCACCAGGCTCACCGTCGCGCCTGACGGCAGGCGCAGCTCGCGCAGGTAGACCCCACGCAGCCGGGACCCGACGGGCACCGTGATCTGCAGGAGGTCGGCGCCCAGCTCGTCGAGCGGGGCCGCGTCCACCGACATCTCGCGCGGCTCCGACCCCCGCGAGATCTTCAGCCGCCGGGCCACCCAGGGCAGCGTGGTGCCCTGCAGGAGCGTGAGCACCACGACCAGCACGAACACCGCGTCGACAAGGGTCTGCGCCCCGGGCGCCCCCGCGGTGAACGCGATGAGGGCGAGCACGATCGGCACGGCTCCGCGCAGCCCGGCCCACGACAGGAACGCCTGCTCCCGCCACGGCATCCGGAACCCGACCGTCGCCACCCACACCGACAGCGGCCGCGCGACCAGCAGCAACACACCGCCGGCCACCAGCGCCGGTACCAGCGCATCGAGCAGCCGGATCGGCGAGGAGTAGAGACCGAGCAACACGAACAGCCCGATCTGCGCGAGCCAGCCGGTGCCCTCGGCGAAGGAACGGACACCGTCGCGGTGCGGCAGCGCCGAGTTCCCCAGCACCAGCGCTGCCACGTACGTGGCGAGCAGGCCGGAGGCATGCACCGTCTGGCCGGCGGCGTAGGCCAGCACGCACGCTGCGATCGCCGCCAGCGGATACAGGCCGGTCGAGGGCAGGGCGATGCGATACAGCGCCCAGCCGCTCACCCAGCCCAGCGCGGCCCCGATGGCCGCGCCCGCCGCCAGCTCGTACACCACGAGCACCGGCTGCACCCAGGTGATCGCCGCGTCGGAGGCCAGCACCATCACGGCGATGACGACGGGCGCGTCGTTGAACCCCGACTCCAGCTCCAGTGCCCCGACCAGCCGTTTCCCCACCCCGATCCCCCGCAGCACGCTGAACACCGCAGCGGCGTCGGTGGAGGAGAGCACCGCACCCCACAGGAACGCGGTGCGCCAATCCAGGTCGAGCAGCAGGTGCAGGGCCACCCCGACGACACCGATGCTGACGGCGACGGCGACCGTGGAGAGGGCCAGCCCGATGCCCAGCGACGGCCGCACCGCCGTCCAGCGGGTCGTCAGACCGCCCTCGACGAGGATCAGCACGAGCGCGGCGAGGCCGAGTGACTCGGTCAGCCGCGCGTCGGAAAACGGGATGCCGAAGACCGCCTCACCCAGCAGCACCCCGATCCCGAGGTACAGCAGCAGGGACGGCAGACCGATGCGGGTCGAGGCCCGCACGGCGAACACTCCGACGAGCACGACGGCCGAGGCGATCCCGAGAGTCGTCGCCAAGCTCGTCATGCCACCTCCCGCTCCGTCCTAGGACTGTATCGGCGCAGGTGAGGCGGCTTTCACACAGTCCAGGTGAGAGTGGCGAGCAGGTTGGGGCGATCAAGCCCGGACAGGGCTGCCGCGACCTCCGGCAGCCGTTCGGCAGGCAGGCAGAGCCGCCGGGTGACCCATTCGGGGTCGGCAGGTGGCAGCGTCCGCCGCTCCCAGCGGATCACGTCGGGCTCGATGCCGCATTCCCGCAGCACCGCGACGGCGTCGACCTCGGTGGCGGGCGGTGGCCGGCGCAGCCCGTGGAACTGCTCCCACAACGGATCCAGCCACGCCATCGGATGGCGGCACATCATCTCCACCACCACGCCGCGCCGGGCCGCCGCGGACAGCGCGGTCACGAACGGCGGCAGATCCACCACGTTGTGCAGCACCATGTGGGAGACGACCACATCGGCCGTCCCGGCCGCGGCCGCTGTCTGCGGCCAGGTGCCGAGCACCGTGCGGTGCGGGATGCCGCGCGCCGCGGCATCGGCGGCGAACAGCTCGAGCATGTCCTGCTGCGTGTCGGTGCCGGTCAGGTGCGTGGCACGCGCGGCGAGTGCGAGCGCTGCCGTGCCGCCACCGCAGCCGACGTCGAGCACGGTGCCGGGCTCTGCGAGGAAGGCGAGCGCAGCGGCTCGCGACGGCGTGTCCACCGCGACCTCGGGCGCCCGGAACGCCGCCGGATCGAACCCCCATGGATCGGCCGGAGCCTGCGCCCGGATCTCGGCCGGGATGCCCCGGCCCTCCTGCAGTCGAGCCCAGTGCACCGCCGCGTCCCCCACACGGCCACAGTAACTCCGCCGATCAGCCCTCCCGACGACGCTTGAGCCGCTCACGCAGGGCGCGACCGTGCGCCGTGTGCGGAGCATCGGCAGGCGGATTGACCGCCGTGAAGACCTGGCGCGCCGTGTGGACCAACGCCTGGTGCAGCGGGACGAATGCACCCGCCAGCGGGCCCTCGGCGGACACGTCGCCGCCCAGATCCTCGACGAGCTTCCGCACGATCCCGACCAGGGTCAGGTCGGTGGACGTCAGCACCACGGTGTCGCCGTCGACGGTCAGGCGCATCCCGACGAGGCCGCGCACGTCGGGTGTCATGTCGGTGGTCGCTGCGGCGTCGATCCCGTCGACGGCGTCAGCGACCGATTCCCGTGTGACCCCCAGCTCGGTCAGCACCCGCCCGGCGATCCCGTCCTCGACCCATGCCAGTGCTTCCAGCAGGTGCTGGCTGCCGACCGGCGCCCCGCCGGCCAGCTGCTCGGCCAGTGTGAGGACCTGGGTCGTGGCCGGTGTGTGGTTGGGCTCGCCGCTCTGCACGGACAGCAGCGCAATGGGTTCGGTACCGGTGGTGGTGGCCACCGCGGCACGCACCTGCTCATCGGTGCGCCCGTCGCGCAGCAGGACCTGGGCGGCCACGCCGTCGCGCTCGTCGAGCAGGCCGAGCAGCACGTGCTCGGGCCCGATGACGGCGCTGCCGAGGCGCTGCGACTCGTGGAACGACAGCTCCAGCACGCGCTTGGCCCGCGGGGTGAACGGGATGTGCCCCGACACCTGACCGGCTCCGCGGGGTACTGCCTCCAGCACGCCCGCTTCGGCGGCGGCGATGGTGATGCCGGTGGCGTCGAGCGCGGCCCGCGCGGGCGCATCCTCCGGTAGGTGCAGCAGCGCGAGCAGCAGGTGCTCTGTGCCGATGTGTGGGTGACCGAACGCGCGCGCCTGCTCCTGCGACCCGACCACGACCTGACGTGCCTGGCTGGTGAATTTCTCGAACATGCTTCCATGCTCGCAACCCTGTCAATACAGTGTTACTGATAGGGAGGGCATGTGATGGAGAGGGACTGGGACGCGCGCCTCGACGCCTGGCGTGCCGAGCTCGACGTGCTGGCCAGCGCCGGCGGCACCACTTGGGTTCCGCTCGTCGACGCCGAGCGCGAGTCCGGCGTGTCGCGGTCGGCGCTGCGCGCGTGGTACCGCAACGGCGAGGTCCCGTCCCGCCTCGTCGACGGACCGCACGGGCCGCAGCGCCTCGTCCCGCTGGAGGCTGTGCTCGAACGGGCCGAGCGCTCGGCCCGCATCCGCCGCCGCGCCGAGCGCAAGGTGTCGCTCGAGGCGCAGGTGGCGCTGCTGCGCAGCACCGTCGAGCGGCTGGAGATCCGGCTGGCGGCGCTGGAGGAGCAGACCCGCCGCCACTGACCCCCGCGAGTTGGCCATCCCAACAGGGCGAGTTGGCCATCTCACCAGGGCGAGTCGGCCCGTTCGTCAGCCCTCACGAAGCCGGACGAGGACGGCGGGATCACCACCGTCGACCTCGACGATCTTGTCGCGGCCGCGGTGGCCACTCACGATCGTGACGTCGCCGCGCCGGACGCCGAGCGCCACGGCGAGCGCGGCGACGGCGGCGGCATTGGCCGCGCCGTCCACCGCCCGGGCCCGGACGGCGACGACCAGCGCCGGACCGTTCCGACCCGGCCGGGCGCCGCCGACGTGATCGTCGCGTGCGCCCGGCCGGACGTGGATCGCGAACCGCATCGCTCCTCGTTCGGCCGACTCACCCTGTCGAGCCGGCCAACTCGCCCTGTTGAGATGGCCAACTCGCCGGGTGCGTCAGGGCTTGGCGACCTCGACCCTGACCGTGATCTCGGCCGACGTGCTCGCCGGGTCGAGGACGGTGCCGGTGCGGGTGGGCTGTGCCACGGGCCCCCGGGTCAGCGAGGTGGCGAGCACCTCGCCCTTGACGAACTCCTCGTGCGCGGCGATGGCGTCGAGCACGGCCGCCGGACCGTCGACGACGAGCGTGATCCGGTCGGACACGTCGAGGTCGGCGTCGCGGCGGGCCTGCTGCACGACGCGGACGACGTCGCGGGCCGTGCCCTCGACGGCGAGCTCGACGGGCACGTCGGTGTCGAGCACAACCAGGCCGGTGTTGCCGGGCAGCGCCGCCGTGGACGTCGGGTCGACGGCGACGAGCCGCGCGGAGAACTCCCCGGGCAGCAGCGTGATGCCGCCGGCGACGAGCCCGTCCGCGGTTTCCTCGTACTCGCCGGCCTTCACCGCGCGGATCACCTTCTGGGTGTCGCCACCCAGCCGCGGTCCGCACACCCGCGCGTTGACGGCCACGTCGAACCGGCCGTGCGCCTCCACGTCGGAGGTGAGCACGACGTCGCGGACGTTGACCTCGTCGCGCAGGATGTCCGCGAACGGGGCGAGCGCCTCGACGTCGGCCGCGGCGACGGTCATCGACGCGAGCGGCAGGCGGACCCGCAGCCCGGCCGACTTGCGCAGCGACTGGGCCGCCGACGCCACCTGGCGCACCCGATCCATGGCCGCGACCAGCGCGTCGTCGTGCGGCAGCAGGTCCGCGGCCGGCCAGTCGGCCAGGTGCACCGACCGGCCACCGGTGAGCCCCTGCCACAGCTTCTCCGTGGTCAGCGGCAGCAGCGGCGCAGCCACCCGGCAGGTCACCTCGAGCACCGTGTGCAGGGTGTCGATGGCGTCCTGGTCACCGTCCCAGAACCGCTGCCGGGAGCGGCGCACGTACCAGTTGGTCAGCGTCTCGGCGTGGTCGCGGACCCGCTCGCACGCTCCGGCGATGTCGTAGACGTCCATCTCGGCGGTGAGCTCGTCGACCAGTGCCGCGGTGCGCGCGAGCACGTACCGGTCGAGCACGTTCGTCGAGTCGGTGCGGAACGTGCCCGTGCGCCCCGCCGCTCCGGAGTAGAGCGACAGGAAGTACCAGGTGTTCCACAGCGGCAGGATCGCCTGCCGCACACCTTCCCGGATGCCCTGCTCGGTGACGACCAGGTTGCCGCCGCGCAGCACCGGACTCGACATGAGGAACCAGCGCATGGCGTCGGAGCCGTCGCGGTCGAACACCTCGTTGACGTCCGGGAAGTTCCTCAGCGACTTGGACATCTTCTGTCCGTCGTCGCCCAGCACGACACCGTGCGCGACGCAGGAGCGGAACGACGGCCGGTCGAACAGGGCGGTGGCCAGCACGTGCAGCAGGTAGAACCAGCCGCGGGTCTGGGCGTTGTACTCGACGATGAAGTCGCCCGGGTAGTGGTACTCGAACCACTCCGCGTTCTCGAACGGGTAGTGCACCTGGGCGAACGGCATCGAGCCCGAGTCGAACCAGCAGTCGAGCACCTCCGGCACCCGGCGCATCGTGGAACGCCCGGTCGGGTCGTCCGGGTTCGGCCGGGTCAGCTCATCGACGAACGGGCGGTGCAGGTCCGTCGGTCGCACGCCGAAGTCGCGCTCCAGCTCGTCGAGCGAGCCGTAGACGTCGATCCGCGGGTAAGCCGGATCGTCGGACTTCCACACCGGGATCGGGCTGCCCCAGTACCGGTTGCGCGAGATCGACCAGTCGATCGCGCCCGCCAACCACTTGCCGAACTGCCCGTCCTTCACGTGCCCCGGCACCCAGGTGATCTCCTGGTTCAGCTCCACCATCCGGTCGCGGAACGCCGTGACCTGCACGAACCAGGAGTCGACCGCCTTCTGGATCAGTGGGTTGCCGCAGCGCCAGCAGTGCGGGTACGGGTGGTCGTAGGTCTCGCGGCGCAGCAGCACGCCCTGGACGTACGGCGCACCGTTCTTCAGGTCGTCGATGATGTGCGGGTTCGCGTCGAACACCTGCATGCCCTCGTACGGCGGCACGGTGGCGTCGAACTTGCCCACGGCGTCGACGGGCACCACGACCGCGATGCCGGCCGCGTCGGTGACGACCTTGTCCTCCTCACCGAAGGCCGGCGCGATGTGCACCACGCCGGTGCCGTCGTCGGTGGTGACGTAACCGGCGGCCAGCACCTGGTGGGCGTTCGCGCGGCCGACGAAGAAGTCGAACGGCGGCGCGTAGCGCAGGCCGATGAGCTCGGAGCCCAGGAAGGTGGCGAGCACCTCCGGCTCCTCCCCCAGCTCACGGGCGTAGGCGCCGACGCGGGCCGAGGCGAGCACGTAGCGCTCGCTCGCCTGCCCCTCCTTCGGAGCAGCGGCGACGAGCGAGTACTCGACGTCGGGGTTGACCGCCATCGCGAGGTTGGACGGCAGCGTCCAGGGCGTGGTGGTCCAGATCAGCGCCAACGCCCCGTCGACGTCCTTCCCGGGGGCTGACAGCCGCAGCCCCACGGTGACCGCGGGATCCTGCCGCGGCTGGTAGACGTCGTCCATCTTGGTCTCGGTGGCCGAGAGCGGGGTGCCGTCGTGCCAGCAGTACCAGAGGACACGGAAGCCCTGGTAGACCAGGCCCTTGTCGTAGAGCCGCTTGAAGGCCCAGATGACGCTCTCCATGTAGGTGAGGTCGAGGGTCTTGTAGTCGTTGTCGAAATCGACCCAGCGGGCCTGGCGCGTGACGTAGGCCTGCCACTCGTCGGTGTAGCGCAGCACCGACTCCTTGCAGGCCGCGTTGAACGCCGCCACACCCATCTTGTCGATCTCGGTCTTGTCCTTGATCCCGAGCTGGCGCTCCGCCTCGGTCTCGGCGGGCATGCCGTGGGTGTCCCAGCCGAACCGACGCTCGACGTGCTTCCCGCGCATCGTCTGGTAGCGCGGCACGATGTCCTTGACGTAGCCGGTGAGCAGGTGCCCGTAGTGCGGCAACCCGTTGGCGAAGGGCGGGCCGTCGTAGAAGACGAACTCGTTGCTGCCGTGCTCGCCGGCCGGCCGGGCCTCGACGGACGCGCGGAAGGTGTCGTCGGCGGCCCAGAAGTCGAGGATCTCCCGTTCCAGCGCCGGGAACGACGGGTGCGTGGGGACCAGCGGATACCGGTGCTCGCCGGTGACGGGATCTGGGGCGGACATCGTGTGGTGCTCCTCGTGCGGCTCGTGGTGCGTTGCCTGCACGGGGACGACGCCTCAGGGACGCCGCGGTACCACCCCGCTTGCCGCGCGGGATCCTGCTCCACGCGGCCACTCATGATCGGCTGTGACGGGCCTTACCCGGCCGGTTCTACTCCGGGCCCGCGATCGACCCGTTTCTTCCGGCGGCTCCCCGGTGATGGCCGGATCGATGCCTGTGCGTATCAGGGTAGCGCCGACGTCGACCGGGTTGTTCCCGGGCCGACGTCAGGCTCGGGTTCAGCGCGTGGCGGCCGGGTGCTGCTCGGCGAGGGTGTGGTTGGGCCGGCACCAGCCGCACGGGGTGAACCCGAGCTCCACGGCCTCCCTGGCCGGGAGCGGGATGGGCTCGTGCGCGGTGAGGGCATCGCAGCCGGGCACGTGGTAGCGCGGCTGCTCGTCGATCACGACGACCTCGTCCTCCAGCGTGGCGACCAGCTCGGCTTCGGCCGGATCACTCTGCTCGGTCGTCGGTTCGCCATCGGGGCCCGCTCCGGCCGCTGTTGCCGGCTCCTGCCCGCCCTGGGTCCCGTTCGCCTGCTCGGCAGCCGGGGCTTGCTGCTCCGTACCGCCCGGGGGCTGCCACCCACCGGCGGGCTGGCCCCACTGGCCGGGCGGGGGCTGCTGGCCGGGCGGGGGCTGCTGCGCACCCGGTGCGGAGCCGCCTGCCGGAGCAGCAGGCTGCTCGCCCGCACCGAACAGGTCGCTCCCGGAGAGGTTGCTGTCGCCCGCGCGCGCCGCGGCACGCGCATCCTGCGCAACGGTCTGATCCGCGGGTACGGAACCCGGCGACTGGTCCGATCCGCCCGAACGAGCGGCCGCTGCTGCTGCGGCGGCGGCACCGGCGGCGATAGCGCCCGCCTTGTCACGGGCCGCGGGCGTCTCGGCGTCGATCGCGGTGACAGTGGTGCGGTCGTCGGCCGGGTCGGCCGCCGCTTCGGAATCGCGCTCGGTCGCAGCCGTAGGAGCCTCGGTGGCCGGGCGCTTGCGCGTGTCGACGAGAACGGTCGTCCCGGCGTCGTCCTGGGCCCCCGGTTCGGCAGCCGCCGTGTCCTCCTCGGACGGGACATCCGCGCTTGCCTCGGACTCGGTTTCGGTCACGCTGGGTGACGAAGAACCGCTCGAACCGGTGGTTCCGTGGGTAGCGCTGGACGGTCGGGCGGAAGAGCCGGGCGGTTGAACCGCCGGCATCATGACCGTTTGCTGGCTGTCGTCGACGTCGTCGAACCGGGGATCGACGGCGCCCTCGCCCTGCTCCGGTCCGCCGGAATCGGGGCGCGGCGTGAGCGCGGTCGGCCCGTCGACCTGCCCCTGCTGCGGCCCGGCCGGTGGGATCACCGGAAGGACCTCAGTGGCCGGCTCGGGCTCGTGCTCCCACTCTCGGTCGCGGCTCGGCGGGCGATTGCCCGCCGCCTCCAACGACGCAGCACCGGCGCGCATCGCGGACCGTCGCTGCATCCAGTCGATGAGCAGGACGATCCCTGCGATCGCGCTCAACGCCACGGCCGCCCAGGCCGCCAGCACGCTCCCCGCCTGCGGCGCGAACACGAGCAGGCCGAACGCCAGCACGACCAGGATCAGGACCAGCAGCAGCACGATTCACTCCGGGTACGGCGGAGCGACGACACACAAGGGCCGCACCGCCGGATGTGGTTGGTTACGCGGCGGTTCTCAGCTACCGGCGTCGGCGCGTGGGCCGTAGCCGGAGGCCGCGTAGCCGCCGTTCGAGCCTGCTCGACTCTCGGACGGGGCCGCGGAGGCCCGTTCGCCGAGGTCGCGCAGCTGCGACTCCAGGTAGGTCTTGAGCCTGGTGCGGTACTCGCGCTCGAACGTGCGCAGCTCGTCGATCTTCTTCTCCAGCACCGACTTGTCGCGGGTGATGGAACCGATGATCTCCGACTGCTTGCGCTCGGCGTCGCCCACGAGGGACGCCGCCTTGTCGCGCGATTGCCGCTCGAGCGTCTCGGCCCGCGTGCGGGCGTCGTTCAGCATCGTCTCGGCACGCGAACGCGCGTCGTTGACCAGCGCATCCGACTTCGTGCGTGCCTCGGAGAGCAGCTGCTCGGACTTGTTGCGCGAATCGCTCAGCATCGAGTCGGCCTCGGACTTGGCCTCGGCGGTGAGCCGCTCGGCCATCTCCTGCGCCATCGACAGCACCTTCGCGACCTGCACATGGTGGTCGCCCGACTCGTCAGCGCCCAGCGGACCGCCCAAGCGCTGCGGTTCCATGGAGCGCTGCATAGGCGGCGGCTCGACGGGCCGGATCTGCTGCGTAGGCGGCGAGACCGGTCCGTTCATGCTCGGCTGGGGGCGCGAACGTGCGTCCTCCAGATCGGCCTGTGCGTTCCCGAGGCGCTGCTCGAGGTCGGAGACCTGCTCGCGCAGGTCCTCGTTCTCCTCGATCAGCCGGGCCAGCTCGGCCTCGACCAGGTCGAGGAACGCGTCGACCTCGTCCTCGTTGTACCCCCGCTTCCCAATCGGGGGTTTGCTGAACGCGACGTTGTGCACGTCTGCGGGAGTCAGCGGCATCGGATCACCTCATGCAGTCCTCGGCGGCGGCGTCGTGCGACTGGGGCTCGCTACAACGTCGGCTGGGCAACGTTCATCAGTATGAACACGACCAGCAACAGAACCATAATCGACAGGTCCAGCCCGACGCCCCCGATCCGAACGACCGGGATCACTCTCCGCAACAACTTCACGGGAGGATCGGTGATCGTGAAGATCAGCTCGAGGGCGACCGCGCTGGGCCCGGCCGGCACCCACTGCCGCGCGAAGGCGCGGACCAGTTCGGCAACGATCCGCGCTGTCAGCAGTAGCCAGAAGAAGAACAGCGCGTAGTAGATCGCGAACTGGACGGGTAGCGGCACGCCCTCAATCCTGGCGGAAGCCGCCGCGATCCGCATCCACCCTTGTCGCACCCACGGTGCTGCTCACCGATCGGGTTGCCAGCATGCGGGCGTCATCGGCCGACACCTCGATGTTCGCCGGCGTGAGCAGGAACACGCGATTGGTGACCTTGTCGAACCCTCCACGCAGGGCGAACACGAGTCCGGCGGCGAAATCCACCAACCGCTTGGCGGACGCCGCGTCGAGCTCGGTGAGGTTCATGATCACGGGCACGCCGTCGCGGAACCGCTCGCCGATCGCGCGCGCCTCGGTGTAGCTGCGCGGGTGCAGGGTGACGATCCGGGCCGGTGACGACGCCTGCCGGGCTGCGGGCTGATCGCGCTGCTCAGGCACGCTGGCGCCGGCGCGGGAGTGCCCGCCCGGTCCGCCGTTCGCGTCCCGCGGACCGGCCTCACGCAGGGAGAACTCCCGGTCGCGCACGCTGTCGGTGTCGATCGCGAGCGCGCCCCGCACGGCCGGGCCGCCACCGGGCGCACCTGCTCCGGCACCGGTGATACCGCTGGCCCGGACGTGATCGCGAACGGTCGTGACGACCCGCTCCCCACCACGCTCGGAGCGCCCTGCGCGGGCCTGCCGGCGGTCCCACTCGTCGTCGTAGGAGGTCCGCTCGTCGTCGGCCCAGCGGCGCTCGGAGCGCTCGTCCCAGCTGTCCGCGCCGTCACGCGCAGACCGCTCGTCGTGGCGCCCGGCTGCGGGTCCGGCCGCGTATCCCGGCTCGTACTCGCCGTCGACGTACTCCCCCATCTCGTCGGCGGGAACCATGCCGAAATAAGCCTTGAGCCGGTACATCGCGCCCATTGCGCTCCCATCATCGACGCCTCGCCGGCCGGCCGCCCCCGCGAGCGGGCCAGCGATCACCGGGAGGTTAACCGCCGTTCCCCCACAAGGGCCGTTCCGACACGCACCACGGTCGAACCATGACGGATTGCCACGTCCAGGTCGCCGCTCATGCCGGCCGAGAGGACCGTCGCCGCGGGGTGTGCGGAACGCAGTTCCGCAGCCGCCTCGGCGATGTCTGCGAAGGCCTCGTCGACGTGAATTCCGGTGAGCGGCGCCACAGCCATGAGCCCGTCGAGACGCAGCCCGGCGCATGCAACGACGTGCTCGGCGAGCGCCGGTAGGTCCGCTCGGGGGACGCCGCCGCGCGCCGGATCTCCGTCCACGCTGTACTGCAGCAGAACCGGTAACGGGTCAGGGCGCTGACCGGTATCCAGGGCGCGCCGAACGGCACTGTCCAGGGCATCCACCAGCCGCACGGAGTCGACGGAATCCACCCGATCGGCCCAGCGGACGACGGCTTTCGCCTTGTTCCGCTGCACCCCGCCGACGAAGAACCACCGCGGATCAGCCCCCGGACCGGATTCCGGACGCAGTGCGGCGACCGCCGCGACCTTCTCCCCGGCCTCCTGGACGCGGTTCTCCCCGAACTCGGTCAGGCCCAGGTCGAGCAGGACCGCCACGTCCGCGGCGGGCACGGTCTTGGTGACCGCGAGCAGATCGACCGAGTCCGCGGCCCGCCCAGCAGCGGCACAGGCATCGGCGATCCGGGCCCGAACCGTCGCGAGGCGCTCCGCCAGCTCGGCCACCCGTTCCGGGGTCACCCTGTCCGGTGACCCGCCCGGCGGGCCGGTCACCGCGAGCTGCCCGGATCCAGCCAGGTGATCGCGGCGAGCCGACCGGTGCGGCCGTCCCGGCGATGGCTGTAGAGGTTGCGGTCCTCGCGGGTGCACCGCGGGTCACCGCCGACCTTCGCCACCCCGAGCGCGACGAGCTGGTGGTACAGCCCGGCCCGGATGTCCAGGCCCGCGGTGCCGGTGCGGGTGCGCACCGCGCTGCCCGGCAGGGCGGCGTCCACCTCGGCCTGCATGGCCGCCGGCACCTCGTAACAGCCCCCGCACACGGCCGGGCCGAGCAGCACCTCGATGCGGGCGACCTCGGCGCCGAGCGCCGTCATCGCGGAGACCGTGGCCGGCAGCACCCCGGCCGCGGCGCCCACCCGTCCGGCATGTGCGGCACCCACCACACCGGCGGCCGGGTCGGCGAGCAGCACCGGCACGCAGTCGGCGGCCAGCACGGCGATCCCGATCCCTGCCGTGGCGGTGACCAGCGCATCCGTGGCGTCGATGTCGGGATCGTCGAGCCCGGACGGCGCGGTGACGGTGGCGACGTCGGTGCCGTGCACCTGCCGCAGGAACGTCACCGGCACGCCGAGCTCGCGGCGCAGCCGCTCCCGGTTCGCCCGGACGGCGGCGGGTTCGTCACCCACGCCCGTAGACAGGTTGAAGCTGGTGAACGGCGCCCGGGAACGGCCGCCGGCGCGGGTGGAGACCACCCGCCGGACGCGGCCGCTAGTGCGGGGCACTTATCACCGCTTCATGAACGGCGGAACGTCGACGTCGTCGTCCAGGTCGCCGAGATCGACCGCGGCGGCGGGTGCGGGGCTCGGGGACGGCCGCTCGACGACCGGCGGTGGCGCGGTCTGCATGGTCTGGACCGGCTGGGCCGGGGCCTGCGGGGCGGCGGGCGAGACCTCGGGCCGGCGCGGCTCCGGCGGCGCGTACGCCGCGGGCGGCAGGGTGCCGGTCTGGTGCGGGCGCGCCGGCGCGCCGCCGTGCCCGTTGCCCTGCCCCGACACGTTCTGGGCCGACAGGTTCTGGGCCGACACGTTCTGGCCGGGCGCGCTCGGGGCGGCGTGGCCGTTGCCGTTGCCCTGCCCGTTCGGCCGCGGGGCCGCGGACTGCCCGTTGCCGTTGGTGGCACCGCTGACGCCCGGCGCGATGGCGCCGGGGCGCCTGCCGAAGGCCTCGGGCTCCAGCTTCTTGTGCGTCGGCCCACCTGCCTCGAACCCCGCCGCTATGACGGTGACCCGCACCTCGTCGCCGAGCGAGTCGTCGATCACGGTGCCGAAGATGATGTTGGCCTCGGGGTGCGCGGCCTCCTGCACCAGCGACGCGGCCTCGTTGATCTCGAAAAGGCCCAGGTCGGAGCCGCCGGCGATGGAGAGCAGCACGCCCTGCGCGCCGTCCATGGACGCCTCCAGCAGCGGCGAGTTGATCGCCTTGCCGGCCGCGGTGATGGCGCGGTTCTCCCCGCGCGCCGACCCGATGCCCATCAGCGCGCTGCCGGCACCGGACATGACCGACTTGACGTCGGCGAAGTCGAGGTTGATCAGGCCGGGAGTGGTGATCAGGTTCGTGATGCCCTGCACACCGGAGAGCAGCACTTCGTCGGCCGAGCGGAACGCGTCCATCAGCGAGACGCCGACGTCGCCGAGCTGCAGCAGCCGGTCGTTCGGGATCACGATGAGCGTGTCGCACTCGTTGCGCATCGCGGTGATGCCGTCGTCGGCCTGCCCGGCGCGACGGCGCCCCTCGAAGGTGAACGGCCTGGTCACGACGCCGATGGTGAGCGCGCCGAGCTTCCGGGCGATCGATGCGACGACGGGCGCGCCGCCGGTGCCGGTGCCACCGCCCTCGCCCGCGGTGACGAAGACCATGTCGGCCCCCTTGAGGACCTCCTCGATCTCCTCGCGGTGGTCCTCGGCGGCCTTGCGGCCCACCTCGGGGTTGGCGCCGGCACCCAGCCCGCGGGTGAGCTCACGGCCGATGTCGAGCTTGACGTCGGCGTCGGACATGAGCAGCGCCTGCGCGTCCGTGTTGACCGCGACGAACTCGACACCCTTGAGACCGACCTCGATCATTCGGTTGACGGCGTTGACACCGCCGCCACCGATGCCGACAACCTTGATCACGGCGAGGTAGTTGTGTGGGGGTGTCATAGGGCACCTTCCAGCTCAGCTCTTGAATGTCCGACCCGGAGAGGTCGGGCCATCGCCTCGCACGCTAGGTGGGTAACCCACCCGGGTCCACCAGGCGCGCCGTGCGAGTCGCGTTCTGTGTCGCCTCCGGTGTGGCGCCTACCTGCTGACTTATCGGGTGATGGTCGGCAGATCGGGGCTTGCGACGTCGAACACGTGGCCGGGTTGGGCGAGCAGCGGCTCCACCACAGCCGCCTTGTCCGGTCCACGTTCGGCCGATCCCCACCGTACCCGGCGGTTCCCGGTCAGCCCGAAGGTGACCTGCGGCGAGCCGGACCCTGCGGTCGCGTCGACGGTCAGCACCTGGTCACGCACCGCGGGCGGCAACGAGCCGAGCGCGGCGACCGCGGCCCGGGCGGCCGGGTCGTCCGGGCCGTCGATGCCGTGGACGTATCGCGGCAGCCCCGGCGGGGCCACGCCGGCGTAGACCGCGCCGGTGGTGTCGACGAGTGCGTCGCCGCTGCTCGTGGCGACGATGGCGACCGGCACCCGCTCGACGACGGTGACGGCCACCGTGTGCGGCCACGACCGCTCCGCCGACGCCTTCGCCACGGCGGGCAGGGTGGCGACCCGTGTGGCGACGGCGGCGGTGTCGACATCGGCAAGCGGTCCGCCGGGCGCGACGGCGGCCACCGCGATGACCTGGTCCGGGGAGAGGGTCGCGGCGCCGGTGACCGACACGCCCTCGACGTCGAAGAGGCCCGCGTCGTGGATCAGCACCCGGCCACCGATCACGAGTCCGGTCACCACCACCAGTACGGCCACCAGTGCCGCCACCCTGCGGCGCCGGAACACCCCGGGATGGACGGCCTGGCGCCGCAGCTCGCCGGTGTCGGTACCGGTGTCAGGGCCGGATTCGGGAGCGGGGGGCGCCGCTGCCCGGCGCCGCGGCCGGGCCATCAGCTGCCCTGTTCCAGCAGCAGCAGGATCTCCGGCCCGAGGACGGTGACGTCCCCGGCGCCCATCGTGATCACCAGGTCGCCGGGGCGGGCGAGCCCCGCCACCACGGCCGGCACGTCGGCCCAGCGCGGCACGTAGTGCACGTGCTCGGCCGGCAGCGGCACCGCGTCGGCCACCAACCCGCCGTTCACTCCCGGCTCGGGGTCCTCGCGGGCGCCGTAGACCTCCAGCACGATCACCTCGTCGGCGAGCCCGAGCGCTCTGCCGAAGTCGGCGGCGAAGTCGCGGGTGCGCGAGTACAGGTGCGGTTGGAACGCCACGACCAGCCGGCCCGGCCCACCGGCGAGCACGTCGCGGGCGGCCTTCAGCTGCGCGGCGACCTTGGCCGGGTGGTGCGCGTAGTCGTCGTAGACGGCGACGCCGGCGGCCCGGCCGCGGAACTCGAAGCGCCGCCGGACCCCGTCGAAGACGGCGAGGCCCTCGATCATCCCCTCGACGGAGGCGCCCAGCTCGAGTCCGGCGAGCAGCGCCCCGAGCGCGTTCATCGCCATGTGCTCGCCGGGCACGGCCAGCCGCAGCCGGTGCTCGACCCCGCCGTGGCGCAGCAGCACCCGCGAGCCGGTGCCCTCCGGGTGGTACTCGAGCAGCGTCGCCTGGGTGTCGGTGCTGCGGCCGTACCGCAGCACGCGGATGCCGGCGGCCTCGGCGTCGACGGCGAGCGCGGCCGCGCCCGGGTCGTCCACACAGGTCACCAGTGCCCCACCAGGGGTGATGCAGCGGACGAAGTCACGGAACACCGCCTCGTAGGCCGCCGCGGTGCCGTAGTGGTCGAGATGGTCGGGCTCGAGGTTCGTCACCACGGCCACGACCGGCGAGAACGCCAGGAACGAGCCGTCGCTCTCGTCGGCCTCGGCCACGAACACCTCACCGCTGCCCTCGTGCGCGCCCGCGCCGGACGTGAGGTCGCCGCCGATCGCGAACGACGGATCCAGCCCGCAATGCTGCAGCGCCACCGTCAGCATCGACGTGGTGGAGGTCTTGCCGGCGGTGCCGGCCACGCAGGCCAGCCGCCGTCCGGTGGTCAGCGCGGCGAGTGCTTCGGCGCGGTGGACGACAGTCAGGCCGCGCTCGCGGGCGCCGGCCAGCTCGGGGTTGGACTCGCGGATCGCGCTGGACACCACGACGGTGGCCGGGGCAGGTGGCAGGTGCGCGGCGTCGTGGCCGACCGACACCTCGGCGCCGAGCGCGCGCAGCGCGACGACGGCCCGGGAGTCCTTGGCGTCCGACCCGGAGACGGTCAGCCCGCGGGCCAGCATGATCCGGGCGATGCCGTTCATGCCGGCCCCGCCGATGCCGATGAGGTGCACCCGCTCGGTCAGCTCGATCGGGACCGTGCGAGCGCTCACCTTTACGGTCCCCCATCTGGCTACGTCGCCCATCCCGCCACCTCCAGGACGATGCGGGCCATCCGGTCCGCCGCATCCGCGTGGCCCGATCCCCGCGCGGCCGCACCCATCGTGGCCAGCCGTTCCGGGTCGGTGAGTATCGGGAGCAGCTCCGCGAGCACCCGCGGGCCGTCGCACTCGGCGTCGACGACGAGCAGGCCGCCACCCTTCGCGACGACCGGTCCGGCGTTCAGCGCCTGCTCACCGTTGCCGATCGGCAGCGGGACGTACATCGCGGGCAGCCCGACGGCCGACACCTCGGCGACGGTCATCGCCCCCGCCCGGCCGAGCACCGCGTCGGCGGCGGCGTAGGCCAGCGGCATGTCGTCGAGGTACGGCAGCGGCACGTACCCGGGCATGTCGGGCCCGGGGGTACCGCCCTTGCCGTAGGAGTGCAGGACCGCGACACCTGCCGCGACCAGGCCGGGCAGCGCCTCGGCGACGGCGGTGTTGATCCGGCGCGCGCCCAGCGATCCACCGAACGCCAGCAGCACCGGCCCGTCGGCAGGCAGCCCGAACTCGGCGCGCGCCTTCGCGCGCAACGCGGGCCGGTCCAACGAGGTGATCGACTCGCGCAGCGGGATGCCGACCAGCTCGGCGCCCGGCAGCCCGGTGTCCGGGGTGGCGGCCGCGACCCGGACGGCGAACCGGGCGCCCACCTTGTTGGCCAGGCCGGCGCGGGCGTTGGCCTCGTGCACCACGATCGGGACGCGGCCGCGGGCGCCCAGGTAGGCGGGCAGTGCCACGAACCCCCCGAACCCGACGACGACGTCGGCGTCGACCTCGACCAGCACCTCGCGGACCCGGCGCACCGCCGCGCGCACCTTGCCGGGCAGCCGCAGCAGGTCGGCGGACAGCTTGCGGGGCAGCGGCACCGGCGGGATCAGCTCCAGCGGGTAGCCCCGCGCCGGGATGAGCGTGGTGTCGAGGCCGCCCTTCTCGGTGCCCAACGCCGTCACCCGGGCATCGGGGACGAGCCGGCGCACCGCGTCGGCGACGGCGAGGGTGGGTTCGATGTGGCCGGCGGAACCTCCGCCGGCCACCACCACCGAGACGGGCATGTCGGTGCTACCTCCGGGAACTGGTGCGCTGAGCGGGCGGATGTGCGGCCGGCCGCACGGGTGGCGCCTTGTACGGCTGCGGCGCGGGCAGGCCGAGCAACCGGATGAACCGGCCGCCGCCGCCGTTCTTCTTGCGCAGCACCGCGATCGCCTCCGGCTCGTGGCGGGCAGCGTTGGCGAGCAGCCCGAACACGAACATCGTCACGACCAGCGACGTGCCGCCCGACGAGATCAGGGGCAGCTGCAGCCCCGTGACGGGGAGCAGGCCGACGACGTAGGAGACGTTGATGGCGGCCTGCGCGACCAGCCAGGTGGTGCAGGTGGCGACGACGATCTTGAGCCACGGGTCGGTGTTGCGGGCGGCGATCCGCAGGCCTGTGTAGGCGAGCAGGCCGAACAGCGCCAGCACGAGGAAGGCGCCGACGAACCCCAGCTCGCCGCCGATGACGGCGAAGATGAAGTCGTTGTGCGCCTGCGGCAGGTAGTACTTGGCGCGACCCTGACCGAGGCCGACCCCGAACAGGCCGCCGTCGGCCAACGAGTAGAGCGACTGCTTGATCTGGTAGCCGCTCTTGAGCGCGGCGTCGCTGTCCGGGGAGAAGAACGCCGTCACGCGAGCGAGCCGGTAGCTGGCCGACAGGGCCAGCACCAGTGCCCCGATGAACGCGCCACCGATGAGAACCATGAGCAGCCGCATCGGCGCGCCGGCGTAGAACAGCAGCGCGATGACCACGATGCCCATCGAGATGGTCATGCCGAGGTCGGGTTGCAGCACCAGCAGCGTGAGGATCACGACGGTCACCGGCACCACCGGCGAGAGCGCGTACTTCCAGCGGTGCATGACGGCGCGCCGGGCGGCCAGGACGTGGGCGCCCCACAGCGTGAGCGCGACCTTCACGCCCTCCGACGGCTGGAAGGAGAACGTCCCGATGGCGAACCACGCCTTCGATCCGTTGCGCTCGACACCCACGGCGAGCACCGCCACCAGCAGCAGCACGCTGATCACCAGCAACGCAGGCGCCCAGGAGCGCAGGGTGCGCGGCGGCACCCGCAGTGCGAGCCAGAACAGGGCAAGGCCGGGCACGCAGAACATGAGCTGCCGGGTGAACACCGAGTACGACGAGCCGTTGACCGTGTACGCCTCGACCGACGATGCCGACAGCACCATGACCAGGCCGAACAGGGTCAGGATGGCGAAGATGCCCAACACCAGGTGCAACGAGGTGAGCGGACGGCGAAGCCACTGCTGCACCGCCAGGAGGGCCCGTCCGATCCCGTGCCGGGCCTTGCGCATGCCGTCCTTGGACTGGGCGACGGGCGGTGCCGCCGTCATGCGCCGATCCCGGTGGCGATCCTTGGGCCCGCCAGCGCCCGCGCTGCGTCCGCGAAGGCGTTGCCGCGCTCGGCGTAGTCGCGGAACTGGTCCATCGAGGCGGCAGCCGGGGCGAGCAGCACCGCATCGCCGGGCTCGGCGAGTGCCGTGGCGGCGCGGACAGCGGCACTCATCACCCCGGTCATGACCCCATCGTCACCCACGGTGACCTCCCGTACGGGGACATCGGGCGCGTGTCGCGCGAGTGCCGCCAGTACGGCCGAACGATCGGTGCCGATCACGACGGCGCCGCGCAGCTGCCCGGCGACCTCGGCGACGAGCTCGTCGACCGACGCGCCCTTGAGCAGCCCGCCGACCACCCACACCACGCGCCGCCCCTCCTGGGCGAGGAAGGACGCCCGCGCGGCATGCGGGTTGGTGGCCTTGGAGTCGTCGACGAACGTGCGACCGTCGTGCTCGGCGACGACCGCGCCACGGTGCCCGCCGGGCCGGAACGCGGCCAGACCAGCAGCGACGTCGGCCGGGGCGACGCCGTACGCGCGGGCCAGCGCAGCGGCAGCCAGCGCGTCGGTGAGCCCGGGCGGGCCGCCCGGGGTGACGGTGGCGGTGTCGGCGAGCACAACGTCGCCGAACGCGCGGTCCACCAGCTCGCCGTCGACGATGCCGAGCTGGCCGGCGTCCGGGCGGTTCAGGGTGACGCCGACCCGGCGGGCCGCAGGGGCCTCGGCGAGCAACGCGGCCGCGGCGGGATCGTCGATGCCGGCGACGGCGACCGGCCCGATCAACGCCCTGGCCTTGGCCGCGGCGTAGGCGGCCATCCCGCCGTGCCAGTCGAGGTGGTCCTCGGCCACGTTGAGCACGCAGCCCGCGGCCGGCAGGATCGACGGCGACCAGTGCAGCTGGAAGCTCGACAGCTCCACCGCGAGCACGGCGTGCCCGGCCGTCACGGCCGTGACGACGGGGAGGCCGATGTTGCCGCAGGCCACGGAGTCGTGGCCGGCGGCACGCAGGATCGAGTCCAGCATGCCTACGGTGGTGGTCTTGCCGTTGGTGCCGGTGACGACGAGCCACTGCGGCGGCTCCGCCGAATTCTTCTGGGCCAGCGCGGCGCCCAGCCACCAGGCCAGCTCCGGCTCCCCCACGATCGGCACCCCCGCCGCGGCAGCCGCGGTGACCAGTGGATGGTCGGGACGACGGCCCGGCGACGTGACGACGAACGCGGTGCCGGCGGGGACGGCGTCCGGGTCGTCCCCGGCGACGGCACCGGCGGGCAGGTCGGCCAGCGCGGCCGGGTTCGCGTCGGTGACGGTGACGTGCGCACCGGCGGCAACCAGCGCCTCCGCTGCGGCCAGCCCGGAGATGCCGGCGCCGGCCACGAGCACGCGGGCCCCGGCGATCACAGAGCCGCGCTCACGCACACCGTCGTGTGGCCCCGCCCCCCGCCCGACGGGGGGGCGGGCACATCACGGTGTGCGTGAGCCATCATTGCCCCGCCGACAGGGTCAGCCAATCCGAGTAGAACAGCCCCAGGCCCAGCGCCGCGCACATCGCCGCGAGCAGCCAGAACCTGATGATCACCGTGGTCTCGGCCCAGCCGGCCAGCTCGAAGTGGTGGTGGAACGGCGCCATGCGGAACACCCGGCGCCGGGTCGTCCGGAACACCGCGATCTGCAGCGCCACCGACAGGATCTCCACCACGAACACCCCGCCCACGACGACGAGCAGCAGCTCGGTGTGGGTCACCATGCACAGGCCGGCGATCAGCCCGCCGAGCGCGAGCGATCCGGTGTCGCCCATGAAGATCCGCGCCGGGGCGGCGTTCCACCACAGGAACCCGATGCAGCCGCCCATCGCCGCTGCAGCGACGATCGCGACGTCGAGCGGGTCGCGCACCTGGTAGCAACCGGCCACCGACACCACCGCGCACGCGTTGCGGAACTGCCAGAACGCGATGATCGTGTACGTGGCCAGCACCATCGCCGAGGTGCCGGCGGCCAGCCCGTCGAGGCCGTCGGTGAGGTTGACCGCGTTCGACCACGCAGCGATGACGAGGTAGGCGAACACCACGAACCCGACCGCGCCGAACGACAGGATCGGGATGATGCGCACGAACGACAGGTTCGGCGAGGCCGGGGTCAGCCCGTCGGCGTTGGCGAAGCGCAGGGCCAACACCCCGAACACGACCGCGATGAGCAGCTGCCCGACCAACTTGGCGGTCTTGTTCAGCCCGAGGTTGCGCTGGTGGCGGATCCCGATGAAGTCGTCGAGGAACCCGACGATGCCCAGCGCGGTGGTGAGGAACAGCACCAGCAGCGCCGAGGCCGTCATCGGTTCGCCGGACAGCAGGTGCGCGACGAGGTAGCCGAGCCAGATCGACAGGACGATCGCGGCGCCGCCCATGGTCGGGGTGCCGCGCTTGGCCTGGTGGGTGGACGGGCCCTCGGCCCGGATCTCCTGCCCCATGCCCTGCCGCGCGAAGAATCGGATCAGGTAGGGCGTGAGCAGGATGGCGACGGCGAGGGCGACCCCGGCCGCGATGAAGATTCCCCTCACCGGGCGTCCTCTCCTGCCAGGATCCCCGCGGCGATCCGTTCGAGGCCGGCCACCCGGCCACCCTTGATCAGTACGACGTCACCGGGCCGCAGCGCGTCGCGCAGCAGTGTCACGGCCGCGTCGACGTCGGCGACCTCGTGGGTGCCAGCGAAGGTGGCGGCGTACCCGGAGGGCCCGACGGCCACCAGCTCGGCGACCCCGGTCTCGCGGGCGGTGGTGGCGACGTCGGCGTAGGCGGCGTCGATGGCCGCGCCGAGCTCGCCCATCGGCCCGAGCACCGCCCACGTGCGCCGCCCCGCGCCGAGCGCTTCCAGCGCGCGCAGCCCGGCCCGCATCGAGTCCGGGTTGGCGTTGTAGGCGTCGTTGACGACGGTGACACCGTCGGGCCGCTCGGTGACCTCCATCCGCCACTTCGACGTGGGCGTGGCGATCGACAGGGCCTCCGCGACCGCGGCGACGCCGATGCCGAACTCCAGCGCGACGGCGGCCGCGGCGAGCGCGTTGGCGATCTGGTGCTCACCGACGAGCTGCAGCGCCACGGGCGCGCTCCCGGTGGCCGTGGTCAGGGTGAACCGGGCCCGGGCCGCCTCGAGCTGCACGTCCTCGGCCCGCACGTCGGCGTCGGGGCTGCGGCCGAAGCTCACCACCCGGCCCGCGGTGCGCGGGGCCATGCCGATCACGTTCGGGTCGTCGGCGTTGAGCACCGCCACCCCGTCCGGGGACAGCGCCTCCACCAGCTCGCCCTTGGCCTGCGCGATGCCCTCGACCGAGCCGAACTCGTCCAGGTGCGCCGAGCCGACGTTGAGCACGACCGCGACGTCCGGGGCGACCACCCGGGTCATGCCGGCGATGTGCCCGGCGCGGCGCGCCGAGTACTCCAGCACCAGGGTGCGCGTGGACTCGTCGGCGCGCAGCGCCGTCCACGGCATCCCCAGCTCGGTGTTGAACGAGCCCGGCGGCGCGACCAGCGGCCCCAGCGGGGCGAGCAGGGCGGCGACCAGGTCCTTCGTCGAGGTCTTCCCGGCGCTGCCCGTGATGCCGACCTTGCGCAGGCCCGGCAGGTTCGCGACCTGATGGCGGGCCAGCGCGGCCAGGGCGGCGAGCACCCCGGCACCGGATCCGTCCGGGTCGGCGGCGCCCAGGTAGGTGTCGGCCGAGCGCTGCCCGAGCGGCACGACCACGCCGGGCACGTCCAGCTCGCGCGCGGTCAACACGCCCGTGGCACCGGCGGCCAGCACGGCGGGCACGAAGTCGTGCCCGTCCACGCGGGCGCCGGGGAGGGTGAGGAAGAGCGTGCCGGGCCCCGCCGACCTGGAGTCGAACTCGACGGCGGTGACCCGCTCGTCCCCGCTCGCCCGGTGCAGCCGGCCTCCGGTCACGGCGGCCACGTCGGCCAGCCGCATCTCGATCATGAGTGGTGCTCCCGTAAAGCTGTCTCGAGTGCGGACGTCAGCTCGGCAGCGTCGTCGAAGGGATGCACGACACCGTGCACCTCCTGGCCCGTCTCATGTCCCTTCCCGGCGACGACGACGGCGTCGCCGGGGCGCGCCGCCGCGACCGCAGCGGCGATGGCCGCGCGTCTGTCGCCGATCTCGCGCACCTCGTGCTCGCCGGAGGTCACGGACTCGTCGGTCGCCGCGCCGGCCAGCATCGCCGCCCTGATCTCCGCCGGATCCTCGGTGCGTGGATTGTCGTCGGTGACGACGAGCAGTTCGGCACGCGCGGCGGCGGCCGCGCCCATCAGGGGGCGCTTGCCGCGGTCGCGGTCGCCACCGCAGCCGAGCACCACCAGCAGCCGGCCGGGCACCTGAGCGCGCAACGTGTCCAGCAGGGCGGCCACCGCGGCCGGCTTGTGCGCGTAGTCGACGACGGCGAGGAAATCCTGGCCGACATCGACCCGCTGCATCCGGCCGGGCACCCGCACCTGGGCGAACCCGGCTGCGGCCACCTCGGGGGCGATCCCGGCCGCATCCAGGCAGGCCAGCGCCACCAGCGCGTTGGCCACGTTGAACAGGCCGGGTATGGGCAGTTGCAGCTCGACCGCGAGCCCGGCGGGGCCCTCGACCGTGCAGGTCTGGGTGCCGTCGGCCGCGGACTGCACGTCCCGGGCCCGCCAGTCGGCAGCCTGCTCGGGGAGGGTGGTGACGGTCGCGGCACCCGGCACCCGGGCGGCCAGCTTCTGCCCCCACCCGTCGTCGACGCAGATCACCGCGCGGCGTGCGCGGCCGTCGAACAGGGTGGCCTTCGCCTCGAAGTAGTCGTCCATGTCGCGGTGGAAGTCCAGGTGGTCCTGCGACAGGTTCGTGAACGCGACGACACCGAAGCGGGTGCCGGCGACCCGGCCCTGCACCAGCGCGTGGCTCGAGACCTCCATCGCCACGTCGGTCACCCCTGACTCGACCATCACCGCGAAGGTCGCCTGCAGGTCGGGCGCCTCCGGGGTGGTGAGCGCACTGCGCACGGGACGCCCGGCGATGCGCGTGCCGGCGGTGCCGATCAACCCGGCGACCCGGCCGGCCGCGACGAACCCCGCCTCGAGCAGGTGCACGACGGTCGTCTTGCCGCTGGTGCCGGTGATGCCGATGACGCCCAGGTGCTGCGTCGGATCGCCGTAGACGCGGGCCGCGGCCACGCCCAGCACCTGCCGTGGGTGGTCGTGCACCAGCACGGTGCCGTCACCCGACAACCGCGCCGCACCGACGGGATCGGTGAGCACCGCGGCGGCCCCGCGGGCCAGCGCGTCACCCGCGTAATCGGCGCCGTGCGCACGGGTACCGGGGAGGGCGGCGAACAGGTCGCCCGGCCCCGCTTCGGTGGCCCGGAAGGTGACGCCCGAGATCAGCACATCGGCCCGCCCGGTCACATCGGCGCTGGTCAGCTCGGCCAGCTCACCCGCCGTGGCCGGGACCACCGTGTGCGGCCGCGCGATCGCCGCCGGGACGGTCGTCGGGCTTGCGGAAGGCACGCGCGGAAGGCTACCGAGACCCCCTCGGGCACCCTGCGGCGCACCGGCCGTGGCGCACTCGTCCCGGTCCGTGATTGCAGCAAACTGCAACCGGGACGGGACCGTGGTCAGGGCACTACCAGCGTCTGCACCAGCGGCGGCGCCTCGGAGACGGGGAGACGCTCGCGCTGGCCGAGGTAGCTCGCGATGTCGTGGAACAGCGGAGCCGCGCTGGTGCCGCCCTGGGGGGCGTCCAGCATGATCGCGATGACGTAGCGGGGATCCTGCGCCGGCATCATCCCGGCGAAGGTGATCCAGTACGTCGAGGCGGAGTAGCAGCCGCAGCGCGGATCCACCTGCTGCGCCGTGCCCGTCTTGCCCGCCACCTCGTAGCCGGGCACCGCGGCCTGCGGCCCCGTGCCGTTCTGCTTCGGTGCCTTCTGCGTGACGGCGA
>Ga0307513_10001234_pt1 | contig 37070 bp, 29 predicted proteins | sample 15_EM_MG_FD_202174 | JGI IMG/M metagenome (GOLD analysis project Ga0307513, IMG submission 202174) | Populus trichocarpa ectomycorrhiza microbial communities from riparian zone in the Pacific Northwest, United States - 15_EM | ecosystem: Host-associated > Plants > Roots > Unclassified | place... | reverse complement strand
ACATATTGCCCTGGAGCCTCCATAGGAATTTATATGCCCTGGGTGTATATCAGGCAGTACAGATACTCTCCAATATCAGATGGCTGTTCTGGACCTCCATATATCATGCATAAATACCATACTCTCCGGAGGTTCCAGTAAAGGTATACCATGAGGAAGGTTGAATAAAATCCATCTCCATTACACTACCATAAATGCATGTTCTTCTTTGCAGGCTCCACTTTTTCTATTTTTCGGGCTCCGCTTTTTACACTTTTCGGTACCCAAGGTTTGTATCTTTTCGGGCTCCGCTTTTTCTATTTTTTGGGCCCCGGTTTTTACACCTTCCGAGGTTTGTATCTTTATGGGCTCCGCTTTTTCCATTTTTCGGGCTCCGCTTTTTACACTTTTCGGTACCCGAGGTTTGTATCTTTTCGGGCTCCGCTTTTTCTATTTTTCAGGCCCCAGTTTTTACACCTTTTGGCTCCTGAGGTTTGTATCTTTATGGGCTCCGCTTTTTTAACCTTTTGGCTCCCAATGTTTGCATCTTTGCGGGCTCCGGTTTTCCATTTTTCGGGCTCCGGTTTTTACCCTTTTCATTACCTGGGGTTTGCATCTGTTCAGGCTCTGCTTTTGGGACATCAAAATGTACAAGAAATACCATGTGCAAATATATATATAATGAATGTGCAAAAGAGAGACCATGGGCCCCAGCCTGGAAAAATTGGGTGGTGACCGAATTCTAATGGGACCACTGGAGAAATGACCACGGGGACCGAATTGGAAAGCCACGCCCACCATCCAACCCATTTGCATGCAAATGATAGGCTCCCTACGCAAGTTTGTACCCAATCCAGCTGGACCGTGATCAACGTGACAGTTGTCCCTTACAAGTCAGTCTGGCTAGCTCCATGACCATCAAGACATCATATTTTACATGACACATGCTAGTAAGGTAAGTGTTACACTGTCATATGTGCTGAAAAACCCTGCTTCTGTCAGTGGCTGTAGAGGTGTTACGATAAGAGATTTGACTTGAACCGCGAGGGACTTGGAAAAGATAAGTGGGTCAGGCCGCAAGAACAGCATTTCGAACATCAGGGAGGTTCAAGGTAATTTGGTAGGCGATGGTCGCGATAAGTGGTGGGGGGCAGCAATGCATCAGGAGAAATTCAACTCCGCCGTAATTGTCCCACACGCCTGTTCCCGTTTAGGTGATGGCTCATTGCGACTTGTCGGTGGTCATCCCCGGCCTCTCCTTCCACAGCACACTTGAGACAAATGTAAACCAGAGATTTCATTTCTAAGGTAGTATTTCGGATTGTCTATTTCCCTAATGTTTAATATCTTTTCTCAATTCAGTGTTGATGTATTATCTCCTATGAATGAAAATTTGAAAATCACATATTTGGGAATTCGTCAAATAGTCAATCCGTTTGGGATCTTCAGCTCGTGTTTGGCTAAAAAATTAAGGCCATACCTATACCAATTGAACCACAGGTGGTCTCAACGGGTATGACCAGTTTTGATCACGTGCACACAAATTATACTCCATCGCGCACTCCAATATGACGCGTTATGGGGGATATTATTACTCAAAGTCCTTCTATATCGATAACTATCTGCCTCCAAGGACTTAGGATGCCAAGTGACACCTGGAATCATGGCCGAAAACGAACCCAAGCTCAGAGGCTGCACATGCAGCTATTGGGAAGGCAGAAAGGATCTGGGTCCGCTTCTGGCTCGAGTTCAAGCAAAGAAAATCTGGCAGTTAATCCTACAGCACAGGAAGAAGTCCTTGAAGAAAGGCTGGAGCTTCTACAATCACAATTGGACCTCGCCCAAGGCCAGCTTGTTGATCAGTCCAACAAATCATCCGAAGCTCATCGGTTGTGCAACAATGCGGATAGGCGGATTAAACGCGCTAAATCCAGGGAGGAGAAGCTGCAGAAAGAGTTGAAAGGGTTTCGGGTGGACTTGAGGGTGGTAGAGCATGAAAAAGATGCGCTTGCAGCCACTGTGGAAGAGATGAAGCAGGAAAAGGAGATGTCAGGGGAAAAGATGAGGCAGGACAGGGAGGATGAGATGGGAAAGATGAGGTGGGAAAAGGAGGTTCTGAGGCAAGAGATGAAGCAGAACAAGGACGCTTCAGTGGAAGAGATGAAGAGGGAAAAGGAGGCAACAGCTTCGTTAATCAGTGTACTAGAGAAATCCAGACACGAACTCCAAAAGAGTAAACGAGCACTGCAAGCCAAGAATACCCGCGCTACCCTCTCAAAAGCTAAAGTAACCAACCACGCAATAGACCTAGAGCAGAAGTTGGACCTTGCAGTCCAAATTACTTCGACGCGACACCTGAAGGACAAGGGCATTGTTAACGATAACGCGCGGGACATGATATGTGACCTTGTTCAGTGCAATATCCCTGTGAAGTATGTCGCGAAAGCCATTGGTGTTGTGGCTGAACATTTCGGGATCGATGTACAAGACACGATCAGTGAAAGGACAGTTTCACGGGCAGTCCTTGAAGGCGGCATTGCATCGACACTCCAAGTTGTTGACGAGTGGAATTCCTCAAGCAGTAAGCCAGAGTTATTACTATCTCCACAAGCCTGTTCTGATCATTTTTACCCTCACCCCAGATATCACGATAAGTGGAGATGGTACAACTCTGCGAAACCTAAACTATGAATCAAAGCATGCCAATTTCCGGACCACCCTTTATGATAAAGATACACCGCAGGTGCAGCCAGACGCAGCTCGAGCACTAGACATTATACAAGGGCATAACGATGCGTTCAAAGGCGTCCGGGTGACGCGATTTTTGGGCTTGACCTCGGCAACAGATCACACCGCAGAAACACAGCTCGAGGGTTGGAAGGAGATGAATGCCGAGTCCCACAAGATGTACAATGACAGTCCGCGAGGTCAACAAGCACCAGTAAATCCACGGACAATGCCTTCGAAATTGACTGCTGCAAATACCGATCATGCCGCAGACCAGAAGAAACTTGCACAGGGTACTTCGGATTGGAAGATTGAGAGTGAAAGGATTGTGCGGGGGGAGCAGGAGGCGAAGACGTGGAGAGCAGAAGATCTTATGGAACTTCTCATCGACGAGAATGTGAAGAAACTCGACAGCGTGGGAGGCCTTGCGGCGTTTGGTGCCCTGTCCAGCGAGGAGCAAGCAACCCGGAACAAAGCGATGCTTGAGCAGGTCTGCGCATGCGTGGGCCAAAAGTCCTTTGACGCGATGAGTCCCGAGCAGCAGAGAGCAGCCAACCTATTTATCTGGGCAGGGTGCTGTATGCACAAAGAGCTCAACGCGGTGAAAGGTGGAGATGTGTCGATGAAAGCCTTTTGGATCACTGCAGGTTTGATACCACCGGTGAAACTGATGAACATAGATAATGCCTGGGCAGCGGCATCCGGATCGTCCGCAGCCAAAACAAATGCGGAATCAGTTTCTCAAGGAGGTGGGACAAAACTCACATCTCTGGCTGGGGCTATTTTCAATCACAAGGATGAGAAGAAAGGTCAAGCAGACACGTACCGCATATTTTTTGAACGGGAGCTGGGCTACATGATCTCCTTTCCGGACACAAGCAACACCAGATGTGGATCTCATTGTCTAGCAGCTGCCGAATTGCTTGTCCATCGTGAACTTTACATCAAACTTCTGGCTCAGGTTTGGTTTTTATGGCTATCTTATTCAAGCCTATCATTAAATGTTACACTACTAGGTCCGCGACAAGAAGGAGAAGCGAAACTTAAACCATATGGAACAAAATGTGTACCTTGGACTACATGATGTCCCAACCCTCACTGAGCTTGCGGTCCTTGCGTTATACGGGCAATCAATCAGCCACCCGTACTTGCGACAAATTCGAGGCTCCGATAGAGAATTCACGAATGTCCTGGATCTCGGCCCGCTTCATGAACGGGTGAAGAAACATTGCGAGAGCATAATCACAAGCCCAGACCTCTTACTGTCTCCTAGTGCTTCAAGTGAATCCGGATCTATGGATGGTAAAGGTTGGGAACGTCCAGAAGCCGTCTATGCTGTGCACGCATTGATGGACACTTTACCAAACCTTCGAGGCGCCCTTGTCGCATTTTTTGAAGGTGCTCTCGCTGCTTGGAAATGATTTAGCTCAGAGTTTGAGCCTGGAGGTGCAATCGCAACTGCCTCACCGCAGGAGCGAGAACGAGCATGGATGAAGACTGCGAACGACGACAATGAAGGCAAGCTTGGTGTCTTGCGCGTAGGATCACGGCGAGCGCAAAACATGTCCCTCCATCAGCGGAACGCTCGAAATATGTATAAGGACAACGACACGAAGACCTACATTAAAACTTTCCTGACGAAACCTGCAGATCACCGGTATCTTCGACAAAAGGCACGTGAAGTTGATAGCAGTCAGCTGGAGCAAAAGCGGCGACAAAAGCAAGCAGTCGCTGACAAGGAGGTTGTGGAATCAAAACGGAAGAAGGATATGGTAAGAATGGCTGCGAAGCAAAAGGTCAACGATGAGCTTGACAAGGTAGTGTGTCGTCTTGATATTTCAATCATCAAGTCCTCGCCGGGAACGAACGCCAGTTTGGATTTGGAGATTGGATGGTTTCGGAGACTCGATAATGAGGTCCCTATCAAAGCTAGATTGGGAAATAAGGAGCTCAAGGTTCAAGCATTAATTCAAGCCGTCGAACGCCATCTCATTCGCATTGCGAAGGCTGCAAAACAATTGGGCTCGCCCGACTCGGAACTTACACTAGATCTAAATGATTACACTGCAAGCAATGATTCTGATGTCGATAGTGACGCAGATATGGAACTCAACTACTAAACATTGATTCTAATAATGTACTTTACATTTTCTATTATGTCGAAGAGACTCAAATGTGCTTTGTGGACCATCTACAGCGCAAACGATCCAAAAAACCACTTCATGATGACCCTAATACATCCGAAATGTAGTTTTTGGTGGGAGCCAAACAAGGACAAGCATCACGATAGTTTTAGAGGCATTGCCGCCCCCCATAAGTGGGTTGGCAGTGCTGCGCGATGGATCGTTCCTTGAGAGAAAAGAGCTTGCGAGTAAAATCATCTCCTGCTCGCACATCTCGGCGATGGTTGTCCGATTGCAGACTTCCCACATCCGGCGGGGCCATATACCCACATAATAAATGCATCCAGATCCTCTTCCCATTTAATCCACTTCATGATCTTTTCAAGAACGGCCAGGCAAGTGTTTGGGTGACGTTTTTGGGGATCGAAACGTTCCCTTAGATGGTAAAACGCAGCGGTGGCCGTTTCCCAGTGATGTCAGGAATTTCTACCCATTTCACAAATCCATGAAGTTTTTAAAGTAAATTTTCAAAGGGGAACACACCTCGAAGACGATAGTAATTTGCATCGTTCACATGGGTGAATGTCCCCCAGCGATAAAGGTGTGGGATGCGAACATGGAACTTGGGGTCATACGCATCCAATCTCTGAGAATTTTTGTGAAACGGAAACGTCCCTTCGTTGACTCGACAGCCTGGTGGTGGTAATCAAGGAAGAACCGTAGTGTACCGCGGTCCCGGGCCGAGCGTTTCCTGACGACATTCAAGAGTCCACATCTACCAACCACATTCACACCGTAATTCCTCTGGTACACACGCAGAAACGCCGCCTTTTGACTTGACTTCAGTGAGTACACCCCTCTTCCTTTCTATTCTGCACTTAACGGGTTATATTTAAAATTTAAACCTTTAGTTTGTTGGTGCACACAAAACGTCGATCTACACGCTCCCTCGCAATGCAGGATAACATGGCCCAAGCCGCCCAGTGTCAGTGCTAGTGTAACATACAATCCGAACTACGTGAGGTGCGAGCATGGCAATCTGGCCCGCTTTATCGCAATGGTACCTGCGTTCTACCTGCGTTCTTATTTTCAATTTGTACCTGCTAACCATCTTTCCGGACGGTATCGTGGCCCCAGTCCCGTAGGCAATGTCCATAACTCCTTCCATGCCTCAACGACCCACCGCTGTTCTCGCCGACCATCTCCAGTGACCACTACACAGGGAAACTGGACTATTGGCTAACCCAAGGGCCAAGGCTGTGAACAATGCCGCTGCCACCAGCTACGAAGAGGCTCTGGAACCTTGACAATTCAACACTTCCGTCCCACTCCTCCAACCCCCCGTGTTGTCGCAATCCCAGACATCGTCCTCTCTTCGTCTGCAACCAAACGGAAAATAAACCCGACCTTTCAAGAAGCAGCGCGTGTCATAGTGTCATGGATAGCGACGTTCGTGGACACCTACCTTGTGATCTTACCAAAAGGACCCTTTGTCTTCTTCCCGAGTCTGTCAGATCTGCAAACACCAATGACTCTCTTTCCACGTCATGTCCTCGTCTCCTGCTCGCCCGTCCGAGCTTTTTTTAAATTTCCTTACTTGATCATGATGCAGAGTCCATCGTCGCCCAGTCTCGACTATCGCAACTCTCGAGTCATTATTGCAGCAACACCGTTTGAATAGCAAATTTATTCAAACGACTGGGAGTGACCGAGCCGTTTTGGCGTGATTCAGAACTGGCGGATCCCGGTGACGAGGGGCACTAGTGGGCATATCTATGTATTCAATGTGTGTATTCCTTTTTCTTCTCCACCTTCACTTCCCTTTCCGCTTCCTTTTCGCTCATCCCAATATCTGACTTTCCGACTCATTACTGCTCGGTCGCTAGTTGGTGCTTTCCTCGACCTTCAGTATAGCGTTATTGGATCCTCGTCGCCCCTGGCGTCAACTAAAGTAGTCCAAGCCTTCGATTATCAAACGTTCAAGATATCGTCCGACATGGCCTACCCATCACGAGAAACTCTAGACATTGTCGTTCGATACCAAGGCGTTCTAATTTGATTAGAGGACGGCGATATCGGCAAGGGCGATGGGAGGAACAACAGTGTTCATGACGCCCGAGAACGCTTCGTGCAGAAACCTCGTTTTATTCCTCCTCTATTTGCACTCGAAACTCGATGCTAATTCGTTTTTCAATGTCGCCAGCCCAGACTAACTCTACTCTCTGTCTTAGACAGGCAGATATCAAGTATTTGTCATTCGAAAGAAGAGACGAAAATTGGTGGCAGCGATAATGCTCAGTAGGACGGCTGGAAGAATGTGGCATGGGTGGCACAACGTCAATCTTATCTGCTTGAGGTGGATTCGAGCGTTACAGGTAAGTGTTCTTTGTTTTATTTATGCTCTTTGCCTGCCTTTGCGGGTCTGGGGGTTGATCTGCCGTCATCGTCCTCTATATCCATTTCTCTTTCGATTTGTTTTACTGACGCTCTCTTCTTTTATCTCCAGCCGTCAATACAACCCTGTTCATCCGATGATTTTTCCTACCTTTCGCGTTTATTCTCTTCGTGTCTCTAACACCTTCTGCACCGCGAGTTTTAATCTGAACATCGTTCTCCCCTGGGTACATACCACAGACGCCATCTTGTATTAGTCTCCTGCTCCCTGTTTCGGGGGTGCTGCTTAGGCTCTGAACGCTCTAGATAATGAAGAAATGGCCGCCTCGAGTAACGTTGGCAACAATAAAACCACAAGGGAGGAAACACTTGAGAAAAGGAGGGTCGAGCGACGACGCCGAGGGTAAGATACGACTTCATTGGTCGGCGACTCAGGCATCGTGTACTCCAAGTTTAATAAAGCGTGTAGGAAGAGTGCAGACTCGGATATGTAGGTATATTGAATATTAAATAAGCGTGGAGTTAGATATGTAAAGAGTCTGGCAATAAGAAGCTAGATCTAACTAAGAACCGGAAATGGGCGGTTCACTCGTAGATGCTTGAATAGGGGGGTAGAAAAGGGTTTTGTCGACATCTAAAGGGGGCCTCTCAAACCCAATGACTGTACCAGGATTCCCCTGCTTCCGCTCAATCATGGCCATGTTATCCTTGCACAACTCCACAATCTCAGCATCGACAGTACCAAGGTACCTTTCGGCTGCAGCCTCATAGGCACCATACGCGTTTTGGTAGTCACCTCTGCGGAGGTATCCATAGCCCATGTACTCCAACGTTTGTGCAACGCGGAACCGATTCCCAACATATGAGGCCTTCATTAGCGACAATTCGAGATACTCCCATGCTTCAGTGTCTCTATTGGCATTGAAGAGGATCCTGCCGAAGTCTAGGGAGATGTCTGCTTGAACAGATATATTTTCAGTTAATTTTGCATACTTCCATGCCTCCTCAATAGCGTCCAGCGCTTCGGGGAGCCTGCCTTCCTCGCAATGCACCCACGAAATGATCTGACAGGCTTCCGCAAGGTTGTAAGTGTTCCCTACGGCCTTCAGCATGGTCCTGGCATGGTCCAGGTAGCGCAAGGCCTTCTTCCATTGTTGAGCTCGGTGCAGAACGGCTCCGAGAGTCACCAGACTACGTCCATGTACGAGGTCATCCGAAAGGGCGGCGCACTTCTTTTCGACGTCCTCGGCCAAGGAAATTACCTTCCCCTTGTGCTTAACGGATAATACCAGCCGCGCGGTATCAACAAAATCAATTCCACATTGGCCGCCGAACCGTTGCAACTCGACCTCAACAGGAGGAAAGGTGTTGAAAAGTCGGTAAGCCTCTTGCAGGTAGTCGTAGGAGGAAAGAAGATCGCCAAGTTGGGCATGGGTCTGGCCCAAGCACCACACTGCCAAAGCTATATATTTCTCAACCCCAGAGTCTTTGGCTGCCGTCACTACGATGTTGGCGATCTCGAGATTGGGCCTTGTGTCGCAGCGGTGCCAACCAAAGGCAATGAGAGCTTCCATAGTTCTATCGGACGGGACAGTATGCGGCGGTGTAGGCGAACTGAAAAGGATGGACTGGATATTGGTGTCTTCGGCTGCGAGCGCCTTCGAATTCTTAGGGAATGTGAGATCGTCAAAACGGCAGGCGTGCGCTAGAACGAATTCACAGCACGACGAATGTATCTGGTTCCGGATCTCTTCTACGATCCGGTTATGCTGTTGCATAAAAGATTGGACCACGGGGACCACGAAGAGGACCGGAGAGGCGGAATTCTCCCGTTTATTCCCGACCAGTAATCCTGCATCAGATAAAGTGGCAATAGCAGAGGGAGTCATCTTGACGGTTCTTGCCCACCAACGAAGATTCTGTTTTGTTGTTCCTGCTGGCAGTAATGAGAGGATGGCGAGCAGAACAAGAGCGTCGGGGTCCTGCTGGACGAATTCACTGTCGACCGAGAGACTGATACTTCGATTCATGCTCTTTTCGGATGAATTTGCGATAGAGAGCATGTCTGTGCCGGATGTGTACCACATCTCTAACAATTCCTGTGCGGTAGATCTCCCTCGTTTACCCAGATTGGCCATGAGCGCCACCGCGAAAGGCATGTGGCCCATCGCAGCCAGTAAACGATCGACATCGAGGTCATCCTTCGAACTCGGGTTGATGTCATGGAAAATACGACGGCAAGCCGCTTCATCGGTAGGCTGGATTGTGTGCGGCTGCCATTCGATAGCATCGCACGGTGGATATGTGCCGCGCATCGTAAGGAGGATCGCGATGTGGCTCAGCATGGCTAGCTTTCGAAGAATATCGCTGACCTGTTTCTGAGTTCTGCCGGGCGCATTCCACGGCGTCTCGAAGTTGTCGAGCAGGATAAGGCGGGGTTGTTTCAGGGTAACGTTCCAAAATGATCTTTTCGAGCGTGACATGCTTATCTCCAGGTACCTGCAGTTGGGTATACATGATTTCGAGGAAGAGAGTCGACGATGTTGCCTCAATACAGAACACCCAGATAAGGTTTCCACCCGGAAACCGTTCCTTGATGAGAGGCAATTCGACGACGGCAAGTGAAACTGAAGTCTTCCCCATTCCACCTGGGCCTAGAATGCAGACGCGAGAAGTTTTCTCCTGCAGGAGCAATTGCGCGATACCATCGACCAAGTCGTCTCGCCCGTGAAATATCTCGGGTTTGAGCGGCATCTCTTGTCGAGCGAGTGTGTCCGATCCAAGCATTGTGCCCGATCTCTTGAGCTTGAACAGAATTTTGTGAATGTCCTCCACTCCATTGGCCGTATCGTCGACCTTATCGGCCATTTTGCGTAGGCGGGCATGGAGTTCGCTGATGAGGGCGGAATCACGGAGGTCATTAGCAAGCTGGAGAAATCGTAATTTTAGTCGCCCAAGCGCAGTGTTACTTTCCCAGATACACACCGTGAACTTTTGCATCGAAGCTGAAAGCCGGTTCATACATTCTTCGAGAATATTCATATTAGGTTGTTTGTAAACCGCTATCACCCATCGATTCTGGGAGCTGATCCTCGTTAAATCCTCAATGATTGTCCCGAGAGTGCTGCAATGGCATCAGAAGCCGTAATAGACCACCATTCGTAGACCGTACCTAAGTAGCTCTTTGATATCTTTTTCGATACCCTCCGCAGTCTTTACAACAGTTTCCTTGCTACCTTCTTCGTCCTTGGGCGTTACGTGGTCCACGATAACGATCATGAGATCGCCAACCCTAACTTGCAACTCTTTGACCTTTTGTTCAACAGCTGATGCCTCCTGACGAAAAATTTAATCATTCGGTTTGCGACCTTCAAAGGCGGAATTCGACGAACCTCGCATACTTGAATAATCTTCAGTGCAACCCCAATGGCCTCTTGCAAAAACGGAACTGGGATGACTGCAGCTGCAGATTGCGACAGGGTTAGAACTTCTTTTACAGTGGCCATGGTGTAATCTGTTTTTGTTGGAACGACACTCTGTGAGTTCTCAGACGAGTTCTGAATCCATATGGACGTCAGAGAGATTGCAGGACGTGAACCGACCATCTCACTTCATCGGATTTCGGCTCCATAAACTTCTTGGCAGAGATTGTTGTAGGGACGTTCGCAGGTGGATTTTCCTGTTTCTGGACGCAGGTATGTGTCAATGAGATTGCGCAACATAAATCGGTGCTCACCTGGGGGGATTTCTTCGTGGCACCCCACGGCATGTGCACACGACACCAGGAGAAACATCCAGCGGACATAGTTCGTCGTCAAGCAAGGTTGTAGCGATCGAGGTTACGCTGAACGAAGCTACATGTTACTCCTTATATGAGGTCGAATTGCTTGCAGGAATCCTCGTTGCATTACAGTTGTCAGTGAGATCCTGAAAAGCGTGATGTGCGCAACTTTGCGTGACTAGTCACTAGTCATCCATCATTTTTCAAGCTGACATCAAGCTGACATATTCCTAAGTATGATTCTGACCGTAACTATGTATACCGCCAGCTTTTCTTCCTTCGAGGGATTAGGCCTTAGGCCTTAGGTCCCGTTTCTAACCGTTCCAAGTTCTGGTACATACGCGGAAACGCTGCCTTTTGACTTCAGTGAGTACATCTCTCTTCTTCTCTATTCAGCTATGTAGTATTTACATAAACCTTTAGTTTGTTGATTGATGCACGCAAAACATCGATATCCAACTGCTCTGGTCATGCAGGATAATTAACCTTTCCCAAGCCGCCCAATGCGTCGGAACATACACAATGCTCAAAATCACTCCAGGCAAGTCTCCAAGCGTCCCCTGTCAATGTGACCACTTCGTCCCATACGTGAGGCACGGCAATCGGGCCAAGCTTTATCGCAATGGTACTTGCGTTCTTATATTTAATTCGTGTACCTTCTAACCACCTTTCCGAACAGTGTCGTGACCCCAATGCCGTAGGTGAAGAGCGATTCGGATGGCCAAAAGCCTCGTCCAAGTCTCCGAGTACTTCCATGACCCCTTCAACGACTGCTACCGCCTTTGTTCCCTCCAGCCATCCACTACGCGGGGAATACCAAACTCTCATCCCTTTCCTTTATGCCGTTGCTCCCAAGACATCGCACACCACTTCGTCTAAAACCAAACAGAAACCAAACTCGATATTCCAAGAAACAGAGCTGGTCGGAGTGTTATGGCCAGCGACGATTCGTGGACACCACTGACGAAGACCCCTGATCCATCCGTTAAGGCCCACGATAGTGGTGCAATGGCCTAGTGTCAACCATACGCTCTCGGCACCCCTTCTTAGTCCCCAGAATATCGGCTGCCAACTCTCCTCCCCCCCGCATGTTTCCCATATCCGAAAGATTGCACAAAATAAGCTCACAATTTTGCCACTATTCCACAGCGGCCATTCGAACGTCAAGGTTGAAGGCACAAAGAAAGTTTTGAGGGTCGAGGGTTCTACAATATCCATTGTTCGAATTCCCGACGAATTCCCGCATCAGCTGGTGGGCAATATATCCAGTTCGCCTCCATCTAACGCCTTCGTCCTCATCTTTCTCCCTCCATTCGATATCGTTTCTTACGTCTGTTTTCCCCTTTTCTATCTCAGATCCCCACTTTCATCAAGACACTGCCTTTAAGAGAACTCGTCAATTTTATTCATGATAACAGCGACGCGGTCATATTCATGACCCAAGTCTCCTGGGCCCCGCCCATCTTGATTACTGTCCTTTCTACATAACCCCACCTCTTTCGTTCCATCCTACCTCCGCCGGCGACAGCCTGAGTCGTTCAGCAAGGCAAATATTTCCCCTCGTCGTGTAACCGCTGTTCCCTCAAATTATCGACCCTCATTTTAACATAGGTGCTGATAATGCGCGATGCTGGGGCAGTTAAACTGGTAACCGTTCGGTGTATGAGGTAAAGGGAGGGACGGGACCATATCCTCCTTCGCACCAACCACTTTCTAATCACAAACGCCGAAGCAGATGCGAACCTCTCTTCAACACAAAGATGGTGCGAACGGGCCTTCCGGCGCGGCGAGACGGGAAAACTCGAGTCCACCTCTTAGCTCTGACATGTACTTCCTAAACCTTCCTTGGTATCGACATAATTCTTCCACCTGCCGCCATAGTCTAAGGGATTCTTGTATGCAGCGCAAGACTTACAGCCGGCGTTTTTAACCATGCAATTCAGAAATATGGTTGATCGAACATTTTCCCCCATACCTCAGTTATGACTTTGGGCCGATCGCTGGCGGGTTCGTGTGTCATTTGGGAATACATTTCTGTCTCTCGCGAACCGGCCCATCCACCAAGACCCACGTCAGTGTTGCGATGGCCTACGCTAGTGTCAACCATACACGGTACCCCTTCCTGTTCCCCAGAACATCGACTGAAGAGTCTCCCTTATTTATTACCCGCCTCATATCCAGGTGAATGGACCCAGTTCCACAAACTACAAACCACCTTCATGTTTTTGCCCATACTCCGTTCTCACAATCCTTTGTTGCGCACGGCGGCCATTTGAGCATCAGAACTGAAGGAATAAGGAAGTACCGATTCAAAGGACGGGAGGGGGGGTAGAGGTCGCACCATTGGCATAAGCCAAAGTAGCCAAAGCCTTCGACTGCCACTGAATGTTTGAGACGTCGCTCGACATGGTCTACCCGGCACAATGAACTCTAACGTGACATGGTCATTCAATCTCGAGGTGTTGTAATTCCATTGGAAGACAGCAGTGTCGAGAGTGACGGGAGGAATAGCAGTGAGGCACCAGAACGCGGATGGGGTTCATCATCATGAGGTATGTTACTTCTCGCCTCTTGAAATCTTGCCCAAAATCAACCTGTCTCTCCTTAGTTTTATTCCTCACTCGTGAGTCGATGTTGATCATGTTCTCAGCTTCCTAGTTTGTAGTTTGTTCACCTAGACACCCGAAGCCTCCTTTCGACGTGAAGCTCTACTCTGCCTCTTGAAGAAACAGCCAGACCATCGAAGTATTTGTCATTTTCGGCAGAAGGGGTGAGAATCGCATATGTGTCTACTTCCCCCTTCTTTGTGGCTTTGGGGTTGAACATTGATCTGCCATGGTCATCCTTTCCACATTCATTTCTCTGTCGATTTGTTTACCTCCAGCCTTCTATACAACTGTTCAACTAATCGATGTCGTAGCTTCAAATGTACAATCTCCTTGAATACCGAGCGGGCATTTCTCCTTTTCTTTCGCGCCCCTGAATACATTTTTTGCTACTCGAGTCACTAGCCTCGTCTTTCGCGTGTCAAGTTTCGGGCTAGCTCTTTCTCAACGGCGTACAGATGCCATCTTGTGTTAGTCTTCTGCTATCTGTTTCCGAGGCCCCGCTTGGGTCGTGAATGGGCTAATAGCATTGGATGCCTCAGGTAACATTGGCAACGCACAACCACGACGGAGGAGACACTTGGGAAAGGGACGGTTGAGCGACGACACCAAAAGTAACGTACAACTTCCTTGTTCGATGACTTCGGCATCATACTTTAATTTAAATAATGTGTGTAGGAAGAGTGCAGATGAGTAGGTATATTGAAATATTAAACTAAACAAGCGTGGAATTAGATACATAAAGATTCTGAATCTAATTAAGAACCGGATATGGGCAGTTCAGTCATAGATGCTTGAATGGGAGGGTAGAAAAGGGTTTTGTCGACGTCTAAATTAGGCCTGTAAAAGCCAACGACTGTGTCAGGATTCCCCTGCTTCCGCTCGATCCTGGCCATGTTATCCTCACACCGCCCCCCAGCTTCATCAGCATGGACAGTACCAAGGTATTTTTCAGCTGCAGCCTCATAGGCACCATACGCATTTTGGTAGTCGCCTCTGCGGAGGTACCCATAGCCCATGTACTCCAATGCATGTGCAATGTTGAACCGATCCCCAGTATATGAGGCCTTCATTAGTACTATTTCGATCTGCTTCCATGCTTCGGCGTCTTTATTGGCGCTGAAGAGGACCGTGCCAAAGGTCAGGGAGACGTTTGCCTGAATAGATGGACTGTCGGTCGATTCCGCATACTTCCATGCCTCCTCAATAGCGTCCAGAGCCTCCTGGACCCTGCCCTCACGGTAATGCACCCAGGAAATGAACTGACAGGCTGTAGCAAGGGTGGGAATGTTCCCTGCGGCCTTCAGCATGGTCCGAGCCTGGTCCAAGTAGCGCAAGGCCTCCTGCGGTTGTAGAGCCTGGCGCAGAACGGCCCCGAGACGCACCAAACTTCGTCCATGTATGACGTCATCCGAAAGTGCGCTACACTTCTTTTCAACATCCCGGGCCAAGGAAACTACCTCGCCCTTGCGGTTAACTGGTAATGCCATCCGCGCAGCGTTAACAAGATCAATTCCACATTGGCCACTGAGCCGTTGCAACTCGACCGCACCAAGAGGAAGGGTGTTGAAAAGCTGGTAAGCTTCTTGCAGCTGGTCGTAGGAGGAAAGATAGTCGCCAAGCTGGTTATAAGTCTTGCCCAAACACCACAATGCCGAGGCTATATATCTCTCAACTCCGGAGCCTTTGGCTGCCGTCGCTACAGTGTTGGCAATCTCGAGATTGGGCTTCGTGTCGCAGCGGTGCCAACCAAAGGCGATGAGAGCTTCCATAGTTCTATCAGACGGGACGGTAGGCGGCGATGTAGGTGACCTGAAAAGGATGGACTGGATATTCGTGTCTTCGGCTGCGAGCGCTTTCGATTTCTTAGGGAATGTGAGATCGTCGAAGTGGCAAGCGTGCGCAAGAACGAATTCACAGCACGACGGATGTATCTGGTTCCGGATCTCCTCTGCGATCCTGTCTTGCTGCTGCATAAACGACTGGACGACGGGAACCACGAAAAGGACTGGAGAGGTGGAATTTTCACGTTTATTCTCTACTAGTAATGCCGCCTGCGATAAAGTGGCGATGGCAGAGGGAATCATCGACGTCTTGAGTCCCGGAGCCCACCAACGCAGATTCTCTTTCGTGGTTCCTGCTGGTAACAAAGACAGGATAGCAAGAAGGATGATGGCATTGGGGTTCCGTTTGACGAGGTCGCTCTCAACAGAGAGGCGTATACTTCGATCCATGCTCTGTTCAGGGTCTGAAAAAATGTCAGGTCCAGACTCGAGCCAGTCCTCCAACAAGTCCTTGGCAGTCGACCGCCCTTCCACCCCGAGTTTTGCCATAAGCGTGACCGCGAAGGGCATGTACCCCACCGCAGCCAGCAATCTCACGACATCGGGGTCTTTTTCTGAACCTGGATTGATGACGTAGTAGATACGAAGGCAGGCTGTTTCATCGGTAGATTCGATGTTCTTCGATTGCCACTTAATGGCGTTCTCGCATGGAGGATAACTTCCGCGCATCGTGATGAGGATTGCGACGTGGCTCAGCATCGCCAGTCTACGAAGAATGTCGCCAACCTGTTTCTGAGTTCCACCAGGCGCATTCCACGGCGTTTCGAAGTTGTCGAGCAGGATAAGGCGGGGCTCTTTCGAAGCATCGAGTTCCGAAATGATTTTTTCGAGAGTAACTTGCTTATCTCCAGGTACTTGTAGTTGGATGTACAGGATTTCGAGGAGGAGCGTCGCCGACGTCGCTTCAATACAAGGCACCCACACAAGGTTTCCACTCGGAAACCGCTCCTTGATGAGAGGCAATTCGACGACGGCAAGTGAAACTGAGGTCTTCCCCATCCCACCTGGGCCGAGAATGCACACGCGAAAGGTTTCTTCCTGCAGAAGCAACCGCGCGATGTCTTGAACGAAATTGTCGCGCCCGTAAAAGACTTCGGGCTTGAGTGGTATCTCCTGTCTAATGGCTGCGTCCGATGGGAGCAACGTGGCCGATCGCTTGCTCCTGACCAGGTATTTGTGAATATCTTCCACCTTGTTGTGCACATCGTCGACTTTGTTGGCCATCTTGCGCAGGCGGGCATGGAGTTCGCTGATCAGGGCCGAGTCACGGAGGTCATTAGCAAGCTGGGGAAATCGTAATTTTAGTCGCCCAAGCCCAGACCGTCATTTGTTCAGATACACACCGTAAATCTCTGCATCGCAGTTGAAAGCCGGTTCATACAATCTTCGAGCGTGTTCATATTAAGTTCCTGGTACACCACAATCACCCATCGATTTTGGGAGCTGATTTTCGTTAAATCCTCATTGATTGTCTCGAGAGTGCTGTAACGTCATCAGAAGCCATAACAGACCACCATTCGTAGGCCGCACCTCAACAGTTCTTTGATATCTGCCTCGATACTCTCTGCGGTCTTCACAACAGCTTCCTTGCTATCTTCTTCGTCCTTGGGCGTTACGTGGTCCACGATGACGATCATGAGATCGCCAACCCTAAATTGAAGCTCTTTGACCTTTTGTTCAACAGCCGATGCCTCCTGATCAAAACCTTTTTATCAACTGCTTGCACCCCTCAAAGGTGGAATTCGACGAACCTCGCATACTTGAATAATCTTCAGTGCAACGTCAATGGCCTCTCGCAGAAAAGGAACTGGCAAGACCCCAGTTGCAGATTGCGACAGGGTTAGAACCTCTTTCACGGTGGCCATGGTGTAACCCGTTTTTGTTGGAATGACTTTCTGTGAGCTTTCGGACAATTTCTGAATTCAGACTCGGATGGAGGTCAGCGCGGAAGGCATGAGTCGACCACCTCACCTCATCGGATCTCGTCGCTAGTGGATTTTCAGGCAGTTTCTGGTCGCAGAAATGTGTCAGGGAGATTGCACTATATGAGTTGGTGCTCACTTCAGGAGGTCTCCTCTCTGTGCGTCGCTTCTTGGCACCCCGCATGTGCAGAGGACACCACGAGAAACATCCAGCAGACATAGTTCGGAATCAATGCACAGAAAGGTATAGCCACCCAATAAGGCGCAGTGAGGTTAGACTGATGAAGCTACATGTTGCGTTATAGACTCGTTAAGGTTGAGTGGAACATAGGATTCCTTAGTTATGTTCCGACTCCTTCGTGGGAATAAGATGCAAAAATTAAACGTTCCTTTGAATTGTGAAAACACAGCGGTAGCCGTTTCTGAAGGATGTCAAAACTTTCCACAGATTTCAAAAACCCATGAGGTTCATATGTAAAGTAAAAATTTCAATTGGAAGCACACCTCGAAGGCGATGGTAATTTGCAGCATTGTTGTTCACATGGGTGAATCAAGCTTAAGGGCAATAAAGGTATGGTCGTGCGTATTCAATCTCTGCGATTTTTCGTGAAACGGATGCGCCCCTCCGTCGACTCGACCGGCTAGTGGTGGTAATCAAGGAAGAACTGTGAGGAATGCGTACCGCAGTCCCGGGCCGAGCGCTTGCTGCCAATCATTAGCAACGTTCTCTTAGTCCAGACTCCACGCCTACCAACCACATTCGCGCCATAACTTTTCTGGTACATACGTGGACACGTTGCCTTTTGACTTCATTGAGTACATCTCTATTCTGCATTTCAATAATGAGTTGTATTTAAAAGTTAAACTTTTAGTTTGTCGACACACAAAACATCGATCTACACGTTCCCTCGCCATGCAGGAATCAGCAACAGGATGGATGACCTTGCCCAAGCTGCCCAATGTCGGCAGCAGCGGAACTTGCACAATTCTTGAAATTATTTCGCCCAAGTCTTGTCAATGTGACCATTTTGTCCGAAATATGTGAGGTGCCAGCATGGCAATTGGACCCGCTTTATCCCAATGGTACTTGCGTTCTTCTTTTCAAATTGTCCATTCTAACCATCTTTCCGAACAGTGCCATGCCACCAATGTCGTAGGCGAAGTCCATGCCCCAATGGCTGCCACCGCCTTTGTTCCCGCCCACCATCTCCATGACCATCACGCAGGGAAACCGGACTGTTGTCTAGCCCAAGGTTATGGACAATGCCACCGCCACCAGCTGCAAAAGCGCTCTGCGATCTCGACAATTTTGCATTTCCGTCCCACTCCTCCATCCCTGCCTTCACAATCCCAGACATCGCACTTCTCTTCGTCTACAACCAAACGGAACATCGACCTGACACCGAGTGTCATGTATAGCGATGTTGGTGGATACCTACCAATGAAGACCCCTTGATCCTTACTTACCAAAAGGAACGATAGAGGTTGGGCCCACTTGATGTTGATATCTGTAATCATTACGTCAAAGCAACTGGAGCGACTCGTGTAGGCGTTGGATAGTAGTGGAAAATGGGAAGAAGGCGGCAGAGATTAGGAAATCCTCACTGGGATGAAAGAGTGGGTTGAAGAGGACGAGGGGCAGTATATGGTGGCGATCCGACGACGACAACCACTATGTAACCTCGTCCAAAAAGCATAGCCTACCCCTCGAACTCAACATCCACCCTGTCACTTGCCGCAATTTAATCACAATATACCTGAGACGAAGCGGACCTCACTCTTTAACTCAATGACACCAGACGCAGGTCTTCCAGCGTAAACTCGTTCATATTCGTATATGGGTGATCTTATCTTGTTTATCTCGCAGCTCTGTGGTGGTGTATGGAACCATTCAATAAAGATTCCTCCCATTCCTCCTACTTGCCGCCACCGGGATTCCTGTATCGGCACAAAGCTTACTGCGGGGGTTTTGGCCCAAGCAGTTGAGAATGCTGAACTATCGAACATTTTCGCCCACTCTACTTCAATTCCGATACGCGGTTTCCTGTGTCAACCTGGGGTGCACTTCCATCTCTGGCCCACCGGTCCATCCGCCAAGACCCTCGTTAGTGGCGCGATTGCATATACTATTATCAACCACACACTCTTTGCACCCCTTCCTGGTCCCCAGATCGCAAAGTCCCCTTTACTTGTTATCCGTCTCCCATATCCGGGTGATCGACCCACGAACCGCCTTCATTCTCGCCCCTATTCTGTTCTCATAATGTGTCGCCCACATCAGCCATTTGAACGCCAAGGTTGAAGGAATGAGGAAATGCTGATTCGAAGGACGTGATTTCGAATTCGAGGGTTGAGTATTCTACAACATTTAATTTGTTCGAGTTCCCGCATCAGCTGGTGGGTAACACATCCAGTTCGCCATCTTTCTTTTGATTGTCTCTCCGTTCGGTATCATTTCTCATGTTTCGCTTTGCTTTTCTTTCTATCGCAGATGTCCACCCTCATCGGGACCCCCTCTAAGAAACCTCGTCATTAATATTCTTATCCACGACAACGGCGATACAAATTCATGTCCCAAGTCTCCTCAACCCGCCCATTATGATTGCTGTACTCTCTACGTAACTACGCCTCTTTTGCCCCACTTCCGCTGGCAACAGCTAGAATCACTCAACATGGCGAATATTCCTCCTTGTTGTAAAACCGCTCTTCCCTCAAATTCGTCGACTGTCGTTTACCCTCAGTTGAGGAAAACTGTCGAAGAACGCAGGCACTGAGATTCCCCGAGCACTGGCGGAAGTTCTGGAAGACGAAACGGTGAAAGCGGTTGTTCGGTATACTAAAGTATGTTGGTCCGTCTTCTTCCGAGTCTGTCAGCTCTGCATACACCGACGTCTCTTCCCACGTCACTTCTTCGTCTCCTCGTCGCCCGTCCGAACTTTGTTCTAATCCCCTTGTTTGATGCAGAGTGCATCGTCGCCCAGTCTCGACTGTCGCAACTCGAGTCATTATTGCAGCAATACCGCTTGAACAGCAAATTCATTAAAACGACTGGCAGTAACCGAGCCGTTTTGGCGTGAGTCGGAACTGGAGGATCGCGGTGACGAGAGGCACGAGTAGGCATATGCATTCAATCTGTATCTTCTCCACCTTCCCTTTCCGTTCGCCCTCCTTTTCGCTCATCCCAATCTCGGACTTTCTGACTTGGTACTGCAGATTATCAGCAATCTCGATCGCCAGTTGATACTTTCCTCGACCTTCAGTATAGCGTTATTGGAACCTCATTGCCACTAGCGCCAGCTAGAGTAGTCCAGGCCTTCGCTTGTCGAATATTCAAGACATCGCCCGACATGGTCTGCCCACCACGAGGAACTCCAGGCATTGTCGTTCGATATCAAGGCCTAATCTGATTAGAGGACGGCCATGTCAGCGTGGGGGACGGGAGGAACAACAATGAACTCCTGGACGACGAAGCGTTCCCGGGCCCGGGTCCCATCGTGTATAACCCTCTTGAAGTCTTCCCTTTGAGTCAACCTCGGTTTCTCCTTCGTTTTATTCCTCTTCTGTTTCGCACTCGACACTCGATGTTAATCATGTTCTCAGGCAAGACTCGTTGCCAATCCAACTTGCTTCGTTACCCAACTCTTTAACAATTTCCTTAGCCATACCATAACCGAATGACACCGCCACTGGCGACCTGATATTCCTAGTTTTTCTTAGACCTTGGCACCCAAAGCTTCCTTTCGACACGAACTCTACTCTACATCTCGGAGAGACAAGCAGATCCAATGAAGTATTTGTCATATCGATAGCAGGACGAGAATAGGTGGGGCGACGGCCATAGTAAGAGTGAGAATTCTTATTAGGACGGCTGGAGTGTAGCCTGTGTCAGTGGCACAACATCAAACTCGAGCTTCACATATCAGTGTTGTCCTTTACTTTATGCTCTTCACCTTGTTTGGTGGCGTTGGAGTTGATCTGCTGTTGTCGCCCCGCAGGGCAGAAAGCCATGAACGCTACCTTGTATTAGTTAGCTGTGAAGATCTAGATATTGAATGATTGGACACCTCGAGTAACGTTAGTAAGGACACAACCATAAGTGAGAGGACATGTCTGAGAGAAGGAGCGCGGAGCGACGACACGATACGACTTTTTCAATCGGCGGTTTATGCAGAACTATGAGCGCAGATATAGAGTACAGGCTATATCAGATATTGAACTACATGACTGCAGAAGTACATGGATACATACTTAAATATTCTGGCAATAGGAAGTTAAATTTAACCAAGAACCGGAAATGGGCATGTCATTCGCAGACGCTTGAACAGGGGGGTAGAACAGGGCTTTTTTGTCGACGTCTGCACCAGGCCTGTAAAAGCCAACGACTGTGTCAGGATTCCCCTGCTTCTGCTCGATCCTAGCCATGTTATCCTTGCACCGCTTCAGAGCATGAGCACCGACAGTACCAAGGTACCTTTCAGCTGCAGCCTCATAGGCACCATACGCGTGTTGGTAGTCGTCTCTGCGAAGGTACCCGTAGCCCATGTACTCCAATGTTTGTGCAACGAGCAACCGATTCCCAATATACGAGGACTTCATTAGTGCTATTTCCATATGTTTCCATGCTTCGGCGTCTTTATTGGCGCTAAAAAGGACCATGCCAAAGGTCAGGGAGACGGATGCTTGAATAGCTGAACTGTCGGTCAATTCCGCATGCTTCCATGCCTCAATAGCGTCCAGCGCCTCCTGAAGCCTTCCCTCATGGTAATGCACCAACGAAATGTTCCGGCAGGCTGCAGCAAGATCGGAAGTGTTCCCTGCGGCCTTCAGCATGGTCCGGGCCTGGTCCAAATAGCGCAAGGCCTCATGCGGTTGTTGAGCCCGGCGCAGAACGGCCCCGACACGCACCAAACTGCGTCCATGTATGACGTCATCCGAAAGGGCGGCGCACTTCGCTTCAACATCCCGGGCCAGGGACACTGCCCTGCTGATATCGGGTAATGTGAACCGCGCAGCCTCAGCAAAATCAATCCCACATTGGCCACTGAGCCGTTGCAACTCAACCTCACCAGGAGGAAGGGTGTTGAAAAGCTGATAAGCTTCTTGCAGGTGCTCGTAGGAGGTAAGATGGTCACCAAGTCGGTTATAAGTCTTGCCCAAGCACCACACTGCCGAGGCTATATATCTCTCAACCCCAGAGTGTTTGGCTGCCGTCATTACACTGCTGGCGATCTCGAGATTGGGCTTTGTGTCGCAACGGTGCCAACCAAAGGAAATGAGAGCTTCCATAGTTCTATCAGACGGGACAGTATGCGGCGACGTAGGTGAACTGAAAAGGATAGACTGGATATTGGTGTCTTCGGCTGCGATCGATTTCGATTTTTTAGGGAATGTGAGATCATCGAAGCGGCAAGCGTGCGCTAGAATGTATTGACAGCACGACGAACGTATCTGCTTCCGGATCTTCTCTGCGATCCGGTCTTGCTGCTGCATAAACGACTGGACGACGGGAACCACGAAAAGGACTGGAGAAACAGAATTTTCCCGTTTATTCTCGACCAGTAATGCCGCCTGCGATAAAGTAGCCATGGCAGAGGGGATCATCGACGTCTTGAGTTCCGGAGCCCACCAACGTAGATTCTCTTTCGTGGTTCCTGCTGGTAACAAGGATAAGATAGCAAGAAGGGTGACGGCATTGGGATTCCGCCTGACGAGGTCGCTCTCTACAGAGAGACGTATGCTTCGATTCATGTTCTGTTCAGGGTCAGAGAATATGTCAGGTCCAGACTCGAGCCAACCCTCCAACAAGTCCTTGGCGGTCGAACGTCCTTCCACCCCGAGTTTCGCCATAAGCGTGACCGCGAAGGGCATGTACCCCAACGCAGCCAGCAATCTTGGGACATCTAGGTCGTTTTCTGAACCTGGATTAATGTCGTAATAGATACGAAGGCAGGCCGCTTCATCGGTAGACTCGATGTTCTTTGATTGCCATTTAATGGCGTTCTCGCATGGAGGATAACTTCCACGCATCGTGATGAGGATTGCGACGTGTCTCAGCATCACCAGTCTACGAAGAATGTCGCCAACTTGTTTCTGAGTTCCACCAGGCGCATTCCATGGCGTTTCGAAGTTGTCGAGCAGGATAAGGCGGGGCTCGTTCGAGGTATCGAGTTCAGAAATGATCTTTTCGAGAGTGACCTGCTTATCTCCAGGTACCTGTAGTTGGATATACAGAATTTCGAGGAGGAGCGTCGCCGACGTCGCTTCAATGCAAGGCACCCACACAAGGTTTCCACCCGGAAACCGTTCCTCGATGAGAGCGGATTCGACCACGGCAAGTGAAACTGAGGTCTTTCCCATCCCACCAAGGCCGAGAATGCAGACGCGGGAGGTTACTTCCTGTAGAAGCAACCGCGCAATGTCTTCTACGAAATCGTCTCGCCCGTAAAAGACCTCGGGCTTGAGCGGCATCTCCTGTCGAACAGCTGCGTCCGATGGGAGCAGCATGGCCGATCGCTTGCTCCTGAACAAGTATGTGTGGATATCGTCGACTTTGTTGGCCATCTTGCGTAGGCGGACATGAAGTTCGCTGATGAGGGTCGAGTCACGGAGGTCATTGGCAAGCTGGAGAAATCGTAATTTTAGTTGGCAAAGCCCAGAACGTCATTTGTCCAGATACACACCGTAAACTTCTGCATCGCAGTTGAAAGCCGGTTCATACAATTTTCGAGCGTGTTCATATTAAGTTCTTTGTATACCGCAATCACCCATCGATTCTGGGCACTGATGTTCGTTAAATCCTCGTTTATTGTCTCGAGAGTGCTGTAATGTCATCAGAAACCGTATTCGACCGCCATTCGTAGGCCGTACCTGAACAGTTCTTTGATGTCTGCCTCGATACTCCCTGCGGTCTTCACAATAACTTCCTTGCTACCTTCTTCGTCCTTGGGCGTTACGTGGTCCACGATGATGATCATGAGATCGCCGACCCTAACTTGCAGTTCTTTGACCTTTTGTTCAACAACCGATGCGTCCTGATCAAAATTTTTTTCATCCATTGTCTTGCAACCTTCAAAGGCGAAATTGGACGAACCTCGCATACTTGAATAATCTTCAGTGCAACTCCGATGGCCTCTCGCAGAAACGGAATTGGGATGACTGCAGCTGCAGATTGCGACAAGGTTAGGACCTCTTTCACGGTGGCCATGGTGTAATCTCTTTTTGTAGGAACGACGCTCTGTGAAATTTCAAACAAGTTCTGAATCCACATGGACGTCAGAGAGATTGTAGCAGGTGAACCGACCATCTCACTTCATCGGATTCCAGCTCCATAAATCTCTTGGGAGAAATTGTTGTTGGGACGTTCGCAGCTGGATTTTCCAATTTCTAGACGCAGATATGTGTTGATGAGATTGCGCAACATAAATTGGTGCTCACCTGGGGGGATTTCTTCTTGGCACCCCATGGCATGTGCAGAGGGCACCAGGAGAAACATCCACTAGCAGCGCACATAGTTCGTCGTCAACGTAGCGATCGGGGTTACGGCCAACGAAGCCTTGTTGCTCGTGGTCTCGTTGCATGACAGCTGTCAGTGTCTATATAAACGGAGTTGAGTACGGATTTTGGTGGACTTCGGGCAACGTGATATGTCACACATTGCATCTCACTCTCAACGTTGACCTCGAAGGCAACTCGAAGGACACAGTGAGCTCGAGCCAACAACCTACCATGCTGTACACCAGCATTCCTTTATTTTACTTTATTTTTTCACTCCCACATAGGAATTACCAAAGCTAATAAGTATCATTTTCATCTTGCTAGTCACCCATCTCTTGTTCAAACTTGCTTAGCTCCTCCCACACCGAAAGCCGCGTCTGCGAAAACGGGTCGCCTCATGTATCCCACAACCTCATGACGTGTCGGCTCCCTCAAGCATCCCACGTCGCCCCCCAACGCCTCACTGACGCGTCGGCTCGTCCATCCTATATCACACATCCAATGTCAGCCAGCAACTGTCGGTATCCCCAACCTCAGCAACCGCCTGCAAGATGAATGATTTGGCCTCACTCATCAATCCAGCGACCGTCTGCGGAGAGCACCAGACAGGCCGCCGTCTTAGCCTTCCAGGGTTAGGTGTCGCCGCGGTGGTTCCAATATTCGCGCCGTACGGATCTGGTAGAAGCTGAAAGTTTCGTAGGTTGTTGTCTTGGCGCCAAGATATAACCCGACGAAGTGGTAGAATTTCTAGCTACCTTATGCTTGGAATCGAGGGATCATGTGGCGGTCACGATGACTGGGTGCGAATTTTGCAGCGGGGGCGATTGCGGCTCAGGAGGCTGTGGTGCCGGGGGGGGGTTGCAGAGTTGTTGCAGAGGGGCGATGGAGGCGGTAAGTTTTTTCAAACATATTGAAGTGTCCATGAAAATGATTTTTATATTTGTAGCTGTCGACAGCGGAGGTTGTGGGGATCGAAGAGGAGGATGAATCCCTCGCTTCGATTTATGTATTGATTTTTTCTCTGGTTATATCCAAGGTTTCTCGCACGTTCGGAAATGTTCTCTTTTCCTTTCGATTGAATTTTGTAGCTACCTACTTCTTGCAAGGTCTGTAATAATTATATCGTATCGAATATATATACCCAACTTTCGATCTATCTTATCGAATCAATGCAATCCTGTCTTGCCAACACATAACACCTTTGAGAGGTAACTCACGTTCTTTATTACGCACTTCGGCTGGAATCTGGGCTCGAGCTCACAGTCGCTTTGCTGAAATGTCGGCTTAGAGTCGATGTCAAAGAAGCACCCTGGGTGAAGGACGACCGTTCTGGAGTCGATAATCCACCATTGATGTTGGGGCTATATGTGATAATCGAACCATGAATAGGCGATAGTTTAGGATCGTTCCAGAGAAATCCAGTTAGAGGGGGGGCATATTGGATGTTGTTCGAATCAAATTCGAGGCCGCCGGGCAACTTATTGTCGGGTTCTCTACGTGGGGCACTGTGTCTGTCAGTGATCGGTGGGGGCGACAAGATAGAACGGGCTGAGGGAGAGAGAGAAACCGGAGAGCATCGCGCACGGTAAATCTGTCTTTCCATTTGTTGCTTGTACTACCCCGTCGCTGGTGATGGCGGTGGGGAGGCAAATGGGATGGAATGCAAGTCGCAAATCCCCTGCTTGGCATGGTCGAGTGGCGGGGAGCTGAGATAATTATACTCGAGATCAAAGGAGCCAGCGTTGGTAGTCGAAAGCGAGCTCGCGGTCTTGGACGCGGTTGGGGGGGGATAGTCGAATCATTTTGGTCTATGCAGAAACGATAAGCATGTCCCTTCTCGGCCGAGTAAATTTGCGATTTACCTCACTTTCGGACTGCTTCCTATCGTGACAGAATCCAAATCCCTTTCAAGTCCAGAACCTCCCTCCCCGCGCGAATGCCCCCAAACTTCGGTTTCTCGCCGACATCGCTAACCTTGTCACCCATCCTCACTCTTCCATCGCCACCTATTCCGGGAACCATTTTCCAGGGAGCTCCATTTCCGGGCTGCCTCGATTTTTCGGAACGATAACGGGTGTAGACCAAATACGCAAAGACGGTGGTTACGGCGAACAGGATAAAGGCGATGGCCAAGTACGCCCAGATGGTAAGATGGGTGAACGACTTCTGTCCCAGTGGGTATTGGTGGGGTATATATGTCGACGTTGACTCAGGCGGAGAATCCTCGGGGTGGTTCAGGTGAGACTGGTATCCGAAGCGACTCGTGTGCACTGGTGTGCGTTTTACGTCAAAGACTGGGGATACCACTGTGCAGAAAGCGTATGACAGAAGGAGGGGCTGATGAATCCGACGGCTTTAGAGGCAAAAAGAAGAAGCGCGGCAGTCCATAATTACAGCAGGGACCTTCAAGACAGTGGGAAGGGACCGAAGAGGCATATAGGCACGGAGCCGGTGTGTGGATTTGATCTCCTGAAATTTGTCAATGAAAAATAATCGGTTGTCTTCACCGGGCAGGTGAGATTCATCTAAAGCGATGCGCATGGTCATCCTACTAGTAGGCAATACCCTAGTGCTAAATGCCAGGGAGAAGTGTTTTTCAGGACGGCTAGCGAACAAAAAAAAAAATCAATGGGAGCCGATGTTGTCGCTTGGCGTTTGCTAGAACTTCCAGTATGTTTCGCTGAACCTTGGGCTGGCTCAGGGCATTCATTAAGACAGTCGATAATAACGAGACGCCGAGAAGTTGGGCCATTGAAAAATCCTGCTTTTATCAGTGGCTGAAGGGGTGTTACAATATGAGATTTGACTCGGACTTGATTCGCGAGAAATTTGGAAAAGATAAGAGACTTCCCAGATCCGGCGGGACCATACACCCACATAATAAATGCATCCAGATCGTCTTCCCATTTAATCCACTTCATGATCTTCTCAAGAATGGCCAGGCGCGTGATTAGGTTACATTTTGGGAGATCGAAACGTTCCTTTGAATGGTGAAACACAGCAGTAGCCGTTTCCTGGTGAAGGATGTCAGAAAATTCTACCGATTTCACAAATCCATAAAGTTCATAAAATAGAAAACTCGAAGGGGAACACACCTCGAAGGCGATGGTAATTTGCACCATTGTTGTTCACATGGGTGAATCAAGTTAAGGGCGATAAAGGTGTGGGATGCGAACATGGGACTCGTGGTCGTGCGTATTCAACCTCTATAATTTTTCGTGAAGCGGAAGTATCCCTCCGTTGACTCGACGAGCGTACTGGTGGCGGTAATCAACGAAGGACCGTGAGAATGCGTACGGGGTCTCGGACCATCAATGTTCTAAGTCCACCACATTCTTGCCATAACTTTTCTAGTACATACGTGGACATGCCGCCTTTTGACTTCATTGAGTACTTCTCTCTTCCTCTATTCTGCATTTCAATAATGAGCTGTATTTATATAAAACTTACGTAAACATTTAGTTTGTTGGTACGCCCAAAACATCGATCTACACGTTCCCTCTCCATCCAGGAATTAGCAACAGGATAACCCTGCCCAAGCTGCCAAAAGCAACTGAACTTGCATAATACTGGAAATTCATCTGCCCGAGTCTTGTCAATGTGACCATTTCTTCCGAAATATGGAAGTGCCAGCATGGCAATCGGGCCCGCTTTATCGCAATGGTACTTAGTTGCGTTCTTATTTTCAGAATGTCCCTTCTAACCACCTTTCTGAACAGTGTCCTGCCCCCAATTCCGTAGGCAAAGTCCATGACTAATTCCATGCCTCAACGACTGCCATCGCCTTTATTCCCGTCCACCATCTCCAGCGACCACTACGGAGGGAAACCGGACTGTTGCCTAGCCCGAGGCTGTGGACAATACCACCGCCACCAGCTGCAAAGACGCTCTGCGATCTTGACAATTGATCTTGACAATTTTGCATTTCCGTCCCACTCCTCCATCTCTGCCCGTCTTCGCAACCCTAGACATCGACTCCTCTTCGACTACAACCAAACGGAAAATAAACCCGACATTCCAAGAAGCAGAACGTATCCGAGTGTCATGGATAGCGACGTTCGTGAACACCTACCGATGAAGATCCCTTGATCCTTACTTACCAAAATGAACGATGGAGGTTGGGCCCACTTGATGTTGATATCCGTAATCATTACACCAAAGCAACTGGTGCGACTCGTGGGGGCGTTGGACAGTGGTGTAAAATAGGAAGAAGCCACAGAGATTAATCCTCGCTGGAATGAAAGAGTTGGTTGGAGAGGACAAGGGGCACTATATTGTGGCAATCCGACGACGACAACCACTATGTAATTTCATCCACAAAGCATAGCCTATCCCCCCGAATCCAGCATCCTTCTCCTCCTGTTTTCAACCTAATGACACCGGACCCAGGTCTTCCAGCGCGCGTGGCGAAAGGGGAAATTTCGTTCATGTTCGAATTAGGGCAATCGTATCTTGTGTATTTCTCACTCTGCGGTGGTGCATGAAACCACTCAGTAATTATTCTTCCCATTTCTCCTACTTGCCGCCACAGGGATTCCTGTATCCGGCACAACTTACTGCGGGGGTTTTGACCAAGCAGTTGTGAACTATTGAACATTTTCGCCCACTCTACTTCAATTCCGATAGGCGGTTTCCTGTGTCAATCCGGGGTACACTTCCGTCTCTGGTCCACCGGTCCATCCGCCAAGACCCACGTTAGTGGTGCGATCCACACCCTTCCTGGTCCCCAGACCGCAAAGTCCCCTTTACTTTGAAAGACTTGTAAGTCTTCCGAGTTCGAAAGGTTTTATCTTAGATAAGATAAGCGTGTGATACACGAGAGACTAGCTCCGCTAGTCTCGAAGGGTCCTAAAGGTTTCGGTAGATAAAGCAGTAGTGACGCAATCAAATTAGTTGATTGATATCACAAGTAACGATTGAATGGGCGAGAAAGGGTCCGCTTTGACCCAATTAAACCCGGTTTCTTAGCTCTCAAGCTTGAGTGACTCTGAGGAGAATGTGCTGTATTCAACTGAGGAAAACTATGAAAATACCCAGGTATTTATACTGTACAGAATGGATCTTAGATGAGGTAGAGAAAGAGGAAAACATACTGTGAGTCATTTGGAAGTACCGGAAAAGGAGAGATCGCGATGTGACGATGTGAAATGGTGAAATGTGAAGGAAACCGAGGGCGTCGGGATCGTGTGGCAGAAATACGCCACGGAGAGAGACATCGCTGTCTTGAAAGGCAGAAGACAGACCGACATACTTAGTAGACGGGCGTTTACCGAACCGCCGCTTCCACCGTTTCGTCTTTCAGAATTTCCGCCAGTACGAGCCCCAGTCTCGCGTAATCTCAGCGCCTGCGTTCTTCAAAAGGCTGAGGGTAAATGACAGTCAACGAATTTGAGGGAAGAGCATTTGCCCGACGAAGAGAAATATTCACCATGTTGAGTGATTCAGGCTGTCGCCAGCGGAGGTGGGAAGAAAGAGGCGTAGTTACGTAGAGAGTACAGCGCTCATAATAGGTGGGTCGAGGAGACTTGGGTCATGAATCGGTATCGCTATTGTCGTGGATAAGAATATTAACGACGAATTTTCTTCGAGGTGGCGGCTTGATGAAGATAGAGATCTGCGATAGAAAGAAAGCGAAACATAAGAAACGATATCAAACAGAGAGACAAAGAAAAGATGGCGAACTGGGTGTGTTACCCAGCAGCTGATGCGAGAACTCCAAGAGAACTCGAACAAATTAAATGTTGTAGAATACTCAACTCTCGGATTCGAAACCTCTAGTCATCGAGTCCTTCATTGCTTGAACCTTGGCGTTCAAATGGCTGATGTGGGCGACACATTACGAGAACGGAATAGCAGCGAGAATGAGGGTAGTTCGTGGGTCGATGACCCGGATATGGGAGCCGGATAATAAGTTGTAAGGGTTCCCCATTGTGTGAGAACGAAATAAGGGACTTACGGGTCATGCGCGAGCGGATTGAATGGGAGGGAAATGCTCCAGAACGAATGCGCTATTGCACGGCGCGCGCATCAATATCCAAAGGCGGATTCTATTCTAGGCGCAAGGCACATCCCTCGATACTCATCACATATCACACGGCCGCCACCTTTCCCAACAAAGGACTCGATCGAAGATCTCCCCGCATACCCTTTCACAATATCACATTCAGGAAACAACCGTACCGGACCCTTCGAACCAACATTGGAAGCACCGGCTATTCCTTCGTCTCCTCGTTGCCCGTCCGAGCTTTCTTTTAATCTCCTTGTTTTAAGTATGCAGAGTACAACGTCGCCCAGTCTCTATCGCAACTCTCGAGTCTTCGTTGAATCAACGCGATATGAATAGTAAATTCAGTGCGAAGATAGGAGGTAACCGAGTCGTGTTGGCATAACCGGAATCAGAAGATCGCGATGACAAGGGACGCGAGCAGGCATATGCATTTCATCTGTATGTTTCCTTTTTCTTCGTTTCTCCGCGTTCCTTTCCGTTCGCATTCCTGTTCGCCCATCCCAATCTCTGACCTTCTGGCTCAATACTGCAGATCATCAGAAACTTCGATCGCCAGTTGGTACTTTCCTCAACCTTCAGCATAGCGTTGCTAGATCCTCGTCGCCACTGGCGTCACCTAAAGTAGTCCAGACCTTCGATTGTCGAATGGTCAAGACATCGCCCGACATGGTCTGCCAACCACGAGGAACTCCGGAAATTGTCCGATATCAGGTGTTCTAATTTGATTGGAGGACGACAATGTCGGCGATGACGACGGAGTAACGACAGTGATCATGAGGCCCAACGCTTCGTTGTCCAGGAGGTGTGTGTCATGCCTCTTGGGATCTTGCCCTTCAGTCAATCCCTTCGTTTTATTCCTCCTCTGTTTGGTTACTTTCGCACTCGAGACTCCGCGCTAAGTAATCATGTTCTCAGGCAAGACTCTTTTTTTATGTCGCCAGCCCGCACTTGCTTGTGATCCAACTTTTTGTAAAGGGAGTTTTCCCTTGCCCGTCTTCAACGACACCACCACCCCCGTCCCTTCTTTCGACGCAAAACTCTACTCTGTCTTGGAGAGATAGGCAGAAATCAAGTATTCTTCATTCGGAAGAAGGCGCAGGAATTGCTGACAGCAAGAGCAAGAGCAAGAGCAAGAGCAAGAGCGGGAATGCTCAGTGAGACGGCTTGCCTTTGCGGGTCTGGGGGACAGTGGGGGTCAACCTGCCGTCGTCGTCCTCTCCATATCCAACGTCTTTTGATTTTTTTTACTGACGTTCTGCTCGTTTATCACCAGATGCCACCCATTCAACCGATGTTTAGCTTCAGATGTATTTTCTACGTGAATACCGAGTGCGCATTTATCCTTGTTTTCGTGCTGAACATAAATTTATGCTTTTCGTGTCTCTAGCACCTTCTGCATCACGAGTTTCGATCTAAACATCGTTCTCCCCTCCTGCTTCCTGTTTCCGGGGTGCTGCTTGGGCTCTGAACGCTCGAGATAGTGAAGAAATGACTGCCTTGAGGAACGTTGGCAACAGTAAAACGAGGGAGGAAACATTTGAGAAAAGGAGGGTCGAACGACGACGCTGAGAGTAAGATACTACGGCTTCATTGGTCAGCGAGTCAGGTATCATGTACTTCAATTTTAATCAAGTGTGTAGGAAGAGTGCAAATATGTAGGTATGTTGAATATTAAATAAGTGTGGAATTAGATATGTAAAGATTCTGGCATTAGGTAGCTAGATCTAACTAAGAACCAGAAATGGGCAGTTCACTCACAGACGCTTGAACAGGGGGGTAAAAAAGGGTTTTATCGATGTCCATGCGAGGCCTGTAAAAGCCAACGACTGCGTCAGGATTCCCCTGCTTCCGCTTGATGTTGGCCATGTTATCCTTGCACCCCCCAGCTCTATCAGCATGGGCAGTACCAAGGTACTTTTTGGCTGCAGCCTCGTAGGCAACATACGCATTTTGGTAGTCGCCTCTGCGGAGGTAGCCATAGCCCATGTACTCCAATGCACGTGCAATGTTGAACCGATCCCCAGTATATGAGGCCTTCATTAGTGCTATTTCGATCCGCTTCCATGCTTCGGCGTCTTTATTGGCGCTGAAGAGGGCCACGCCAAAGGGCAGGGAGACGTATGCTTGGATAGATGGACTGTGGCTCAATTCCGCATACTTCCATGCCTCCTCAATGGCGTCCAGCGCCTCCTGGAGCCTGCCCGCATCGTAATGCATCCAGGAAATGAACTGACAGGCTGTAGCAAGAGTGGGAATGTTCCCTGCAGCCTTCAGCATGGCCCGAGCCTGGACCAAATAGCATAAGGCATTATGCGGTTGAACCCGGCGCAGAACGGCCCCGAGAAGCATCAAACTGCGTCCATGTATGACGTCATCTGAAAGGGTAGCGCACTTCTTTTCGACATCCCGGGCCAAGGCAACTACCTCGCCCTTGCGCTCAACTGATAATGTCGCCCGCGCAGCGTTAACAAGATCAATTCCACATTGGCCACTGAGCCGTTGCAACTCGACGTCACCAGGAGGAAGGGTGTTGAAAAGCTGGTAAGCTTCTTGCAGGTGGTCATAGGAGGGTTGAAAGTCGCCAAGTTGGTAATAAGTCTGGCCTAAGCACCACAATGCCGAGGCTATATATCTCAAAACCCCAGAGTCTTTGGCCGCCGTCACTATATTGTTGGCGATCTCAAAATTGGGCTTTGTGTCGCAGCGGTGCCAATCAAAGGCAATAAGAGCTTCCGTAATTCTATCAGACGGGACGGTATGCGGCGATGTAGGCGAACTGAAAAGGATGGACTGGATATTGGTGTCTTCGGCTGCGAGCGCTTTCGATTTCTTAGGGAACGTGAGATCGTCGAAGCGGCAAGCGTGCGCTAAAACATATTCACAGCACAGCGAATGTATCTGCTTCCGGACCTCCTCTGCGATCCGGTCTTGCTGCTGCATAAATGACTGGACGACGGGAACTACGAAAAGGACTGGAGAAACAGAATTTTCCCGTGTATTCTCGACCAGTAATGCTACCTGCGATAAAGTGGCGATGGCGGAGGGGATCATCGATGTCTCGAGTGCCGGAGCCCACCAACGCAGATTCTCTTTCGTTGTTCCCGCTGGTAGCAAGGAGAGGATAGCGAGGAGGGTGATGGCATTGGGATTCCGCTTGACGAGGGCGCTCTCAACAGAGAGACGTATGCTGCGATTCATGCTTTGTTCAAGGTCGTCGGAGAATATGTCAGGACCGGACTTGAGCCATGCGTCTAACAAGTCCTTGGCAGTGGATTGCCCTTCCACTCCCAATTTCGCCATAAGCGTAACCGCGAAAGGCATGTGCCCCAATGTAGCTAGCAATCTTGGGACATCTGGGTCGTTTTCTGAACCTGGATTGATGTCGTGGTAGATATGAAGGCAGGCCGCTTCATCGGTAGCCTTGATGTACTTCGATTGCCAATTGATAGCTTTGTCGCATGGAGGGTATCGTCCTCGCATCGTGACGAGGATCGCGACGTGGCTCAGCTTGGCCAGTCTACGAAGAATGTCGCCAACCTGTTTCTGAGTTCCGCCAAGCGCATTCCACGGTGTTTCGAAGTTGTCGAGCAGGATAAGGCGGGGCTGTTTCGAGACGTTGAGTTCAGAAATGATTTTTTCAAGTGTAACCTGCTTATCTTCATCTCCAGGTACCTGTAGTTGGATGTAGAGAATCTCGAGGAGGAGAGTTGCCGACGTCGCCTCAATACAAGGCACCCAAACACAGTTTCTACCCGGAAACCGTTCCTTGATAAGAGGCAATTCGACAACGGCGAGTGAAACTGACGTCTTCCCCATCCCACCTGGGCCGAGAATGCAGATGAGAGAGGTTTCCTCACGCAGAAGCAACTGGGCAATGTCTTCAACGAAGTCGTCTCGACCGTGAAATATCTCGGGCTTGAGCGGCATCTCTTGTCGAACGACTGTGTCCAATGCGTGCAGCGGGAAGCATGTATTTGTGTAAGATGTGGGGGAATGGAAAGGTTCTTTCCAATTTCGAAATTCAGCGGTAGCTGTTTCCTGATGAAGGCTATCTGATCTCTCTACCGATTTCACTAATCCGTAAGTTTCACAAAGTAAAAATTCGAAAGAGAAACATACCTCGAAGGCGATGGTAATATGCATCGTTGTTGTTCACCAGGGTGAATGTCCCCCCGGTGATCAAGGTGTGGGATGCAAACATGGAACTCATGGGTGTTTGATCTCTGGGATTCATCGCCAAATAGAAGTGTCACTTCGAAATCATCGATAATGGGTGCGCTGGTGGTGGGCGGCAATCAAGGGACAACCGTGAGGATTCCGACGCCAACGGACATCCCGTGGCCCGAGAGTGTACCTTCATCTTATCTTATCGTTCGAATTGGTAGATGGCCATGAACGCTGTCTTGTGTTAGTTAAGTTTTAACCGTGGAGATATTGAATGATTGGACCCTTCGAGATATCAAATATTGAACTACATGACTGCGGAAGTACATGGATCTACCTTTAGAAATGACAACGGTGTTTCCCACGGGGGACAAAGAAGCGTCCCGAAGGGGGCCAGATTCGTTTCCTGCCTGGGAAAAACCGCCTTTCTAATGTGTGGATAATCGCAATCGTGTTTGCGTTTCATCTACGTCTGCCAAAATGATCCCGGTGCTTTCCGAGAGAGCACACCTCAGGCTGCGAGTCGCATCGACACCCGTTAACTCATTTTTGATTTTAGGTTGATTTTAGGGTCAACTTGGGGTCAACAACATACTGTGGATAGGCACTTGACGATGGGTTACTTATTTTCAAGTTCAAGATGATGGAGAGTACTACCAAGGAGTACTACGTTCGGCATGGAACAGTAGTATCTGTGCGTTCGCAAACGTACATCACTTTTATACATTAATTTTACCAATTATCCGTTTTTTGCAGGTATTCGAAAACAAAGGAGGCACGGGTTATTTAAATGCTGGCGGTTTCCTGCGGTTTCATGGGACAGTGTTGAAGCTTTTGTAAATGTATATCATTTTCATTTCACATCTGTTTTTCTGATTGGCCTTTTCTCGCTGGCACTTTCTTGAACCAGGTCCACAATGTGATGAAAGGGACTTATTCCAAAGTTATTCACCATGCTGACCCACATTAAGATAATGGTGTGAATGCTCAGCAACGGCCCAGAGAACAAATTTGAGAAATGACTTACCGTTTGCGTCAATACGTGATGACTGCAACTCGAGAAAATCCGCGGAAACATGGAGGTGCCACAACTGATGGCGTTAGGACTGCCTTCGTCTATTCAACTCCGAGTCAATTGTGATCATGCGATAACTTTCCTAACCTCGCAATGCCACGCTCTGCTGCCAGATGATTATGCTCTTCGTCGGTATGCCTTCGGGTATGGGTGCGTTAAAACCCTCACAGATGGTTCCATTCGAAACTGCAAAGCAGTGATCTGTGACTACATACCAGTCGGATGTAATCGCTGATGGGAGAAGTTCCCAAATGAGCCAGATCCGCTCATCAGACAGTTGACAGCTTCCACTTGTGGTCAGGACCCCATGGACCACACAACAAAAATTGCAATAATTCATTTATGCCTGTGTAAGTTATTTAGGTTTTGTTGAATATAGACGCCAAAAAAATGTTGTATTTCAACCAACAGTGAATATCACACTGCCGAGACGTGCTGAAGATCACGTAATGGGCCGCGTCGTTTTCCCATCAATAATTGTGACGAAAAAAAAAAAAAGAATTTAAGAACGGAAGAATTAAAGGGACCCACAGGGAACCTCAAGCAACAATTTGAGGGTCAAATAAGCTGGTCAAATAATGTGCCATGAAATTGTATACGCGCGGTTTCTTCAGATTTGAGAGCTGATGCCGGGTCTTTAAAAATGTAAACGTTTCGGGCTCAATTTTTGCTCTCAAATTCTCATTCTTTGTAATTTCTCTCTTTGACGTAATGTTTACTCTCTCGAATATTTTCAGATTTTAAATCAAATGGTAGAAGCCACAATGTGGGCAACAAGGACGAGGACGCGGAATGGGTGGATCACGTGGTTGCGAGTTATCTGCCATTGACATCGCTAAATTACAACGCCCCAACCAAGCCCCAACGCGTTTTTTTCAAAATAATTAAGAGGAAAAACTTTATAAGTAACCTCCCTGTATACGCTGTCGAAATTGCAGAGAGGGAGGCGCACTA
>Ga0307513_10001233_pt1 | contig 37075 bp, 37 predicted proteins | sample 15_EM_MG_FD_202174 | JGI IMG/M metagenome (GOLD analysis project Ga0307513, IMG submission 202174) | Populus trichocarpa ectomycorrhiza microbial communities from riparian zone in the Pacific Northwest, United States - 15_EM | ecosystem: Host-associated > Plants > Roots > Unclassified | place... | reverse complement strand
CCTGTTCGCTAGCTAGCTCCCCGCAACCGGGCACACTCACTCCCCCCCTCCCTCTTCGGAACGGGTGTGCCGGTGCCGGAATTCCTCCCTCCCTCCCTCTTTTCCTTCCCCCTTCACAACTCCTCACCCCCCTTCTCCGTCCACCCACCCACCCTCACCCATCCGATCACCGCATACACACTGGCTATACCCATCTACCTTAGAAATCCGTTCGTTGCGATTGGCCGCATCCTAGCATGGCATGATACAGTGCTCGAGTAGCTAGCTCCGTTACGGGCCTGTATCAAGATATGCACTTTTGGATCTGATCCGATGATGTGCGGAGCTACTAGTGCATCCATCTATATTTACTCATAGTGTCAAAGTGCTTTAGGAAAGGACTACTATTGCATGCATACCCCCCAGAACTTGGCTCCTTTTTTTCTTTTCTCGAATCTGGTATGCGGTGGTATAATACTGCAGCTCTTTTTGGAAGCGCTTGGACATTACGAGTATGTATGTCGAGTGGTAACCATGGTGGTGGTGATGGTGGTGATAGGTTGGGAGTGATTCTTTCTTTCTTTCTTTGCAGGACCGGGTTTCGGGTCGAGTTTTTTTTTCGCTCGAGAGGGGGGGGAGGGAGTGGGGTATGTGTGTGTGTATGTATGTGTTATACTATATATCCTGCACTCGCAATGTAGAAGTGTTTTTTTTTTGAAAAGGACTGCAATTGCATGCCGCCAAAATTTGGCACTTTTTTCTTTTCTCAGATCTGGGTGGTATGCAATTGCGTTTTCTTTTTAGGAACGCTTCCATGTTGCGGGACTGGGTATTAGCTGACCGGGGTTAAGGGGGGGGGGGGGGCAGGCAGGCAGGTCCCCGGAGTGTTTTCCTGGGATTAATGAATGAATGAATGTGTAGATGGGCTGTGGGGGTTTCAGGGGCTTGACTCGAAGTTTTACCTCTATATCGTGAGTAACTTGTAGTGCAAGTGTTGGTACTTTGGAATGGAAAATGGTATGCACGAGGTTTTAGTTCATCCCTTGGTCTGCTTTGGTCTGTCCTGTCTGCCCTCCGGTTGGAAAAAGCCCCCGAAGAAGGGGGAGAAGGAGGGGGTGCTCCATCCATTTCATCAATCAATCCATTCCACCTCGCATCACGGATTCTCACTACCTCCGAACATTCCCTCCGGAGCAGAGATGCAATCGACCTGTTCTTCAACCTATTCCTTCTTCAATACCAATAACCCGGGCCAATTCTCGCATTTATTTATCCATCTCCCCAGCCCAACTTACCCACCTAACCTACAATACACCCTAGACCCATCTCATCTCAATTTACAAAAAAACAAATACAGAGCCCCCCTCCCCGCTCCCCCAATTACCATCATCACCAACTCCTACAAGCTAGAGTTCCAGTTCTCTCAAATGCGGAGCACCATATATCCCAAACCCATCTCCTCCAGGTCCGTTCATAACCCGCGAACCAAAGTTAGAGGGCGCTTTGGACCTGCAGTACCTCGGACTCATCCCTGGTTCGGTTGCCAATCGGGCCATTTTGGTATGCTACTTGGTTGGCTAGCTTATGACCGACGCGGTCTGGGCTTGGGAATATGTATGTGGGTGAGGAGGTACAGTACCGTGGCCGGTATCGTGTAGGGTGCAGTGCAGTACTCGGGTACTGCACAATACAATGCCGAGTGTCTAAGACTGTGGGCGTTAGGAATTTGATGCAAGTGGGTGGCTGACTGGCTTGGAACTACATGTGATACTTGTGTAACTCATACTGCATCATTCCAGCGGGTGTGGGATTGGCTAGTGAGTAGGGTAGGTAGACTAGGATGAAATGATCGTGTGTGTGTGTATGGGGCTATTGGAGTTCTCGAGGTGGGCGGATGGTTAGTCATATGGGTGTTGCGGAAATGGTAGGAGGGCTTTTTCTCCAATTCCAAGTTCTGCGAGCAGGTATTGGAATGGGTAGCATAACGTTCTATCCATACCTCCTTCCCAGCCTTTGAAACTCCCTGTATATAAACCCCCGCTTGGTCAACCGGTATCACAAACATTAGTAGCCCTCGAGGATACTAGCAGCCATGTGTCAATGATACATGAGATGGCTCGGCGGTGACGTTCGTGATCGGGCGGTCTTATAGTATAAATAGCAGTGCTCCAGCGTTCCCATTTTGGGGTCCAAAGGGTGGAGGAAATTCTTGAACTCGCCCGCCGCCCGTCCTGTTTTCGTGATTTGATGTTTTATAACTTAACCCTAATACCCGGAGTATTATGATTAGCTCCAACACCCTCCTTCCATTCCCTAGTTATTTGACTTTTAGGCGTTATATCATACTGGAAGGGGGAATGAATGTCTTTGGTATGATACCTCATGGTACTATCCTCCACGGAAGTTGCAAAGGGAAAGGAGGGAAAGAAAAAAGAATCCCTTCGCCTAGCTCGGTTTTCACACACCTTTCGCCGGCAAGTGACGCTCTCAGTTAGCAGGAGCTAGGCTTAAAGAGTATGTATCAACCTGGTAATCGGACCAATTGATGTATTGTCTATAAGGGAGTAAGAAAGGATATCTTAACTACGGTAGGGGAATGCTTGCGCTTTAGTAGGAGGGCCTGAACACTTGAGAGCTTGCCAAGGGACACAAATTTTCTAGTCGATGGGTTGTGGTATTCTTTCCTCACACACACACAGCGGTCCATAGATCTGTGGTCCCGAATTGGGATGGTAGCAGTCTATAAACTCAAAGGGTGCAAGCTCGAAGGCTCAAGAGAGGGAAGAAGGGGCGTCCAGGAGGAGCTGCAATTACGTGCGTAGCTTACCGTGGCTGGAACAGGGAATTATCTGGATCCCCTCGTTCGTTCCCGAATTCCGGAGCTAGCTTTTAGATGCATAAACCGTTATTAAAGGGGGAACTCGGATCCGCGGGTTTGGGGAAAAGAAGGGAGCATAAAATATAAGTCAGAGGTACGAGAAGGAGCTTAAAATTTTGTGGCCTCCGAGGAGTCTGGTCCCGGTATGGTAAAGAACCTGAAGATATTTCATTCTCCAGTTTAAAGCTCCAGATAGCGCCGGGTGACGAAATTAAAGGAATTTATTGTATTGCCGGTAGTATCGTAGTTACCCCAGGGCAACAGCACAATACAGCTTTAAAGCATGCACAGGACCTAGACTAAGTACTCTTATCATACTTCTACCAAATCACAACAGCCCTCCCAGCTCCTACCCTGAATATGGCATATGATACCTGTCAGGGAAACCACTATGATACCATCCCGAACAAGCAAGTAATTTGTATATCATACGAAAAAAAACCACGAAGCGCCTAATCCCCCGCCAGGAGTTCGCGACGTGCTGTATCTATGACGACCCTGTTCCAATTCCTTGCTGCAGTGTCCCATCAACAATACCTCATCCACCCCGCTTCTCAACCAACTAACCCCTTTAAACTCTGTTGGCGTCCATGCTCGGACTATCCTCCCTCACTCTGGACCCGTCGAGCAACCTGGTGTACGTCTTCGGCCATCAGCAATCTATGTCGTGTTCCGATATCGTGACGTTTAGGATCATTGTTTCTCGTTTGCCTTGAACCCCCTGGATCCTCTGTTCTTTGCGCTGTATCGATTAAGCCTATTGTTTTTCCCTCATCCAACTCCTTTCGACCCCTTTGGGCCTCTCTGGACCCCTTCCATCTTATGACCACACACTTCGCATAATGCGAGATATAATTCCACGATCCTCCCTTGCCAATCCACCGAGATCCAACTTCACAGGTTGGGGAGGTTCCTCAAATTACCTACGTCATCTTAAGCGTATCCCAGGCTGCTGTCCTGATCTGATGGTTTTTCTGGCGGTGCCGGGGGTGTCGTGTCATTATGAGGTCGGCCTAGATGGTCTGAGAGGAGGGGAGCATCGCTGGTTATTTCTACCTCCCTTTCCCGTTTTGCGCACTACGCCCCACGCGGCGAATTATGTTTTGGGTCATTTGGGCCATTGTTGGAAAACGAATTAGATATCATGATCCGCTTAAACATGCATCGTCGTGTGGAGTGCGATACCTGAGGACTGGGCTGGGGTGGGGGTAGGAAGGGGGTGTATTCTATACGCAAGCTTTTTTCCCCAGAACAGTGATCTGGAATTGCACTTCACAAGCTCGCTGTTTTTTTGTTCCTTTTTTCGTTTGTTTGGCTGAATCGCAGTACTTGCCATTTTCATAGGTATCCGGATGCCTTGGCATCAAGGTTGGAGAATTCAGATGGAAAGTTAGACATCTTGGCGCCAAGGCATCCGGATACTTATGAAAATGGCAAGTAAACGCTTGCTGGTGGAAAGGGAAAAGGAAAAAAGTCAAAATTGAAGAGGAAAGAGCTTTCATTGAGTGCTATAGACGCCGTGAGGTACACCGAAACTTGAAAGAAACCAGATTAAAAGAAAAATGGTATCACTGCCGCTGAAACCTCCTCTGTTTCTCCCCTTATAGTTCATCCATCACCCCAATCCCGATAGCAGTGTCTTAATCGATAGTGGACTTGAAAACAAACTTCTCCTCTTTCTCGAAAGGAACGCCAAGCTCGAGTAGTCTTCCAAAGGCGTCCGCAAAGTCCTTAAAAAAGAGATCATTATCCTTTGCGTACCTCTCAACGTGCTTCCTGAACTCCTTGTCTTTGACGAGTGCCATGTCGGTTGGAAGCATCATAAGAGATTTACTTGAGACGTCCTCGAATTGCTTTGGCCCATTCCACTTCTTATAGGCCCACTTTTCCTCAAGCAAGAGCTTGTAGTAATCGTTTGTCACCATCGTTGGCGAGAAAGTCCAAGGGCCTATAAGGGTAACAGTAGGTTAGTATCAAAGCTTATAATGAGGTAGAGTAGTGGAGCAGTGAAGTAGGCGGAAAATGTACCATCAAAGCCGGAGCGATCCGTGTGGCATCTGCCAAGAGCGTGAGCACCCGACAAAGCGACAATCTCTTGATCATTGAAACCCATACGGTAGAAGATGGCTCTGAGATGCTTCTGTTCTTTGGTGGCGTCGGGAAGACGACCATCGGGAGTACAGGCAGATACGTCTCCATCCTTGCGTCCGGGTCTCCACGGAATCTTAGGACCACCCATCTCCTGAATTGCAGCGACTGCAGCAAGTGTCCAGAGGTCGGAGTATGAGATCCAAGAGTGCTTCTGCTTAATACGTTCGAGAAGGTCGCGGGCCGTCTTCAAACCGGCATTTGCGCCATGGTCTGACTCAGGAGGGAAACGCATGGTGGCTCCATTGGAACCTCCAGTCTTGGTCTCCTTGTCATAAGTTCCGGATGCGTGCCATCCAAGGCGAACAACTACCTTTTTACGACATCATAGTTAGTTAGAACGTTAAAAATTAGAGGGCTGGCAATTGGATACATACAGGCCCATAGGAACCATCGTCGTAATCATTGTTCTCCAAGAGTTCTGCAACATCATTATAGACCTTCTGAAAGTCATCCTTAGTGGGAGTAAATGCACCTCCAGTCTTCAAACCAGAGGCTTGAGCGCCAGCAAATGCGGAGGCAAGAAGATCATTGGAGTAAGCATAGTAACCGGCGGCACCAATCAAACCAAGACCCAGAGGGATAACAATTTTGCTAGAACCCCCACTCGTTGAGCTGCCCGAAGCATATCCACGGCGGCGAGTCTGTCTGATGGGTGTAGTGATAGAGGTAGTTGGGCGGGCACGGGTTGCCGTTGTAAGATGGCGGCGGAGGGGAGTGAGGGTGAAGGACGCTTGCTTTGAGGCGCGAGTGAGAGTGTGGGCTACGGATGTCATGGTGAAAGAGTGCGTGGGTGTGTGTTTGTGTGTCGTTTTATTTATTGGGGTGGGGCGGGTGGTCTATGATGGTATACCTTCACGAAGAAAGATAGAGGGGAAAGCACGTGGTATGTTGGGGTGAACGGGAGGATCCTTTGTGAGACTCGAGAAAGATGGCGGGGAGGAGGAAGAGGGTAGGGGGAGGGAGAGGAGTGATGAAGGGTTAAGGGGAGGAGAAGGGAGAGGGAGAAGAAAGAGGAGGGAAGTCCTGGAAGGACGAGAATGCACCGGAACAAGGGTTAGGGCCAGGGGATGGTGGGGCAGTTATAATAGCAGAGCTCTCGAAAGTCTACAAAATAGCTCCCTTTGTCTCCCTCCTTTTCTTCCCCTTCTTTCAAACTATCTTCATTAATTGCCAAAAAGTCTCAATCGATTATCATAGGAAAAGGCTCTAGAAGCCCCCTCACCAATGGCTACCGAATGATCAGATAAGAGGTCCTGCGTCTCCTTTCGCCCTCCCCTCTCTTCAAGCGCTGAGTAATTGCGCATCATCCAGTGGCCAGCCAAGACTCAAGACCGTTCTTTACCCCCGTCGCTAAAGTCGCGCTAATGCCGCTGCGTGATTCCGCTTATCCCAATTTGCTTTTCCAGCAACATTCTTTTTTCTTACCCCAGACTTTTGCTTACTCGAGTACTCGTAATGTCCTGACGTTTGTGAACACAACTGCTATTGCATACCGCCAAAATTCAGCTTTTTTGCCCTGATCTTGGCATCATGCAATAGCAGTTGTGTTCACAAACGTCAGGACATTACGAGTACTTGTACCTGTACTGCTGGCCTCCCCCTCTCCCCTTGGAGCCATGGAGAGTGCCGGTACCTGTACTGTGGTAATAATATTGAATGAAAATCCCCATATCAGGGGAACTCCAACAGTTCCGTCCAGCAGCACAGCATTTCTTAACACTACTATGAGACTATGATGCTGGTATTGGTGTGTTCCATGCTAACCACCGTAAAAGATACCACTTGGATTCCTGACAAATTGATATGGCATGTTGTTACCGGTACTTGTAACACTTGGGTTGCGAGGTAGGGGGTGATTTGGTCAGGTGATGGTAGTAATCAGGTCTGGGTGGCAGGAGGGCACAGTACCTGTACCAGTACAAGCGTGTAAGGGCTTTTTTGGTTGGTAATTCAGTTTCCTTTGCCATCCGTCGCACTCGAGTAGATTACAGACAGTGACGAGGGTGAGATGAAGTGGGAAGCCCAGAACGGCTTTTCTGTCAGCAGCGACCGAGGGCAGGGGATCGACTTTCCCTTCTTTCGTTTCGCTCCTCCCAAACCTCCGTTTGTAGTGGTGAGTTATGTAAGGCGAAATAATTTACCGAGGCCTGGTTACAGCAATCGGGGTACGAGTATAAATGCAGGCGGCAAAGCGCCCAGAAAGAGAGCTCTAAGAGTGCCTGGCTGGGAGTGAAGGTTTGATTGTGGACCTCGAGTACCGGTATCACATGTTTCAGGATCTGCGATAGGTTAGATAAGATCCATGGCAAGATACGGTAGGGTGATCAGATTGACTCCCCTCCCCCCTCGCCAAAGAAATTCTTCACCCCACCAATCAACTAGCCAACCAACCAGTTACCCTCTACGCCCACTACTCAAGTACCGGAGAAAGGAAGCAATGTCCCCCCGACAACCCACCCACTACGAGATCCTCTCTTTCTCCTCATCACCCCAAAACCTCACCCCGGGCGCTGTCAAAAAAGCCTATCACAGAGCCCTCCTCCACCACCATCCGGACAAATCTCCCCTCCCTTCCTCCTCGCTCACCCAGAAGACCCAATCAAAACCTACTTTTTCCATCGACCAAATTACGACAGCATTTACCGTTCTTTCCGACCCGGCTCAGCGGAAAAGGTACGATCAGGAGCTCGGGAATGTGAATGCTGAAGTTGCTATTGGAAAAGTGCTGCAGACGGTGGATTTGGATGATATGGAGTATTGTGAAGAGGGACAGGAGGGGAAGCGGGTTTGGTGGAGGGGGTGTAGGTGTGGTGAGGAGAAGGGGTTTGTGCTTACCGAGGAGGATTTAGAGGATGGTGAGGGGGAGGGTGAGGGGGATGGAGGACAGGTGGTGGTTGGGTGTGTTGGGTGTAGTCTTTGGGTGAGGGTTGTTTATGGGGTTGTTCTTGATGAGGGGGAGGAAGAGGAGGGGGGAAGAAGTAATGGCTTCTGATATGGAGGGAGGTTGGAAGGGGGTGGATATGGGGATGGGGCCGCTTGCGAGGCCATGGGGCGGGTTAGGGGGTGGTATGGGTTCTCTGAATGGACCGCTGCGGTTTATATGGGGTAATTAACTACCGGCACCTAAGCAGCCTACACCGCGCACTCCCGCGACGGCACCCATAGTGACGCCTACTGTCTCTTCCCAAGTCCCAACAAACTGTCTACGAGTACAAAACCTTTGGCTTTCTCGCTAATGCTACTTGAAGTTGTCTGAGGAGTCATCGTAAAACGGGCCCTGTCGATATGTTCGTATATCGTCCGGTACCAAATGTTTATAGAGAGGCGGAATAGGGTAACTTACTAATACTGTACATATATGTACATATATCGCCGGGGGGGGGAAGGGGGGATGGGCCGGAGTGGGCTACCGGAAATGTCGTGGATTCGTGCTGGAAGAAAGTGCTTAGCATCTTGGAGAGTGTCAGGTCAGAGGAATGTGTTCTCCCAAGCGGGCCATTCTTAGCGGTGGATTCATAGCTTCAGGTTTACAGTTCCTCCTTGGGATTTCCCCCGTAGTGGGCACCTCCATTGTGCCCCCGAGTGCCTAGTATTGGCTGCTGGTTTGCCCTGGTATAGGTGGCGCTGTCTTCGGGATGTAGTTGTGTGTTATCGCTCGGATTATTAACATCTTGACTTGCTTTGGGGCCGACAAATGCCAGGTCAAGACTCAGAGTCTCTTGACCCTTGGGTGCGCGCACAGCAATCTGCGGTATAGTTCCGTAAGTTACAAGCAAGGACCGTTTGCACCACTGTTACTGTTACCGTGGACTACTTGAGCATGCACCGGGTGGAGATGGAAGACCCGCGCTTATGTATTGCCCTTAGAGGCACTGTAAAACTTTCAATATATTACACTGTATCGCCCAAGCTTGCCGACATTGGCCATATTGGCCCGCGATAACTTCGACGTTTCCAAAGGAGGGCCATAATCACAGATTCAACGGTTTAATGTCTCGAAAGGTGTAGAAGAAAGCCAACAACTCCGTTGCCTAATGATAAAAGGACAGTTTTTTTTAAAAAATTTCCAATCCCATTATGCATGAAACCGTTCCCAGCCCAAATACAAGAAATTCATCTACTTTCTCAACTGCCTCTGGTAGAAGGCGAGCTCCTCTCCCTCAAGAATGTACCCATCAACACGGCCGGATTGACCAGGGCGGGAAGAAACAGCGGCGTATAGACGACCAGCGGCAAATTGGGTCTCGAGAGCACTCTCGACCTTAGCAGTCGAAGCACGGGCGGCGAGTTTGCGCTGGACAGACTTGGATTTGGTGGCGGGGGTGGTCTCAGCGGCCTCAGCCTTAGCGGCAGCACCACGCTTCTTTCCTAGAGGAAGACCGTAGTGGGCCTCGTACCTGCAACATATATTAATTTCCATCTCGTAGCACAATCCAGAGATTAGGGAATAATTGCCATTGTCTGAAGGGTGCGGCATCAATTTGGACAATAGCGGACTTGGTCAAGGTGTTGGTACGGACCAACTCGTTGTTGGAAGGATGGAAAGCGACAGCAATGACACGAGTCTTTTTGCTAATGCCCTCGGAGCCCCAGGAGAAATTCCCGGCCTCTAAACGGATAGCACGGAACTTGCGGTTTCCACCACGGGTACGGACAATATGAATGCCTACAATTTTCGATCATGATCAGTTTTCTATTCGTTCCGTTGAAAAACTGATCGAATGATAAAGCCACCCACTCTGAAAAGAGCGGGGGTCTCCTTCCGAAGAAGGGGTTACGCGGAAAGTCAGGTAGACTCACGCTTGGTTCCGATACGAGTGCTGGCAGATTGGCGGCCGAGTTCGAAGGCACGCTTCTTGCGGTAGGTTGCGCGCTTTGCTCCGGTTGCGGAGCGCTTGTGGCGGGAGTCTCTGGAAATACCCATGGCTGCTGACTAGACTGGATTGTCGAATAGTTAGTACTAATGTTAGGGTGGAGAGTATGGAGAGGGGGAGTGGCGGAAGAGAAGCATGATTGAGAAATTGGAGATAAGTCCATAGCCATAGACTTCATCAATATCCCCTCAAAGATCCCTCTCCCTAGCTGGAGGAAAAAATCGGAAGGGATCGCCAGATCCATTCGTACCTAACGTGGAATTAAGGAGCCGTGTGTATGGAAGCCGTCGGAAGTTCTTTGGTTAGTCGTCTAGGGAATGGTTGGTGTTGTCGTGGGATCGTCTGTTGACTAGAAACAGTGTGAAGTAAACTTGTCAACTGTGGGTGTGGGCAGAGCAAGTCTTGGCGGTTGTGACTGGCGTTTTTCGACGGTACTAACATCACGTGATGCGAGGAGGTTCAACCCAGACCATCCTGAACCCTTTCCCTTTCTCTTCTGACATCGATTCTCGTCTCCACCATCAATCTCCTTTTCGATAATTTATACACCGCTCTTTTCACGTTATGTCTTATCGTCATATAATTCAATAAACTCGACGCTCAATGTAAGCTGTTCCTGCTTCTTCTTATAAATGAAAAGAAAAAAATGCAGGTGATCTTTTCAAAATGTTTCAAATGCTACATGGCAATTTTGAAAGACTCTTGGTGGAGATCTATGGTCTTCACGAGGAAACCAAACCCCATGCAAGATTAAAATCCGTCTGTTTGAGGCTTTCGTTTCTTTTTGTGGGATGCTAGCCATAGTTGTATGGGAACATGTTATATCGTGTTTATCACAAGAATCTTACAAGTGCGTTTGAACTTAAATTGAATGTTGTTTCCAAGTTCTTGCTTGATATGTTTACAAGTTCGCCGCGGTATGAGCTCGGTCTGACTTGCACCTCCTAAGATTCTGCACGGACATTTCCTCTGTCACCACGATTTCGGCCACTGCGACTACCACCACCAAGACCGTGCTCTGCCGAACCGAGCAGATCTTATGGAAGTAATAGCCCTAATATCTGGCGGCAAAGACTCCTTCTTCTCCCTCCTCCACACAATCGCAAACGGGCACAAAATAGTCGCCCTCGCAAACCTCTATCCACCTACCACTGCTTCCGACCCCATAACCACTCACCTCCCTAGCACCACCCCTCTAGCCCTGCTTCCGAGCGCCCCAGGAGCGAAAGATGAACTCGACAGCTTTATGTACCAAACCGTTGGTCATACCGTGCTCCCACTATACCCGCATGCCCTCAGAATTCCTCTATACAGGGGGACCATAACCGGCACATCCCTTGACCAAAACCTCTCATACGCACACTCCGGTAAGCGCGGAGATGAAACGGAGGATTTGGTGCCCTTGCTAGAATACATTATCGCCCGGCACCCGGGTGTGAAGGCGGTTTGCACAGGGGCGATATTATCTACGTACCAAAGGACTCGGGTAGAAAGTGTCTGCGAGCGCCTGGGTCTAGTCTCCTTGTCTTACTTATGGCAGCGGGAGCAGGCGGAGATACTGGCAGATATGGAAGCCGTAGGGCTCGATGCTAGGATTGTCAAGGTTGCAGCGGTGGGACTTGATCCTGAAGGGTGGCTGTGGGAGAACGTGGTTGAGGCGCGGAGGAGGATGATGTTGGATGGGTTGGAGAGGAAATGGGGAGTTCATGTTGCGGGGGAGGGGGGGGAGTATGAGACTGTGGTTGTCCAGGGACCCGGGTGGAGGGGGAGGATTGAAGTTCCAGAGGAGGGGAGGGAGATTGTCAGGAGCGGCGGTGGAGTTGGGCATTTGAAAATTACGAAGGCTAACTTTATGCCTGTGGAGGGGGCGATGGAGGAAGTACAGCAAAAAGGTTGGGCAAAAGATCTACGGATACCATGTGTCTGGGATGCGGAATTCGAAAGGATTCTTGAAACTATCGTTTCTACACTCCCAACAACACCCCTCCCCCCACAGCCTCCTCTCTCTTCACACACTCCCTCCCGTCTCAACCCTGTCCCAAAACCTTCGGTGTCAACCTTCTCTCAAAACCTCTTTATAAACAACCTCACCTCACCACCTCCCTCCCCCTCCTCTCTCCACCAAAGCATAGCAGCCGAAACCTCCTCCCTCTTCCAAACCCTCTCCACCCTCCTCGCTGCCTATGGCGCCTCCTTCAAGCACATAGTAACCTGCACCCTCCTCCTCCGGCAAATGTCCCACTTCCCCTTAGTCAACTCCACCTACTCCACCTACTTCACGACCCCCCTCCCCCCTTCCCGAATCTGCATCTCCGTCGGCGACCTCCTCCCACCAGGTGTGAACATAATGCTGAGCGTAGTAGCTGATCTTTCCTTCCCTTCATCCCAGCTACGTCGGGGGCTACACGTCCAGAGTAGGTCATACTGGGCACCTGCAAACATAGGTCCCTATTCACAGTCTATCACTTCCTCCACGGGGTGGACATCGCTGGCAGGGATGATCCCGCTAGTGCCGGCGAGTATGGAGCTACTTAACAACGCGGAGACGAGAGAGGAGCTAGCAGATCAGGCGGTGCTGGGATTGCAGCATATGTGGAGGGTAGCGAGAGCGGCCGACGTGGCAGGGTTTTTAGGCTGCGTTGTGTTTGTCACTAGGTCTGAGGCGGTAGGTCCCGTGATTGAAGCCTGGAAAGGGGCTTGGAAAGGGTGGAAGGGAGAGATTGGGTGGAAGGGGTTTTGGTCATCCCCTTCTCAGTCATCTTCTAGGATGAAACAGGATGATGAGGAAGAGGAGGAGGAGGAGGAAGAGGCGGGCTTCAGCCCCCCCCTAATAATAGCCCAAACCTCCACCCTCCCCCGCTCCTCAACTTCCGAATGGGCCGGTATAGCGATCGATGGGCCTTGGCTACACAAGTTACAAACCGCCTGTAACTCAACCCTCTCCCCACCCTCGTCCTCCCTTCCACGTTTACATGTAACTCCCCAAAGTACAACATACGGTCCCAACGCCCCGCACTCCCCCACAGGCGGGCTACAGATGTTCTGTCTGCCCCCCTCATTGCCCGGCGCCCTGGCTATCCAAATAAAAAGAAGGATCAGCACAGAGCAGATGGAAGCAGGAAATGCTACTGTGTATGTGTCAGCTGGGGTGGCGTCCATGGGGCAATTTGACGCGGCGTGGGCCGAGTGGGTGGGTGATGGAATTGGTATACAAGTTGTTCCTGTGGGGAGGGTGTGGGATGCGGAGGGGAGAGAGATGGGGGCTGCGGCTGCGGTGAGGTTAGGAGGGAAGGAAATTTTCTGAAAAAGGAAGGTGGGGAAAAGGAGGGTTGGATGTGGGATGATAAATTTTGGGAGGGAATAGGTGTAGTATAGACGCGAGTTTACATCCGACGTCCGGGTGATTAGATGCTAGATTTATGGTAGGAGAAGAAGTGTGTATCATACTGGAGTGCTTCTTTGAATCTGCCAGTTTCGCTGTATTTACTCCTTATCCCTCTGTCATCCTCTTACCTCTCACAGTATGATACAATAACAATAATAATATTATGTATTAATTTACCAAAACCGTCATCACTCATCTTTCTTAAGGATAATCTTGACTAAGTGATATTTTACGAGTAAGGTTCGGGCATGCGAAACATGAGCGATTAAAGGTGGACATAAAAAAATCCACCAGCGATTATTACTAAAATCATTTAGGCCCTATTCTGCGTGTCATAATATAAATGTTACAATAAAAGTTTCAAATGGCATATGTTCTAAAATAAATATATGGCATAATATTATTTCAGAAATATAAGTGTTCGCTTTGGGTTTTTTAAAACTTACACTGTGAAAGGTTATTACTTTCTAGCCCTCAGGCCCGATACTTTGTTCTCATATATATGCCATAAAACTTTTTCGAAAATAAAAATATATTGTGATATTTTTGCATGCAGTGAACACACACCGATATAAAATATTTTGGTTGCCGTAATTTATGCCATAAAAGCCAGTTTTATGCTATAAAAATAGAGCGCAGAACAGGGCCTTTGCTAAAATTCTGGCCTTATAAGGTCCGGGCCAGATTCTACATCTTAAGGTGAATAATCAATTGGGACGGAAATGGTGTTGCCAAGTGGTAACAGAATTGCCTACTTTTGGTGAAAAAAGAGTAGGTGACAATGGGCTTTGTCATCGAGCTATATCATATTAGTGAAAGGTCCAAGTGTGAACAGAGGGTAAAAGAGGTGGAGGATTGTCCTGCGTATGCGGCTGTGAGGGTAGACGGCCGTTGATGACGCTCCACCATGGAGGGGGCAACCATAAGTGTTATGTAGCAATTTCTATGGATAGTAAAATAGAGTTCGGAGTCGGAAGGCAATTAAGAATTCGGGACTGAGAGAGGAACAATTTCACGGGTTCAGCAGTATGTGGGGCTTGGGCAGCACTGGGATCATGTAGTATCACTCGGGAGGAGTGTTAATATATGTGTTCCCCCGGACCAGAGAAAAGAAGCTTGATTTTCTAAGGAAGCGGAGAGCGTGCCATTTATGCTGCGCAACAAGAACACGTATCCACTGTGGAAAAGAACTTCAAGGAAACAAAAAGAAGACAAAAGAAAAATCTAATGCGCATAGAGTTACATCTATGATTGACTGATTGAGCGGCGAAAATAAATGAAAGATCCAAAACGAATGAATTGAGCTTAGACTCTGACGGCATTGAAGTGAAACTAGTATGAACTAGGAAGTGCTGTCGTACTCAAGAAGATAGAGAGTACATATCCGAGAGTATAATTTCAACAATGCGCAGCTTAGAAATTAAGCAAGTAAAGGGAGACTAAGGAAGCAAACAAGAGTAAAAGAAACTACTCCTGTACGGCGGATAAAACTAAGTCCAACAAGGAGCAAGTTTGGATTTTGGAATTTAGCCTAGCGTATGATAGCATACAATACAAGAGGCTGGGGGGGCGGAGAACAGATTTTTGCAAGGCAAAATTTATTCTCCGTAAACCACTCCTGACAGCGCATAAGCGCAGGCCTTCTCTTTGGAAACTCATATCCCCACACATTCCAATGTTCCATTAAGCTCTTCCTCTACGGCTCCAGCTTCAGCATCCTCGGCGCCTCCATGGTCTTCGGTTTGACAAGAGCGCCCTCTGCCGCCTTCCCTCCCCCCCCCCGCCGGCTTGTGCAACCCGATCTCTCGGCCTATCCTATCCCCAGTGGACGCAAAGACCTCCCTGTCATCCGGTATGCTTCAGAGCCCAACTTGAGACTCCTCCAGTTATAAGCTCCTAAGCTATAGATCTGTAGGCAAGCCCATTTACCTGATCGGCCCACCGGCGCTCAGCTTTTGCCCCCCCCCACTCCAACTCGGCCGTGGAAGCACACCTGTAGAAACATTTCGTCAAAGAGCACGCAGGATACAAATACCGCATCACCCGGGGAAACTGGAAATGGCGCGAGCGCAATCAAATTGGGTGTGGCTCAATAAGCGAGTGGGGGTCAGCCTCTCCAGAAACTCCTTCCCCTTCAAAAAGTAGAAACCCCTGGCAGAAATAGCACTGTGACGAATCACCGCCAAAATCTGATTCTGGGGGGTAGCTTCCTTGCCAATCTCGCTCGCCGGTCGAGCCACAGTAATACAGAGGTGTTGACCGGAAGCTTCCCTTAGTCAGGACTTGGAAATAGAAAGAGCAAAACTGTCAAAAAATGCACTCATCCCGCGATAGAAATGCTAGCGGATTCACCCGTACTAAATGTGGGGTTAGCAGGTTACGGGCTAAATGAGGGGTCTCCACTCATCATTTGTCAGGCGCAATAAACCCCCACCATACACTGTTTCAGGCGCTTAGCAGGTAGGAAAATATTTAAGAAGTCCCCTCCCGTGGCTTATAAACTGCCACTTTACCATACCCCCGGGATGAAGAGATTAAATGACCTGGTGAACTGGCCGGGCAGAAGCCCTGCGAAGACCGTCCACTGCCGGACGCAATATGATTAGATCGGATCACAAAACACGATACCACGCTATCAATACCCGAAACCTCCGGCTTTGGAGTCGTTGCTAGCAATATATGAAACTAATTCGGTGTCACCAGGGATTATCAATAAGGAAGTTGCACTTTACGCTTCTTCTCGAGGTACCTGTGCGGTGGGGAGAGGTGGGCTATCCCTTCGTTCGCAAGCCGAATTTCACTGAATTCTAGCTGGAGGATACTCGGGCCGAAGGGGTGTGGTGGAGGTCTTTTGATCCCGAGGAGCTACGGAGAATTTACTTGAATGGGGAGCCTTCTTATAATTTTAGGCAGAAGGTCTCGAGCTTGGTTCCGACAATACTTGAGTGCAAACGAAGGGACATTATCATCGGGGTGTTTTATGTGGAGGTCTTGGCCGCTGCACGATCCGATAGACCCTAACTGTCCGAGTGCGCGTCCATGACTGCAGCAGCATGCATGCTCCTGGGAGGCTAGAATATTTCCCGAGAAAACAGGGCCGCTTCCAGTTGAGAAATCTGATTCTTTCTCTACTCATCAAATATATAGAATCCGTCGACGGAGATTTCATGTATTTTCAAAATCTATCATCTCTAAGGCCTCGATTAGTTTCTAAACCCTTCTTAGCGAAAATTGACGGGAAGGGAAAAATGAGCCCCGAAGCGGACCGAGCCAGAGGGCGAATCGCCTCGAATCCCACACCGATATGCATGTGCCGCAGAGAAATGCGCATCTCGCCAGCATCACCCCTCAAACCCATAGGCCAATAGACCTTAGTCATAACCCATCTTTTCTCGCTTCAGATCTGGAATTGCCTTCCCTCGCCTTCCATGCCGCTTCCCCCTTTCAGCTAAATGAGAGCCTTTTTCCGTGCTGCCCCGATCACACGATCGAGTCTCCTACACCCCCGCTCTCTAAGTCGGTTGAGAAACTACAGCTCCATCTCCCTATATCGTTCATCTACAACAACTACCACTACTGTTACTGCTGTTACTTCACCTTCGTATTTACAAGGCCGGCATAGATCTGTTGCGTCTTCCCTAACCTCTCGTCAATTTTTCCGACGCTGCTCTGCTCACAGAATGTGTCGCGGTAACGATACTTCTGGCTCGGTCGACATTACTCAGGGGAGGGAAGTCCTACCCGGGAATGTGAAGCCAACCAATTACGCTTTTGAGCTCGAGCCGAGCTTCGAGACCTTCAAATATGACGGGACTGTTGCAATTGAGTATGATCTCCGATTGTTGGTGGTTTCCAGAGTTCGTTAGGCTGATGGGCTCGCGATGATAGCTTGGAGGTGGTAGAGGAGAGCACCACTATTGCTGTCAATATTATCGATATTGATATCAAGGAAGTCTCTGTGGAATATAATGGAAGTTCTCACAGCCCTACTAATTCCAAGTATTATTTTTTCTCCACCCCATTTTTAGCGTGATGGTGGGGATGCTGATTGGTTTACTGGTAGCCACGACGAGGAAACCCAAACTATCACTTGGACTTTCGAAAAAACTATTCCTGCGGGTACCCAGGCTAATCTTACAATCAAGTTCCAAGGACTTCTCAATGATAACATGTCTGGTGAGTTGGTCTGGTGGTTAATCATTGAGTATTAGCTGATGACATCCCAGGTTTCTACCGTTCATCCTATAAGGATGAGGAAGGAAACACCAAATACATGGCTACTACTCAGATGGAGCCTACCGATGCCAGGAGGGTGAGATTGATGGTGCTCATCGTTCTTAATGGTGAACATGATGCTTACAAGGTCTAATAGGCTCTTCCTTGCTTCGACCAACCGGATCTTAAAGCTACATGGGATGTCACCTTGATCTGTGACAAGAACCTAACCGCCCTATCAAACATGGACGTCAAGGAAGAGAAGGAACTCGACAATGGAAAGAAATCCGTTTCCTTTAACAGAAGCCCCAAGATGTCTACTTACGTAACTACCTCCATACATCCTCCTAGTGTCACATTCGTTTACAACTAATCTCCAGCTTCTTGCATTCATCGTCGGAGATTTGCGGTTCGTCGAGAACAACGACTTCCGAGTCCCCATTCGAGTTTACGCTACGCCAGGCTCAGAACATCTTGGTCATTTCTCAGCAAAGCTCGCGGCCAAGACTCTTGAATTTTACGATAAGACCTTCGATTACCCATACCCACTGCCAAAGATGGACATGGTTGCCATTCCCGACTTTTCGGCAGGTGCCATGGAGAACTGGGGTTTGGTCACATACCGGGTAGTCGACTTGCTCTATGACGAAAAGACCGCTTCATTGGACCGAAAGCAGAGGATTGCCGAGGTCGTCCAGCACGAGCTTGCTCACCAATGGTTCGGAAACTTGGTCACTATGGACTTCTGGGAAGGCCTGTGGCTCAATGAGGGTTTCGCTACCTGGATGAGTTGGTACTCTGGGGATAAGTTTTACCCTCAATGGAAGGTTTGGGAATCATATGTTACCGACAGTTACGCAGGGGCTCTGGGATTAGATGGGCTGAGGAGTAGCCATCCCATTGAGGTGCCGGTGAAGAAGGTTTCTGAGATTAACCAGATTTTCGATAACATCTCTTATTTGAAGGGAAGTTCTATATTGAGGATGATTTCGGTCTACCTTGGTGAGGATGTTTTCCTGGAAGGTATTAGGAGGTACTTGAAGAAGCATGCATATGGGAATACCCAGGTTTGCGCCCCCCTCCCATTTTGTTTTCTGCCCAAGGCTAATTGTACAAGACTAGTGATTTATGGGCGGCTCTTAGTGATGCTAGCGGAAAGGATGTCGAGAACGATATGGCTACATGGACCAAGAAGATCGGCTACCCTATCATTACTGTTGAGGAGCACGGTAGCAAGCTTCACCTGACCCAAAACCGCTATCTAAGAACGGCAGATGTCAAACCTGAGGAAGACGAGACATTGTGGCCCATTTTCTTGGGCCTCCGCACCAAGAGCGGCGTTGCCGAGAACCTTACCTTCAAGACTAGAGATACTACGATCAACCTTGACGACCCGGAATTCTACAAACTAAATGCCAATCACACCGGTGTCTACCGTACACTGTACCCTCCAGAACGCCTTGCGAAGCTTGGCCAGGCCGCCGACCTTCTTTCTGTGGAGGACCGTGCAGGATTACTCGGAGATGCCGGAGCCCTTGCTACAAGTGGATACCAGAAGACTTCCAGCCTATTAGATCTCCTCGTCGGCCTCAAGAACGAGAAGGAGTACATTGTCTGGACCGAGATCGCCTCTAGAATTGGTAGCATCAAGGCTGCCTGGCTCTTCGAACCCAAAGAAGTCTTCAAAGGATTCAAGAAGTTCCAGAAGGACCTATTTGCACCCATTGCCCACGAAATCGGTTGGGATTTCAAGCCTGAGGACAGCGATATCCTCAAGCAGCTCAAGGCATTGACTTTCGGTCAGGCCGGGTATGGCGGTGATGAACAGGTCGTTGCTGCTGCTAAGGAGATGTTCAAGAAGTTTGCTGATGGTGATGCTGATGCTATTAACCCCAACATCCGCTCTTCGGTTTACCATATTGTGTTGCAACACGGCGATAATAATGGCGAGAAGGAAGTTTGTTCTGCTCGCTCCCATAAATGGCCCCCCTGATGCTTACTTTGTGATAGTGGGATATCATCCACAACGCATACCTGAACGGCCGTACCGGCGATGAGCGTAACGTAGCTCTCCGCACCCTTGGCCGCTCCGAGAATGCAGAAAACATTCAGAAGACTCTTGATCTCTGTCTCAACGGCGAAGTCAAGGAACAAGACGTAAGTAACCCTTATCCCACACTCTCCACCCACCTACTAACGCATCCAGATCTACCAACCAATCAGCGGCCTCCGCGCCCATGCCGCTGGCACGGAAGCCCTTTGGACCTGGACACAAAAGAACTGGGACATCCTCGTCAAGAAGCTTCCGCCTGGCCTCTCCATGCTCGGCGGTGTCGTTGGCACTTGCACAGGAGGCTTCACTTCTGAGGAGGCCATCGCAAATGTTGAGAAGTTCTTCGAGGACAAGAGTCAGAAGGGGTTTGATAGGAGCTTAGCCCAAAGCCTGGACGGAATTCGTGCCAAGGCTGCTTGGGTCAAGAGGGACGCTGATGATGTCAGGGTTTGGTTGAGGGCAAATGGGTATACGCCTGCTGAGAAGTTGTAGACTTGCCTTGGTGCTTGTACCTCTTTTTTTCGGTGGCATCTAGAATAGCTTTTTAGAGCGAATATAGATGGTTTAGCAGGTTGATATGCGGAGTTATTCGGTGTGATATAGTAGTGATATCTGCCCTGTGGGGAATGCCCAGAATGCCCGTAGTGAAAAAAGGCTGCATCACCCTGCGATGTCCCACATCCGCAACACCTTACCCACCCCCTCCAACTCAATTAACCAACCTGCCCTCAGCCGCGAAAAAAGAATCTCTCGGTGATCGTAAAAACATGAGAAAGCAATGCGCCAGAAGGGAATCGAACCCCTGCCAATTGCTTGGAAGGCAATTATCCTACCACTGGACCACTGGCGCTGGACCTGTTTAACTGCTCACCTTTGCACATAAGAATAGTTTTCTAGCTATGCTTAGCCAGCGCATGAAAATTTTTCCGAGCCCCAATCGATCATGTTCCACGAGGCACCGGTATAGCACGGGTCGACGGAAATCCCAATATCACGGTTGGAAACATGCACAGCAGCGCCACCAGGGGGGAATCCAGGCACGGCCCGACAGCACCAACACCAACGATCCCACCCACCCACATACCCAGCACAAACACACCCCAAAAGTAACCACAGCGCACAACATACACCTTTCTCATTATAAAAACAACTACGATAACAAACACCCCTCTTCCTCCTTCTCCTCCTCCTACAGAAAAAGAATGTAAAACCCAACACCCCTCCACCCACCCCACGAACGAATGAAATGGAAAGAAATGGGTGCTTCCGGTTTCCTAAAATTAATCTCGAAGACTTGGGTTTCGAATGAACAAATCCCTGGCATCTAGTTCGTAATTGGGAGGTTTGTACGGTAGACGTGACAATTGTCTTCTTGCTTTTTTGATCTAGGGAGGAAAGGAAAGGAAAGGAAGGAAGGAGGGGGGATGTGGTGGTGGATTTATAGTCGGGTTTGGCTTGGCGAGGATGTTTTGGCTTGGCGGGGGTTTGTGTGTGGGGTATGATAGCGTGCATAAGGCAAAGTGATGGTGGTGGTACCGGGGCTGGGATTGTGGGTTAGGTGTTGGGTGGCTGGTGGTGAGGTATGATATCATATTATCATGGCATAGCATAGCGTGAGAGGAGGGGGGTTTGGTAACTGGTGGATTGTGGTTGTTTGAAGTGGATGATTGATGGTACCGTATTATATCATAAGTTGATTGCGTCTCTAACAGTGGTTCTGGTGTTCGGTCGTCCGGTATGGTATCACCGCGATGGAGGGAAAAAAGGGGAAGAACTTACGAATTGACATCCTGTGCCGTCCGTCATATATATATGCTGGTACGATACTTGCTCTCAATACCGTTCTATCCTAGCGGAATTAAAAAATTCCACAAACTTTACTTCAGCCTCTTTCAAAACTCCGAGTATGACCTCGCACCTCAACCGGGTGTGCAAATACCGCATATTCTTGAGCTAAGCACGGTAATACCACGTATTTCCAACCATTAAGCTCGCTCAATTCTCTTACGAGCACGGTGTAATAATCAGATATTGCACTTCGCTCGCCCCCAAGACCAATGCCCTAATACTTCCCCATTAGAAAGGGGAAGAGAAAGAAAAGGGATAATTAAAGATATTCTAACATTACACCTAACCCAGACTATTAAAGACTTAAGTGAATAGAAGATAGTGACAAAGATGAAAATAAAATAAAGGAAATAGTGAAGGAAGGAAGCAGTTTATAAAAGAACGAGGACGACGACGGTTGAAATGATGCTCTTGGCAATGAAGATATGCGTAGGCATAAAAAAGTAGTTAAACGGATTCAAATAGGTTAATAGACTTAGTAGTAGAGAGTGCGAGAATGGAGAGGGAAGTACTTCTCATAAGGCGTGAGAAAGAAATACCCATCCGATATCTAGGTCGAAAATAAGCGGACTGGAACAAGACAACTGGTCGGGGGTTTTCCAGAGTACCCAAAATCCATCTCTCTCCCTGCACACCCCCAGACCTATAAAGCCGCCATAACAATCTCGTTATCCATCATCCCCATCTCCACATCCTCAACCGTATCGTCCAAAGCTTCATTACAAAGCCATTCAACACTCTTCACGCACCGCCCAACAAGACTGTCAATACTATTACTCTCCTCATCGGCGGCACACTGGCCCGGAACCGGTCTCGGCCCCCAGCCTACAGGGAGCACTACCCTTTGCCGAGAGTCCCGGTCGAGAATGACGATCGCGTCAAGAGCTTGCCGACCACCACCGAGGGGGTGAAGAAGACCGAGGGAGAGCGTTAGTGCACGGGTGCGGTCGTGAACTATGGATTAGGCGAATTGGCCTCTGATTTATTTCATTTTTTCACGATGATGGCATTGAGGCTTACTGATTGGTAACGAAGAAGTATGCGGTGGAGGAGCGGATAGGGAGACCCCGAATACATCTGCGTTCAAGTTGCCTAAGAGACTGGCGACTTGACTGTTTTTCGTTTAGACGGAGATGTTTCTTGTCAACCCACAATCCAACTCACCACGAAGGGGCAAACGAGAAGCAAAGAGATACCAACCCCAAACCTTGCAAATGCTCAATCGTGCACCCAAGGAAACACAACACCGTAAACCCCCCACTCCGCCGAAAATCACCCAATCTCCTTCCACAGTCCAAACTCTCAGCGTCAGGCCAGAGCATATCCACAACAACTGCTTCCACCCGTGCATCCAGACCAATACTATCGTCTTTACTAGACACCCAACCGGGCCTCTCCGCAGCCCTCTTCGCACGCGACCTCTTCTGCGTGTGCGAGCGAGAGGGCGGTCTCGAAGATGGCGGTGTATCGTCTCCGAAAGCAATCTGCGGAGACCTCTTCTTGGACGATGCGGCAGCAAATAGCGGCGGCGAGGGTGAAGGCCGCGGTGGTGGTGGTTGCGGCGGCTGGTATGCCATTGGGAGTGGGGAAGTCTGCAGAAAGAGAGACTCTAGGCAGGGGACGAGTGGAAACAATGGATTGGTGGTGGCGGTGGTGGCGGTGGATTTGTTTGTGAAGGCGGTGAGGTTTCGAGCGAGTGTCCTGTGGGGAACGGGGTGTTGGAGGATCGGCTGGAAAATGCGAGGGGGGGAGGAGACCAGTAAGGGAGAATCGTATTGGAGACCCATGGTTGTGGGAAGGGGGCCTCGGAAGCACGGTTCGTTTTTGATTGGGTTTATGATTTATTTTCTTTTTTTGAATAACTATTCGGGGATGCCGTTTCTTGCCGGGTCCACTGCAGTTACCGGTAGACGGGTGCTTTGTCAGAGCCAAGTCCGAATGAAAGGAAACAGGTGAGACCCTCTTTCCGGATCGTCCGAAGGGCAATGTGAAGACTTTCGGAGGCAGGAAGTATGCGAAAGAGGGAGGAGACGATTACAAACAGCGGAGAGAAGTGGATGAATAGGACGATGGTGTGAAGCGGGGGTCAGCGTGGAAGAGGGGCTAATTCAATGTATCAGTGGGGGGTAGGGTTTGAAAGAAGTGGGGGAATAGAGGGGAGCTGGGAGATCTAAGTTGCATGTAGGGAAAAGCAGGAACAAAGATCCGTACAAAGAGATAGAGCATCCTACACTTATTTTCTCCTTAAGAAGAGCATCTCCAGTCCACTGAACAACACTCACAGGAAGCAGTCGAATAAGGTCAGCAGTGGGGAAAATGGGTAATAAAGTAATATAAACTCCATACAAGAGATGTAACCGGTGTCAGGAGAAAAGGTGGTTAGCCGGATTGGTGATGATTGACTCTGGGCCCCCTCTTCCATTTCCCCCTCCACTCCGCAATCAGCGCGTGTTCGCGCCTACCAGTGCCGGCAAACGGCCTAGCGAGACAAAAGAAGACGGTCGAAAGTCAAGCAAAAGCCATCCAGCTTATGCTACGATCTCACCGGAGCAAACCATCTACCATACCAGCACAAGTGGGCTAACAAAACCGACCGGCCTTACACTAAAAGTGGCCAATTTGGCACACCTATCCAAGCACCAATACTTGAATTAAAAATGGGATATGGTAGCTTCATAGGGCGTTCGGAAAAGATGCAGACTACTCGACTTCTACGAGTATTGTAACCTCAGACAAACTTAAATTCTCTAACGAGTAGTGGCAGTAGGGGAACAGAACCATCCTCAAAATCACCCCAAGACCATGGCTTCTGGCCAGAAAACTGTGCCTTGGCGGGGTTTGAAGGTCCAGCTGCATGCCACTCTTGAGGAGTTGGACTGAGTGGATATTTGTATAATATTATGGAAAGATAATCTCCCCATTATTTCCAGTGAATCTCTAAAGAGTTTTATTTTTTATGAAATTTCTCCAGTATACGTGTGAGATCTTCGGGTGGGATCTGCAATTCCTGCTGTAAGATGGCTCCTGCCTGTCCAGACACGAGTAAGATATCGTCAGATCAACCAACAATCAATCTGCGTACTAGTACTGTACCGGTATCATATCCCAGAACACTCAAATACCGAAAGCAAAAGGAGCTATCATATAAAAATTCAATAAAATAGACACCGTGCTATGATACTAGTTTCCCCCCTCCTCCCTCATACTTCCCGGCACCACATTATTCAGTGCTCACAAGTGTCCTACAGGGCATCACCAGAGCGCCACCTCAACTCCACATTACGAGCACCAACCGCCCCTTTACTAGATCAATATAGCACCGTACCGTATTCGCTACCGAGTGCCAACCATCACGGTACCGTACCACACTGAACCGATCACGCATTCCCCTCAAAAACTCCAAATCTCGGACTCCTAATATCATTCTATACACGTGTTTATTTACCGACTATGGTATTATAAACCCCCTACAGTGCTCGAGTAGGTGCAAGTGTTGGGCAGACCGAGAGAGTAGGGCTGGTCCTCTGTTGTGCAGATGTCGCGCGTAACACGGTTAGCACTGTGCGGTACTTGTGCAGTATATACTTGTACTTGCCAAAACCAAAAAAGTACTGTAATGGCGTTCCTCTCGGCCTGAACTGCGCCAAAACTTTTGATTTTTGCAAGCGCTCAAGTAGTGTGCCGCGAGGGACAATGGTATGGATTTACTGGACAGGGCTAGGCTGATCTTCTCAAGACAGCTCCGTAGCCCAACAGCTACCGGGAACGATAGGGCATTGTTCCCAGCAGGTCGATGATATCATATATCAGCTAATGGCCTTGTATAGCGGTTGTAGTTCTTACCGTATTTTCGCGGGTGGCTCTCGAAAAGGCATGTCATGGCCCACTTGTGCTCATTACTCAATAAAAAGGGAATTTAAGCTATGATACTATCCTTTTACTCTCGTCACTGCCTTCTCTGCTTTAGGGGCCTAGTAGAAATATTCCAGTCGGGTAACACGACTTATCCAGGAGCAAAGAGGAGGACCTGCTGTGTTCAGTTGGCTGGGCTCCCGAAAACCAATTAAATATAGGACATAATATTATGGTGCTACTCGATTTCTGGGTTTATAATCTGGGCTGGACTGAGGAGGGATTGGATGCATGCAGGAGCCACATGGAAGGCGAGGGTAGCAAGAGGAGAAAAGGTTCAGCAATGCTCAATCGAGGGCCCTCAGCTACGTTTCTAGTTTACACAGATACATCCGGCCGTGATTCTGCCCAGGAATCTAGCAAATCTCTAGTACCCCTACCCCTCTACCTTCTTGGGAACTCGATCTTACTCGTCTCCGCTATCTTCATCATCATCGCCATCCTCCTCCTCCTCCTCCTCCTCCTCCTCCTCCTCCTCATCGTCCTCGACCTCTTGTCCATCCTTCAAGCCATACTTCAATCCATAATCATCTTGGAAGAATGACAAGGGATTGACCGTAACAGTGAAATTATCCTTCTCATATGCCGCTTTGATAGACTTTGCCGTTGGGAGTAATGGTAAGCGTCTCTTGCCCCAACTAGACCGCCCCAAGGATAAGGATAAAAGCTCACCTCAGTTTTCACCGGCGCAGTAACAATTATATTGTTACTCGTATCATATTGGAATATTGGCAGCAAAAATTCTTTGAGACTGTTCTTCAGATCATCTACTGACACTTCCTTCACCTTCTTCAATAATTGCATGTTATAGTCCTTCGACTGGTTATGAACGACCTGATTGACGAAGGATATAGTGGCGGCAGCAGACATAGTGGATTCATCATTGGCGAACGAGACAACTATCCCACTGAGCGCGCCTTCTAGAGCGTGTTTATCGAATGCAACAGCCCCATCTATGTGATCACTTATCACCTTCTTCGACGCCTCCCATGCCTTGTAAGCGTCGGGGGAACGGTAAATGGTGTAAAACAAATGACCGGCATCCAGATCCTTCATAAAGTGGGTTGAGTAAGCCAATCCGGTTCCTCGAACAGCCCTTTCCCCTCAAGCATTAGCGCAGACCGACAATATCGAAGGATATGAATGTCTTGCCTCCATAGCGGACCCTCAACGGCATCGAGATATGATATAGCCAGAAGGAGTGCCGGAAGTTTAGGGTGATTCGGGCTATCAGGCCCAATAGCAAAATGAATTGAGAAGGAGGAATCAATCGTTGGAAGTGGGACGATATGCGTGATTTTCCCCGGCTTTGTGCCCTCGGGTGTGAGCCGTGGTCCCCTGCGGTCAATAGGTGATAATTTGCCGTTCTGACCAGGTTGCATCAAGTTAGCACTAATCCTTCCCAGAAATTAAGGAAAACATTTGGTTTCCTCCAAGACCTACAAATGGCCGATTATAAGTGAAAACCTTCCAGGCTGAGACCGGATTTTTTAGTTTCGCCAACTCTCCAACTATAAGTATGCGAAAATTGTCAAGTTTGGCAAAAGTTTGGCGCAACTCCTCGAACTGTTTTATAACTTGTTCCGGTTCGTCCTCAAGAAGCTTGCTAATACGTTTGAGGTACAATGCTTTGGTAAGGGTATCTTGAGCCCGGGCAACCGAGCTGCGAGAATAAGCAACCATGCGAGCCACAGACCAGCTCATCTACAGCAAACATTAGAGGGTAGCAAAGGCACTAGTATATGCCAGAGACACACCTGGTTCCCCGACCGCTTTTCCTCGGGAATGTCGCTCGTCATTTTTGTCAGTGTGGTAGCAAGACGCTAGTAATTAAGTCAACAAATCTCCCGATATCCTTCCGAGTGGGATGGTATCAGGTACCTTTTTGTCAAATACACTATCCCATATTAACTCCCGTAGCCATTTTATGGCAACCTCGTACTTTTCTGGCTCTATCCGGAAGTTAATTCTAATGTTCTCCGCAGCATCCATATAAGCAGCCGAGCCAATATCATAATGCACCGTATCCTTTTCTAGCTCTGCCACGACCTGCTCAAATTCAATTCTCACACCGTTTCTCACTACTGGGGTATCGAAGAAATTCTCGAGATACACCGCTAGCAAAGGGCGCCGCTCCACAGGGATTGACTCCGTGGAGATTAGGAGGGCGATTTTGACGAAATTTGAGGTAACGTTCTCGTAGTGCAAATATAGTGGAATACCTACAGAGTCTTTGTCAACGATTCTTTGGGCCTCGGTATCCCTGTAGATATAAGGGCTGGTTAGTAGCCTCGGAGATTGATTCACAAGGCGTCACTCACGTTTTCCATTCTTCAGCCGCCAGTCCGGCTCTCGCGGTCTTCAGAAAGGATTGGTCTAAATTAGTCTAAGTCCAATGTTGCACGGAGAAAGAAAAGGCTTACAAGAGTTTTTATAAAATGAATTGATTCTATGCCGGGAACTGGAAATTTCCCCAGGAGCTCTTTTGGAATTTCCCTCTCATTGTCTGCGGTTGCCTCATCTAGCCTCTCTTGAAGCTTCTTAAGACCTTCCTCACCTAGCTCCTTCTTTCTTGCAGCTATCCTTGCCTTCTCACCCTCTTCGATACTCTTGGCTAGCTTTGCAGATGGGCGACCTAAGACAGAGACGTGCTTGTTTTCCACAAACCATCTTCTCAGGAATTCTCTCCAATCCTTCTCATTCCATTTCTCAAGTTCATCAAACCAGGAGAGAGTTTCAATGTTCTTCAAGGTACTGCCGTCTCGCTTCCCGAATAGATGATCCGTAATGACTGGGGTAGCAAAATACTCACCCGAGTTCTCGAAGCCATATTTCTTCTGTCGCTTGGTGCGTCTCAAGCATTCCTGCATGTACTTGAAATCTAAAGGCTCGTCGGTCGTTTTCTTCAGCACTTCGAAGAGTTTTTGCTCAGCTTCCGCGAGACGTTTTGTAGAAACACTAGAAAGTGAGAGCCAGATCAAAGAATCCGGTCTAGCCTCTACGTAGAACATGGCGCCAGAGGCAACAGGATCTTCACACTCGACCAATTGACTCTCTAAAACAGAAACCGATGAACCAGTGAGAAATGTAGCGAGAGTTTCGAGGGCTGCCGCCAGTTTAGGATCAGTGCAGTCAGGGCCCAAGAAACCAACGATTACATCCCCCCTAGACTCATCCTTTTCTGGAAATTCAACCGTAGATATAGATGAACTGTTTAACTGTGGAACTGGCTTCGATTCGATCCAAGGTCTATGAAACGTTTAGCATAATCCGATCACGCTGGTAAAACTAGAAAGTTCAAACCTTCGCCAAGGAGCATTTGGGTCTGGGATATCATCCATTATAGTATCTTCAAACTCATCCAGAATTTTCAACAATTCTCCATGGACAATCTCCCCCACTATCACAACGCACAGATTCTTCGGTTGATACATATCTTTATGGAACTCCCTTATTCTATCAGCTGTCAAAACTCTCAAGGCACCCATCATCCCCCCAGTTTCGTATCTAAAGCCAACTCCTTCTGGATATAGCTTCCGGACGGCCTCAAGATTGGTCAATGTGCTTGCTGTATTTTGTAGACCCTGCATCTCGGAGTAGACAACCCCTGCGTCCTGTCCCTCACCATTGATGTGGTGGACCTCAGTATAGCATGCACTGTCGGTTATGGTAGGGAGGAGGACATGTTCAAGGTAGACCGGCAGAATCTGACCGAAACCTTCCCAGCCAGCACTCTCGAGAGTATATGCCGTATGGTCCGTGGCGGTCCAAGCATTCGTATAAGAGTATGCCCTATAAATTAATTAACCAACGAAGGGCTTCAGGGACATAGCCAATAATTTATTTGAGAGAAAGATTGGAGAGACACGATGGCGGGAATTTATACCTGTTTGCCATCTTGTCTAGAACTCCTTTGTAACGGTAGTTCTTAGATCCCATGAAGCATAGATGTTCTAAGGTATGCGGGGATCCTGAATCATCCAAAATTTCCGTAGCCAGAGCAAAATATCCAAGAACTTTTGGACCCTCTCGGTCGACTACCACCGCTGACATACCAGTTCTTTGAGACTCGTATTTAGTGATAACACTAGGGGCATAGTCAGCCTTGAACTGGGTGGTTTTCTTGAAATGAGTCCCAGTCATGGTGGTCAAATTTGCTAGATATTTCCTAGATGGAGAAGGGTGTCCAAGCTCCTTCACAAGGAGGAGGAGAATTAGACGCTTGATCGCGAACAGGGTGGTGGCTTGTAGCTCGGGAGAAACGTGCGCAACAGCCAAGTGAAAATGAAAAGAGAATATAGATGAGGATGATAGTGCAGACGAAGGGGATGGCACTGGTACTAGTAAAGATGCGGGGTGAGGTTTGAAGTGATCAGTGCTGCTGGTGTGTGGTTGTACTCGAGTACTTGTACTGCGGAACAATGCTCCACTAAACGGATCAGTCAACAATCAACTACGAAAAAAAATTGAATGACGAGGATTGCGGGGTCAGGGTTGTATGCCCAACTAGGTAGCAGCTGGGGGTTCAAAATTAATATACACTTCCGCCATGATACAATAATTCTCACGCCCCTAGGCCCGCCTTGCATACAAAGGACAACACATAACTTATCATACGTAACTGATGATCGGAGGAACAAAAGTAAGATTGCTGACCACAACTCGGCTCAACAAATTCTGGAGGGGCGTATGATACAAAAAATTATTCCGACAGTAATAGAGGCTAACTTGTGATTACGAAGGTTATCCCGCAAGCAGATCTAACGAAGGGTTTAAACCCCCTTGGCCTGATATCATAAGAGGCGAGGCTCTTCGCCAATAGATCCTGGTCGACGGTATCGGTAACCTCCATTCTGTCCCTCTCACCTCATAGCATAATATACCTCTTGCCAATGTGCAGAGCTCGTAGCCCCGCGAGCACTTGTGCACTGCACTCGTTTTTTTAAATCCTTCAGCTATTTAAGGCTACGAGAACCAGTGAAGACATAATAATGTTATCATAATAATTATCATACCATACTTATATTATCAGAGTTGATAAGGGGGGAGAGGTACGGAGGATTGCGTTGTTGGCACTAAGTCGCCAGAGTTTGTGCCCGGCACGGCACATGTAGTGCCCAGGCAATATATGTACAAAAAAATGACTTTTTAAGAAGAAAAAACAAAGAAACTATCTACAAGCCCAATCCACATTGAATATTCCCCATTTCCCATCCTTTTAAGTGCTCACTGTGCTGAAGAACATGAATATTTGCTTCCTCAATAATGGAAACCAGCCTACAACAATTGAGTTGTACCAGGTAGTGCCATCAGCTAATGTCACCACACTCTGGCATTTCGTAGTGCCGTGCCATGCACATTGGCATGGCACAAGGCGCTTCAAGTACCTGGTATCATACTAACAATGTTAACGGTCGGTCAAGTAGGCATCGGGTGGCAGCAACAGCACAAGAAAAATATTCATGCCAGGTAACTATGTCCATTATTCTTTGGCATGTGAAACAGCCAAACTAGCAGCTAGCGCTCTAGAGCAAGTCAGCTACTGGTAAACTTGCTCAGAAAATGTTAGGTTAATTGTGAGGGATTACATTTGTTTGGTTGGGAGACCGGCCTCTGGCAGTGGCCCGGTAGTGATTCATTATAGCTGGCGGAAGGTTGGTATAGCAAGAGTACCTGCCGCTCTTTCTGCAGTAAGAGCAAGGTATGGACCTACCGGATTCTGTTGATATTCCACCCTTGTCAGTGATTTGAAATGAGAAGAGGAAGGAATAAGAGCTGATGAAGAATTTGGTTTCATCTGTTCCTCTAAATTGTAATAATTTTCCTTTGTCTGTAAAGGTTTTTCCATTTACAAAGGGTACTAAAAATTCAATTATCATTTCCTGATAGTGGGTGACTATTTTACGAAGTTCTTATATAGGAACAAGACTTCGCACCAGTGTTCACTTGTTTGGGTAGTTATCATAACTATTAGTTTAGTTTTAGACTACGGTATTTCGGTTGCTTTGGTTTTGTTTTGGACTCTTAGCTGCAATGGAATCATTCTGCATGCAACAGCTACTACTAGGCTACCCTCTAAGCTTGTGTGATACCTAAAATTATACAACAGATTTAGGCCCTGTTCAGCATGTATCAGAGCTCCAATATTTATACAAAAAGTACACTCTCCATACTAGTAATTTAGTAGCAAAGAAACCTAAGGGAAAATATAGTAAGAAACATAAGTGCAAACTGTGTTTGACTCTAAAAACTACCTAAGAAAATCCTAATCAAATATGCATAAATCTGAGATAGTATGATATAAGGAAATTATTAGAAGATAATTGTAAATCAAAAGACTCTAAGATATGCATAAATAACTACTGAAATATCCTGAAATACCTGAATACCAGATATGAAAAATATGTGTAAAATCTATGATAGTTATCATGAAATATGTATAAAATAATATAATATACCCCTAGCTGTAGTAATGTAAGCAGTGTACAAGTGCCAGGGATAAAGGTTTCGTACGGGGCAGGGTTTATTTTGCGGGTTAACCTAAATTAACTGTTCGGAAACTTTATCCCTATGCCTTGTACAGGTAATAACTTAAATGCAAACTAAGCATGAGAATATAATATTATTATGATATATTCTGAGCTGCAACCAAATATTCAGGTAAATAGAGGAGTTGAATTGAGAAAGATGAGGTACGCCGTACCTCATCTTTTAGAAGGCAACTGTCTATATTAACCTTTAGACAATGGTAAATCAAGAAATATACATAATATGATATACATAATATGATACCAGCTCAAGAATAAGAATGTGTGGCAGGGAGTTTCTGAGAACAACTATTGCATGTTTAGCATCATACTAACTACAGTACTACTGGTATCCCCTCCGACAACTTGTCTGAGTTTGACAGGATAATTTATTTCAAAGCAAAAAAAATTCCATCCGAGTCCCAGCTTGCCCGCAGTTTGAGGGGCTGTATGCACACACTTGAGTACGGGTTACGGTAGATACGGTAGCCCGGTGATTCGATTAGCGTACATTGCTAGTACAGTACCCGTATTATCTTGAATAAGGGAGAATTGACTGAGGACGTCTGAGTTTCCTATTTTGGTGGGGGCGAGGGATGCCAACAAAACAAAATGCCGCCTTAATTAATAGGGGTGTTCAGACGCCCTATGATAAGACATTCTCTCTTATTCAAGATAATACGGTACACTGATACGGTATGCCTTTAATTATCAACAAAGCAAGCCCGCAAGGGGACGCGCCAAGCATAATTGTGTGCGCAACCCAAAAACAGAAACTTGGTGCTCTTTACGCGTCGAGCACGCCAATTAACACGAAAATGCCAAGATTTGATCTAAAAGCCCTATGAGCAGATTTTTTTCGCGTCCTCGGCTGGTTGCCAGGCCAGCCACACCTCGCACGCGACGCGCTACTTTCAACCTTCCAATTACTGCCCCGTCCCCTTCAATTCTCTTGCACGCTCACCACATTTATTCACCAGCATTCCCTTTCTTTTTGGAGACCCATACATATCTTCTTTCACTTATTCATTCAGTCGTTCTTTTTCTTGAGTTCACTCACTACTTGACATCATCCCATAATGGCCATTGTTCTTGGTAAAAGGTCTAGGGCCACGTCTTTTGCCAGTATGTAATTCTCCTATGTTCTACTCATGCGTCTATATTAACTCTGGGCTTCGCAGTTGTAATTTCTTCACCCCGCGCCAGTAGCGAGAGGGACACTCCGCAATGCGCTGGAGCGAAAAATGACATTCTTCCTCTGAACGACATTCAACCAATGTTGGATGCCATTTTAGATGAGGAAGCAACTGTTGCAAAAAAACCCAAAAGGCAACGGCGTAATTCAGTTCAACAATCACAACCTACAACTGGCCGTCAACCACTTTCTCCCCAAAAGCTAAATACTCTCTTTAAACCCCTCAAGGTGTCTGGTAATAATCCCCCAGCCGAGCTCATCGTTTGGCGGTGGTGAGTATACAGAGCGTTATGCTGACTGCCACAGCTGAACAACCGAAACAACCAGAATGTCCAAAAACACCTCGGCGCCGAGACTCGGTGAAGAAACCAGTCACTACCCCTAGGCACCGTGTCAGTGCAGTTGGGAAGCCTCTAACCCCCAGGCACGGAAAATTGTTTTCCCCAACCTCCGTGACGGCGACACCAACCAGCGTCTTGACTACGGCAAAAGCACTATTTTCACGTAGCTCCACCCCTGGGCGGTTGATCGGTCGCGACGATGAGAAGAAACAGCTTACAGAATTTCTTGAACCACGAATTAGTTCCCGCTCAGGAGGGTGCCTTTATGTCAGCGGTCCTCCAGGTTGTGGAAAATCAGCATTACTTTCTGAGGTCATGGTAGACTTGGGAACTGGTACATTAGAGACAGTCAAGACGGCTTATGTCAACTGCATGGCTATCAAGGATCCTAAGGGAATATACTCCAAGCTGCTTGAGGAATTCTTTGCAGAGGAGACATTGAGCTCTCCTACCGGAATGGAGGATCTGGAATGCTTATTTATCAACAAGAAGACTAAGAAGACGACTGGTAATGTTTATGTAGTTGTGCTCGATGAGATCGACCATCTCTTGACCAAAGACCAGGAAGTCCTTTATAGCATCTTCGAGTGGTCTCTTATGCGAGGTTCACGGTTGATTCTCCTTGGAATAGCCAACGCGCTTGATCTCACTGATCGTTTCCTTCCCCGCCTGAAAGCCAGGAATCTTACACCTCAGCTACTCCCGTTCCTACCATACTCCGCACCTCAAATCGCAGTAGTGATTACTTCTCGTCTCCGTTCTTTACTTCCGGACGGAAATGAAACTCTAGGAGACTTCGTTCCATTCATGCATCCCGCCGCTATCCAACTAGCAGCTCGCAAAGTTGCTGGCGCAACAGGAGACCTCCGGAAGGTTTTCGACATCTGTCGTAGGGCTGTTGAACTGGTTGAATCGGAGACTCGCCAGAAGGAGCTAAAGATGAAGCAACAGCAGCAACAGGAAGAAGAGCCAAAATCACTGGCCGAGATGATGAAATCCCCAGCTCGTCAGCCACTAATGGAAAATATGAACCTAAACTCTCCACGTGTTCCTGTTAGCACTCTCTCCTCCTTGAGCGTCGAGACAGCACCACGGGCTACGATCGCCCATGTTGCCCGTGTCTCTTCTTCGTCATTCGGTGGATCTTCCATCACTCGTGTTAAGATGCTCAACCTACAACAAAAGGCCGTCCTCTGTTGTCTTGCTACGACCGAAAAGTCCAACGGTAGTGTTACCATCAGAAAATTGTTTGATGTCTATACAGCTTTATGCAAGAAAGAGCGACTATTACATCCATTATCATCGACTGAATTCCGTGATGTTGTTGCCTCGCTCGAAGTTGCCGGCGTGGTCAACATGATGGCTGGAGGTATGGGCACACCAAGCAAGAGGGGAAGAGCTTCTGGTGGTACGGAGGACAAGAGGATCTCTGCCTGTGTCAGGGAAATGGATTTATTGACTGCTGTTGCGGATGTTGGCCCTATCTTGACAAAGTTGTTCTCAGACAGCAAATAGTTGGGGTTTCTTAGTTCTCCTATCTGTTTCATTCCTATTAATTGTTATTCTCTGGATTCTTCCTGCATTCTGTTCTGCCCGATTCTCTTTTTTCTTAGCACGGCGAATGATAAAATGTAATTACTATGGCGTGTCGGGCGAGTGATTGCGATTTCAACGGCAAATCATGATGGGCTTGGATGGGCTGTTTCTTGGGATGAGGTATACTGGATTGTGCTTCTTAATCATAAGCTTGGAGTTTCGTATTTAGAATAACAAGAGAACCTCTCCGTGGACAGGACTATCTTGAGCTTCAATTGCTAGGACCCTTTAGTTGCCACCTCAAATCTTCATATCGACCTCGATCGTAGAGGTTTGCCGCAACGCTCTATTTTGTGTTCGAGTGGCATGTCTTATTGGCACAAAAACTTGATAATCGAGATGCAAATTAATATGAAAATGAAGGCTTCTGAAATACTAATCTACTGTAGCTAGTGTTTCACAAACTCTCATTTTGGCACTGTGCGCACAGGCTACGATACCTGCTACAACTATGAATTTTTAGAATAAGAAAAGTAAAGAGAATATGTATTGTAATACAGATAATATACTAATGTGTTTCTCATAATAATTATTCTGTCTTTTTTTGAGTGACCTTTTTTGAATCCTGGTGACAGGCACACTTCTTGGAGTTTGAAACCCCCTGGACAGCCAGACGCGCCCTTAGAGATTGCCAAGAAACTCTGCATCAAAATAGGTCCCACAGCGGATTAGGGTTTAGCCTATCCCCACACCAATCAAAATAACCAACGGTCACAATTGAGACTCGCCGCACACACACGGTACGCCCAGCCTTTGCATCGTGAATACCCACGAACTTTCAACGCCCCTCAAGACGGCTCATCGACGACACCGAGCGACAACATCAGGCCCGCGAACATAAAAAAAAGTCATCAACACCACCCGCCATGTCTGACTCTCAAGTTACTTTGAGAACTCGCAAGTTCATTCGCAATGCCCTTCTCGGAAGGAAGCAAATGGTTGTGTATGTTTTACCCTCACTCTTGCTCTGGCTAGAAGATTCGAGGTTTCGGGGGTGGAATTTAAATGGCTGATATTATTTCGGGGGGGCTTCCTTTAGAGATGTCCTCCACCCCAACAAGCCCAGTAACTGCCCCCTCCTCGTGCCGAATCGATATCAGTGTTTTTTTTGCGATTATGTTGTGAACGGGGGTTATGGGCGAAGGAAATTAACGGATTGATAGATGTCTCTAAGGACGATCTCAGGACTAGGCTCGCCGAGATGTACAAGGCCGATAAGAACCAAGTTTCTGTTTTCGGTTTCCGCACACAATATGGTGGTGGCAAGTCCACTGGCTTCGCTCTGATTTACGACTCTTATGAGGCGCTTAAAAAATTCGAACCCCACTACCGTCTCGTTAGGTTTGGAGAGGCAACCAAGATCGAGAAGGCGTCCCGTCAACAGCGTATGTCAAACCTGAGTCTTTATATATTTCTTTTCCCTATGCAGACGTTACGGACATGGGCATGTGCTGATGGTCGTGTGTAGGCAAACAACGCAAGAATAGGGCCAAGGAGTCGAGAGGCACTGCCAAGACCAAGGCAGGCAAAGACAAGAAGAAATAGACTTCTTAATTTGTAGTTAAAAAAATCTCAAAAATTGGCCTTCGCTATCCACAACACTCGAAAATGGGCGGGGAGCCGGCTGCTGGTAGATAGGCGGAAAGCGGAAGGTTGGGCCCCATTGGAGAGATTTTATTTTCGTTGTTTGTTGTTCTACTGTTCCTTGCTGTGGGATAATCGAAAAATGGAGCAGGGAACGGCGTGTTAGCAATTTTTTCCTGTTGTTGGCTCTTAGGCTCGGGGGTCCCATATCTTCAATCATGGCGCAATTCTAGTTATCATTTTCTCACTTTCTGATCGGACCACTGGTCCCGGTTTCTTTGGAATTTTGTAGAGGTATTTTGATTGTGGACTAGCAGGTGCAAAAAAGAAGTGAAGTCTTATTGGGCTTTCGTTCGCTGGTGAGGGTTTGAAGCTTGCGAATACCATTAGCGTGTTGGTATGGTTCGTGTGGATCAAGACCTGCACTAGGAATCTAGCTATTTTCAAACGATTATACCACCAGAACAAGTCACCCAGGCGACTCAAAAAAACCTCTACATTATTCTCTTTATCTCTCTCAACAATGTAGAGGTTTTT
>Ga0307513_10001232_pt1 | contig 37078 bp, 34 predicted proteins | sample 15_EM_MG_FD_202174 | JGI IMG/M metagenome (GOLD analysis project Ga0307513, IMG submission 202174) | Populus trichocarpa ectomycorrhiza microbial communities from riparian zone in the Pacific Northwest, United States - 15_EM | ecosystem: Host-associated > Plants > Roots > Unclassified | place... | reverse complement strand
CTGTAATAGCGGGCTAGTTCCTCACGTCCGCCTCGCCCACAGGGCAGTTCGTCAGCAGGAAGTGATGAGCGGAAAAACTCGGCTGTTGAAAGCCATGTATCAGGGTCAACTCTCGAAACCATTGCAAAAGTCCGGGAGAATCAGGTTCTTTGCGAAGGTCCTCTAACGTATATTTGGGTGATGAAGAGAGTTAATATATAATACATTGTACACCTAGAACAAAGAACGCCAGGATAATTAACAAGTAAACATCGGCCATGCACGGGACAAGGCTATCCTACGTAAATTAAACAAAGGGACTGAGCACCATCGTTTTTGGCTTTTAGATTTGGCGCCCTGGGATCAAACAATGAAAGGCATTGCACTACATTAGTTTGCTCATGATAAATCACTCGGGATGTCCCTCCCACCCGCTCAGGGGAGGGGAAAGAGAATCCGGAGCCTCGCTCTTAATTGGTGTATCAGAGCACCCCTTCCTTTATCAGATTTGACGGAATCCTTGTGGTTGTCTCGATCTATAGGCGGTATCCGATCACTATACGTATGTAACTCCAGGAACCGGACACTATTCTAGGCTTGGACGTTGCAGTCTCCATTAGTAAGGACTAGTCTCATAGTGAGGTTTAGGTGGAATTAAACAGAGTAGGATTGATTACTCTATGTTTAGAAATTCAACATTGGCATTCCCGTTATTCACAATACCGAAATTTGTCCTATCATTGGGTGTGACTATTCTCTCTTTCAAAAAATGTGATAGCCATCTTATAACACTCTTAATTACCGTGTTTACTAGAGTAATTGAACCTCGTGCGAAGACGTCCGAAATTCCATCTCTTGGATAGGGGGGCGAACGCACAGCGAAAACTGACTCCCTCTGACCGAGCTTAAGACAGAAAAGAGAGAGGAGAGTCAGACCATACCGGTGGGGGCAACTCCAACGCCCTAGCGTGAGGTTCAATCACTCCAGTAAATATCATACGGTAAGTGATAATTAGCATTAAGATAATTGAGGGGGGGGGATGAATATTTCAGAAAGCAGAATGGGCAAGTTTCACAAGCTCTCATACAACCTGTAGAAAGTATTACTAAAAGAGTGTGTGATACAGTAGCTACTGACTGGTACTATATATTTTATTACTCAAATTAATTGATCAATTTCAATTTAAAAATCTTTCTACAATATATAATATTGATTTCTACTTATTTATATTCCAATTTGAAGTACTTGTTAGTAGGAATATGATACCTGAAGATTTAAATATCCTAGGACTAGTGAATTTTATCAGGTAGAAGACTATAATATGCAATATTGTTTACTAGTATTAGTGCTATAGAAACTGAAATAATTAAGTTGTAAATAAGTTTTGTATAAATAGAGTTATCTAATAAGTTTGATTTCTTTTCTAATTTTGTCTTTATATTCTCTAACTTAAAGTAAGTTGGGCTTCTCTATGTTTTTTTTTGACATTCTTTTAATACTTTTTAATAGTAGATAGCTTTCAACTTTATAGCCTATAAATTAACTATAATATATAGCTTTTACAATAAAAGATTCATAACTGTAGAAAGTCTAAAAGGTTTAATTAGTATACCTAAAAGAAGGAGGATAAACACTTTTTTAATATATCCAATATGAGAGATTTTAAAATATCATACATATCCAAGATGTACTTTTTATATAATATTATAGTTTATAGGATTAAATTCAGCAAATATGGTTCCGGAAGGCTAGACTCAACCCCAATTTTCAGACAAAAATTGTGACAAAATTGTTGTAACGCTAAGTGTAACACTGCCAAGACCTCATTACCCTTACACCCAATATTCAGAACCCTAACTAGCACACTTGTAATATAACTTAGTTTAATATTCATCGACTATGGTTATGATTAATTATCCACCAACCAATCCTCCCAGCCCCATACCTACGACACCTTTCACAATTTCCTAATTGTTCCGAGTTTGTATTTTCTGTCTGCAGAGTTTTTATTTAATACATAGGGCAAATTGCTGACCAAAATAATATTAAAGAAAGGGAAAAAACCAACTTAGGCTAGGAGAATGGAGGATGAAGCTGCAGAAGCAGAGCGGCAGAAGGAAGAGAAGCGTACCGCAATACGAGAACGTGTACGCAAGCATCGAGCGGCTAAGAATTCGCACCTAACCATGCCCCGTGCTCCACCAATGTCGAATCGAGAGAGAGTCCGAAAGCACTGTTTAAAGAAACTGCAAGAATGTCAAGCGTCGTCACCAATCCAAAACCAAGATGCAGTAGGCTCAGATGATATATGGGCTTGAAAGACACCTTCAGCTGAGCAGACACGAAAATATCGCCAGCATCTGAGAGAACGAAGCAGATATATTAAAGAAATACCTCTTGGTCAGAGTGAGCGCAATCGCAGATACTACGCCAAGGTTCAACAAGCAAAACTTCACACCCAAATAGCAGAAGCAAGTGGTATACAGGTAAGAGGCTTTGCCAAATAATGAAAAGAATAAGTTAGACTAACTTTCAGGCAATAGAATAATGAGAAGCAAAAGCAGGCAATGGCCAGCTGGCCTCGTTTGGCAGGACCATTGCGAATAATGAAGGAGGAAATTCTGGAAGGTGCATTGAAAAGGTTGAAGCAGAAGATGAAGGCACTACAGCGTGGCCAATGAGATGCTCTCAGTATGAATTTGCCACTTGATTGGAATGTTCAGCTGTATGCATTTCTGAAGCTATAGCTTAAAGCTGAAAGGTGGTGGAAGTTGGCGGAATTACAACGAAAAGGCAACAGATCCAATTACCCTTCGAAAGACGAGAAAGCAATTGGCCATGCTGGTTGCCAGGTCTGGTGGATGGGGTGTGTGGGTAATGAAAAGAATCCTCAAACAGGAGGTAGATTATGTTCGATGCGGCAAACTCCCTGCTCCGAAGCAAGGTAGACATGCAAAGGTCACAAGCTGGTTATCGGATGAAGGAACCATGCTGGCAATGCAGGAATACATGTCAGTAGCTGGGGAAGGTATGTTTTTCTAATTAATTTGGATAGTTACTTGGAAATCTGAAGAAAACTAACTAACTTCTCTTTCTTGAAAGCAATGGATTCGGCCGGGCTTCCACAAGCAGTTACCAATTACTGGAGCGAAACATACATCGACCAGCACCAAAACCCAGCAGAGGAGGGTCCTTTGCCTATTATTTCTATCGCTGGGGTGCATAGACGAATTAAGAAAGCACTCACAAGCCGCTCAGCCAGAGCTTGGCTCTTGAAGTTAGGATGGAATTGGAAGGAAGTAAAAAGAGGCGTATACAAAGATGGGCATGAGCGTGAAGACATTAAGGAATATCGCAATACTATCTTTCTTCCTAGATTGCAATCCCTACAATCACAGATGATGGAATGGGATTCCAATCTGGAGATTATTGAAAAGTCCTATCCTCCCAACTCTCCCCCTATTGTGTTCATTACCCATGACGAATGCACATTCAACTCAAATGATAGACGCAAGAAGATCTGGATTCATGAGGATAGAGCACCAATTCGGAAGAAAGGACGCGGGCAAGGCCTTCATGTGTCAGATTTCCTCACTCCGGTTGGCTGCCAGTGACTTGGAGGTGGAAATGTCAGTGAGGTATTGAAGTGTGGAGGAGATGTCTGGTGGACAGAAGACCTATTAGTGGAACAGCTAAAGGAGAAAGCGATTCCAGCATTCAAAGCTGCCTACCCAGGGTGTCAAGGGTTGTGGGCATTTGATAATGCCAAAATCCATCGGAAGTATGCTCCCGATGCTCTTCAAGTTGCAAACATGAACCTTACACCTGGTGGGAAAAACACTCTACCCATGCGCGATGGATATTATATCCATCCTGATGATCCTCATAGTATCTATGCTCAATCCATGATGCTACCAGATGGCCGCCTGAAGGGACTAAAAGTTGTCCTAGAGGAACGTGGTTTGTGGCCTCAGGGTCAAAGATTTCTTACTCAGTGTTCAATTCCAGGCACCAAACCTGGTGAAAGAAAACCAAATCCGGCTTGCAGACATGCTACTAATGCCAACCGCTGTGCAAGGGCACTTCTCTCTTCACAGCCCGACTTTCAAGCTCAAAAGTGTCAATTGCAGGAAACCTTAGAGGCTGCTGGTCATCAAGTAATTTTCTATCCAGTGTTCCATTGCGAATTAAACTTCATCGAGTATTTCTGGGGTCGTGCCAAGCTTTATACTAGAGCGCATTGTGAATATTCTTTTCCTTCCTTGGTTCACACAGTTTCAGTAGCACTTGCACAAATTTCCAATCAATTAATTTGGAAATATTATCAGCGAACCTTACGTATGATGGATGCTTATTGAAATAACATAGTGTATGGTTCTGAAGACTTTAGGAAGCATGTATATACTAGATATTTATCGCATCGATGGATTGCAGAGGCAGAGGTTAATGTAGAGTAATTTAACAATCACATATTATCTCTCGCCTTCTTTCACTGTAAGCTAATCATGAAAGTAGTAAGGAGGACCCAACTCCCCTACAGAGATACATTTTATCCATCATTAAATCTAGCCTTCGCAATCATTTATCATTATTGTTATTCATCCCACCGACATATTGTACTAATTATAGTATGATATTTTGTTTATTTAGAAGTTAGGGCTTTGCACATTGGGTGTAAGGGCAATGAGGTCTTGGCAGTGTTACACTTGGCGTTACAACAATTTTGTCACAATTTTTGTCTGAAAATTGGGGTTAAGTCTAGCCTTCCGGAACCATATGATAAGTAAGAATAAAATTATCAGAGAGACTTATAGAATCTAGATAGTAAACATGCAAAATTCTATACTAGCTTGCTATTTATTATATGATATGTACCTACATTTTTCAAAATATTTAACCTTTTTTCCCAACCAGATTATACATATTATTCTTAAGCTCATTTGTAAAGAAGAAACATTTTCTGATAGTTAAAGATATTTTATAATTCAAATTAATAAAAATAATATCAAACAGTTATTTACTAAATATATAATGAAATTAAGAGTATGATACTCTTACATCTAAAATCAGTCTTGTCTTACAGGTTCTTTCACTTTAGTAATTCTACTAAAATTCCAATATAATTAATTTTATTAATTTTTAAATTAATATTATAACATTTGAGAAAAACAGACTTTATATTATATTGTTTGATTACAAAGTATAATAAGCTCTTCACTGGCCTCAGGCTCTTTATATTCAAGTTTTCCTTTCCTAACCTCGGTTGGTAATCACACATTGTACATTTTAGTATACTTTAAAAGTTATCATGTAAATTTCATATAATTCAAGTATTATACTAGTAAAAGAGAAATCAGACTGCACTTACTAAGCAAAGATAAAACTTGTATTCCTATATTTACCTATGTTTGCCTATATGTTTTCTCAATTATAGACTCTTTTGAATCAAACAATTGACTTTAACTAGTATTGACTTCTTAGCTAATTTTAAGTCATAGGTATTACTTAAAGTCTAATTAATATTTAAGACTTGAAATTTAGAACATTTTTAGTGTCCCTTCCTCTCTTTCATAACTTACTTACTACCCAAATCCTACCTTTTTTACTAATTTCTTTGCTTATATGTTATCAAAATTAACTTCAAGTTCTTTAAGTTTCATAACTTGTTATCTTCTATTCATCATTATCAGATTATTTCAAAATACACATCCTACCTCCTTCTTTAATCTCTACTATCAATTATAGCGGACCTACAAGAAGTTACTATATACTATTCTAGGCAATGTCACGGAGAACAGGCAGAGGTCTTTAGAGTACAGTATCCTTATATTGCTCACAATTCTATAATAATATTATTATAGTCTTCACTTTTTAATTCCCTCACCAATGTCGGTCACTCGGTGGGCTGGGCCCTCGTTTACCCCTGCGCCCGAGATAATTCTACCTACCGCGAGAGCGCAGTGGGTAGTTTAAACAATTGGACGCAAAGAAGCAACCCAGACAATGATATAACCGAATTACATAACCAAAACGCCAAGCCGTCCCATCCCTGAAACAGCAAAGCAACCGTCCCCACAAACACCTTAGGCATTGGGGCCCAAAACGCAGGGGGGAATATCCCACAAAAATACCGATTACAGGAAACGTCCCCTCCATTCCCCTCCACCCTTTCCCAAACGCTTCTCGCACGCAAACCATCACCACTGTTTTCACCACTGCCATTCACGAATCTTCAGTCACACGCAGACATACGCCCCACCCCACCCTACCCCGCCGGCCAAAGTGAAAACAATCAACCAGCCAATTGAATCACGTTTTTTCTTTCCGACGATGCTCTCCCTTCTCCGATCATCCTCATCATTAGCAACCGCAGGTGTCACTGCTCCCCGTTGCTTCCGCTGTTTCTCGCACTCTTCCGCCTCTTACTCGGACATAACGAAGATTACGATTTCCGGGAAACTGTTCAGAGCCCCGGAACTAAGCACTACCAGTAGCGGCCGCCAATGCATCCGTTACACGGTCCGTTCGTGGAAGGGTGGGGAGAAGGCGAACTACTTTAATATCATGTGTATGACCGACAATGCGAAGAGCATCGAGTTCATCACCGGACTGCCGAAAGGGTATGTATTATATGTTTGTCTTGTCGCCCTCCCGACCCGTCCACACACCGGTGATCTTCCATATGAACAGATTTTCTCCCTCCCTCTCCCTTTAAGGGCCTTGGGGTATTATTGATCGGAGTAATTGATTGAATTCATTGACTGACTAAATGGTGACATGGCGGTGGCGCTGTTGGGGATTTTAGCACTGTGGTAGTCGCCGAGGGTGAATTCAGCCCATACCAACTAGCTCAGAAGGACGGCACCAGGGTCTCCAGATACTCGATCTTCTCCAGTCCGTGTAACCATGCCCCTCCCCTCTCCTCTCGCTCTTACTAAGATTCCGCAGACAACTTACATGTGATCGAGAGGGGAAAGCCCGATGAAGAAGTAGCCCGCGAAGAAATAGCCGGCAAAGAAATAGCCGGCAAAGAAGCAGCCGGCAAAGAAGCAGCCGGCGAAGAAGCAGCCGGCGAAGAAGTAGCCCGCGAAGAAGTAGCCCGCGAAGAAGTAGCCCACGAAGAAGTAGCCCACGAAGAAGTAGCCGGCGAAGAAGTAGCCCACGAAGAAGTAGCCGGCGAAGAAGTAGCCGGCGAAGAAGTAGCCGGCGGAGAAGTAGCCGGCGGAGACGCTCAAGCTCAAGCTCAGCCAGCACCCGTGCCCGCGCCCGCGCCCGCATCCGCCGAGGGCGGTGGGACTCCCGAGAATCAGGCGCCCAACTGATCTCTCCTTCCTCCAGTCCAGGCCTCCGAAAAAAAACTCACCCCCCGCAGAACGAGAAGGCACAAGGGAGGGGGTGCATAGGAGGACGGAACGGGCGTATATCTATTAACTTTCTACATTTTCGTTCCTTCTCTCTTGCTCATTCCCCTTTTACATCCATTTGTGTATCACCACGGCGACACCATCCAATGTGATCGATAGCCAATTCACCAACCCTCACCCCGGAATAACTGGTACCGTAGTAGCCGCGGGTTGGATTGGATTTACATAGGTTGTCGTAAGGATACCTACAGTTGCTTTCCATCGATTTGTTTTTTCTTCACTTTTTATAGAAATGTTCATATTCTTTTGTTTTGTTTTCCTTATCAATTTTTCTGCTACCCCCTATTCCTTTCTCTCTCTCTCTCCCTTTCTTTCTTTCTATCTCCTTCACCAAGGGAAATTACCTTCTCGCATCTTATTGTAGGGGGAGGCTTTTTTCCTTCTTTACTTTTTGCTTTCGTGATGATAAGAATGTATCATACTTCATGATTCATCACTCGAACCATCTGAGACATTGGGAGTTGGTGGGTCGGGACGCTTGATTTGGTGGCGGGCTTGAGCATGGCATACTCGGGTGAGGGTTTGTGAAGGTCGGAGGGTGGGAGGTTGTGAGTTCTCACATGGTATGGCGTGGTAGTGAGAATGCTCGCACAGTTTTCATGCTGCCTTGTATTTACTCTAGCTATTCGATCGGCTGGCGGACCCGCAATGCGACTCAAGCTTTGGAGGTTGAGACAGGCTGCATGCCATCTCCTGTTTATAAAATAAGTGGCATCCACAGTGGAAAGCCTCACGACATGTCCCACCTGACTTACCGTAGCTGTGATTTGTAAGACCCATGGCAGCCGGTTGGTGCCCAGGATGTTACGTTCTGATCAAAGAAATGTAAGAAAGAGAAATGCAGAGCGTTTCTATTAGTTAAGTGTACAATGAACTAAAAGTGGAAATTTTCTAATATAGTAGACACATCCTCCACCGCAGCCGCAGAAGAATAAAAGGTTAATTTTTTTTGCCCGTAGCCAAAGCAGCCTGACCAAAGCGTGAACACTATCCATACAAATCACAACCCCACACCCCACACCTCACCCCGTTTATTGTTTAAATATTAACAGATCGTCGCTCTCCTGTTCTCTACGACGATATCCTTGTCAACGCGGATTCCCCGGTCGTTGTAGGTTACGTTTCCAGTATATGCTCTGACGATGAAGCTCGGGCGTTCGCCCGCCAGGGGCCGCGCGGGGTTTCTTGGGTTCGCCTCTATGTCGATGTCGAAAGTTCGGTTTCTAGCTATATTTAAAGTTGCGGTCGGGGATTCCGTGACTGACCTAGGAGGCAAATTAGGATTTGACTCAAGGGGCAGAATAGGGGATAATAAACGTGCTTTTTGTTAGAGGTCTCGGGGTGAGATTCATTACTACTACTTCCTAGCTGTCGTCGAGATGCCCAACGCTTTAACAGGTAGCTTCCAATGGTACCCCTGCCACTTTGAGAACCACTTTGATTGTTTCCAAGAGTAGATGTTCCCATCGTGGAGTCTGGGAGGTATCTCCCGATCCCAATTGTATCCAACCAGCCCCTATACATCTTCAATGCATCACCCCCCATTCCAAAGACGAAGAAAAGGATATATCCTGCACCGACGCTGACCCACCGGTCGAATTGGACAATATCGTATGAAGGTATTCTGATAATGTAGTTCCAACCATTGCCGTGGACCGAATCCCAATCGTAAGCAGTCCAAGGTTGATCTAGGTTCCGATAAAAGACATAGAAAGTCAACGGGAGATTAATAACCAGAAGGACCAGAGAGAGAACGAATAAACGAATAAATCTCGATGTTGTAAGACCGGAATTAGAGCTTCGAAGGATGTCTCCGAATTGTTGGCGATACCTGTGGACGCGTACTAAGACCAGACCTATAAGTAGATAGTTAGTGAAAGAAGGAGGATAAATGAGTGATAACATGTGATGAGGGATGAGAAAACCAAACCTGCATAATAAGCAGAAACGAGTGAAACAATTGGCGGCCAGATCAAGACCAGTGGAATCGAAGGCCAAGAATCGCCGATGGTAGGTGTACATCCAGTGGTGGCCAGGAGCAAGTATCTGCTAGGTTGAACAAAGTAATGCATAACCATCATCCATACTGGCAATCCCAGGCACAAAAGAAGGTCTTGTACCAACTCCCTCCTGCGAGCTCGTTTCGTCTTAATGACGGGTGCTTTGTCCGACATAACCCTCGCGAGATTCCTGGCAATAGCTGCGATAGAGCTGACTATGCCAGCTCCAGAGGCGATGAAGAACTTGATTTCGATATCGCAGAAGATCTTGCCATCCCAGGCGGTATAGATATCAAACTCAGACCCACCCCAGATAATTGCGTTGGAAAAAGAAAGGAAATTGAAAAGGGTGATCCAGACGATCAAACATATTGCCGCAGTGTTTTTGTTGCGAATATGCCAGGCCAAAGGAATGAGGGCGACAACGGTAGACAAACCACTAAGGCTTATGAAAGTATTCGTGGTGGTCATCAAAAAAAGGGGAAAGATTGAGAGATCCAAGGGTATGTATTTTTAGAAATATGGCAATCAAGTAGTGAGCTCGTAGAATGAAAGAAGACGATGATGAGGAGGGCTGGGAAGAGATGATGGAGAACTCATGGCCAATTTTCGAAGATTTACCCACGTGCCAAACATCTATATAGCTGTGAACCATAGGAAGGGGGGGGGGGTGAATATGATGCAGTGGAGCTAATGAGCTCTATAATCTTTGAATGGGGGTGGTGTCGAAGGTTGGTGTTGATGGGAGCGGGACGTTTATTGACCTGGGCATTACCAGATCTGGTTCTCAATAGGAATCTCAATGGTATGAGCTCGGACCACCTTGCCAGAGGGTCCTCAGTAGGTCTCAGGGCACGAACTTACCAACAACCAAATGTCACGGGACCTGCGGTGGAATATTCTCTTATTTCTTAAGGGCTGTTCCATCAGCGGCGGCCAACGTGCTACCAGTATGATGGGAAGGCAAAGGTTTGGGCAAGAGTTCAGGCTGCTGTGCGGTCTGCTAAAGAACCAATGGTGAGCCATCCAATCCACATCCCTGGACTCCAGAGTTCTACTAACCAAGCACCCGGAACTCAATGATAAGGTTATTGTACTCGAGTACCAGAGTACATGTGTGCACTACAGTACCATACAGTACCGCACAAGGACCTTATAACAGGTTGCACGGTAGTTTTTTGATATCACATATCGCATCTTATCTACACAAGTACCGCACATACTTTGAGAGGCATGTGTACCTCTATTATTACTCGTCTCTGAGCAACCTCAGGGGTTCGATGTTTCCCCTTCAGTTGGGTTATGGTCTTGGATTGCTTGACCCTGTGCGTCTGATGCGTACTTTTCCATCACTCAAAAAAGGGTTGCCAGGAACTCGCTCAGTGACTATCCCCGTCTGTTCGAGTACTGTACAACGAATGCCGTGATAGCCCCCAACAACTATTGACAACGGTAAAAGTGTAAATTTAATCCTCTAGTCAATCTGCTCGATTATAGTCCTGCGAGCCCTTTTATCACCGCAAGGGATTCATTGGCCAATTCCTCCCTCAGTGCCGTGGGGTCAGTTTGAGAAGTTTCCCAGCGATAAGCACCGATAGGTGCTTATCGCCAAGCTTAGGGCAGACAGACAGACAGTAGGACCCGGGTGCTCAGCCGCGTGGGAGATCCCGATTCCCTCGCCTCCCATTCTTCGTGACGTCAAACATGCTAGACTCTTTCCTCCCTTCCCCTTCGAGGTTTGCAGCTTCCCCCACGACACGTAGACTAATGCTCTTTTCTGCTTCCCCTCAACCTCAACCCCCTTTCCTTTCCTTTCCTTTCCTTTCACTCTCTCCCTAAATCCGCCAATTGCTCCTCATAAACCACCACCTTTGTTAAATATCATCCCCTCTCGACAACTTAGCTATTATGCTGACGCTTCTGACTGCTGTTGGCGTGCTGTCGAGGCTTCCAGGAGCGTGGTAAATTGCTAAGGACTGATTTGATAGACATGCTTCCCACCAACGGAATTTTTGGAGGCTTGCATCAATTCACTGACGCTGGCACTGCTATGTTAATACATCAAAGCTCTTGATCAAAGCTTCTGATGACCTAACAGCTATCAAATAACTTATATTTATATTTCGAGGAGAAGCTAACCACGCATGCACACACATCTTTACGCTCATAATTGTTTTTTTCCTCAGAAAGTATGTACGCTGGCTTAATTAATCCTCCGTCGACATATCAATGGACGAACGTCTGTTTGCCATCTTTTGGTGCCTTTTGGGAGAGGAGGAACAATACGGCATCAATTGCAATCTACGCCGCATACCCTTTCCTTGACTCGCTGCCATGCCACGTCACTTGCGTCTACAATCTATTAATTCAAAACCGACGAAAGAGCCGCTCAAAGGTATCATAGCCGTGCAAACTGCAAATGGGTGACTTCCAAGAACTGCCTGATTGTTTGCAGAGAGCAGGCCAAAAAAGAAAGAATAAAATGTAATAATGAAAGTTTGAACAGCTGTCATCATCAAGACTAGTTGCCCTCCAAGGACTGGCATTTTCTTCACCCGGTTGGTGGATGGAATACACATGTGGGCGGGGGATTTCGGTCAGACTACTCGGGAACTTGGTGTCGACCGTTCGGTGTCACTCAGGTGATCAAATAACTGCATAAACGGTATCCCCCCCACCTAATGAACGTATCAGTTTTCCAATTTTTGGATGCCTCGACGAATCAAGCTTGCTATTTGACGACTACGGTATTTTAGCGAGTTCGTCAATCACGCATACCAGACTTATTGCAGCCTATCTTAACATCCAGTTATCACAGGGGAAGGGAACGAGTATACCAATCAGGTGGATCTACCGTATTGATATCCGGGGTCTTAGTGCATAACGTGCCTGAGCCCCACGGTTTCAAGAGGGCAATCCGGACATGTCCAGAAGGCCTATCGTTCGTCGCGACATCTTTCATGCCATCCGCGCTATCAAATCCTGCCCCCCGGACCCGATTCCCGAAGTACGGGAAATAGTGGTTTCATGTACAAGCGAAAAAAAAAAGCGGATACGATCGGATCTGTTTGAAGACAGTCCCTTCTCCATCTTCTCCATTCTTCTTTCTAGAAGCCAAAGTCTTGACTTAAGATCGCCCTCTCTCTTAAGCGGCCTAAAGAATACCAGGATGCACTTCTGACAAAAGGGGAATTGATGGTTTCATGACTGAGATCGTCCCTCCGTAGCAGTTCCCTTGGTGGATAGGTCCAGGGATAAAGACGCAAACCATAGACCCGCAAAAACCTTCGCAGCTCTCTTGGGTACGACTGCTGCTGGTGGTTTCAGCTTCTCGATGTCTCTGGAAACTTGGTAGCGAAAGCCCCCCGCAGCGGTGAGGAGACGAGACGATGAGCAAGCAGGAGGGGGTGCAGAGCAGGCAGTGCAAATCACAGCGCATTGAGATGCAAGTTCAGGTTTGAACTGGCCACCAGACCCGTGTACTCGACTTCATTCCATCATGGCAGTCAACCGGATTATAGAAATGAGCGGGTATAAGGCTCTTGGGGCTGTGATAGGACGCGGGGTAGATATAGTGGATCGCCAGGCGGAAGACTCCCTTTTGCGTCGGTGCTTGAGATAGAGTATCAGTCCTTTGGAGTAACTACAAATCTGAATCGCCCGAGATACCATTTAGCGGCTTAACTCGTCGAGGAATCCCCCAGACGGAATCGGGTATATTTATTTCACAATTGGGAGCTACAACGTACCACATACTTCGTTTCTTTTGCTGTGATCTGCCCTTGCTGCTTTGGTTCCCAAGACAATTAAAAGGTATGAAGCCTCAGCATACATGGTATTCCCATACTGTACAACATGAACGACGAAGACATGCCAGAAACCAGGGCCGGCGACAGGTCTTGGTCATCGAATTTTTATTCTTCGAGGCACCGGGTGTTTCATGTTGTTAGCCAGCCATTGGCATATGGACCCCTAGAAGAACAACCGCCGTTGCCACCACGAGTGAGAAGACTGGACAATTTAAGGTTAGACAGCAGCGATGTCCCTGCTTGGCAGGGCGAGGCACTACCTATTCGCTTTTGGGGATATTTGAAACACCCGTTTGAGATGGCTTGGTCTGTAAGCGATTCTGGACGTTATCTCCAGAGTGGACGCTGGGGCCGCGAAGAATGCTCCAGGGGGCTGAGTGAAACGTGATATAGCCTCATTCTATAGGTGCCTGGACAAAATAATCTACTCGGAGAGAAGCTGGCTCTTCTGGACTCTTTTTCCACTAAAGCGACTTGTACCCATGCTAGAGAAGCATCTCGGGTTGCACGGTGGGGTGAAAAGAGTGGAGTGTATGTGAGGGGTGAGCAATAGTTAGCCCTTACTTCTTTCGAATTGGGACACTAATATCAAGCTATGGCTATATCAGGTACTTTTTCTCTCTCTCTATGTGCTATCTACTCTAGGAAACTATTGCATCTGGTGTAAGCAGAAGCGGATGAAAGAAACGGTAAAGATACGTTCACGGGGTGCGTCTTCATCCCAATTGAACAAAAAGACCTTGTGTTTCGCTCTCCTAGCACATTGTCTCGGTAAAATGCACGAGATACCAGTCTGTTTTCGCTTATGCCTGTGATGACGCTAAAAAGTGACGATAGTTGCGTCTTGGCCGTCTTTTGCAACAGGAAACAAGACGGTGATACTGTGGCAGCTTTGTTCCGTGGTCGCGGAAGACAAGAATTGATTGAGAGTTGATTGAGGATCTGCGATGCCGCGCATTGTTCGCTTGAGGGAAGCGATAAGCTGTTTTCCCTTTCTTGGCGATTTGAGCTTTTTCTCCGAAAAGCGAACAGAATCGGAAACAACACCGTCACACCAACTACTACTTCCAGTGAAGTCACTGTTGAACTTCCTGGGGTGCGATGCCTTGCACCTCTAGTCTTTGCCATGACATATGCAAGACCCGCCCTTTCTTGCTCCGTCAACCAGGGGCTTGCAGGGAAGCATCGCCAACGGCTCGGGTATCGCTGGAAGAAAAGGGAAAGAAAAAACATTGGCCGTGTTTACCTGTTTCGTTGATGCAACCGCTGGCCCGCGATGGGTAAAGAGACCCCATCCCGTAGGGGGAAGGGAAAAGGAAAAAAGAAAAGAGGCTCTATTCCTACTCGTACTCGAGTAACACTTCATAGTCCTCTACCGACGGACTATTGACATGCGTACTCTAAAGCATATATGCACACTGAGCATAATGTGATTGAGGGATGTCAGCACCAGTAGAGAGTGGCAGGTAGTGTAAGTGGAGGGGCGGGGAAAACAGGTGGGGAAGGAGCGGGAGGGGGGTCGGGGGTCGGTAATGTTATGAGAGCTCATGAGGAGCAAACCCTGCCAGAGCAGTGGATTACTGGTGCTCATGTATCAAACGAATGTTCAATGGAATACTGGATTCTGGACCATTCATTTGGATAAGTTGAAATCTAATCACGGGAGAATTACGTCGGGTTGAACACACACCTACCATGAGGGTTCCTGAAACGGCGCGCACGGGGCTTCCCCTACCGTCCAAGAGAAACAGAAGTTTTGAGATCACGGCCGATGAGCCCCGCCCAGCTAGGTGATTGGGGGCAAATGGCTTGAAAAGTGAAAGTAGATCAAACTCAAAGGAAAAATAGCTATGGAGCGAGACTAGGAAGCCGAGATAAAATGGTAACATTTTTCTAATTGGAATTTTGAACAAAGAATAGTAGCAACGAAAGACACTAATTATGGCCCAGCAAATGTTTTGTTGGATTTATCTATTTCTCTCTATTCTTTTATTACTTATCAATGCAAACATTTCTTAGCATATTTGAGCCGTTTTGGGCCTCCATATATTTATTTACGGTAACAGTGCGGCAGTCTACCGGTATCAGGCTATTCTTGGAGGAAGTTGGTTTGGTAAGCCTGATTGGGTAACTCAGCGGGGCTGGTATCATCCCAGCCCCTGATCCGACAAAGTCTGTCCGTCAAGTGGGATCGTCGGGTTCGCTGTTAATAATAATCGACAAGGTCAGGCACGGATTCCAACAAACCACTCAAACGGCGTAAATAGCAGTTCTGGGCAAATGGCGAAGCCAGTGTGAAGTTGGATCCGAGAGAAGATCAGGGTGATAGGAGGAGGCGAGTGGGCTTGTGGATCTACGATAGGCGCCGCAGCACACAAAAGCGGCGGAAAGAAAACGTTCAGGAACGTATCCGACCTGATTGGTTCGGCCCGTTTTCACTCGTGATAAGTCTTTGCGCCGGTGTTTATCGGAGAATAAGTTGCGTTATATACAAGGTTATCGTAGCATTGCATACTGTACCGTAGTTTCCCTCCTTGCTTTGCCAGAGTGGAGGGCGCGAGCAAGGGACCGGACTAAGTTAGATTGGGCTGGGGAACTACGCTGCCGGAGATACAAATCATACTGTCTCGTGGACGATGTGGTGTCCGTGAGTCTCTTTTTGTCCCTTTCTTTGCAATAACTAGAGGGTCCTGCGGCATAATGATCCAGCCGCAATGACATTACCGTCTAAGCCGGAGAGACCTTCTCGGAACGAAGTGGGACATGAACCGAGGCGGAAGCCCGGCTTTCTTCATTCATCTCCGTGATCTTGGACCTCCATTGTAACATATCGGCATGTTTTATCATAGAATTGATAAAATAATTCCCAAGCACGGTCACTACCACCACTCGGTTGTGTGCCCCCTTTTTTACTACACAAAATGAAGGAAAAACGTACGGCACGGTAGGGTTGCCACTTGTAGCCCGCTGGGCGCGCCATGGGATTTTTGCTGTCCGTGGGGAGATACAAGTTTCTGAGTACTTGTGCTCGAGCAAGTTAATGCAGAATTAGCCCCACGCTGAGGGATGGGTTATGGAAGGACGAAATGTTTGCCCATGTCCATGACGGGAGTGGAATGGTTGGTCTCGGCCACCATATCCCCACAAATATTCAAGTCATTGCAAGTTATTCCGGGTCCAAAATTGACCAATCAAATATAGGTCTTTGAAGCGAACCAGACTAAAAAGAAAGGGACACCGCAAGACAAGTGGTCCACGAGATTACTCCGAGCGCTTGGTCACACGTTGGTTGCTTTATTCACTAATTGAATTCTTTCTATTGAAAGTGAGCGAGGACAAATAGAGTTTCTAATTGTCAATATACTTTGGTAGTTGATTCTTGTTACTTGTTCGAAGGCTATGCTAACGTCCACAGGGTCGCGTGGTTTGTTTGGACAGGGTGAAAGGTGCCCTGCTCTTTCCGAGCTAACACATCGTTGTTTGCGGACCACTTTGCGCATTAGAAGGGTGAATGGTTGGATGTAAGGGCTAGTTTTGTTTAGTCCGGTTCAGTTGGAATGGTTGATTAGGTAGGCTGTTAAGTTTGGCGGGTCAAGGTGATTATTTCAGCAAAGTGTGTTGGGTGAAAGGATATGATAGGGTATGGTGGAGAAGGGAACAAGAAGCAAGCAGGCAGGCTGGGTCAAAGGGAAGAGAAAAACGGAGAGAATGTGGTGTGAGAGTGAGAGAAGGATGATTACGGTACAGTAATTCATTTTGGAGGAGTGCCTGGAGGAGTGCCATGCCGGGATTTGACGGTGGAGGGAAGAACGAGGGGGTGGGTGGAGAATTGCAAGCGCGTGTTTCAGGATTCTAAAAGGTTACCAAATGAGAAGGCAGGCAAGCATTGTTGTGTCTCTGGGACAGGCATCCCCCATCGGACAAGGCCCAAGCCAGGTTGAAGCAGCGGCAAACCTCTTTCGAAAAGGCAGAAGCAGGAGCAGGAGTGGAAGCCAGCAGAAGTCGAGGCGAAAGAGTGGTTCAAGAAGGAACCACTCAATCAATTGAAGTAGAAATAGAAGAAGAGGAAGAAGCAATGAAGATTGTAGAGCACAATAGAAATCCCCCCAGAGCTGCAGCAGAAGAAGCAGGATGACAGAGCAAGGTCTGAGAATGACTTGGGCTTCCCTCCGTTCACACGCCCCCTATTCTAATGCATCCGAGGAAGTTCCTTTTCCTGTTGTCTTTGAACGGAGATCTACATGGTCTTGAAGGGACTCAGTTTACGGCCCGGCGTTCTAGTCTAGCCATGGATGGTGATACGGGATGGAATTTATTTATTTATTTATTTATTATTTATTTTATGATTGTGTTTTTATTATTAATATTTATTATCCTTTTTTATTTATTTTTATTTTTATTTTTGAAATTGGTGCTAAAGGACCCATGAAGAGATCCGTCAGTTGTCGGTTGTAGAGGTGAACCAAGGCAACATGCAATCGAGGCTAGAGCAGCGAGCAAGAATAGCGAACGCACAAGCACGATAACGCGAGGTCTGACTTACCCTACTGTACATACCCAGAGCAGCAATTAGTCTGAGCAGCACCCGAAAACCCAAGGTGCGCAGTTCTGTACTCGTAATGGTTAATAAGAACGACAGCGACAACGACAGCGACTGCGGCAACATCAACAACAACAACAGCAGCAGCAGCAGCAACATCTACAACATTGGACGTTCTTCTACTTCTACGCAAAATTAGTAGAGTTTTTTTATCGCAGCTACGGTTCGCATGAGTTAAGGGAGGAAAAATAGATATCCCTGGGATCGACGACTTCACCGTACCTTACCCATCTTTGACTTGGCTCGGGCCTTTCGTATTTTTACACACTCGCTCAACCCGGGGTAACTCTTTGACTGAGGGAGAGAGTAACTCCTGTTGAGAGAGGCAATACTGTGGGTATACCCCCTTCCTTTTCCCTTGTTTACAGTAAACTGCTTCCCCCGTTTACTCATTGAGAATAATTTCCTGATTCCCTCATTTTCCACAAGTACTTCCCTACCCTTAACTTACGCTCCAGGGGACCAACCGCCAGGGACAGTGGAACTCGCTTTTTTTTTTCTTTTTTTCCTTTTTTTTTTCCCTCCCATACTTTTTTTCCTTTTCGTCCTCGTTCCCCACAGCGGTCGCTCTCCAACCAACACCACGCACCCAAGCAGCAGGCCTGCCCAACTCAGCCCGCCCTGCCGCCGCCTGCCCTCGCTCTGGTGCTTGCTGCTCGATTCTCCTCTACCACCCCCTTAGCCGCCCACCCACCCACCACCATCCCCCCCCTCCTCTCTCTCTCTTCTACCTGAACATCCCTTCATTAACACCGTGCATCATCTCCTTCGTCCCTCCGTTCTCTTCGTCCCAGATTTCTCTCCTTCGTCCTCTTCCTCTCCCCTCCCCTCTTCCCCCCCAAAAAAGCTTTCTGAAGTAATTCTCCCCCTACTTCACAGGCTTTCTTTGTTTTTATATTTTTTTATTATTATTTACGTCTACGCGTCCAAGGGACAGGTCTTTCTTTGCGCAGGACAACGGAGGCAGGACCCTCCCCTTCGTTCCTTCAAAATCTTCACCACGCTCTCTAAAGCCGTGCACCATTGCTTTTGCTTTTCGCTATTTATTTTTTTGCGAAAGAAGATCCTTCATTTTTTTTTAAAGAAATCCTGCCTGGGCTAGATATTACACGGCAGCCACTTGAGACTATTCCATCTTGAGCATTTACCCCTCTTCAGCACTTCACTATCCTGCAACAACTGCAGCCCAGAATTCGCAACGCACTCCACCCAAATTTTATCACAGTGTCGGCCGCTCCAAGGCGCGACCGCAATAATCATGGCCCACCTAATGTATAGCCAACATCATCTCGCGAATCAGAAGCCTGAAACTTTCATGCTCTCGACTGAAGCCCAACAGTCGTTACCTCAGGATGCTCAAGTAGCTCTTCAGCAAGTTGATAACTGTAAGCGCATTCTTATAACCTTCTTGTTTTGATGGCGGGAGAAAGATTTGGATGAGAGTGTGGGAAGGAAAAAGGGTCATGGCGGAGGCTTGTGGCTTTCGGGAAAGGAGAAGGAGAGAGAGGAGGAGGGGAGGGTTGAATCGGATGATAGCGTTAGGGAGAACTGCTTGTGCTGACGGTTTTGTACAGTGAAATACTTTCTCATTTCCGCCCCAGTCGACTGGGCGCCTGATCAATATATAAGGCGGTTTTTACTACCGACAGGCGAATACGTATCTTGTGTTTTGTGGTATGAATTCTCTCCAAATAGCTGGGTGGAAAAAATAGTGGCAAAAAATAAATAGCATTACCTCGCTTGATTCTCGCCTTTTTTTCCTTTCGACCCGAGCACCGTCTCCGGCGTGAAAAGGGGTCTCGCTAACTGTTTCACAGGAACAATCTTTTCCATATCTCAGGCACCGATATTGTAAGATGCTTGTCGTTTCGCTTCCAGGCGTTTGGCCGACCGGTGAAGAATTCGAAAAAATTCGAAGAGGGGATTTTTTCCGACCTTAGAAACCTAAAATCTGGGACAGACGCGTCGCTGGAGGAGCCTAAGAGCCCTTTTCTCGACTTTCTCTACAAAAATAACTGCATTAGAACTCAGAAGAAGCAGAAGGTATTCTACTGGTATAGTGTTCCTCATGATCGCCTTTTCCTAGATGCGCTGGAGCGTGATCTCAAGAGGGAAAAGATGGGACAGGAAGCTACAACGGTTGCTGTTAGCGAACCGGCTCTTTCATTCGAATTCGACTCATCGCAGTCGCTTTTTGAGCAACTCACGAAGGCGCAACAGGCGAACTCATCTTCATTTTCTGCTCACGCTTCTTACTCCTCTTCTACATCCCCTGTGATGCGTGCTATGGATTCAATGCCGCCGCCACAGATAATACCTCACTCAATGCCCGTTGTGCACGAAGATATGGGCCAGATGGGTTCGTATTCTCAGATACCGATGTCCCTTCCGGCTCCGGTGAAAAGGGAAGATGAATTTTCAGTAGGGCCCTATTATCCATCAGACAGGACAGGAATGCCGCTGTCGAGGCCGATGCATCAGCGAACAGTCTCGATGCCGAGCTATTTGGAGTATTCGCCGGCTCCGTCGTCGTATACTCCGTCAGATGACTATAGTGCGAGGGGTATCTCGTACGAGCCTGTTACTCCTCCCCAGCAGATGGTACAGCTTTCTGAGCCTCATTATCTTGCCCATGACGACAATGTGTATAACACAGTGCCCGACCATACTGGGGCTAATGCACTCCATGGCATGATCCAGCTTCCTTTACCTCCCGTTAGCGGCGCCCCTCCCTTCAACTCCACCCCACGCGCATATAGCAATAATGTATACTCGGTTATCGAGGGGTCGCCCACCTACAAGCAGCGGCGAAGACGATCATCCATTACGCCCGGCATCAGTGCTTTGGCTCATGCCACAAACGCTGCTACCGGTCATACGCGGCGGGCAAGTGATCATCTAAGGCGTTCGGCAACAGCTTCTGTCGTTCCCATGTCGGATCATGGTAGTGATCCTGATTCACCTCCTGTGAACATGGGCATGCAAATGCCCTCCCGAGAAATTGTTAATCTATCGCGGCACGGTACACCGCTTTCCTACGTAGAAGACCGTAGTCCGGCTCCTCATTCTTCAATGATCCAGCAGCAGCAGCATGAGGACAGCTCGTTACCCCCTACCTCAAATTGTGACCAGTCAGAATATGGTGCTGGATCCGATATTAAGCGCCCTGGCGCAATAAGACGTGCCAAGAGCGCTACCGTAATGGAAGTCGGACCATACCCCCAAAAATCGCACTCATGCCCTATCCCGTCTTGCGGGCGGTTGTTCAAGAGATTAGAGCATCTTAAAAGGTTGGTCCCTCCCCCTGCATCCAATCCATTGGTCGCTTAACAAACATCCGCTAACATAACTCAGACATGTGCGCACCCATACACAAGAGCGACCTTATATCTGCAATCACTGCAACAAGGCCTTTTCCCGATCGGACAATCTAGCCCAACATCGCCGCACCCATGACCGCGACGGTACATCCGGCAATGCTGAAAACTATTCTGGTAGTTACAGTGAAGAGGATCCGGAAAACGAAGAGGACCAGCTTCAGACAATCGAGGACGTCTCGGAGACTTCAGAGCACGGCAGCTACATGCCACATCAAATGCCAATGACGGGAATGTCCCCATCCATGCCTGCTCCAAGTACATTGATGCACCCCGCTTTGATGCAACAGATGGGATGATTTTATGAGTGTCTTTTAATTGCTTTCTTCAACTTACTACTACTACGCAATGACCTGCCTTTTCTTTCTTTCTTTTTCTTGTTTTGGGGGAGTAGCGATACACCGTTGGATGTCTTTTGCAGGCTTAAAAAATTATTGGTAAGGGATGGCTGGGATGTTTGTGGATAGGATAGGCGTGACTTTTTCCCATGCTTCTGGATAAGACGTGCACCTGGATCTTTTTTACCCTTCGTTTTACTTTTTTTTTTGACTATTTTTTTATATTCATTCGTGGCTTCCATTTCCTTTTTTTTTGTTATCTATCGGTTGGCGGCGGGTAGGGAGAAAACGGTGGGGAATTAGGCTTTCTTTTTTATTTCTCATTTACATATTTGTATTGGAAGGAAGGGAGGAAAGATACAATAGTCTCTGGAGGAGATAGTAAAGAAAGTTGGATAGGGGGGAGGAGTGGAGGGGAAAGGAGATGTATATCTTATTTTTTATATATATCGGGAAGATATCACAAACAACTACTTTCTTGTCGGTATATTTTTTGTTTAAATTTCCACACTTTTCACTTCGGTTTTCTCTCCATTCTTCAGTTTTTCCTTAGTCTTTTTTCTTTCCCTTTCCTTTTTCTTTTTACTTGACTAGTTTGCCTTACCTTACATTTTCATCTCCGTATACCCATTATCATAGTGTATGTCCCGGCCCATTCATTCATCCATCTATCCATCCAATCATCCACTCACTTAACCTTCTTATACAATACTTTAAAATCTCCCTAACGTTCACGTGTTATCATAATTACTTTACCTCACTTTACTTTAACCTCTTTTCTCTTTCTCTCCCTTCTCCCTCTTCCCACCCATCTAAACTAGACTACATCTATCCACCCATCCATCAAGGGCGAATTCAGGGCGTGTTTGTCACCATTTTTCACTTCCATTCCCTTCCCCCATCTTCTCTCCTCTTACTCATGTGTGTGTACGTATGTACTATTTCCTTACCTTATCATCTAATAGTTGGGAATTATATTATCTCATCATCATCATCATTATCATCATCATCATCATGTTTTATTATCGGTGGTGTTATTTCACTTATTCGTTGGTTATCTTGGTATGATATTGGTGCGGTATGGTATGTGCTGGTATGATAACTAGCTCGAGTGCTAATATACACACATACAAGTGAATAAACAAAACGAAAGGGGGTGGTGGGGGGGTTTTGTATTTGTGTGAATACTTTGTGTGCAGGCTAACTACGGTAACTAACCATACTAACTTACTTACTAACTAATCCTCGAGAGAGTATAATAGTAGATTTGAAAGATCGATTATTATTTTTCCGCCTTGTTTGACAAACGTGACCTACCGATATCCTCCTCCTCTTCTTTCTTCCTCGCTTCCTTTGTCCATATCAAACACTTGCATAAAGTAATATACTTGTTTATTTACTTACTCCCCCCCCAGCCTAGTTCTAACTAAGCTCTTTGATTGTTCGTGATGGTCATCGTGATCTAGCTAAGAAGCTAGCTATTATAACTAACTAGTATGACGGGGACAAACACAGCACAGACAGATGACAGCATCAATTCTGATACTCACCGGTTTTTTTCTTTTTCTTTTTCTCTTTCTCTTTCCTTTTTTCTTTCTCCCCCCGTTTCTATTTACGGTTTACGGTATCCCTTCAGATCTACCGTATCAGATCTCTTTTTTTCTTTCCTTGTCGACGTTTCTTTATTCATTTTCTTTTTTTTTATAATAACTCTACTCGAGTACGCTACTTTTTCGTTTTCGCTTCTTCTTCTTTATGGAGGAGGGTGTTTTTCTTTCATTTTTGGTTTGGTCTTGAGAAGTAAGGGAAGGAAGGAAGGAAGAAAGGGAGGAAAGGAGGAAAGGAAGGAAGGGAGGAAGGAAGGAAGGAAGGGGGTGGGAACATATTTTTCTTTTTTTTTGCACACTCTTTCCTTTTTTCCACTTTTCTTTTTCTTCCCTTTTTCTCTCTCTCACTTTTCTCTCCCCTTTTGCTACTTGTGGTGGGAAAGATATCACAAATATAATTTATTTTTTTGGTCATACTTGTACAGGTTGCCGTACCGGTACCCTATGCGTATGGGGGAAAGACAAAGGTGACTGACTAGTGACGATTCTTTCTTTTATTCCAACACGTTACGAGTACTGTACTCGTACTTTGTTATCATACATTCCAAAGAAAAGCTAACCGGTAGTGCAAAAGGCATTTCCCATTATATACTGAGCAAAGATCGTGATGTTTTTCTTTTCTTTTCTTTTCTTCTTCTTCCCATCTTCTTGCGTGTCGTTGCCCTTAGCCTTATCATAAGTTATGCGGGGTAAGTTAAGTTGAAGGCTGAGGAAATAAAAAAAACAAAAAAGGGGGCTTGGAAATCAGGGTCCTCCTCCATCATCCAGTTGAGACCAGTCCGTGCGATTCAGTTTGTTTGTTTTTTTGCTTATAATATGCAGCATGTGGTTCGGGTATTCATCCGGCATTCTTATCGGTACAATATGTTGTGGTGTGTGATAATTGACCCTTCCCTTCGGTGAATTCTATTTTCTGCAGTTCATAGGTTACTTTTCTCAAGGTATGGCTTTTGGAACATGTCCTGGTCGCGGGGGGGGGGGAAGACGGGTGCTTTTGAATTCCTTCCGTGAGAGGAATGGAAGGTTATGAAACGGCAGGCTGACTGCCTGTTTCGGAGAAGGGATGGGAGGAGAGGAGGAGGAGGAGAGGGAAGGTTGTGAACGCACGTGTGGTTTCCTTTTACTGTGTTACCTTATTCCCCTGTGGTGAAGAGGGGACAGGTACGGTATTACGGTAGTCACCTGTGGGCTGCGGAAATGGATCTTCCCAGCACGTGCAAGAAGAGTTAAGCTTACAGGGACGATCAGTTTCGCCCAGGGAAGAAGCTGGCCGCGATGCTTCTGGAAGGACTTCCTCTAGAGTTGGCTCTTTCCCTCGTCCGATAAGACAGGGCAGTTAACGCTACATTGCCGTACTGTACCTCGCATGGTCCTGCCCGTGCGGCACCCGAGCTGAGCGGTTTAGGGGAAAGGGGAGTGGGGAAAAGTAAAGTTATAAGCGCCTGTGTCGGAATTTGTGGCTCTGCGCCTATTCAGCTGGCATGTCTGGTTTGCGGATGACACATTCCCGTTTCTCCCAGCAACTCTTTGGTCTTCTGGTATGGGCATTGCGGAGACATACGGGCACATAGTGCAACCCCGTATCTGCTTTTTTGGCTAGGTTACGTGCCCTCCTATGCCTTAGTAATGATGCCTTATAATCCCTCTCCTTTTTTTTCTTGTTCCGGATTAAATGGCATGCTGATTAGACGCTGGTCATCGCTCGTGGTTTCTTTGCCTTGGCCGTGGTGGGTAGAGTACCTTGCAAGTCTGGTTGTACTTCCTGTGACTCTGATGGTCTTCCGTCATGCGACATCGCTGTGCAAGTGCACTTTACCCTTCGTCCCCGAGTCTCCTCAGTCTCAGAAAAAGAAGTGAGAGCGAAGATAGTGTATATACCAAGGAACTAGATCGCTAAGGCGTGGGTGATTCGATATGGTTTGCGGATTCTGCGCCTTACGGATGGGTTGGGCCGGCCGCGGGGGTTGGAATTGCGCGCTCGGCGCTTCTTGGTCGATAGCGGTTATTGTTGGAGTCTATTAGCTTGTGTTGTGCGCCTTTGAGTGGCTATGGAGGTTCCGCGGTTCACGGTGTCTTAATTTGGATCCTCGAGGAGTAACAAGTAATGACGTGATCGTCGCCTTCAGCTCTTATAAGATGTTCCTCCACCGAACCTCAAGGCCTTCTTGGAGAATGTTTCGAACGTTAATATAGCATTTACCCTACCGGTAGTTGGGGTCATGCGCTACTACTCTCCCCGGTCTTTGGTATGATATTTGTGTTTGCTGAGCATGCTTGCTTATCAGTGGACTACCACTCGCGCTGGGCCTGGATATAGTACCTGCTTTGAAAACGTCGGAATCTGGGCTCTTGTATCTTACCCTAGCCACTTGTACTGTTGTGACAGTATGACTAATAAATGCTGATAGATGCTAGGCGATTCGGGTGATTATGCAAGTGCCCCGAGTGATGTGTCGTGAGCCCCTCTTCGTTCATGCAAACCCCATATGGGTCCTGAAAACCGGTTGCCATATTTAGTTTCGGGAGATCTTTGATAATTTCCTGCACTGAGATAAGCTTTACAGGCGGTGGCCCGGCCGTGTGTTGCCCTCTATCAGGCATTTCTGCGATTGGGAAACTTGGAGTGGGGCCGCCTTTAGCCTTTGAGTATGATAACTTATGATAATGATATGATATGATACTTTTCCGAGATCCTCCTCGGGTTAAGAATGGGCGATATCTGCCATAGGGCTGGAAGGCGGGGGTATTGGTTGAGGAATGGTGGAGAACAGAAGAACTAAAAAAGGAGCTGAACTAGCCAGCATTCTTAGGAAAATGGCCACGTGAGTTGGCCGCGTCATGCTTCGTGGGAGTGGGCAATGCGATTACAATTTTGTCCTCGTTGAGCTGAATATATCACGAAACTCAAAGTAGGTTTTCGTGTAGATTAATCCATGATCATACTCTTTCTTTCGCTTGCCTTTTGGGACAGGGATCTGAGCCATGTTTGAGGTTGTGAACCCGAAGATCACGATCGCCGTCCCGGTTACCGAAGCATAGCGCATGAAGGACCAGGACGCTCTATAATAAACTTTAATGATTGAATTCCGATTTTAAAGACCTATTTTCGAATATAGTAAAAGTATCCTTTACAGTCACTGATTCCACAAAGAGCTATTAGTGGAGCAATAAAAGTAGCCTCAACGCCTTCCAAATCCTTGTCCCTAGTTTGCCAATACACCGGACTATCTCAAACTCCGCTCAATATCCCTCCTCAACCTCAGCCTCTCATCTTCGTTCAAAGGTTGTGGCGGCTGGGGTTGCGCATTCTCCCAAGGCCCGGTCAGCCCTGCTTGGCTACTGCTTTTTCCACTGCCGCTGTCCGATCCCGATTCATCCGTTGTATTAGTGGACTTGGCCACGGTCGTTTCTCTGTAGGGTGGGGAGTTCTCTTGGGGTTTTTCCTCTGGCCATTTGACTGCGGTCGGTTTGTCCCGGGAGATCCTGTCCCCCTTTTTGTCGGAGCCTTTGATTGCATATTGCTTTGCTCCCGTCGGCGCTCCGGAAACCAGTTGTATAAACCACCTTGCGCATAAGAAGCTCGCGCATGCACATAGCCAGACTACCGTCGCGATGGTTGCGGTGAAAGCTAGCGTCGAGAATAGGACACAAACTATTGGCGCTTATTAGCTACCCGTGTCCATGTGTAAGCTTAGGGAGCAGCGTACGCCCAACACCGATCCAGAAACCACATATCCCTAAGGTGATGATTATCACCCCGAGCGAGAATCCTAGGAAGCCTAGCAGAGGCAGTAGAGCGAACATGAACTGCGAAAACACGAAGGTCTATGCAGTTGCGCGATTAGTAAGTTGGCCCCAAAACAAGCAATAGACAGAGCCTCCTACCGCAATAAACGGCTGGTGGTATGAGAACTCTACCACGTCATGGTAGAACTTCTCTCGCGTAGATTTGTCCGCGACCCGTTTGTCAAATTGCTCCATAAGAAAGGATAGTGTAGCTGAGATTGCCATCATGTATACGCCTTTTGTTTGATGTTCGTGCGATCGGATGTCCTGGCTGGGGGGGTTAGCCCGGCCGTGTAGAAGTTGAGGTTGGTAAGAAGGGGCAGGGGTAACGCCTCTTTCTCGGGTCATGACGTTAGGCTGCCAAGTGGAATGCAGCCCTTGCAGGTGGAGTCTTGGCATCGTTTGGTATTCTTCTGCACTCATCACTAGATATCACTCGACTGGTTCGAGAATGCTGCTCTAAAGTGCCTCAAGGAGGCAGTTTGGGGTTATAGGGGGCTCTTGGGGTCGGGTTTTGTATGGCAACTAGATGCCCCCTCAAGTATTTTAGCTCTGTGGTAGACAGACGCTATTTGAAGTTCCTAACAATTTACGGCCTCATATTTTTGCTAGAAATCGGTGTCCGGAAGATTAATACCGCTAGAGCGAGAATTGACTGGGCAGTATAAGCTGGAGTAGCAAGTCTACCAGTTGCAACTACCTGCATCTGCCGTCCCTCGGCTAGAGAGTTTCCCTTACCGAGATCGTTTAAAATTGCTCCTTTCTTTCACGGGTAAGTGCGCCCACCTGAGCCGAAATTTACAGTTCCGTGACGAAGTCGATCCTTGGCGGCAAACTAACCACACTTGTCCCCAGCAACAACTCTGACGTAACTTCAGATGTGCCTAGGATTTGTATTTTCTATTTATTTTTTGCGGAAACAGAATGCGGAACAAACAAATGAAATTGGCCGATTCTACATTTAGTACACGCCCTTTTTGCTTTAGTAACTGTCTCGATTCTCCCAGGAATATATTCTACGAGTCCTTCAAATAAATAGTCTGGTATCAGCTCCCAACAGTGAATCAGAGCTTCCATAAAAGTGGTCCTTGTAGACCAACCCACACGTGTGCCACCAACCGATCGCTGGAGCAGACTACCCGAACTGGAACAGTACAACAGGGGCACCAAAGCCAACCTTCTAAATGGATGTCATTCAATGGTCCATCCTTCAATCTGAACAACAATAGCAATACAAAGGATATATATACAAACCCCCAAACCCAGCCCAGCCAGCTAGATTCCATATTCATTCCATACTAGTCCTCACTCACAAGCGATTAGGAGACATTCCCGTGCTAGCTAAACAATTTGCCGTAACAGCCATCATTCCGGACATACAAATTATGGCGGCGACATCAGCGCAACTCATTCCTGAGAACACCCTTGAGTGTTGACACGCGAGTGATTTATTATGATGGCCAGATGGCAAAAGAATAACTATTAGAGACGTTCTGATATGACAAAAGGAAAAACAGCACTCTTAATTCCATTTGACCCAACACATAGCTTAGGGCGTGGTCTATAGTATAGAAAAGGCAAAAGCGGGGGGTTGAAAAATTCGATATCATTTTTCTCTGCATACAGTAGGTATCTGTGGCCCCTGGTAACCATCTTTCAACGTCCATCCATTAGTCCAGCGCAGCCCTTCACAGTCTTCCATGTGGGCCAGTAGCCGACCGTGGCCGGATTCAGTCTAGCCAATATGACTCCGGTGTAAGGTCTTACGTTGGTGAGTGGTGGTCTTCAAAAATAGCAGGACTGGAGGGACGGTGGATGGCAGTCTCGTGCGACCAGGTTTTCTTTGTGACCTCTCCGTGGCCGCCAGGGCTCTAAGATCGTTGAACTATGGAAAGTTCCTATAGAGACTGTCTACCGGGAAAAACACATTCGCTTGCTCTTCACTCCATTCTTGCATTCTTGCATTCTTGCAGATAATGTATTGGCCATACACCATCGAGTGCCTTCCCAGTGGATTTTACCACGGCGGGCTCGGGGCTGGTGCTTATAGCAGTAGATGAGACATATGATGCATTGGCAGTTAACTCTTGTTTTCGTATCCCACGAACTACTCAAATACAATTCATTGTGTTAGTAATGGTGAACACTTGAAGCCATGGATAACTTAAACCGAGGGAGGCAGCTAGAGCTGAGCCCAAGATTCCCACCTGCCACTGGGGAATAGTAATCCTGCTACCCCAGCAAACCAAAGCGATCTTCACTTCAGCAAAGCTAGTCATCCTTTGGGCGGTAAGGCTCTGAGCGCTTAACCAGTGCTGGCTCTGTGGCCTTTGAATCTTTCTGACTAGTCTATGATAAGTAGCCCGCAAGCCGGGCCAAATTGAATCAGAAGCAATATAAGGGAGGGCGTGCCCGGTGGGTGAGAGTAAGGCTAGATTACAGAGCCCTGTTTTCTCTGCGTTCTCCTGTTCTAGTTTGAAGTTCGTGGCAAACAACCTAAAATGCATTAGTTGGCACTCGGGGATCTGGCCACTTGCACGGGTGCGATAGATTATGTGCAGATAGGAAATCTGGACATGTTTGTTGCCTGCTGTCGTCGATGAGACCACCACATCGGGATGCTATTGCTACTGAACGCCCTGCTCCATTTACTGCTCCTCGGGTTGCGGGGCGGATTTTACTCCTGCTCAATCAATTACGGTGATGCTCTCATACTCTACTGCCCCGAAGTTAGACAATAAATCCACATACAGTAGGTGGTGCGCGGAGTACAGGGCCAGTGCCTGAAATTAGCCCCAAGGTGCATCTTTCCCTCGGCGCAGGCCTCTAACTTAGTGGGGCAGACGTATGTTTAAGGGGGGAGAGAGGCTAATTGGGAGACACAGCTCACTGATGGGCTGTCTTATCTGTGATTGCAATTAAAGGCCTCAAACGACCTAAGCAATCAATAAGTCATCATGCTTTGCTCTTATAGCAGCACTGTACAGTTTCTCATGATTAACAGTTCTTTGCAACTTTGATTCAATTCTGCCATGAGCAGGGCTCAATCGCCGTTCACTCCCGAAAGGGGTTCAGGGAGAATCATGGGAGGGGGCCACCGAAAAGACGCGATATTGCTTGATCGAATTCGAAGTGGAGAAGAAGAATTTTTTTGAAAACTGTCCTTAGAGGGCTACGGACAATTACAACCGTGTACGCGGGCTAGGGAAAAGTGTCACGAAATAGAAACATATATCTCCGCTAGGATAAGAGCCATCACTAGAATTTAGAATATTTTGGGATTAAAATGAGATATTGGAGTAAACGGAAACTAGAAAGGCCTAAAAAACTAAAAATAGAAGGTATCATTGAATCGGGTCCCAGCGAGGACTTTGAAAGGGACAATGGTCTGCGGGGAGTAAAAATGTGCTAGAAGAGAAATTCCACCTGAATTTCAATCAGCTTTCGTTTTGCCCAAATTGAGGAGTTTAGATTGCCTTTCTCTAACCTTTGCTTATGAACCGTCTCTTCTTAATTTAAGTTTACTTAAGCTCTCTGGGTTCTGGGGAGAAATTATCAGATGAGAGGGAACCCTCAAATAACAAATCCGGAACCTGGCTAATGGAGCTCCGGAAACTAGCTGGGCGATTATGAAACGGATCAGCGTTTCCATCAATCGTTTTCTCCTCGACTTTGAAATCAGTCCTATCCAAGGGCTCCCATTCTTTAGTTGCTCTTCCGTAAAGATCTTCTAAGTCCTCAATATGTCTAGCAAGCCAAACGTGACATTGAGCCTCATCACTGGCCATGCGCCTCCTTGGATCAATGGTCATAAGACGGCGAACGAAGTCTTTTGCCTCAGGGGATATGTTGACCCATTCTTCTTCATTATCTTCCAGGCGGGTCAGCTCGTAGTCCTGAAGTCTGGTAGGAATCCTGGCAACTGGTCCTATGATTGGTGTGGTATTAGTTAGGAGTGTATATACAATAGCTCCTAGGGACCAATAATCAACCGCGCTTGCATATCCCGTAGGCGAGGGAACTAAGTGTGGAGTGATAAGTTCCCTAAAATCTTGTTAGTGAAACTTGGCGTGAACAGGAGAGGGGAACAAACGGAGCCAAGTATTCCAAAGTCCCGCATTGACTCCTCATCGTGGTTGTTGGGGTAAAGAACCTTGCAGAGCCAAAGTCGCCGAGCACGATTCGAGACCCATTGGCATGGCGAGTACACAGAATGTTATCAGGCTGCGAACTCGGAATTAGCAAAAATGTGCACCCCCTCCAAGTGCTAAGGGTGAAGGAACCTTGAGGTCTCGGTGAACTACGCCACGCCCGTGCATGTACTCAAGAGTCTTCAGCAATTGATAAACGATGGGTAGGATCTCAATCTCAGTCATAGGGTCTGAGTCGAGGCGTGAAAATAAATCTCCCCCAGTGATTAGGTCCGAAAACATGTAGATGTTGTATTCAGTACGGATAACTCTGTGAAGGGCCAAGATGTTTGGCTGGAATAAGAAATCGTATTGGTATCAGTATAAGTGGATGAAGATGGAATTGGGCAAATATTTACGTGATTTAAGGACGCCATTATCTCGAATTCTCTCATATGCAAATCCCGTGCTTTGCGGGGATCTCCTTGAACCAGGTTTGGACCATATCCCACAACTTTGCAGGCAACCTGCCGGGAGCTTACAAGATCCCATGCAAGATGGACCCGGCCGTAGGCACCCTTTCCGAGAACACGATCTGTGATCATATAGTCGGGTGTTAACCTAGTCCTCTCACGTTCAAAGATGGTGTCGAAGATAGGCCTCTGAGAGTTGAGTGCACTCGGTTGAATGAAACAGAAAGAGTTATGTTTGTCAAGCCTGATCACATCGCCGTGCGAGAGTAGCACACTGTTATTTGTGCCAATAAGTTTGCCATTTAGAAGACTACCACTCCGGCTAATATCCTCGCAGTAAACAAGTGGCTCTGATTTCTCCTCAAATATGACAGAATATATCCGGATATGTTGTCTTGATATGGTAGGGTCCTCAAGAGAGATGCTAGATTTATTAGGATCCCTTCCAATAAGAAGGTCCTTCCTCAAAAAAACCTCGAATCCTAGTAGATTTCATTAATAAGATAGTCTAAGAGGATAGTGCTAGTAGCAAACAATGAGGAGTTACCTTGAATATTTTCTCCACGTGCCAATAGAAGCCCAGCAATCAAGCGAGGGACGTCAAGCCTACCGGGGGTATTGAGGGTTTGGGCGACTGAACCTTGGATATCCTGGTACCCATAGATCTCTCTGGTAATTCTCACAGATTCCGCAGAGGAAAGAGCTAATGCTCTGACATTTTCCGTACCGGAAATCGTTTCGTTGGCTGAGTTGGCCGCGGTATGTGGAACTATCGGCCGAGCACGTATTGGGAGAGAAATCGACATTTTTTGGCTCCCGTAATACAGTAATACTTTTGGGATTATTTTAAATAATAATAATAATAAATACAGTCAAACCGGAGTGGCTAGCGAGATTGGTGAGGGGGGACAGCAATGAGAGTGTAAGGATGGTAGATGACTAGAAAAGAGAGGAAGAGTCAAGGCAAAAGAAAGGGTGTGCTCATAAGTGGGGGAATGGGGAGACTTGGTAAATGGGGCATTACGACGCCCTCACCCTAGCATCCAGAGATGTTCACAGATGGTCACTCGATCTGAAGAAGAAATATGTGAGGCTCTATCACTGAAAATCTTGGCATCTCCCGTTTTCAAATCTTGGCATTCTTATCTCTCTCTTTTGCAGCTAATGATGTAACCGGGGATGTAGTGAGCTTATCCCACGTTAGCAACCCCAGATACCTCAGAAATTCAGCACCGCCCGTTCATCTTAGGTAACCTAACAACGATAACAAAATGGAAATTCCAGGTGAGCGTTTTGTTTTACCCTTAGACAGTGATTCTCAGAACGACAAAATCCTCGTGCCCCAGAGTCGGTCAAGTCTCATCGGAGACATTGTGGAAAATACACCTGATAGCATACCTACAGCTCCGGTTCTTCCTCCAAATGCGCCTCAGAGCACTGGGTTCCCTGAGCACAGAAACCGGCTTCGTGGTCCTTCGAAATTCAAACAAAGAATGCAGGGGACTCTTCCAAAGAATCAGACGAAAGACGCCCCTATTCTAGATCGAACGGAGAAACAAATGATAAGTGATGAGAACGAGCAACGCATTGCGAACATGTCACTAGATGATATCGAGAAGGAGCAAAAGGAGTTGATGGAGAAATTGCCTCCTGGCCTTATTGAACGATTCCTAAAAAAACCTCAGATGGGTGACGGGGAGGTTCATGGATCCTTTAAATACTCGAAAGTCGACGAAAACAAATCGAGTTCTGGGCCGGGCTCCAAACCAGTTCCGGGGGGCCAATCAGGACCAAGTGGCCGTCCAAAGCTCACGAAGAAAGTCACTTTCGAAAACGACCTACCATCAGCAGTAAACGACGATGGCGACGACGATTCTCCTCCTGCAGTTAACATGCACTTTCCCAAACCAACAGCAACCGCCGATATTGACGGACTCGACCCCGACTCCCCTGAATTTCTCGAAAAGCTTCACACAAAATACTTCCCTAGTCTTCCTGCTGATCCCTCGAGACTAGCCTGGATGGCGCCTGTCTCGTCTGAAGAAGACGAGTCATCCTATCACCCGTCCCAATCCGACGTTTCCGCATCAGCCCTACGTTTCGATTTTAAGGGGAACCTCCTCCCGCCCCGTGTTTCCCGTGAGCTCCCGGGCCACCTCGGACTCCACCATCATGCAGATGCGCCTAACGCCGCCGGATATACTGTCCCGGAACTAGCCCACCTTGCTAGGTCTACGTTCCCTACTCAGAGGTGCATGGCTATACAAACATTGGGGAGGGTACTTTACAGGCTTGGGAAAGGTACTGAGCAGGGAGGCTATGGAATCGAGGAGATTGTGCAGGGGCTGTGGAAGTGCATGGCTGAAGGAGGAGTTATAGAGGGACTCGAAGAAGCGGCCGCGTCAACTGGTGGACATATGAGTGTTAAGGCATATGCTACGGATGCATTGTGGTTGTGGCAGAAGGGCGGTGGACATAGATGGAAAGCTTTGTGAAATGTTTATTACTTTGCCGTATCTATGTATTTGGTGTTTCTTTGGTATAATCTGAGGCATGCGATATTTGTTGGTCGCCGCCTACTAAATAACGTATTATACCCTGAGTCATAAAGGTATATGTAGTTTCCTTTCTTTTCTATTTTTATGGTTTGCCTTCTGTTGATTACCGGTATCATTCATTAAGAGTTTAAACAGCCCCGCAACAGTAGCCAATGATGACGCCCGCTGCCCGCGAGATCTGGCATGGTATTTACTTGGCTCCGTTTTTTATTATAAAATTACATCCCCCCGAGAATCCCGCCCACAAATAGTGCCGAAAAGGTGAGGCCTCTGGGTCGTAGACTATGACCACGACAGGTTTCTTATGGCTATTCTATCTTGCTAAGTATGATACTTGCTAACAAGCGCGAAGTGTTTGAGGGCCCGAGATCTAGTTTCCAGGCAGCCGTCGAAGTGTTGGCAAACATCCTGGGTCGCAGTTTCCACGCTCCCCAGAACATCACAACGAATCACTCGGTAAGCTCAACCTTATTGGAATCCGGTACTAAAAGTGTTTTTCTAGGTATCTAATTGACCACCAAGGGTGATCAGGAGCAGCTTAGGAAAAGGAGTAGAAGCAGGAATCTGTGTGAAATATTACTGGCAGGGGCTTCATTTTCCAGCGCCTAGTTTCACGTTTAAGGAGGATTCCCAGTGGTCTAAAAGTTTCCTTTCCTTACGATAAGAAAACCATGATACACTAAAAATACACTATTTACGGCGGCCCGACATTCCCGGCCTACTTCAGCCTAATCCAGCCCTTCCAGGAATTAAGCTGCCTCTCCAACCAAGACCTCTTTGGCGCGACCTCAAGTTCTTCCAACAGCTTCTTATAATAATCCGGCTGACCCTTTGGCATCAGGATATGATCTGTAACCGGGTACTGTGGCACCACCATCATCACTATTGTTACTCTTATATAGGTTTATGGAGGCTTTATCGGGGGGTGGGAGTGTACCATCTTCTTGTATCGGTCTTCGAGGAGACTTGAAAGGGCATTCAATTGTCTTTTTTCGTACACCTCATCGAACTTTGACCGTGCTTCAGCTTCTTTGACGGTGGCACTCACCGCTGATGGAGGACTCGAGTCCGGTGGGTGTAGGGCGCCGAACTCCCGTTCGATTCGCCTACGCAGAAAGTCGGGGAATGATAAGCCGGGGCGGAGGGGGTCTGCCGGCCAGTGGGAGAGTAGGGTCATGTATTGCTTTCGGAGGGCAGATTGCTATTTCCCGAGGTCATCAATATATGCAGGACAAGCTAGCCAATGCAAGGAATGCTCTCACCAGTGCCATTGTAGCGTTCTTCCCCCCCTCGGTAGTGGTGATTAGAAGGTTGTGCAGAGGTTTACGTGTGGATGTAAACACTGGAGCCCACGATGATGCTGCGGAGACGAGCTTAACTTGACCCAAACAACTGGTATAGTGCCGGACAACTGCCAATCGACACCTGTGTTAATTCGCCGTCGCTTACTAAGCTCCAACAACCTTCCTAATTGGGTTAGGTTATCTCACCCAGTGAAATGATCGGCGATATTTATTGCCACATTAGGCATGGTACTGCCAAGATATTACCTGATACAGTAATTTTAGGGTGTGTTAATTTGGCACCTCTCCCACCAAAGAAAAAAGGAAATCTTTGAACTGCTCTAGCACAGCAGGAAGTTCATATTTCCTTAAACCCCTCTGTAATTCTTTAGACAACCATCAAATAAAGACTTTTACAGAAGCTTTTGAGCTTTTGAGTTGTTGTTGTTGACTTAGAAGAGTTTGAAGTTGGCCGTATTTGGGGTTCGCTAAGGTGTTGATTGGCATTGTCCGGCACCATATTTCACATTGCTCCTCTAGCACCGCCCACGTGACACAATGCCACCGCTAAGTTACCCGACTGACCACTCCACAGTGGACTGACGAAGCTATCATTAGACTAAAGATGCGACACCAGGGTCAGCCCTCACATCAGTGGGACGGCGCTCTGAAAGCCAGTCTTGGCACACCCACAGAGACCTCCGCATTCCCTAAACGCCTTATCGGCCCCTCTCTTTCTCTCTCACCTCCCTCACCAAACATCATCGTCAAGATAACGTGGGTCTCCTACAAACCCCACTTTGGACTTGGATTGGATATTAACAACTTCTCTTAGTTAACATCCGCCACGATGAGAGGTATAGTTCTCTCTCTCTCCTCACTTCGTTGAATAGTACTACACGAGCAACTACTAACATGTAATTCTTATAGCTAAATGGAGAAAGAAGCGCGTTAGGCGTCTTAAGCGAAAGAGAAGAAAGACTAGAGCTCGCAGGTTCGTTCTAGCGATGGACTGACTTCCTCGCCTTACTACTGTAGCAAACGGCATACTAATTTTCCTAATAGCAAATAAACAACTTTTCCTCACCGACCCATCACCGAAAATAACTTCCTAAAAACCCTTTCTTCTTACCTTCGAAATTGAGACGGCACCTCATCACTTCTAAAAACAACAGCAACAGCAGAAATATTGGGCCTCGAGTCGGGAGCGATTAGGAACTATGGAGGGGGAGATATTTGGGAATGCACAACTGGGGATGAAATTACAATTCAAATAGCCAAAAAGTGGTTCGAATGTTCGGTCGAGGGAATCTGGTTGATTTATAGGGAAGCGTGTTTCTGGGGCTTTGCTATTTTTTTCCTTTGCGATCTATCTGGACAGAGACTTGCAATGAAAAAATAAAACAACAAAAAGCGTAAACTCTGTGATCGTGACCTGGGAGCCGTGAAGTGATCATATAGATTAATCCTAGAAGGAGGGAAGAAATATCCAACGATAAGGGATACTGCTCCTGCAAGTTACCGAACGCCTTGGTTGCTTTTTACGGGTGCTGTGCACATTAGATATTCCCTCTCTAGTACCGGTACAGTATCCCAGAGGCTCGCGAGATTCTCGAGTTGCGAGAGTCGTAGCATAAAAACGGGTACATGCCTCCACTTAAATCAAGGCTTAGCCCAAAAGAGAAACTTCAATCCCAAGAGCAAACAAGAAAA
>Ga0307513_10001231_pt1 | contig 37087 bp, 40 predicted proteins | sample 15_EM_MG_FD_202174 | JGI IMG/M metagenome (GOLD analysis project Ga0307513, IMG submission 202174) | Populus trichocarpa ectomycorrhiza microbial communities from riparian zone in the Pacific Northwest, United States - 15_EM | ecosystem: Host-associated > Plants > Roots > Unclassified | place... | reverse complement strand
AGAGCGTTAAGCTGACTTTTTAAATTCGTGCCTTGCATCTTCCTCCCACATCGACGCCTTCTATCGCTCACCACCCACGGCCCCACTGTCGCTTGTCTGTCCGGAGTCTCTACCCCCTCTCATTCATCTGTCGCTTTAATTCATCGTTGAAAGACAGAAGTGAAAGGTTTGGTAAATGGATAAAACTTCCAAGCCTAGGGCAAGCGTTCCCTTTGTGACGGGTGGCTGGGTGTTGAGCGCTGAGCGCCGAGCCTTGAGGTCGTGTATGCGTCCCGATTGGATATCGTATCTGACCTCCTTGCGGGTCAGACCAGAATGTTCTCTTAACAACTCGCCACCCACGCGGGTGCCCTCCAAGCTCTTCCGCTTGCTCAGAGTCCGTCACACCCATACATCTCGTCTATCGTTTCCACTCAAATCGAAACAAAGACGACATCATGGAATCCGTATGAGGGGCAAGCGTGCTCCAGTGTCCTCCCTCGAGTTCACATCGTGCGGATGCTAAGCGTTGTGGTTGGTGTATCACTTGTATAACCCGGTTGGGTATAACGTTTTTTTTTTTTTTTCGTTTTTTTTTCATCCTTCCAACAAACTTCTTCCTCACCCTCGACCGCTCGCCACCCATGTGCGTCTTCCCGTTTGCTCTCGCTCGGATTTTTTTTTTTTTTTTTTTGCGTACACACCCATCCATCATTTTGACGAGAAGTTGAGATGAAGCCGGAGGGGTGATGATGCCGTATGTCCAAAAGGCAAGCGTAATACAGTGTACGATTTCAATGGGTGTCGAGCGCTTTGAGGTCTGGGGTTTCTTATTTAACATGTTCAGGATTGGCTATATCGAACGGCTTCTCCTTATATTACGAGTCGCTCAGTCCACCTCCTTGCCCCATCCTCACACTATCGACAACTTCCCCACCGCTCGCCAGCCACGCGCACTACCTCCCGCTTGCTTTGACCTCGTAAACGCACTCCTTCTTCGTCCATCGTTTCGATAACGAAGACGATAGTTGGTGCAGTGCTCACGAAAGGCAAGCTTATCGTGATAAAATGGGGCCAGGGATGCTGAGCGTTGAGGTAGGTATGATAATAGACGTCGGCGTTCGATATTCGAGTTTGTCTTCCATCCTCCTCGCCCTCTACCGCTTGGCATCCATCTACTTCTTACCATTTTTCTCTTGCCCAGATGGTTTACGTGCACATATCCATCAACTCCCAAAGTTGGAAGCGCACGTCATTTCGTACTCATAAAGGCAAGGGTTGGGGTAATTTCGGCGATGATCGTTCTTGGGGTTTGAGGTCGTGCAGTGACGATTTACACTAAACGCTTCCGTTCTGTTAAACCCCCACCACACCAATCTCGCATCCACCTTCAACGTCCCCCGGAGCACTCAGAGGTTCACCCCACTTTTCTCCCGCTTGTTTAGTGCCCCAGAAAGTCAGTGAACCCTTCGAACCCATCATCTCAAAATCTGGTTTCACCCCTGGTTGAGACGAATACGAAGGGTATGCGACTGAGCGGACCAAAAAAAGTGGGTGTTCTACGGCTCACCGCCCTACGTGTACCCCATGAAGGTCCCATTCCGTTAACAAACTCACTCAATTCATCCCTACCTCCCACCTCATTCTCCCCACTTCCAGCAACCTCCACCGCTCGTCACCCAACCACCGTTCGCTTGCTCGTAGTCCATGATGCATCCCTCGTCCGCCGCTCAAACCTCTGGTTGAGGACACGAAGGGTGCTAGAAGAAAATATTGGCGGTACGAAGAGCAAGCGTTCTGCCGTAGGACATTGATTGGGTTGCTGAGCGCTGAGCGCTTCAGGTCAAGTCGTGGTATCCATCGGGAGGACCGTTCCGCCGAATTCTGTTATATGAGACACTGCTTCAAACCCCACCTTCCACCTCCGAGTCATCCTTCCACATCCAACGCACTTCCACCGCTCGTCACCTTACGTGTGCCACAACTTCCCTTGCTCATTAGTTCGTAATGCATCCCTCCGTCCGCTCGTTTAAAACCTCCAAAAGACGAAGGTGTCGGGTATTTGCAGTTACGATGAGCAAGCGTCACGCTCTGTCACATATTCCGGTGCCGAGCGCTGAGCGCGGGAGGACCGTGTGGAGTGCACCATTGGGAGGACCCCGTTTCAACACTGCTTTAACCCCATCCTCACACTCGCTATCCTCTCATATCCAACACCCCACCACCACCGCTCGTCACCTCCCTGTAACCACACTTCGCTTGCTCATTCGTCCGTAATGCAACCCTCCGTCCGCTGTTTTTGAAACCTCTGGTTGAGACGAAGACGGAGGGTATGGAAAGTAACGATTCCGATGAGCAAGCGCCATGTGTTTTGGTTGCGCTTGTGTGGGTTGCTGAGCGCTGAGCGCTTGAGTATCCATCGGGAGACCGTTCCACAAATTCCGTCATGTAACATTGCTCAAACCCCACCTTCACCTCCGAGTCATCCTTCCACGTCCAACGGCCCCCCACCGCTCGTCACCTACGTGTGTAACCACACTTCGCTTGCTCATTCATCCGTAATGCAACCCTCCGTCCGCCGTTTTGAAACCCCCTGGTTGAGACGAAGACGGAGGGTGTGAAATGTTACGATGCCGATGAGCAAGCGCCATGTGTTTTGGTTGCGCTTGTGTGGGTTGCTGAGCGCTGAGCGCTTGAGTGTCGTGGTACTCCTCGGGAGACCGTTCCACGAACTCCGTTATATAACACTGCTCAAACCCACCACCCTCACCTCAGAGTCATCCTCCTACATCTAACGGCCCACACCGCTCTCCACGTCCAACTGCCGCGTTTCGCTTGTTTATATCCTCGCAAACACAACTCACCTCGTTCCATCATCCATCGTGTTTGGATGGCGAGGGACGACAGTTGTGTTGTTATCTTGCGAAGGGCAAGCGATGGGCTGTGCATAGCGTTTTTCAATGGGTGTCAAACGCTGAGCCTTGAGGTATGCTTGACGTTCAACGTTTTAAACCATACAGTCGGGATCGGATATCGGATTCGCCCATCTAGCGATTCCTTCCCCATCCCAATCCTCCGCTTCCCACATTATGTTGATGCCCGCCACCCCACGTACTGTGCACCGTCGTTTGCCTAGAGTTCTGTATAACTACCATACCTCCGTCCATTGTTTCGACTCGGATCGAGATGCAGACGAATGGTATGAGGTTATTCCCAATGAACGAAGAGCAAGCGTATTTCCTGCATATCAAGTGGGGTGACTCGCGTGTGTATATCTCAATTGGATATTGGATAAACCAGTTTCTCATTGGGGGTGGGTCCATTCATTGTTTGGAGTTCCAGGAAAAAAAAAACGGTTCGCCGCTAAACGTTACGTTAACTTGAAGCCTCCACGCTTATCTCGCCTTTATTCCTCCCCACCCTGCCCTTAGCCTCTCCCATATGGAACAACCTCTACCACCCCCTCGCCACCCACGTCTAATCACCTCCGCTTGCTTCGAGTTACATCCGAAAAGCAAGCGGTACTAGCTGTGAATGAACGGACAAGTGGGTGTTGAGCGGTGAGCGATGAGGTTGCATGGCGAGATCGAAATTTTGAGTGTTGCTCTCCCTCCATATTTCGTGGTTCCACTTCTACTTACTTCTCCTTGGGATATGGATACCCACTGTCCTCCTCGCCCTTTTCCATTACCTTCTCGCATAAAATTAGACGGCACTAGCTGTAACATTTTCTTGATTACCAGAGTCAACCTTGATGGTCGCGCCTCTGGCGTAACAAATCACCTAAATTCGAATTATCGGAAGCCTGAAGACCTGGACATCTCTGCAGAAAGTGTTGTGTAGTGCCCGACTTTTTTACAACCTTGGATAACCATGATATACCTGATTTAGCTTAAGGTTTATTTGTACACATAAACAAAGGCGGTTTCCTCTCCTCCACTCTCATCACTGCACGTTGACTCCTCGCCCGGTAAGAACCTCCACATCTATAAGCATGTTATCAATTCTTACAGCCCCAGAAAGTCAGAGTACTATGTTTCGCCCTAGCGCGTCAGTGTACCGTCTATCTCCCTTATCCATCTCAAATCATTGATTATCTGCATCTCGATCACCCTCCGCATCTGCTTCGCCATACAACAATCTCGGCTCTACACTTCCATCGCTTTATCGCCACCTATCTGCGTTGGATTCTCTAGTTTCCGCCCTGCCCGTATAACGTCTACGGTCTGCGGTTTCGGCGGTGGGAGCAGCAAAGCCTTCTCTAAGAGCGATCAATGGAAGGGAAGGCCTTCAACAAAGAGCGCTGAAGCGGGGAGCAAGCCTACTTCAACTGAGAGCAGCGAAATAGGAGATAAATGCTCGACTAAGAGCAGTGAAGAAGGGAAGAAGTCTTCCACAAAAAGCTTCAAAAAGTAACTGCACAACGAATGCCAACGACCATGCCCCTAGCAACGGCGGTCAGTGGATGTTAACGTAAGGTGGTATGTGGGAATGGTTTTATATCTATGCACAGCTGCAGCTGCTTGGAAACTGCCAGTGAGACGCTCGAGGTCTTTTCAGGATTAAAATATTGGATATTGTGCGTGAGGCTCCAGCGGCATGGAGTATATACTATAGGAATGCCGTGGAATCATGATAACATAAATGGCTACATATTGTTTTGCACAGGAAAATTCTTGCGCGATGCTGACAAATTTGATGGTGCCTTTCCGGCAACTTCCGTGAGCCCTACTGAAGTGCCGTGGATCTCGAATGCAGCCTCGGGAGAGCAGAGGTGGTATTTAATGACCACCCTGATGCATCTGGCACGATTTTGGGGGTAGGAGGCAAAGGGGAAGAATCTACGACACAGGGGGGGAACACCGGCATCTCACCGGCATCACGTTTCCGGATCTTGTCAAGCAGGGCCAAACACTATGAAAGAAAGTTCGTTGTGCAAAACAATATGCAAAACACTGTAAAAGGTACGCTTCAGGTCAATCCATCGGGAGGACCGTTCCGCCGAATTCCGTTATATGCGACACTGCTTCAACCCCCCACCTTCCACCTCCGAGTCATCCTTCCACATCCAACGCACTTCCACCGCTCGTCACCTTACGTGTGCCACAACTTCCCTTGCTCATTAGTTCGTAATGCATCCCTCTGTCCGCTCGTTTAAAACCTCCAAAAGACGAAGGTGTCGGGTATTTGCAGTTACGATGAGCAAGCGTCTCTGTCACATACAGTCCGGTGCCGAACGCTGAGCGCGGGAGGATCGTGCGGAGTGCCCATTGGGAGGACCCCGTTTCAACACTGCTTTAACCCCATCCTCACACTCTCATCCTCTCACATCCAACACCCCCCACCACCGCTCGTCACCTACGTGTTACCACACTTCGCTTGCTCAACAGACGCATTCTGCATGTGATGCATCTCGTATAGAACTTGAAATACAGTGGTTGATGGGCTGTTGGCCGGAAGTTCCGTGGATAGACTCATGGTAAGTGCAACATGGTCTGCCTTGATTTACCAAGAACAAACGCAAAGGCGACACCGTGAGTTGCTGCGAAGTTAAGACATCGATTCATTTGGTGGATGGGTCGGCACTCAGCCTTGTTTGATATTGATGGGTCGAGTGCGGGTGTCGGCAACACTAGTCGCCCATAAGGACTTTGCAGAAGTACAACGCTTTTGTGGAGCCTGGGACAGGCCGAGCTGGAGGTTGAACGTCACTACTATCGGGGAGTCGTGTTTAGAGATTTACCCTCGTCAATTAGTACATGTCCCTCCTCCACTCGTTGTTGCTTGCTGCTGGTCCAATGTCGTGGCGAGTCCATCATCAACAAACGGGGTGACGACATGGAGCCCATATCCCTCAGGTAATATTCCTCTTGGGCTTGAAGCGTCGTCTAGTGGATGGATGAACTGGTGGTGGTGGTACGAGCAAAAGGGCGAACGGGCACCCCAAACATAGAAATGTACCAAATGTGGAAATGCGAAAATGGCATTTTGGGAACGGGCGCAAGGGGATGAATAGCACAAAAATAAGTTAAAAACTACTATAATGACACATAGGATGGAACAGTGATAAAACGTGGGGTAGGGCCTCAATATGGGCCGACGGGTGCCAAGACATTGTGCCATATATGGAAGGGGCAGACGGTGCGCGTGAACTGAAATTTCCTGGGTGTCCAGCAATGCCGAGAGTAGTCGTAGTTCTGGTAGTGCCGAGAGGAAGCCGTGTTGCAGACAAGAGAAGGGGTGGACGGTATCTAATATAATATATCACAGCTGTCATGTAATTAGATTGATTAATGTATCACAGTTGTAATGTAATTACAAACCTATGATATATCACTTTGCCAGATAGGGCTGGTGGTTCACAAATATTCCCATATTCCCAGTATATTCATGAGTACCCGTCGAAGACCCGGACTCCGAGTCGTACCCAGCCTTAGAGACGCTTGGGTTGTCTCATGCCCTTGCTGCACATCACCATGCGACAGATACCAGCGCCAATCAGTGCTGGACAAATCAGACGAAATGGCGCTGAGAATGTGTCCCTGTTCGTCTGTCCACGTCACATTTAACCGCAACGAGTCATTCAAACCACGGACTGGTTCAACCGTTAGGGGCGTTCCATGCGGTTGTATACCAGAGTCCAGGAAACCTGCAATTTAATGAGCTCTCATTCATGAACAAATACAGTGCAAGAATTCACTCACCATGATACCATTCACGACTCGGACCACTCCCGAGGCCTGTATAAAGAGTCCGCATAAAAATATTCCTGACACGTAACTCGGGGTCTTGGTAGAAGACGTGTAGAGCTGTTGGAGTATCAGAAATGGATACAGCGGCAATACTCGAGCCCTTTAAAGCTTTTGTAACCAGAATATTGTTTTTCCACGCCTCCCAAAGTTTGGGCCCCTGTGCATTTGAGAGTCTATATCTGCTTAACTGTCGAATAAAGTCAGAGTGTGGGTCTATTCCGAGACAGTCATTTGAAGAATTCTTTGTGAAGTAGATGCTGACACTGGCCTTGATAGAAGATGTGAATTTCCTGCCGAAATTCTTGGGAGCGGCAAACGGCGGTGATACTGGAAGTGGGATCCAGGATGATCTTGAGCTTACGCAAACTTCCCAACTTCCACTGCTGAGACGCATCGTAGGCGCATTCGTTCAGAACGTTCCCATGATCGAGGTAATAGATTCGCATCTGGGTGATTTGAGACCAAGAGCCCAACTATTGATAATGGAGATGACTTACTTCGCTCCAATCATCCAACCTAATGAGTGCCCACGGTGGATTTGGTTTGAATTTAGCTCTTAAGGAAATGCTAACTTTTCATGAGCGATAAAGAAACACCAAGAATCAACTGACCCTCCTGAATTTAGAGCTTGCCTTTCCATGAGGGGTAGATCATCTAGGTCGTAGGTGAAGACCTTCAAAGGGTCGGACAATATGCCGTGTGCCGAATCACTTGTGTCATGAGGCGATCGTTGAGTGGAATAGTTGATCTTTATTGGGGGTCCTGGAAAGTGTTTGTCGAAGCGACACATGGTGGTTAAATCGAACAAGATTCGATAATGTTCTTTGAATGGGTTTGGACAATTATGCACTGAAATCGTGACTCCCGAGCGCTGCCATCTATCGACATCCACTTGGCTCAACTCTACACTTTTTTCTTGTCCCCAACCATCCAAAAGACTCTTATTGGCGTGATCATTGAAAAGAACCTTGTTTGTTCCTCTGAGAATCGTTATACGGAGAATGATATCATTGTCGATGTTGCATAGATCGAGGTCCACCCTGGGGCTCACCGACGCCCAGTCATTGTCATTGGGAATCATAAGGTCCAATTTGGTTGATTTCAGGGCAAGAATTCTTCCTGGTGGTAAACTAAGAGGCAGCTCCGTCCCTGCGCTCAGATATTTGGCCATGGTGGAAGTGTGAAGACAAGGGATTATGTCGCCGATTTGAACTCGCACGTTTGATACGTACATTGACACGTTCGTATGCGTGTGAACCAAAGTATGGGTCACATGGAAGATTTGCAGTAGATTTGCCATTAGTTCTGTATATAGACCTATCACAGGTCCTATCATCATGTGTGTAAACCCACGATTCTAAGTAGCGGCTCGCCAACAAGCGAATTTTCCTTCCGATCCGTCGATGTCATAATCGAGGATTTGTTGCCGCCCACATTCCCATTCCCACCCTGTGCTCCTCTTCCACCACCCCAATGCTGTGGATCCAACGCCTGGGCGGATTGTATTGGCGGCGTTCATATTGGCATTGGAATCGGCGTCATCGTTCACTGTGAATTTGACAGTCGAGTCCAACCCAACCGCACCTTCAAGCATAAGTTGGCAAGAACGGTTTAAAAGGGCACAGGTAAAAAGCCGTGGCACCGTGCCATGTTTGCACGGTAGGCACGGGAATAGCACTGCAGCAATGAAACAGGCTCAGCACTGGCACGATGGGGTACTCACCCTCTTCTAATTTATCCTGGCTGTTAAATGAATAAAAACTGAGCAGTGAGTAGAATAATAGGGTGCAATCTTGAGGTACTTTCCCGGCCTTCCAAATATAAGTAAGTTACATAAGTCACCTGCAGTAATGAACTAATTAGGGATACACAGTCTGCCCAAAGTTCTTTGACAGGGAAGCTGTCAAAAGAAGCTGATCCGAGTCCAGCACATGTGCGGAGTTGCATCCACGGCAGTTCAGCCGAAAAGGCTCTTCCCCAATGTGTTCGGTCGCCATTTCAGCATTTTGGAGGGTACAGAAGTGTTAAAATGCTAAGACAAAGTAAAATTTAGGGCCTATTACGAAAATATGAAGTAAATAAATTATAAGTAATAAAAGACCTTACAAATTGAAATTTTTGTAAACAATTTTTCATTGAACTGAAAGGCCAGGAGAAAAAGAGCTTCGCAGATCCAAGCAGACAACATAACATTGAACATATTGATGAACACTTGCGATCCTCGGGGTACGGCACAAGATCACATCAATTTACCAGAAAAAAAGAATGGAACTAATAAGTCAACTATGGGAATCGAACACCGACCCTCGCAAAACAGAAACTCGCCTTTAACGGGCAGTTAAACCACTAGACTAACAGGTTCTTGAGAGGACCGGGAAGTTGCTCATATTATGGGACTTCTTACTGCCATTTTGGGATACAGGCTACTATTGTTTATGTATTCTCACTGACTTCTTCAGAAAATGTCCACTTATTTACCTCTTTTTCTTAACTGGTAAGTCATTAGGCATTATAACACTAGGGATTGTAATGCTAAGGTCGCAAGGGAGAGGGAATTAAAATACCGCCATTGCCGTTGATCTAGGGATTATCAAGGGTTTTGAAACCCGTGCAGGTTGCGGGTAGGGTATGCTGGGGTAAGGGTACGGGTTCGGTTTTTCTGACCCTCGCCATACCCGTACCCTCAGCGGGGGTTGGCGGGTTACCCGTGGGTTTGATTAGTTCCGCGTTCTCGATGGAACGAGGTTTTTCGGAGTTTGAATCAAGATCAACTGTGACCAACACAGTTGATCTCGCTTTTCACCACTCCCACAACATGCCTCTGGACTCAATGAACGCGGCAGGATGTGTGAAGAGGTAAGTAATTCATCTACAACCATCTTACTATATGTGCACTAACCTTTTTATGTCCCAAGCTCGCTGCCACCTGCCTCTCCCCTCCAACGAGGGATGTAGGCCACCGTTGAAGGATTTTGGTAGGGTGTATGAGTTGGGAGCACATAGGAAACATGAGGGGAGATTCGCAAGGTACACAAGGAGGTGAGCCTCACCTCCCCTCACCTACCTTTTGTGCTACCTACTAACATCAAAAACGCATCAGGACATACACCGGCCACTTACACACCCCACAAATATGCCACATCACCACCTCCCTTGAACCATGCCTCTGCCACCTCCCTCACACGCAACAGCGAGCCAGGGGTGGATTCTTATGGCATTTCGACCCCATTCGTGTGTCCTCCACCTTCCTCGCATGCAACAGCGAGCTTGAGAGATGATTTTTATATTGTTTCGACCCCGTTTTCCCAACATCCCCGAATCCATAACCTCGCAATGCTGCATGGCAATGTCAATTGACATCTGCACTGCTGTTGCGAGGTTTTTTAGTCGGTTTTGGAGGCATACCCGCATACGGGTTGGAGTACCCCCGGGTTTTTGCAAAACCCGGACCCCAACCCGCCGAAACCCCTACCCTTGAATGTGGGTACGGGTTTTCTCGGGTACAGGTACAGGTAGCCCTGGAATACCCCAGGGTTACCCGTGATAATCCCTACGTTGATCCACTGTCAAAGAAGGCTTATGTAACTTTGGGCAGACTTGATATTCACTAATTAGCGTCACAATTTCTGAATAAGGAAATCATAGGTCAGCATATCGCAGCGGCTAGGGCTGTGTATACTAGACCGGTGACCGGTCCCTTCCTAAAGAGGAAACAAGAACCCTAAAGGGTTTCCTCGATAGAGGGACTGGTAGAACTCGTTCTGATCTAGTAGGCAATCCCTTATCACTCCGGCAATCAGCCGGCATCATGCATTGTTTCCTATTGTAGGCAACGACATCAATTCTAATTGTATTTTTGGAATGCGCTCTATTTAAGTCATTCATACCTTTTGCTCTTTGCTATCTTCCGTACTCTGCTTCAATACACTGCCTCATTGAATAAAATGCCCCAACCTGCATCATTTTTTGTTGGATTCCAGCATACTCAGCCTGACGAAAATACTGGCTACAACACTCAATGGTCAACCAGCCTTTGTTATCCCTGGCAGCAAAGCAAGCTATTCAACAGTGATGATGAGGAGTTGCGTGTGCATTTCAACGCTGCGTTTAGTGGAGAATATGTTTTCCCATAAATATATAAGTATATGCGTGTGCTATACATCATGAACAGATGACTTACAGACCACCAAGTGCGAGGGAGGAGCAGGAAACAGTTAGAATTGATGTGGTTGCCTACAATAGGAAACGACGCATGATGCTGTCTGATCACCGGAGTGATAAGGGATTGCCTACTAGATCGGAATGAGTTTTACCAGGCCCTCTATCGAGGAAACCCTCTGGGTTCTTGTTTTCCTCTTTAGGAAGGGACAGTCACGAGGCTATGTGTATACCTCCTAACTTTGTTGGACTAGTGATTAAATTTAATTCCTTCCAGAGATTTATTCTATAGGCTGTACAATATTTTATTCTACATCCAAATATTGAAAATTTTGTTTCAAAGGTCGTAAATTTGAAGTGCAAGAAGTGCTTATTTTGGGTCAAGTTCAAACTCCAAAATTGTAATTGTTGATGCCCATAATGGGCAGACAAACTGCAGAGGTTGTCCCAGTGTCTGACGTTCTGATCTCCAATGTAGCATTTATTATTTATGCCATGTACAGTAATTGCACGGGACTTGCACGGGACTTGCACGGTACTGCACAGCTGTAACACGGCTATGCAAGGCTATGCACAGGAATGTGCGCAGTAGGTCATGGTAATACACAGGATCGGCATGGGAGGCACAGTTATGATTGTCAATGCACAGTCCATTTTAATGTATTCGAGTGGTAATTAATAACTCAAAAGTGTGTACTCAACCATAATATACACTACTTACAAGGTACGTAGTATTTAAAATAGTGATGAAGGTCAGACACAGAAGTGCACAGTAGGCACCACTGTGCCACAGCTTTTTCCATTTGCCTGGTTTAAAAGCCTCAATGGATGTTGGGAAAGAGATTCATTGGAGATTAGTGCTTGAAAGTCTGGTCTGGTCCAGTTATAGGGCCCCCAGTGGTTCTAACCATGACTGAGACCGGTTAGCATTACAGTCATGGACAAGCAAAGTCCACTAATGTGGTATCTCGGCAAATAATGCACCTACAGTCATAATTTTTTCAGATTCTTGTTCCAATTTGCGAAATACATCGAAAAACACACCTCCGAAGTTTTTCCCATGATAAATTAGCGTGGCCAGAATTTTGGACCTTAAAACCAACTTAAAACTGCAACATTTGGAGTGAAAAATGGGATAAGAATCATCAAAAGTTGGTACCTGTAATGAGGATCAGTTAGAAGCTGATCAGAAAGTACAAAGAAAGCACCAAAAAGAGTTTGCCCTGTATTTCCACAGCCTAGCAAATGGATCGCTGATGACATCTCTTGTTTGCATAATACATGTCAGCGTGATGTCACATCAAACCTCTGATTTGGGTCAATGTTCAGCATTTTTTTCCATGAGAACCAACCAATAACTTGTTTCGAAAATTGATGGGCAGATTGCTCTCCATGAAAGGAAGCGATTGTGCTATTTTTCATATTTTTCCTGGCACTTTTTGGTGTGCTGGCCAGAATTTCAGGGATTATTTCTTTATATGGACATTTTCTCCACAACGACTTGTGAGACTTGGCTGAAATTTGGCCAGAAGCTTCCCTCAACATATCTGCACATTTTTCGGTCACCTTTTCAGCCATCAATGAATTTCCATTTTTATTGGTGGACAAGCAAAGTCCACCAATCTTGAATAGTGAATGACCCGGGTAACCCTGGGGTAAAAAAATCTGACCCGTACCCTTACCTGTGCATATCCATACCCATGAACGAAGGGTAAGGGTAAGGGGGGGTAAGGGTCAAGGGTATGACAAGTATGACAGGTCGCAAAACCCGTGTGGGGGGTGTGTCATAATAGGAGAAATATAACCAAGTACATACTATCTATTATCAAATTACATCCCAATTCTCCTCTAGTGGCTCCTCCTCATCGTCCTTGAGATCAGGGAGCATTGTGACTGCTTTAACATCACTGTCTCGTACGTATCCCATTAAGCTCCATGCCCCCAGACACATCAAGGCTCGTGTCGACTGAACCGAGAGGCGATTACGAAGGTGTGACAGCAAAATTCGGCCTTTGCTGAACACGCGTTCAACATCAACGGAGGTAGCTACAGAGGATGTAAGCATTAAAAAATGGCATCATACATAAACTGACATACCAGGGATCGAGAGATAGTCCAACGCCATGCGTGACAAGCGTGAATAGAGGCCCCTTTGCTCAGCCCACCACAGGAGCACGTTGTCGGTATGCTCTGGGTCAGTGCTAAGGTATCTGTCGAGTTCGTCGCGGAGATCGGTTGTTTTTGGTGCACAGATTGCAGGAAGGCTATCGAAAATGTTTTTGGTCTTCATATGGTAAAGTATCAGTGAAATTGTTAAATGGTTCAAAGTTGGATGTAATGTACCTTCTTTGAGCTCGTGCCTTGTTCACTATTAGCTCGTGTTGGCAAGTCGGTGTCAGGGGGGGCTTTGTAGGTGTGTTCAAACTCATCGCATACTATCTGTCTTGCAGCGTCGATCCATTCCTTATCCCACTTGGCCGTCTTGAAGTAGTCGAGCTTGTGGCATGGATGTAGGACTAGCAGTCAAGTAAATTAGAATAGGGTAAGTACGAAGATAATGAAACTTACCCATCGCAATCCAATACACCTCAGAGTGATCGGTCATCATGTAGTACTTATTCAGAGTATGCTTGCCCTAAGGTAGCGGTGGCACAGATGGAAGCTGGTGGTGACAAATCAAGAGCACTAGTGGCGAGATGTTGATCTAGATGGTCCATGACGGGGATAACGGTCGCAATGTTGGGTGTTGCCCAGGAAAAAAAGAGGGTGGCGTGTTTTAAGAGCTACGAAAAGGTCATTAATTAGTAAACTTGAAACAATTTTAAATGAGAAGATACCTCTAGTATATCCCATAGTTGACCCGCAATATGCCACTCCGTATCCTTGAGCTCGTATTTCCATAGTTTCATGTCCCTTTCCCCAGTGATGACATCGAGCGCTACGCGATAGTTGAGGGCGAACTTGAGCATGTCGTATGTTGAGTTCCAGTGAGTCGAGATGTCCCGCGGCATGATGCGTTCATCGAGTTTGAGTTCATCGAGGATGGCGTACCATTGTGGAAGGATGAAAGTCGATGAGTTCTTGATTGCGAAGGCAGTTTTACAAAGCTGGGAAAGGAATTGTTGTTAAGTTGGTATCACATAAGTATTATGTAATTAACTTGCCTTGGCCAACACTAAACAAACCGGTTGAAGACTTTCGTCCAACACCTCTCTCTCCTCACTCGACAACCCATCACGAACATCAGTCCATCCATCAACATTATCCTCCTCATCTGCGTCGTCCTCACCATCACCGGATGGGTCTTCACGTGAAATCCGCTCCTCGATGTCAAGATCAACAGCTAGAGCTGCCAGCTCCTTGGCCATGTCATCCAACACCTCATCGGCATGAGCTTTCAGTATGTCAAATTGTTTGATGATACTTTTTGCGACGAGATTGAGGATGTGCGTGAAGCACCTAGTTCGATTCGCTTCTCCTGGGAAGTCGTCGAGGAGGTCGGCCAGCTCTTCAATCATCGTAACATTATTCAATGCGTTATCACATGTGATGCTGAGGATCTACGAGGGCTTGGTGAGTATGAGGCTTCACAGTTCATTGGATATATAATTGACCTTATCTGATACCCCAAAGTCATCTAGTATTTTCGCAAACGTGGCAGCAAGGTTAATTCCCGAGTGCGATTTCGCAACCTCAACAATATCAAGCAACATTGTATACTGGACGCCATCCGACACAAAGGTAACTGTGACGGCAATGTATGCCTTATGGTTTGGTGACGTCCAAGCATCGGTTTCATAACTGAGAGCTCCGTCATGCTCCTACACAAAAGGTATGTGATGACCTGATATCGAGCAATGAGCATGAACTAACTTGAAGCATTTTAGCTATCCTCCCTCGAGACCTCACGAAGACCTTTTTGACATCGCGCGACACGGTAGCCGGTGATGGGATATAATACCCAGGGTGACCGGTCTTCATCAGGCTTTGGAAGCCTGGATCTCGTACAACATTAAACGGTCGCATATTTTCAGCAACCCAACGGACAATCTCTGCCCTGTCATATGGTTAGAAGGGTTCCTTCAAGGGATTTCAGATTGGATAAGGCTTACTTGGTCTCTGTTTTGGTATGCTGTATATGTGAGTAGGTCACTGCTCCCTTCCCCTTCGCTCGCTCAAACATAGCCATTATCGAAGCATTTCCCAACCCCGACTTTGCGACAATAGCTCGCACACGTGTGAGGTCCTTCATTTCATCCACGGCCTTCACGACATCGTCACCCCAACAAATCTTTGCATGCTTGCAAAGATTACTTGTCGAAGATACATCAGACTTATCAACATAGTGGTTAACACTTCTCGAAGATTTCCCCTTGCCCTTGCAAGACTTTGCAAGACATGAGAAGACGTGCACTCGTCATCCGGTGAAGTACTCGATATTGGGGACTGTGCCAAAGAAGGCATATATGGGTGCATTCCAGTCACGTTGGAGGTGCTCTGCTTTGGGTAAGCAAATGATTTTGTGTTATATGAAGATTTACTCACTTAACTTGGCCTCTGCACTCTCCACAGGTTGTTCCACTACTTCCACCTCCTCTTCGCCATCCTCATCACCATCGACATCTCGGGATGTTGCCCGGGATGTTGCTGGAAAATTTGAAGTCTCGTCGTCATCATCTTCATCGGACTCCAGGATATTCCTGGGATTGCGGGGGAGCACACGTGGTGGGTTATCAGCTGGATCATCCACATCTTCAACTGATGGCTGGCGGTTCAGTTTCGGGGCCGGTTTATTGTTAGTTTTCTTTTTTTGTGAAAGAGTAGGCTTGCTGAGGTTCGTCGCCTTTTTTGTAGCCTCATTGTCGTTGTTATTGTCACTTGACTTGAGGATATTTTTGGGGTTCCGCGGGAAGACACATTGCCGGATATTATCAACGTCCTCGACCTCTTCAATGGACGGTTGGTGGTTTGATTTTGAGCCAGATTTTTGGTTAGTTGCCTTTTTTTCAGATGAATTAAGCTTGCTCAGCTTAGCCTTCTTCTTCGCAGCTTGAGTTGCCAAACACGCAATCTCAATATTATCAGAGTCATTCAGAGAGAATGCCTGTTTACATTTACGGGTTCTGGCCATGATGCCATCAGGAAGCTCTGTTACAGCAGTGCTGGGAAAGGGAATTGGTGTTGACATCAGAAGCGGGTGATTGACGTTTGGAGTTTGGATGGCTTTTATTTCAGTACTATCTTATTTCTTTTTTATCGTTGTGGCTTTTTTTTTGTTTTGGAACTGTACAGAACCAGAGATGCCGGCCGCATCATATCCCCATTACCCCCCATAGATCTGGGCAAAATGGCTCACTCTGTGTAGGTACCAAAGCTGTTTTCTGTTAAGATCAACATCTGTACATACATTGTGTAGAAGTTTTTTAAGAGACTGAAGACTTGGGCCGACATTGGTACCTGATGACCCACCTGAGGGGTACTGGTATTTGTGGGGTATGATAATTCATACCTGTACCCATACCCTCACTTACCCGTCTCACTTACCCACGCGGGTCTGCATACCCATGTCATTCACTAATCTTGAAGGAGTGGTATCACAAGTATTTGCAATGCTTCATTCAACTTTCCTAGCCAGGAGTTTGCAGAGTCATTGGGAGATGGACACCCTGTGACAAATCAAGGTGCCCCTCAATTGAATGTTATGCAACAGTTACCTGCCCTTCAAGTTACCCCTGGAAACAAGGTTGTTCACACATTCTGGGATCAGTCAATCTACTGCCTTTGAACCATCCAATGGGCGTGTGATGGCCCAGTAGAGTGGGGAAAGTGCTACAAACCTGAAAGTTCCCCTATAATACATACTACGGTTTTCTCCACTGGCTCCCATTGAGCGCCATTGCCATTCAGTGATGTGATGGTGAAGTTTGTTGAACTTCATTGTGATTTTCATTAAAAGGCAATAGAAATCATTAAAAATGACTGGATATTGAGAATAATTTTATTGGTTTTCAAGAAGTTTTCAATGGAATTCCTATGCTACTCATTGTTTGATCACTATAGAACCCACCGCTGGTAGAAATTATTGGCCACCCCAGGAGAAATTCTTTTTTCTCTGTTTTCCAGGGAGTCGACAAGAAAAAGCCAATTCAGGACTTTTCCCCCATCTTCTACCTAGGAATTTTTTTACCCAGTTGCCGGGGCTATTTTGCTAGTGCTACCCAATGCCTGGTTTCAACTAGGACTTTCTTCTGTCTTGTACTAACTAGTAAATTTTTATTCTTGGTTTGCCAAGGAGTCAATACCAGCCTTTTTTCCCTGTCATATAACTAGGAGTTTTTTATGCAATTTTTATCTAAGTCCTTCTCCATTACTTACCTCAGTTACAAATCAAATGTCATTTGTTATGTATTAAATCTGTTCGAAGTTCGAAAAGTCTCTGCAACAGCTCTGCAATGCTTCTATGACCCAATTTGGGGATCAAATTCAAACACTGCCCATCGTCCCTTTTCTCCCCACCACCACCACTGTTTAGCACCACCTCCCACCTCCTGCGTGATTGCCCACATAGGCCAAGTGTGGGCAGGGAAAATATCTGCGCACTGTTGCACGCAATGCCACATTTCCGCCTTCCACCAACCCACTTCATCAAACACCTCGAGCCCAGGTAAGTTGTCGCCCACTGTGATTTTACTGAGCTCCCTGCATTATTGATCACCTAATGTGAGCTCGCCACATCACATTGCCCACTCATACTCCTCGCCATATCACCCCCCCCCCCCTCCAAACTCGCTGCATTATTGACCACCTAATGTGAGCTTGCCACATCACCCCCACTCCATACTCCTCGCCATGTCACCTTCCCCTACGGTCAACCAATGATGAGCTCACAGAGTGTGACCAACCCATCCAGCACTCTGCTACATCGCCTCTCTTCATTGATAGATGGGCACTACGATATGCTTGTAAGTTGTCAGCCCATCCCTTTGAGTTTGAATTTGGTCTCATTGACACCGCCCAATGTAGCTCCACATCACATGCCCTGGCATAGCCTGCCACATTGTCGACCCAACACTCTCGCCGCTTGCTCACCGCTCCTCTTCCTCGAGAGGCAAAGTCATAGAGTTACTTTTGCAGGCCCTCTGACCAGGAAAATTTCCCGGTCTTGGGTCTCATAGTAGATAATAGTAACAGCTGGCGTGCTCAGTGGTAGTAACTGGCATAGAATAGGCATTGAAAAAGGCCACTGGTACTCACTGTCAGGTGATATGGGACCAGACCACTCAACAATGAAGCCACTTGATGGTTGCTACATGTAGTATGTCAGTTTGCAATCGATCTCAGGTGTATATTGGTGCTGTAACTTGTATCCGAGGTCCTATGATTCCCATTATTATTTATCACCTCCCTTGGTATTTTTTGCTTGCAAGCGGAGCTCCATTATGGCCAGTGGTCAGCAACAAGCATCGATGGAGGACATTGGATGGATGGAAGTCAATAACGATACTCATCGGAGGTTTCAGTGAGGGCCATTGGTGTTTATTGGAGGCAAGCAAGTCCCATCATTGATTCCCAATGGTTATTGTTGGAATTGGCTGGTGTTTCCAGCTCCAGGCATATTACTGGATATATGTGATGTGCCCTACAAATCAATATAGAAAAATTTTATCTAATCTTCGGACTTTCAAATCATCTTGACCTCCTCTGACACTGGAGGCAAAAGCCACAGCAGTTTGCTTTCAACTGCTGTTGACTCCCTTAGCCAGTACTTGTATGGGCAGTTTCACAAGCAGTTGCTGGGGCAGTTCCAAAGGCAGTTTCAAAGGCACTTTGAACAAAGGTCCAGTTGTGTTCTAGGGTGGTTAGCACACAGAACATTTTAATAATATTTTTTCATGTGATAAAGGCCCAGAGCAGTCCAACAAAGGGTTGTGTATGCCTCATGGAAAAAACATAACTTCCTGTCCAACTGCTTGACTCACTGCACTAGCAACTGCCAACAAACTGCTGGACAAAGGAGTCAACAGCAGTTCATTTTGAAGGGCCCTGTCTTTTGCCTCCAGTGTGAACACTGCCAGTTGAAGGGTCCTTCACTGCTGTGGTGGGACTATTTAGAGGGGGGGTCAAAATCAATGGCAGATTGTTTGGATTTTGATGAGAATTTTGAATTAGGCAACTTTTAATCAAAATTATTTAATTTGAGGAGAGAAAAATAAGAGTAAAACGATGCATTTAGATTGTATTTTGCTGACTCGAAAATTCACCATTTTGCTGTGGGTGCAGAATTCTAAATTTAGAAGTGAGCAAAATGAATCATTTTGCCCTGTTATTTTGCCCATCAGATTTTGCCCAGCAGCAAAATGAGAGATAATGGGCAAAATGAGGGCAAAATCCCCATTTTGCTGCAATTCTGCACCCACAGCAAAATACAATCTCAATGCATTATTTTGCTCTTATTTTGCTCCCCTCAAATTTAATGATTTTGATTAAACTTTGCCTAATTCAAAATTCTTGTCAAAATCCAAACAATATGCCATTGATTCTGACCCCCCCTCTAAATAGTCCCACCACAGCAGTGCTTTAAGCTTTTTTGAGAGGGAGAAAGTATTTTTATTGGATCCTAAAAGATATAATATATAAATTGGGACTACCTGGTGCAATTAGCATTTCCTACTGACGGAAAGGTCATATAAACATCTGGCCAAAATTCGGGCTTTCCGTCCGCATAAGGATCGAAATTGAGGCGATTTTGGGTCCCATTTCCGTCCGCATAAGGATCAGATATTCTGCGGCACATTCCAGGGTCCTGGATGGGGGCAATGTTGGGAAGAGTGTGAGTGTTGGTGGTCTTCGTACGTTCTTCTTTCTTTTTGGTTTTTCTTGGGATGCTTGTATGTGAACAGATTGCCCTACACCTGCCATATTCTCCCACCCATCCACGCTGATCCTGCATATGCTGTCGCTCTAGGTCCATCACTGATTCACGCATACTTCTGCCCCCGGAGGCAACACCAACCACTCTCTACCTGCGATGGTTCAGCAATCTCCTATCGTTCGAAAAACAGCATTGACCTCGACCAAGTTGCTCCAATTCGCAGGGAGGTAGTAGTGGTTTAGATAAAAAATAGCTCCCATACTCATCCACATGTGAAAAATCAGCAGGCACAGGAGGATGTAATTATTAACAGTGTTAAATGCTGGGTTGGAGTTGGAGATACTGAATATTCTAACATGTTGCCCCTGCCATATTACAACTTGGTTACAACAAAAATTGGGCGCAAGTAGCAGCAGAAAGGTCACTTGATTTATTTACTTCGAAGGATAGCAAAGGACAGTATTCAATGGAACCCACTCTCATGAGGGATAAACTTCTTATCTCCCGTCCTGTATTCCGACATGTTGGAGTCATAGAGAAATCAGAAGGTATTCAAAAACAAAAAAACTCTGCCTCCAACCTTGGTTAATACCGTCCATCTCCCCGTTGCATCTTATGTTCCGCTTGGGTCGGCTCTGGCACAGCATCATTTGACGGATACCAGCACCAACTAGTGGGAGAGAATCTGGCACGAATAATGCGTCCCTGTTCGTCTCCCCACGTCACATTACCATGGGCTGGTTCTGCCGTTATGCGTGTGTAAGATGGTTGTATACCAGAGTCCAGCATACCTGCAATGTAATGAGCTCTCGTTCATCGACAGAGACAGCGCAAGAAACCGCTCACCAAGAATCCATCCATCATGTTCTCTGCTAGGATCCATATAGTGATCTCTGACATGTAACTCAGGATCTTGGTAGAAGACATGTCGAGAAGGTGTTTCGTGGTTAGGAAAAGATAAAGCGGCAATGCTCGAGAATTTTAACGCTTTTGTAACCGGAATGTTGGCCCAGCCTTCCTGCGTCCTTGGCAGAGTCATATCCTTTTTCCTCAACTGTCGAATGAGGTCAGAGGATGGATCTATTCCGATACAGTCATTTGATAGATTCTTTATGAAGCGGATCATGACACCGGCCTTGATAGAAGACACTGATTGAATCGTCGTCCCTGAGGGCGGCGAAACTGAAAGTGCTTTGGATCTCGAGCTCATGCAAAGACCCAAAATGCCAGCCAAACCCGCTCGTGTAGGCGTATTCATGCAAAATGAACCCACTGAGATAATAGATTCGCATCTGGGTCATTTGAGACCAAGATCCTAACTATTGATATCATAGATGACTTACTTCGTTTCCTCCATCCCAACTTATAATGGATGCCTGCGGTAAATTTGGGTTGATTATTGCTTTCCCGTCAAAGATCTCTAATGAATCTGGAGCACTAGCTTTTCATGAGCCATAAAGAAACACCACCCAGAATCAACTCACCCTCCTGAGTTTAGAGCCTGCTTCTCCACGAGGGGTAGATCATCTCGATTGCAGGTAAGGACCTTCAAAGGGTTGGACAATATGCCGTGAGTTATCCCTGAATCACTTGTGTCATGGGGCGATCGTTGAGCGGAATATTCGATCTTTATCGGGGGCCCTGGAAAGCGTTTGTCGAAGTGATACATGGTGATTAAGTCGAACAGGATTTGATAGCGCTCATTGGAAAGGGTTGAACAATCATATATCGAAATCGTGACTCCTGAGCGCTGCCATTTATCGACATCCACTTGGCTCAACTCTACACTTTTTTCTTGTCCCCAACCATCCAAAAGACTCTTATCGGCGCGATCATTGAAAAAAACCCTGTTTGTTCCTCTGAGAATCGTTATACGGAGAATGATATCATTGTTGATGTTCCATAGATCGAGGTCCATCCTGGGGCTCACCGACGCCCAGTCATTGTTACGCGGCACCGTAAGGTCCAATTTGGCTGATTTGAGGGTAACAATCCTTCCTGGTGATAAGCTGAGACGCAGCTTCTTCCCTGTGCTCAGATCTTTGGCCATGATGGAAGTGTGAATGCAAAGGATTACGTCGCCGATTTGAACTCGCACGTTTGATACGTTCGTGTGAACTAAATAGGAGTCACATGGAAGATGCAGTAGATCTGCCCTTCATTCTGGATAAGGAGCAAGTTGCTCGGGAACAGTTATTTAAATAACGCAGTGAGGACCACCATCAGCATGACCTTATCTCAGTGGGAAACGAGTTTCCTAGCTTAATTAGTCTGTCAGTTGACAGTCGAATAACAAACTAATTAAAGTAGGCACAACGGAGCGTCCTTAGGATAGCTAACCTCTTGGGCGATATCCCCTTTGCTGAGCTCGATTGCCCGTACCAACATATTCTCGTGTCTCCACACAATATCAAAGGGTCTTCCTTATTCTCAGTGCTCTCTTGTGCTCGCTGAAGCTCTGCTCTCGGAAAGACGCCTTAGGTAAACTCGAGCTTCCGATACCTGTAACGGATCCCTGCTTTCTCGAAGAACTCCTTTCATTGAAGCGCAGAGACGTTCCTTTTATTTTAACCGACCTTCACGCTATACTCAATGTTCCCGACGCCAGACGCAATCCGAATTCTCAGCCAATGCCAAGGTTTCTGGTCAAGGCTCGTGAATTCTCCACCACTCTCTCTCCGATTTCCTAACCAACCGGCCCCACACAGAGCGGCATTTTATTAATGCTGTCAAGGTCCATGCAGAATTGGCAGGTAGCCTGGGGATGACGCCGGCCAATTTCCATTTCCGGAGATGGATAGGATGGTGCGGAATTCCATACGCTGATGGGAAGCGCCGTTGTGACACCTGGAGAGAGTAAGGAAAAAAGGAGGCTACTGCGGACGTCGGAGGTACTATTGCTGGATAAGATTAGATAAAGAGAGCCACGTGGGCGGATTGATCTTTGGTTTGTCTGTTCTGCAACGTTCATCAGTAGCCTTTCACTTTTCGATTCCTCTTCCCCAGAAAATTCAAGTTGAACCACGTTGGACATCTGTCAGTCCTCTTCTGCGCCTCACTAAGTAGTAAGTATTCGTTTTCTGCTCACCATATAACCTGATGAACTTTGCTACCTAGCGGTCCACGTCGCGCTACGTACGGACATGGAAAACATCCTGAAAACCGGAATGCATCGTAGAGCTCGTTACGAACGGCTTGATGAGAACAGAGTTTAATTTACTGCTGACAAAACTTTTCCTGGGTATCCTCGAGAGGAGGTGTGCTCGCAACCTCGACGGCTTTGTTACATATCACACGAGATCTCTTCTTCCTTCGTCAACGCTGAATCTACACTTGCGCGAGTTCTTACCCGAGCCCGCCTTCTTCTCGTCTCCTTGGGCAGTAGTCGATTTCCCCTTTGCGAGCCAAGACTTCCATGGGCGATGCGCGTCGAGGAAAGGCTCTACATCCCGTTCCCCTCAGTCCGCCATACGCTGTTATGTTGCGTTGTGACCACCGTCCCTAGCCTTCTCGAACAGGAATAATTGGGAAAAGCGATGGGAAACGGCAAGAGGGATGATTCAGCAAAGAGCTCCGCTGGCATCATGGCCAGCGGGTACTGGCCTAGTCAGTCTTTCCCATTGTCCCAATAATTGATTCTCGTAGTTCCAACAGCGGTGAGGAGTCCTCAACTTACCGAAGCCCCTTTTCCCGACCACCCGACGCACCACGTCAACTCTTGTGCGCGGAAATCTTGGCAGTTGTGTTCAACGACATCCAGAATACCCAGGGGTGTGGTTGACTTCATTTATTCATCATATCACCTCACCGAGTACGCATTCTATGTATTCTAGATACTATCGTTGTCGAGGATGGACAAGGCCATCATACCCCATCCCTTCTACAAGATGGCCCTTGGGTGGCGAGGCACACACCTGGCTGGTTGTGTCAAATCATACCTTTGGTGACCCCGCTACTCCATACGGCCCAGGTGGAAGGAAGAGTGTTCGGTCCAATTGGCATGGAACCGCGACGGTGACGAATTCGGACAGAAGCACCCACTCTCTTCTCCGAGCTCACGCCTACCCGAAACAGCGCCCTCGTACCCACTCGAAACGTTGCCTACCCATGGCAGTCTGATACTGCGTGTGCAACCTATACCGTATTAGTTTTTGGCTGTACGACAACGTCAAGACACCCCAAGACAAAAAGCTAGGAGAGATGGGATAGGGACGGGAGATAGGCGGAGAAATAAGTTAGCGGATTCGTGGTGAAGAGCACCAGTGCGAAATTGCGTACCTTGTCAGTGTTGTTTCCCTCGTTATACCCTTTCCTCACGGATATTCCACACCAGCGGCGCGCCTTATGCGCCAGAGCTTGTTGACAAGACATTACAACGCGGGGACTTACCGGCGCCCGGAACGCGCATGTATACTATCCCTTCCAGTATCCCTCCCTTCCGCACGACGCTCGATGACGCTTTCGAGTAACGACACTCGCGCATTTCCGAGTTTCTTCCCTCATCGTGCATTCATTTTCCTGTTTCCTGTCCCGTCTTCTTTGCTAACCATGCGATTTTGTCTGAAGCTTGCTCATCCCCACGGAGTTTGTGGGTTCACTTGTCCGTCATTGATGCACCCATCGTTTAAGTAATCGCGTTGCAGGTTTCGCTTGAGGAGTGCGAACACTGAGCTCGAATGCACTGCCCGGCGTCGGGCCATCATACTAACTGCTACTTGTTCAGGGTGGCTCCTGCAAGATGGTTAGTATAACTGTTCAAGCTCGTTATATTCGCCGCACGATGATTGATTCGACCGTTCCACCGCAAGAAGTATCGAGGTCGCTATTGGTACGAATCACTGTATATCGAGACCGAATGATGGTTTTGTCGTCATGTAGGACGGTCCAGAACGGTCTTTAAGTTGCCCCTCATTAACGAACATATCTTTTCCTTGAATAGGATGTATCGTCGGTGAGGAGATTGGGTGCTCTGATGAGAGGAACTACTGACCATTCGAGTGCAATCCCACTCGTCCTGAGCCGCTTTCGATGACCTTCCTCGCCCGCCTGCTCCTAATTTGGGGTTAGATCACACAACGGCCATGTACAAGGCTTTACATTGGGCGGGTATCATAGCCCAGACCAGACATGGCAGGGAAGAGCGAGAGTGAGAGGCTATGGTTCCTTCCGCTTACAGGAGTCCCGTGTTCTAGGGTAGACACGTCACTGTTGGAAGCGTGAAGATTCACTACGGCGATGAGGGACAGCACTGTACGTTCTTCGCCGCTGAGTCCACTCTTCCTGAATAATTCCTCCATCCTTTCTCGCAGCAATCCCCGGGGAGAAGACTCGACACGTTTGTCGAAAGCCACAGGTGACCCGGCCATTATTAACCAGGAGCGAAATTGCGATAAAAATGTGACGGTGAGGTCCGTGAACGAATACAGTTGACGGTAACCACTTTTCTGCAGTAATTTTCCTCCGAGTGGTAAGGATGTAGTCGAAGACAAAGAGACGAGAAGAAGGTGGGACGGGAGAAGACCGCGGATAATGTGGACTCGGTATTGACGAGGGGAGAGGCAGTCTTGGATACTGCGGGGACAAATGCCACGAGCGAAGTCGAGAATGACGAGGAGATGGTGACATGGGAAAGGAAGAGTGAAAGGAAACTAGAGAATTCAAGACATGAGATAAACGAGCCATTTGCATAAATCCCCGTGCTTGCTAGATAAAGACTGAGTAGAGCCATCTACGTGTTGCACAAATTCGCGTGGGTGGGTGGGTGGGCAGGCGGGCTTGTATGTACGATCTTGGGTGGGCATACCTTTGTATCAGAGATTGGGTGCGAATGCAGGTTGACTCAAAGAGGGGTGAAAAAAGTCACCGTGCAGCAGAAAACGCGGTCTCGCACGAGCAGCCTCGATTTTGAGCCCGAGATTGACAATCTGGGATTGAAGACCAAGAGCTGCATGGACAGGTTAAGAAGGGCCGAGGGTGCAGACTCCAAGAGAAAATATGAGCTTGAGAGAGTCGAGGAAGTATATGGAAAATATTCGAGAGAGGACACCAATTTTCCCAGAGATAAGATTAGATAAAAAGGGCCATGTGCGTGGATTGATCTTTGATTTGTCGACGCCGTTCTTTCCTCTTCCGCAACGTTCATCAGGGCCCTTCACTTTTCGATTCCTCCTCCCCAGAAAATTCAAGTTGAATCACGTCGGACATCTTTAAGTCTTCTGTTGCGCCTCACTACACTTCACATCTATCGCAGTCTGGCTAGGAGAGACTATTTATGCTACTGAGACTGGAGGTAGATCGTCGTTCTCTTTGTGAGTTGGGGGGAGGGGCTCGGATCTGTACGCTAATGTAATTTTTATCGATGGTGCCCAGTTTCCCAAGTGCACGCTTTGATGCATGCGCGTGAACCCGTCTGAGGCTCCTTCATCTCGCTTGTGTAAGGCTGTACTCCCCTTTTTGTTCTCCCACGGCGTGGTTCACAAGGCGTAATGGGATCCCTGAAATCCAGAAACAAGAAAGAGGGAGTCTAACATTATCACACAGTGATTATTTGAATGGTTTCCCTGACTTCCATGACGAACTCGATTGTAAATCCCCTCGCTGAATCCTTCGGAGCTCGTCCCATTCTTCCTGCGTTTTCGCATTTGCCTTCAACTTTTGAAAATTTCCGTCGAAAGGTGATATAAGTTGGCGCAGCGGTAAATTGGGATCTGAAAGATATTTCGTTCCTCTCGGTGGCCACTCTCTTACGTCCTCCTTTTTGCGGTTACGGAAGAGCTTCGAGACAAGTCGGCCTTTTCCAGTATGTACCAATTGTGGATTAAAATCTCCTTTAGGCGCGGATACGTGATGCTTGCCAGTAGGTTGTTCAGCAAGTGACATCTTGGTGTGGAGTGCGTACGATGGTGGATATTTCGCTGTATCCTTCGAGTATCTGCCAGGGAGCTTGTTATTAGAATCATGGATCTCATGGTATGCTCTATATGGCGGAGGAACCGAAGGCGTCATCAGACAAGGACCTTTCCCCATGTCGGCATTATGGTCTGCAAAACCGCAAGTATCATGCGCAGCCACTCGTGGAGCCGGTGTCGTTGAACACGATAAAGATGGAGCCGAGTGGTGGACATTCGCTCGGTGGGACATCGTATTTGGCGGTTCAAAGAGGCGCGAAGCAGGGGTCAACCAATGAAGCCGATGGTGTGGGAGGGTGGGAGAACAAGCGGAGTTGGCAGTGGCCGTCAAGGGGGTTCTTATCCAAAAACAGGAGCATGACACACAATGACGCGTGCTGTGCCTCGTGGTGTTGCAAGCCTTTTTGTGGCATTCGCTTGGTGTTTGTTCAGTGCACGCAGCGTAAAGTCGAGTGTTTCTTATGAGTTTTTATGCTAATTCATATCAATGCAGAAAACATATGCGGGTGCTCAATACAAGGCGGCTTGTTGTTCACACCCCGATATGAACAAGTACCTCTGGGTGATAGAAGCGTATGTAGTGTGAAGGGCTGACCCCACAGAGCGGAGCTCATGAGAAGAAAAAAGAAACATACCAGCATCATGATATACATTGATCGGAAGTCCGAATTGTCCCATAGATACTTACACTGGGGGGAAGAACTACCCTAATTTGTGTTGGTGGCGCTCCAGGTAGTTCAACTGACCAGAAATGGCTCTAGAGCTAAAGAATGAATGGTGTGGACTTCGCGCGGTCAGGAGCTCGCTGTTCTACACCGTTCTGAAATTATTAAGGATCGGACAATGTAGGGAAGAGAGGACAAGGCGGGATAAGAAGAGAATGAACTACGCAGAGAGTGAGGGATCAAAAATAAGAAAGAAGAAAAAGCGGTAACCAGTCTTTTTAGCAGAGACATGTGAAATTTGAAATGATAAGCAATTATGCAAGCCACAAGAGCAAACCAATGTGTGAGTGAAGAATAAATCTCATGGGAGAGGCGAAGAAATATATCAGCGACAGTAACGTTAGCATATTATGAACGACGTGCAGCCAAAGGACTGGGAGGACATAGCAGATGTCGAACGCGGAATCCGCTTTGAAATTGGTTGGGACTCGGAAACGCCCAAGAATAAAAACATTGTTCTAAAGATTTATTGTTATCACGATCGCCATAGATCACGTGCCAATAAAACACAACGCAAGATTTTTTGGCCCTTGAATTCCTTCTTCCTCCTCACTTCCACACCTGCCTGTTTCTTAGCTTATACAGCAAAAATAAAACCGATGGCCGCTTCGAGTAAAAAGAAACAAGTCTTCGACACCGGTAAAGATCGGGATGTTATTACGGCGCGATCAGGCGCAAAGGCCATGGGGCACAAGTGCGGAAATCCACAATGTTATGTTCGCGCATTAGAGGTCCCCTTGAAGGCGTGCGCGAAGTGTAAAACGATAAGGTCTGTCGCTGTTGCATTCATGGAAATTCACTGAGAAAGGACCGTGGTCATACAAAATTGAATTGGGACAGGTATTGTTCCCGTGAATGTCAAACGGCCCATTGGAAGGTATGTAACCGCCGTCACAACGAATTTCGTCCGTCTCACCCCGATACTTCACTTTGTATACTCCTCAGAGTCATAAAATATGGTGTAACGCCAACACCGACCACGCCCAAAGCCTTGCCAAAGCCGACGCACACGCCAACGCGTGCGGGTTTGCCTGGGACCTCCCCGACGGCGTCAGCCTCGTCGATCTCGACCAAAAGCTCGAAAAATGGGTCAAATTCCACAACAACGTCCTCATGGCCGCCACCATTCACGCACTCTCCCTTCCTCGCGACATCAAACGTGCAAAGATGTTCCTCCTTCGCGTTAAGGTCAGCTATCGGCCGGATCACGGGGGCTTGCCTTCGAGGTTCTTTCGGGTGAACGACGCGTTCTTGATTGATATAGAGGAGGCAAAGAAATTGGGCTCGGTGTGGACGCAGAGTATTGAACATGTTGATGCGATGCGGGCGGAGAGCGAAGCATTGAGGAGGGGAAGCGTTGCGGCTGTGGCTTTGGAATGTGCACCGCTGGCGATGCAGATTGTGCCGTTCGGGTCACTGCGAGATCTGGGTCCGCTGAAAATTCAGCAGAATTGGAAGGAGATTCTGATCAGGGAAGTTGAGAACGGAAAGAAGTTTATTCGATTCGAGATGGTATAATCTCTTCTTCCACTTACACTTCATGTATAATTGTATTTGTTTTGTGCCGTGTTATGAGAGTCAAAAAAACAGCAAAAAGCGACTCCAGATGACTCGATTTTTGATGGACAAGCACTAAAGTGGGGCAAGATATCGCAGCTCAAGGTAGTAAAGCCTAATTGCATTATTGATCATCGCAAGAAGCACATAAAATTGATGATCCCAAGGCACCGAGGGAACATAAACTTTAAGCAGGCGAAAAAGTGACGTATATAGTGGATGTCAGATGAAAACGAGCCTTACGGAAACTGAGGGAAGACGATGAAGAGTGGCTACCCCACCTTCGATGGACCCGCAGCGGAGGAAGCAGGCAGACCAGCTGACGCGACGCGACTCGGATGTCTTGCCAGGGTCTGACCTACATCATGCGCCTGAATCGTGCTGATCCTCTTCAGCTCCTCGGGCTTCACCAACACCTTTCCACGAAACGCAACCTTGTGCATCGTCCGGCGAAGGAAACTCGTCCGGTTCAAGTACAATGACTCGTGGATGGAACCCACCCTCGATGACGTGCGCTCGAGTGGGGGGGCTTTGCCTGCGCGGGCTTGTGCGAGACGTCGGTGGTGTAGGTACCTTATGATGGTCGCTTGCATTGCGAACTTGATCCAATCGAGGGGGATAAACCATATGATGTTCTTGTCGGAGAACAAATATGAGAGCCTGCTCGATGAGATGAAACTGTTTGATGGCACTTACCCAAACCCAAACGATACCGATCCAACCACCCGAAATCGAGTGAATCTGTGTGAAACCCCAATCACCATACGCGGCAATAATCGATGATACGAGCTGGGCGACACAAAAAGCAAGCATTAGAGCGATCGAAGGACGTTCCATGAAGAAGAAACCATGAGCTCGGGTGACGAAAATCAGGGCTTGTGAGATAATGGCAACTTGGAGGTAGGTAATCATATGGAGTTGCGGGTCGTTCTTGTCTATAGGATATCCGCTGCTCAGCGTCACGCCAAATTTACGGGTGAACCAATCCGTTTGAACGATGACCACGACCAAAGCAACACTGAACGAAAATGAAGGACGAAAGTCAGATAAATTAAATCGCAAGGGAAAAGCAAAGGCGTACGTCGAGGCAGTCAAATAGAGCCCATATGCAATAGCGTACGAGAAAATCTCCATCAAATCCCATGCGTCCGGCTCATTCGAAGGCAACACACGATCAAGTGAGAGCGTCATGATCGTTCCGTCATTCAGCAAGGCAATAACTAGAATCATGAAAGGCGGGAAATCAAACTTGTAAGTGAACGCCAGGATAGAGAAACACACGACGATACGAATGGTGATAGAACAAGCGTAGATGGCGTAGTTTCGCATGCGCTGGAAGATGACTCGGGATTGGCGGATAGCATGAACGATGGTAGAAAGACCGGGTTCAGTGAGGACAATATCTGCAGCACCACGAGCAGCATCAGTAGCACCCTCGACGGCAATACCGACGTTAGCGCGGGATAAAGCAGGAGCATCGTTTGCTCCATCCCCAGTCATAGCGCAGAGATGCCCCAACCCCTGAAGACGCTTCACGATTTCGTATTTGTGTTCTGGAAACACGCCAGCAAATCCATCTGCGGCCAGAATCATTTCATCAAGAGTGGCATATTTCCCGCCAGGAGGAGGCCCCTCCTTGAGAACCTTTGCGGCGAACATATGGTCACCCAAACCTAAGCGCCGCCCAGTCTCCTTTGCGATGGCCAGTTGATCTCCCGTAACCATCTTGACACGAACACCAAGAGACAGCGCATCCTCGATGGTCTGCTTCGTATCATCGCGAGGTGGATCGTAAATAGTCAAAAGTCCTATCAGCTCGAACCCATTGCCTTCTTCGGAGGGATCGTCACCCAAGAGTTCCTCGTATGCAACGGCGAGGGCACGGAGACCACGAACGGCATATTCCTCGACGTCCTTCTCGAGTTGGTCTTCCAGTGCCTCCGTTTTGTTCCGCGTACAAAGCTCGATGAGGATACCGGTCATACCCTTGGTGACGCGCTTCAGCTTCCCAGTCGACTCTTCCCGATAGGTTATTTCAGTGCGCTTGTCAACAGGATTGAATGGTTTGAAGTCCAGAAGTTTTATCCCTTCCCTAGCCCGGGACGCGCCACCGAGGGCTTGAACAACAGCCATGTCAATCGCATCCTGGTTCTCAGTGCGCGATGCGTAACCAGCGAGAAGAATGACTTCATCAGGGGTAAATCGACTGTAGGCCCTGATCGTGTTTCTGTCAATTGTGAGCTTATTCGTTGTAAGGGTTCCGGTCTTGTCCGAACACAGAATGGTGACGCCAGCTAGTTCTTCGATGGCAGTGATACGCGTGACGATGGCTTTATACTTGGCCAACTGGGTGGCACCGACAGCAAGAGTCACGGAAAGGACAGTGGGCATAGCGATTGGGATTCCACCGATCAAGAGCACAAGGATGTTGTTCAATCCACGGCGGTATTGGTACCTAAATCCTGCATAGAGAACGAGAATTTCGGCAAGGACGAAGACACCGATGATGACGAGACAAAAGGTACCGATCTGGGCAAGAATCTTCTGTAAATGACCAGTAGTGTCATCGTCGCGTCCGACGAGCGATGCAGCGCGACCAAAGAAAGTGTTGGGTCCCGTCGCAATTACAATTCCTTCTGCTTCACCTTGTTTACAAGTTGACCCTCTGCATCACGTGTCAGACAAACAGAAACCAAACGATATGAAAAAACTCACGAAAAACATTGATCACCGACCTTCTTGCTCTGAGGCAAAGACTCGCCTGTCAACGCAGCCTGATCAATGGAGACATTGACGGCCTCCATCAGACGGGAGTCCGCGGGAACGATGTCTCCAATTTTGAACGAAATGATGTCGCCAGGCACCAGAATCGCAGAATCGACTTCCGACCACTGGCCGTCTCGCTTAACTTTTGCCTTAGGAGCGAGTGCGTCCATGAGGGCTTTCACGGCGTCACCTGCATTCCGCTCCTCGTAGAATCCGATTGCCGAGTTGACGAAGAGCAGCAATATGATTCCGCAGAAATCTTCCCAATCAGGAACCATACCTTGGCCATTGGACAGAACGATAGCGACGAGTGCAGCTGCTTCCATCACCCATGAGAGGGGATTCCACATGAAACTCAGAAACTGGGAGAGTAGACGGTCAAATCTGAAATTGAAAATATTCAATGGTCGGACTCACCTGCAGAAACGGATTCTGTTGCTTATCCTCAAGCTTGTTAGGTCCGAAGATCTCGAGACGTCGTTGGGCCTCCTGGCTATCTAGACCATTCTCGTCGCACTGAAGTAGTGGGAAGACATCGTCGATTTGTATCGTTTCCAAATCCACCTTTTCCTTGTCGTACAAGTCTTCAGCCCTCAGTTGGATCTGGAGACAGCATTAAAAACCCGTGTATTATTCCAGGCAGGACAAAATACCTGCGACATGTCGACAAGCGCATCTAAAAGCATTCCAGTGAGCTCAAAACAACACAAAGGAAGGATGTTTATTTCTGACGTGTCGTAGCGTGCTCCTCTTCCATCTCCTTGTACTCGCGCTTCTTTTCTCCCGGCTCATCTTCTGCAGCCTTCTCCAAAGTCACTCCGGCGGTTGTGGTCGTCTCCCCGTCGCCATGAGTCGTCGTAGATGATGGAATTGACACCTGAGGAGCGGGGGTGAGAGGTTCGGCCGCAGGATGCCCTTCATTATCTTGGTCTTCGTTAATGACGTCCTTCTCTTTATCGGTGCTCATAGCGTAGACAGTGTTGACCTCGTTAAAGGACTGGTACGAGAAGGGATGGGAAGATCAAAAAAGGTCCTGAAGAGGAAGGTATAAGCCCAGGAGGCGACGGTAGTGCCGGAAGAAGAGCAGGAAAAAAGTGGGGGTGACCGTCACTGTAAGCAATCCAGTTCTATGTTTTGATTCAGATAGCTGCGTCCCGAAATAAACATCCGCGCTCTCTGGTCTGTTTATTCTTGTGATTTGTGTTTCAGTATCTCTCCGCAGCCAAATCGCAGATAATGCTCAGTTTCTGCCTCCGTCCTCGATTTCGATTGTTACCAGGACGCAAGGTGAATATCGTAATCAACAGAAATTGAGTCAACACTAGAGAGAGCGAAAGGTGAAAGATGACATCATCTGAGGACACAACATTAGTTTTTATTCTCGGAGGACAGTACTCGACGGTTGGTATTATGAAAGAGTGAGCTTCTGGGCATTCCAAGATCAATGAAAAATGGGCTTTATCGTCGGCAAGAGAGGTACAGTCCCGATTGTAAATGCGTCACAGGCGGGCGAAGTTTCCCAACGTGGACGATCTGATGTGATTGATCGACAACTAAAAAATCCCTGCCGACGATGACCCTGTAATGACCAATCCTTGACCCAGTGCCTCTTCCTCCAGAGCGTCCATCTCCGCCTCTATCTCCGCTTCTGTAACAGCGTTAACTACCTCAGCATTCCGAACCGCCGATATTGCATCCTTCCAACTCTCTTCGTTTATTTTCTTCTTTCTTTCTAAAGCATCTTTGAGTATAAGCAGATGCCCCTTCTCCTTGGCATGAACGCGCTCCTTCACCGCCATAAACAGCTTGATAGACTGCGTTCTATTCTCGTCGTCGATCTTGCTCTGAATCTCCTCCATCTCCTCTGCAATCTTCGAACAGCTCTCAGCATGGGTCTGGCTTCGCTTCAGGAACGCGTCCCATTCTTCTTTCATATTTGATTTGACCCACTTGACCCATTCAAAGGATGTCTTATCGTCCGTGAAGTACTCCTTGGAGCTGGCGATATGCCCAAGTAAAAAACGATCTGCCGAACTGGAGATGTGAGTGGGCGAGACATTTTCGGTCTGGGTGTGATGTATAAGCCTTGGTGGAAGAGAATGTCGATGTTTTGGAGCTCTAGGAAACCCTTTATAAAAATGAAGGTGCTTATCAGATCTCGATCCCGAATCCCATAGACCAACGTACATACTCTCTGAGATTGGGGATATGGTTGGTTTCCCATCGCCGTGCATTGTGCCACAGTGGTGTATGAGAGGTGTGACCTGTTTTCTTGGATGTTTAGATGAAAGAGTGGGTAGGATAAAAGCTAAATCGTACCATCAGCTGCGTGCATCGTGTACGGCACGAGGCAATAGGCGCCCGTCAAGCGTGTCACGTGCCTTTTCGTTATTGCAGGTGGTCCGATTGGCAAGGCCTGCCCAGTAAGGACTATACTTTCGGCGACGAAGACGATTTGCTTGTGTTTTATTTGAAAATATAAAGGGCGAATTACGTGGCGTATCTTGCGAACGCGATGGTAATTACACATGCAGTCGTTTACTTAGTTTCCGTTACTAGCAGGTGGTTGGTGTCTGTGACAATTATCAAGGGGTGCATGGAGGAACTCATTGTGTCGGGGAGAAAGCGACAGGGAGACAAACCTGAGATGGACAGCTGGAAGAAAAGGAAGTAAAATTATATCATAATATGTGCTTTTCTGCGGTTGTAGTGACAATAACAACAGTGGAGATTGTCAGACATGTGGTTAATAATTCATCGATAATGTCCCAGTAAGTAAAGATCAGAAATAAGAGCGGCGGGGGTTATTACATCAATCCGTTTGTTGAGATAAGTCACGTGACATTTATCAAGCACCCCTGTGGACATTTTCCTTCTCTTCCACCTTTGCTTATCTTCGTTTTATCGTCGCTTCGGTTCTTTCATTTATAAATGGACACTTAGGAGTAGACGTATTTTTATTTCACTCATATAGCTTCGCTCCTCCATGTGGTACCTCAGCTTTTCTCTTCCGTGCTGAGGTACAGTGTTTCCTTTTCTTTCCTCTGTTCGTAGACTTACATATCATCCCTAGACTCATTGTTGCTTCGTCTAGTCTAGAAAATTAACACCGTTTGCGATCCATGGTCCATAGGAATATTACAGATGAGTGCCCATCCATAATGTCTGAAGGATTATAGATCGCGCCTTTGCCTGCTATCTATAATTCCATGGGACATTATACCCATTTTCGAATCGGGGTCCCATGACCACGGCATATTGAAACTATTTCCAAAAGCCTCAGAAATTTTCAAATGGTTATTCGTTCAGCACTTACTCCAGTAAAAATCCTCTATTCTCAAAAACCTCGATTCTGGAAAATGGGAGTTTCTTGTTTTTCTGATTTGGTGTAAGTAGAGTCTCGAAGCAACACCCGTCGCTAAGCGCCTGTAATCGGCAACCGCCGGGACCTCATATACCAACTAGAATTTCGCGAGCTTGTACGTGTCCAACACGGACTGGCCCCCATATTTTCTGAATTCTCATTTCCGACGAATCGCAGGCAGATATCTTGATATCAAACTAACAGATTCTCCCATCTGAGTCACTGCGAAATGGCTTCGAATTTCGGTGCGGTTTCCGTGAAATATCAATGGCAATGGGTCGAAATTGCAGCCAATCCCGAATGTTTCCACCATTTTCCATTGGAATTAGTCATTCCTTAACAGAATTGGGTTGAGTGCTCGATGCCCCAACCAATGTGCAGACACCCAACCAAAATTTTGCAAATAAGTTATGGCATTACTTATCTAAATTCTGAAGTAAGTCTCGGTGAGATGTTGGACCCCTTGGGCTGGTGGAGGGCTTTTTATTATTGCGTCGTTATGAAAGCTTTTTGTCCACCCTTAATTCTAGACTCATGACGTGGCGTTCGCAACAATTGCCCATTACCCCAGTACCATGTAACTGTATATATCTCAGAAACACAGCATCCAAGCACCTGTTATACTCTTCGAGCATACCCCCAGCACAATGTTATCATATTACGATGCCTCAAAGCTAGCATATATCCCTTCCACAAATCTGTCCTCTTTTTAAGGGCGTTCCACAATGACTTCACCACGTCTTAAAATCACAAAGATTCAATAAGAGACATTAACCGTCCAATATAAATACAAAATCCTGGAGTACTACTTCATAGAGAAACTCGGGGACTCAACGACTTGTAAAAGAAAACCGCCTTCACCGATCTGAAACCCGAATATCAGAAATGAGTATGAATTGTCTCACCCCCTTTTCTTCGTTTCATGTCACTGATGTGAGTTTTTTCTCATCCCGCTTCTATCTATTCACCTTCGTCTCACTTGGTGCAGTATCACAGTTCGCCAAACTAGGAATCACCTCGCCGCTGATGTTCAATATATTGCCTCCAAGAGGGCAATCATCCCCAACCCACTGAGAATCGAGGCTGTCAGTTTGAGCGCCCTGGGATTTGTTAAATACAAACTGAAACTCGTGGTGCATATTATTTCCCCCCTTTAAGCTTCCTCTTAATATGGAATATTATTATAGGCCATTTCCCGAAGGGGAACGGTTATGCCCAGTCCAGATGGACCACAAAAATTTGGAGTAGCTGCACTAAGAAAGATCCTCTCATATGATGAGACGCTTGGTGGGCCAGCTCTGACCGTAATCGGTAATATTTTACCTGAATCACCAATGTCGAGACTCTCTCCGTTCTTACCCAAGCCAATGTAGGGATCGACGACTTTAGGGCTAGCCAAAAATGGCGAAAAGACCGCCAGAAGGAGGAACGACGTGCAGCCCGGATTGTTCGTCTGAAATCACTATTTACTCTGCAATGCGTTACCTCTTGGAAGAATCTCAAACCCAATTTATTTGGGAAAACATGGAGTTTTATATTTTGAGATGAGTATTGCGCCTGTGATGGATGTTTGGGGCTTAATCGAAAGGTATGAATGACTACAATCCAACTGTTAAAGTTTTGGAGTTTATATAGATATGCTCCACTGCGAATTTTAATGATCTTCACGAACACTCCAGGATTGGCATTGTTTAGTATGATCACCAAATTCCGATACTGAGTTGCCAAACTTGGAAACCCGCTGTATGAGGCTGACAATCGCTCTACTCCCTTTCGAACCACAACAGACACCCCATTCCTCACTCCCTGCGAGCCCTGAAGCGACCGACCCAGTATGGCCTCAGAAGTACCTCAGCTCACACTAGATTCCCTCCCTCTTCCTATACTGCCGGACCGCGATATTACCTTTTTACTTAGCCTGCCTGCATCGAATTCTCGGTACATGGAAACATTCTACAAGAGAACACCACAGGATAATCAAGTCCCTATGCCACCAGCACGGGTTC